>Ga0209172_10001714_pt1 | contig 43969 bp, 40 predicted proteins | sample LarsenN4metaG_FD_184113 | JGI IMG/M metagenome (GOLD analysis project Ga0209172, IMG submission 184113) | Hot spring sediment bacterial and archeal communities from British Columbia, Canada, to study Microbial Dark Matter (Phase II) - Larsen... ... | reverse complement strand
TCCTGAACCGTGCGAACCTGGGTATGGAAGTGATGCACGAGCGTAATGCTCACAACTTCCCGCTCGATTTGGCTGCTGGCGAAGCTGCACCTGTTGCACTCTCGGCTCCTCAAATCAACGGTTAATTTAGTCATCGACTAGGTTAGTCTCAAGCGCTCCCTCCGGGGGGCGCTTTTTCATTTGTATGAAGCTGCACTCTGAAGTTTTGCAAATTTGCTTCAGAAGTGTCATGATGAGCGCGTGGAGATTTTGCGCTCCTGTTGCTAACCCCTTCTCTACAGGCTCTTTAGCGAAAAAATATGTTTGGGAAAAAGACTCCGCAACCAAAATCCTTACCCACCTACATTGCTCAAAACAGCGAATTACAAGGGACGCTATTCGTTGAAAGCAACCTGCTAGTAGACGGTATTATTCACGGTACGGTTGAAGTCAGAGGCGATATGGAAATCTCTGCCAGCGGGCTTGTAGAAGGGCCAGAAGTGCGCGCCAAAAATTTAACAGTGCATGGAATTTTGAAGGCGCGGGTGATTGTAGAAGGGCGACTCACGCTGAGTAAGACAGCCCGGTTAGAAGGGGATGTGAATGCTAGTGCGCTGAGCGTTGAGCCAGGGGCATTCTACGTTGGTTATATTGAGACGGGGGAAGCAAAAACTGGGCTACCCGAAAGCCGTAACTATCCCGAATTAATGGGCACCACTCCAGACGTGCGTTTACCCGGCAGCGATTTGCGCTAATCACGAGTGAGTTTTGAAAGGTAATCTGTTCTTAGCATTTTGGGCTTTCACCCGTTTTGTTCTGCTTTTCACCGCATCGCACAGGCAGAATTTTAGGTTTTCTTTCAGCGATTTACCGATAAACGTGGCGAGGGAGTCGCGCAATTTCTAAGCTGATGCTTTAGGATTGGCTTCGTAGCTTCACTGCTGACTTACCCCGTCAGCAATGCATTGGTTTATGGTGCTGAAACAGGTTTTTGGAGCGTTGCTCCTGTTTATCGTTTGTCCCCTTTTGGGTGGGTTACCGATTATTGACTGGAGTACGCGGCTGCTCACAGGTAAGCGACTCCGGCAGCTCGGCACAGGGAATGTGAGTGTCTCAGCCGCCTTTTTTCATGGTGGAAAACCTGCTGGTATTGTGGCAGCTTTATCGGAGGCAGCGAAAGGCGCGATCGCGGTTTTACTGGCGCGATCGTTTTTTCCAAATGATCCCGTTTGGGAGCTGATCGCACTCATCGCGCTAATTATGGGACGTTATTGGGTCGGGGCAGGGGCAGGCACAACCAATCTCATCTGGGGCTACACAGTACACGATCCGATCTCAGCCGGATTCGTGTTTTTAATCGGAGGCATCGGGTTTACCATCCTACGCGAGCCGCAACTGGGACGGTTTAGCGTGTTGGTGTTATTTCCATTAATGACAGCACTTCGTCACTCCAGCGATCGCCCCTTAATTTTGGCGGCGATTGCCCTGGCTGCTCTGATGGCCTGGATTTATCAAAAAATTCCTGATGATTTAACGCTAGACTCACAAGCAGCACAAGCAGGTTCTCGTAAGGTGTTTAAATTCTTTCGTGGCGATCGCGGCATTGCAACCCTAAATCAAGCTCTTACAGGTGCAAAAGTCGGTCAAAAAGCAGCTCGACTATCGGAGCTGAGGCAGTTGGGCTACCCCGTACCAGAGGGTTGGGTTTTGCTACCAGGAGATGACCCTACCCCTTTGATCGAGCAGCTTGAACCGTCTCCGGCGCATCCCTTTGTTGTGCGATCGTCCGCTTTAGACGAAGATGCCGAAGGGGGTTCTGCAGCAGGGATTTACGACAGCTTTTTAGATTTAACCAATCGAGATGCGCTGCGGTCAGCCATTAATCGTTGTTTTGAGTCTTACGACAATCCCCGTGCGATCGCTTATCGGCGCGATCGTCAATTGCGCGAGCAAGCGATGGCTGTGTTGATTCAGCCCCAAATTCGCAGTGTGTTCTCTGGCGTTGCATTTAGTCGTGACCCCATCACGCGCCAAGGTGAAGCCGTTCTGGTTGAAGCCCTACCCGGCAGTGCCAGCCGTGTTGTGTCGGGCCAGGTGACGCCTGAGCGCTATCGCCTTTGGATCAGAGAAGGCAGTGTAACGGCTACAAGTGACTGGCGGTTGCCCGCCGACCTGAAGTTGCCAATGGAAGGCAGTGAAGGTGATGTGCCAGCAGCATTAATTCAGCAAGTCGCTTACTTGGCGCGGCAGATCGAGCAGCAATATCGTGGTGTGCCCCAAGATATTGAGTGGAGCTACGATGGGCAGCAGCTTTGGCTTCTCCAGGCGCGACCGATCACGACGCTGTTACCAATCTGGACGCGCAAAATTGCCGCAGAGGTGATTCCAGGGTTTATTCAACCGTTGACATGGTCAATTAACCGACCGCTGACCTGCGGTGTGTGGGGTGATCTGTTTACGATTGTGTTGGGTGAGCAATCGCAAGGTTTAGACTTTAAGGCTACGGCCACACTGCACCATTCAGTTGCCTACTTTAATGCGTCGCTACTGGGTGAAATCTTTTTGCGCATGGGGCTGCCACCCGACAGCCTGGAGTTTCTCACCCGTGGTGCAAAATTTAGTAAACCGCCGCTGCTCTCAACTGCCCGGAATGTGCCCGGACTGTTGCGCCTCGTGCAACGAGAATTTGCCTTAGAAAAAGACTTTGCCCGGGACGATCGCCGGCAATTCACTCCGTTTCTGGCGGAGTTGGCGCAAAAACCGGCTGACTCACTCAGTGCGATCGCCCTGGGGCAGCGAATTGACATGATTTTGAGTCAATTAAATAAGGCGACCTATTACAGCATTTTGGCCCCGTTGAGTGCCGCGCTCCGCACAGCCATTTTTAAGGTGCCCGAACGCGCCATTGATGCGAGTGCGACGCCAGAAGTGGCTGTTGTGCGGTCGCTACAAAACCTGGCTCAGCAAGCAAAGGCTCACCTGCCGTCAGCGTTTGAGCAAGAGACTTTGACGCCCGACTTGGTTCATCGCTTGTTTAAGGAGCTGCAACAAACGACAGGTGGGCAAAGCATTGTGCAACAGTTTGACCAGATTTTGCAGCAATACGGTTATTTGAGTGAGGTCGGCACCGACATTGCTGTACCAACCTGGCGCGAAGAACCGATGCCTGTTCAGACTTTATTTGTTCAGTTTTGCATTCAAGCGATCGCAGAACCGCCTGCGGCTACCAGCTCACCAGCGCCTCGCAAAGTTCAGAGCCGCTTTACATTAAAGGGCAGAGTCACAGAGGTTTATAGCCGCTTGCTAGCTGAGCTACGCTGGAGCTTTTTAGCCCTCGAACGGCAATGGCTCGATCGCGGCTGGCTGCGGCAACCAGGCGATATCTTTTTGCTGGAGTATGACGAAGTGCGTCAGTTAATTGAGTCGGATGCCAGTGACGTAAACCCCTTTGAGGAGCGAATCGAACAACGGCGGCAGCAACTTGAGCGCGATCGCCAGGCCCAAACCATCCCCTATTTGGTGTATGGCAACGCACCACCCATGCTGAAAACGACCATTTCTCGTGCGGCGGTGCAGCAAAAAATTCAGGGCATCGCTGCCAGCCCTGGTTTGATTGAGGGTGAAGTTAAAGTGGCTCGCAGCTTGACCGACGCCGCTCACGTCAATGCCCAAACAATTTTGGTTGTGCCCTATACGGATTCCGGCTGGGCTGCGATTCTAGCGCGAGTCGGTGGCCTCATATCAGAAGTGGGCGGGCAACTGTCGCATGGGGCGATCGTGGCACGCGAGTATCAAATTCCAGCCGTGATGGATATTCCTAATGCGACGCAACTGTTTCACGATGGGCAACGGGTGCGACTCGATGGAGAGACAGGCGTGATTGAAGTGCTAGCAGCAGAATAAGCCACGCAATTTGTCTGGCAGAAAGGGCGATCGCGCTCCGATTTTTCCGTATTCTCCCTTGTTGTCTTTCAATTCCTCATTCCTACTGCCACAATAGGCGGTGAAGCCTTGGATTTCTCTTATGCCTGACCCTCGTCTCTACGAAAGTGAACATTACGTTGTGCTGGAACCTGATCAGCCAGAGCAGTTTTTCACGCGCGATGAGTTACGTGCCAAGCTAGAAAGCATTTTGAATCCTCGGCAAGACGACCTGCCCAGAGAGTTACAACGCATTGCCGCCGTAACCGACCAGGCTAACTATTTGATTGACAACTCCTGTGAGCTTGACCTTGCACCTGGCGAGTCAATGCAGTGGTATGTCGTGCGCCTGGAGAAGAAATAGACGCACGCTGCATCCACAACTTTCCTAAATGATTCGTGAAATGAGCGATCGCTACATTTCGCTTTTACCCTGGCTTAAAAGGTGAACGTGGTGCGGAGGACACCAACATACTGGGTATCGTTGCGGCTGTTGTTTTCTGGGTTAAACACAACCCAAAAACCGGGGGTAATGGCGATGAAATCATTAAGCTGCAAGCGGTAGAACACTTCTAAGTGATAGGCAGTATCTCGGTCTTCTTGCACATCGCTGTTGCTGATGCGGGGGGGAATGCCAATCAAAATTCCGGGTAGGTAGCCACGCCCACCGACATCAGGGAAGGTTAGGCCGATCGCACCATACCAAATGCTGGCATCATCGCCTTCATCGACAGAAGTTAGAATGGTGCCGCCCGTCCCATCAGAAAGCGAACTCAACCCTGATGTGACCGCATTCGCTGTGATGTAGCCACCAAAGGCATGAATCTGGAAGTTGGGCGCGACCCGGACAAACCCCGACAAACTAAAGAGATTGGCTTCTGTGGCGATCGCGTCACCAAAGGGCTTGTCGGCCAAAGCACTGCCTGTTCCTGCGGTTAAGGAAGTTGTGCCACCGGGGGCATAGTTGCGGGCATAGCCTAAACCAACACCGCCCCAATCCCAACGGTAGACAAGCTGCGCCATGGCCAAATAACCACCATTAAACAGACCTGCCTTATCAGACGGATCGTTTGGTGCAGCCGCCAAGTAACCCACCGTCAAAATTAAATCGTCTGTAAACTTCCAGTTCAGGGCAGCACCCCCACCCCCACGCCGGTAGAAGGGGTTGTACTCCCCAAAGCGAGAGGGAATGCCCAGACCATCATCGGCGATCGTGGGTGGTGTAACCGTGTCAGTAATATCGGTAAAGCCAATCCCCACTGGGCCTACGGTTGCCTCTAGCGTCTCTGTAATCGGGAATCGGTAGAGTAAATGGGGCACAAAGACATCATTACCCAAATCATCGGCAAAGTTGAGCTGGGTCATGCCGGTGCCTGTCGCCGCCACAATCGAGCTAGAACCTGGCGCATTAAAGAAATTGCCAAACTCTAGCCGAACTCGCAGAAAGTCGCGTCCTGAAAAGCTGCTCTCTAAGTTGAAGCGTGCCCGGTTTGCGAAGATCGTATTGGTCTCATCTGAGTCTCCACCGACGCTGTTACCAAACGTATCGGTAATGGCGGTAATAACCTGAGCATTCAGCTTGGTTGTAGTTGAGAACTGCTGTCTTTCTAAAGTGGTTGCCCGGACTTCGAGCGCATCAACCCTTCCCCTTAACGTGGCCAGCTCTACAGCAAACTCTGCTTGTAACTTTCTAAGCGCTTCCAGATCTTCTTTTTTGACAAAATCTGCTGTGTTAGCCGCAATGAGTTCACTGATGCGATCGAGACAGGCATTGAGTCCGGCTGCAAACTCAAATCGGCTCAGCGATTGATTTCCCCGAAACGTTTGATCCGGGTAACCCACAATGCAACCATATCGCTCAACCAATGATTGCAATGCCTGAAATGCCCAGTCGGTAGGCCGAACATCTGATAGTTGCGAAACAGAAGTAACCTGAGACATTGAAGCAAGGTCGTTAAACTCGGCCTCAGTATCTTCTAGATAAGGTTGCTTTAGCGCAGGATTTGCTAACACAAATGGTTGCCAACAGCTAAGCAAAGCACTTATTACAGCGATTTTAAAAGTAAAGAAGAAATGTGTTTTCATTAGCTTGAAGCTTTAGCTATGAGTAAAGAATTAACCTTATATAAAACGGATAAAAGCAAGGAAAAAGCTATCTAAAGAGGGGTATTTGATGAACTGCACTAAACTTGACAATTTTGGGTTGCTTTGTGTCAAAAACGAAATTTATTTCAAAAGCAAAAATATTTTGGTTTGTTCTAAGGACTTCTGTTTATTGTTAATGAGACGATCTAACCAGCACTTACTGAATCTCATATTGGAGAAGTGGCTCCCAATGGTTTTTGCGATAAAAGTGTTTCATAACCTTAATAATGGTTGGAGTGAATGTGACGTTTGATAAATTCAGTTGAAAAAGGGTGATCGACAAGATTTTGAGATAGTCATAAGTCAGATCCAGTCGTCCTATTTGGAATGTGAGGGATTTTTCCAGGTACAACCTTTCTAATCTTTCTTTTAATCTCCAATAGATTTGGGCGGGTAATCAAGTTGAAAATTGATAAAAAATAGTTAAATCAATTAGTCGCTTTTCTGCAACACTACGATCGCCCCTAGATCACATTTCTGATTTTTTGCAACGCAACGACACGAGTTAGTTTTAGTTATGGATGACAACACAACCGCTTTATTTACTCCCCTTGCTATTGCCCCCGATCAACTACCACCGTTAAGCACAGAAACCATCTGGCAAATCATCAATGATGAGATTGATGACGAAACAGCCAGGGCGCTGGTGTGGCACTACTTGGGCTATCGATTTGACCCTGCCACGCAACAGTGGGATGCCTCGGCAGTTCCGGCTGATTGGCGAGAAACCTATCCCTTACCGCCCGACTTTATTGGCGATCGCCCCCCGGTTGTCAAACTGACGCGCTCCATCCCACCCGAAAACAAACAACTGCTGAAGGAAAAGCTAGGCTTCAAGGGGTATCAGGTCGGCGAATTGGTGCCTCGGAAGACTCGTCGCGCGACGATCGCCAACTGGTTACTCAGCTATATGCAGCAGCAGGGTATGCTCAATTAGCGACTCCAAACCCGATCCTCGCACTAGAAACTGAACTGACACAAAATGCCATCCCCGTATGACTGGCTAGACGATGCCTTAACAACCATTCACCGAGCTGGATGGTACCGCTCTGTAAAGACGATTGCAGGCCAACCAGGGGCGGTCGTTTGTTTGAATGGTCAAACGGTCAATAACTTTGGCAGCAACGATTACCTGGGGTTGGCCGGAGATGCGCGGTTGATGCAGGCGGCGATCGCGGCGACTCAGACCTATGGCACTGGCAGCACGGGCTCGCGACTCATTACCGGACACCGGGAACTGCATCAGGAGCTAGAGCAGGCGATCGCCCAGCTCAAACAAACTGAAGCGGCGATTGTGTTTAGCTCTGGCTATCTGGCTAATTTAGGGACAGTCAGTGCACTGGTGGGCAAGCGCGATTTGGTTTTGTCTGATCAATACAATCACGCTAGCCTCAAACATGGGGCCAGTCTGAGTGGTGCAACCATCCTTGAATATCGCCACTGTGACATGCAGGAGCTAGAGCAAAAACTGGCCAGTCAGCGATCGCAGTTTCGCCATTGCCTCATCTTGACTGATAGCGTTTTCAGCATGGATGGAGATCTCTGTCCCCTACCGACCTTGCTCAACCTGGCCAATCAGTTTGACTGCATGTTGCTAGTTGATGAAGCACACGGTACGGGCGTGCTGGGCAAAACAGGGGCCGGCTGTGTTGAGCAGTTTGGCTGCACCGGACAAGAATTGATTCAAGTTGGGACGCTCAGCAAAGCTCTGGGCAGCTTGGGCGGCTATGTCGCAGGCTCAGCTACTCTGATCGACTTTCTGCGAAATCGCGCCCCCACCTGGATCTACACCACCGGACTCTCACCGGCCGATACCGCCGCCGCTCTGGCGGCGATTCAAATTGTGCACGCCGAACCCGAACGGCGCGATCGCCTCTGGCACAACCGCCGCTACTTAGAAACTTCTCTGACACAGCATCTTGCTGATTTGCCCCCCAGCTTTACCCTCCTCCCTTCTGAATCACCAATTCTGTGTCTGCAAGTCGATCGCCCGACCACCGCGTTAGCTCTCTCGCAAACTTTGTTAGAACGGGGCAGTTTTGTCCCGGCGGTGCGTCCGCCAACCGTACCGACCAGCCGCCTCCGCATCACGTTGATGGCGACTCACACAACCGAGCAGATTCAGCAACTCAGCGATGATCTGCACCAGGCCGTTAAGAATCTGCCACTTCTCGACTGAGAATGTTAGCCTGGGATTATAGACAAATTTTTAGTATATTTGTACTATAAAAAGATGGAAATTGGGCAATGCAGGAGCAAGACGAGCGGGGAGTCGGTGTTGTGTTGCGAAATCTAAGTATGATGCTGGCGGGTGGGCTGATTGCTGCAACGGCGGTTGGTTCCTTTTGGGCAGTTCGCATGGGCGATCGCCTACTTTCGTCAGCCCAAAACTTTTTGAATGCGCCACCCCCGTCGCCTCAGGTAGATGTGCGATCGATTGTGATTGAGCAAGTGCGCGAAGCCAGCGATCTCACGACGGCTGTGTTTTCCATGCAGGCGGTTGTGCCCACCAGTCAGGATGTGAAGCTGGGCAACTTCACCGTTGGCACCACGAAGCTACTCTACATCGCTCATGGACAGGTGCAAGCTGGCGTTGATCTGAGCCAAATTCGCGCCAGTGATGCTCAAATATCTGGCAACAGCATTCAGTTTCAGATCCCAGCACCCCGCATTCTCGATAGCAAGGTGGATGTGAATCGTTCGAGTGTTTACGACTACAATCGCGGCTTTCTCAATCTGGGCCCTGATGTTGCCCCCGACTTGCAAACCGCCGCTCAAAAAGAAGCCCTCACCTCAATTGTCAGAGCCGCTTGTGACGATGGTATTTTGCAACGCGCGGGCGATCGCGCTAAACAGGTCGTGACTCGCTTACTTACCACCGCAGGCTATACCCAGGTAAATGTCACGCAGGCTCCCCCTGTGAGTGCTTCGTGCGTCGCGTCGGCTCAATCATCTCCAAATCCAGCCCCAACCCCTGCAAATCCGGCTCCCAGCACTGCACCCGCAGCAGAGCGGCAACTGTAGTTTAGGCTGCGAGACGGGCTAAATATGCTGCAAGGATTGATCAAATAACTGTGGCTCTGGTAAAGGCTTACCTTCATTCCGCGTTGATTCAGTCAGTAGCTCTAAAACGTCTTGGGCGTTCTTTAAGGCTGCTTCATACGTTTCCCCATGCGTGTGACAGTATCCTCCCCACTCTGGAAGACTGACAACATAGCACTGATCTGCTTCTGACCACTGAATCATGATGCTGTATCGATGACTCATGAATCTTCCTCTTCTAATTCAGCCAGCCGCTTGAGTGTCTTGGCAAATCCAGCCTTGACTCTGCCTCAAACTTGAAAGAGCGCATCCTTTAGAAGCTGAATCATTTGGTCAATGCTCCTGTGCTGAATCTCACATTGGGTCATGCGTCGAGCTTTTCTGGTCAAGTTCAGCGCAGTTTGGGAATTCGAATGCTCTAGGAGTTGCCGACTTTAACGATTTGAGTGCGAATTGAAGCGGCCATAGCAACCTGTTTGAAGCGTAATTACATCGTAATCACAGCTGGGAGTGCTGCCAAGCTCAAGTGAAATCCCTGTCGATTAGAGTTTTGAAACGACTTTGCAAAATCCCTTGCTCGTAGAATGAGAGACTGAGGGAAGGAGCGATCGCCTTGTGTTTGCAAGCAAGGTAGCGATAGGCTTAACGGCAGTCTGTTTTCATCTTTGTTTATGAAAGCCAGTGAACTCAAATTTGTTTTGAAATTGCTTGGGCACCCGCCTGAATATCGGGTTGCGTTGAGTGAGATGAAAACTCCGGCAAAGGTGGGCGATCGCGAGAAGTTATGTCGAGAGCTGAGCGATCGCGAGTTGGTCGCTTATAGCAGTGAGATTCGCAAATTTCGGATTGAGCCACCGGGCAAAGCGTTGTTGCGGCTAAAAAATGCTGACCTGCCTATCTCAGAAACAGAGTTGAAGATTTTGCAGGCGTGTCGCTCTGGTAGCAAATCAGTAGCAGGCTTCAAAGCTTTGGGAGCGGCGTTACAACCGATTTTGAAAGGGTTGAGCGATCGCGGGTTGATCAAGGTGACAGAAGAGAAAATCAAAGATGTGTGGTTGAGCGATCGGGGCAAGCTCTACCTGCGTGATGATTGCAACCCAACCGGCAACACCACTATTAGTCTCACATTGCTCAGCCACTACCTGCGCTTTCTCCGCAAACCGTTGGACTTAACGCTGGAAGCAGGTTCGAGAGCAGCAGCTTCGCCAGGGTTGGGCAAACCGAGTGACGCTGAGTTGCTGACTCTGATTGCCAACTTAGACAAAGAACTGGGAACTGAAAACTATCTGCCGATCTTTCATCTGCGCGAAAAGTTGCAGCACTCGCTGACGCGGTTGGAGCTAGATGAAGCACTGTATCGCCTCCAACGTGATGACAAGCTAGAGTTGAGTTCGCTGCAAGAAGCGATCGCCTACACGTCTGAGCAAGTTGAGGCAGGCATTCCACAAGAAATTGGGGGGGCACTCTTTTTCATTTCGCTAATTTGAGCGGCTATTTCGCTTGAACGTTTTTTAGGGCAAGGAAATTCACGCAATGGCAAAAACTGTTTTTGTTACGGGTGCTTCGAGTGGCATTGGCAAAGCAACGGTGGATATCTTTCAGCGGAACGGGTGGAATGTCGTCGCAACCATGCGATCGCCCGAAACCGCGACCGATTTAACCGAACAGAATGTCTTGCGCTTGCGACTTGACGTAACGGAGTCAGGCTCAATTCAAGCGGCAGTTGAGGCGGCGATCGCGAAGTTTGGCAGCATCGATGTGTTAGTCAACAATGCGGGGTATGCCCTGATTGGGACGTTTGAAGCCTGTACGCCAGAGCAAATTCAGCGGCAGTTTGAGACGAATGTGTTTGGGTTGATGAATGTAACACGGGCAGTGTTGCCGGGAATGCGCGATCGCAACACAGGCACCATCATCAATCTCTCTTCGATTGGTGGACGCATGGCGTTTCCGCTCTACAGCCTGTATCACGCGACCAAGTGGGCTGTAGATGGCTTTTCGGACTCGTTGCAGTATGAGCTAGAACCCTTCAATATTCGAGTGCGAATCATTGAGCCAGGGCCAATTAAAACGGATTTTTACTCGCGATCTCTAGATTTAGCCACGCAGCCACACTTGACCGCTTATGACGCGATTGCCCAAAAAGTTTTGCCAAATCTGAAGCGAATTGGGGAAACAGGTTCACCACCAGAAGTGACGGCAGCAGTGATTTATCAGGCGGCGATCGATCCAAGCAAACGGTTACGCTACCCGGCCGGAGGAAATGCGAGTGCATTGCTAGCTCTGCGGAAGTATTTGCCGGATGTGCTGTTTAAGCAAATTGTGCGGTATGCGATGTTGCGATAGATGCTGAAATCTGTGATTTGTGGGGATTAAAGCGAAGGTTGGGGCAATTCTGCGGCTCTAAAATCTCCGCTTAAGAATTTTTGCTTTCAAAGAGAGCTGGCAAGCCTGTTTTTGCAATTGACTGCTTTGCAGAGTTTGGCTCAGAGGCAGTGCGAACAGCGATACAGAATGTTGCAAATGCGCTGCAAATGTAAAGTTCAGCGATCGCCAAAAATTAAATTATGTGATCTAGTTCTTTATCCACTTCAAAAATGCGGTCGAATTCGTATCATAAGCAGCTTTATTTGACCAACTGTACTGAGTAGCTGCTGCCAAATTAGTCAGGAGATTTGCATGACTCAAGCTCCTCCCGCATCGATCGTTCACACTAACAGAGTCCTACTCAAAGCCCCTTTATCTGGCTACCTTCTGCCGATTGAACAAGTACCCGATCCGGTTTTTGCCCAAAAAATGGTCGGGGATGGTATTTCGATTGATCCGACGAGTCAGACTTTGGTTTCCCCCTGTGATGGGGAAGTGATTCAACTGCATCCTTCGCAACATGCCGTCACGATTAAAACAGCAGAAGGCTTAGAAGTGTTAATGCACCTTGGGTTAGATACCGTTACGCTGCGAGGAGAAGGTTTTACCCCAAGAGTCAAAGAAGGCGATCGCGTACGGAGTGGTGATCCATTAATTGATTTTGATGCTGACTTTGTGGGAACTCACGCCCGCAGCCTGCTGACGCAGATCGTGATCACCAATGGCGATTTAGTGGCGAGCCTGACGCCTAACACCGGGTTTGTGAGCAGTGGGCAAGACGCGATTTTAGAGTTAACCCTGGCGAGTGAAAGCGTCGAAACAACTGTAACCGGAGGCGAACTGATTACCTCTGAAGCAATTGTGGTGCCGAATCCGACCGGGTTACATGCGCGTCCTGCGGCGGTTTTGGCGAGCCTTGCCAAAAAATATCAGGCTAAGATTCGGCTCAAGTATGGCGACCAAACCGCCAATGTCCGCAGCGTCACCGGATTAATGGGCTTGCAGGTTGGTAATGGCGCAACGGTTTACCTCCAGGCAGAAGGCCCAGATGCCGCAACCGCGATCGCCCACTTAAGCGAAGAACTCCGCGCCGGTCTAGGTGAGGAAGGCGCTAAACCTGTTGCCGCTCCCGCCAGCATTTCCCAATCAGAAGGTGCCAAACCTGCGCCACGTCCCCGCTCTGAAGACCCCAACATTGTCCTGGGAGTGGCGGCTTCTCCGGGCGTTGCCGTTGGCACGATTAGTCGAGTCCGGCAGTTTGAGATTCAGGTTGAGGAGACTGGCGGCACGGCGAACGACGAGAAACGCAAGCTGGATCAGGCGATCGCTCAGGCAAAACTCGAAGTTGAAGCGTTACGAGCCAAAGTACACGGGCAAGGAGATCCCAAAAAAGCCGCAATTTTTGCCGCGCACCAGGAGCTACTCGAAGATCCAGAATTGGTGGACACCAGTTACCGGGCGATCGATAAGGGCAAGAGTGCCGCCTTTGCCTGGAAGCAGACCTACAGTGCACAGGCAGAGGTGTTAGCCAAGTTGACCAATGCCTTACTGGCCGAACGGGCTAATGATCTGCGTGATGTTGGAGGTCGCGTCTTGCGGATTCTGACAGGAGTGACCACTGAAGTTGCGACCTACCCCGCAAATACGATTCTGATTGCCGAAGACCTCACTCCGTCTGACATGGCTACCCTCGATCGCACCCAGGTGATCGGCTTTTGTACGGTTGCAGGAGGTGCCACCTCCCATGTCTCGATTCTGGCTCGCTCGATGGATTTGCCTGCGATCGCGGGGACGGAGCCACGTGTGCTAGAACTGACCGATGGCACTGCCGCAATTCTGGATGGCACGAAAGGCAAGCTGCGCCTCAACCCGTCAGTTGAAGCAATGGAGCAAACCCGTCAGCGCCAAGCTCGGTTGAAAGAACGTCGGGCTGTTGAGCTTGCCACTAAGGACGAACCCGCCATTACTAAAGACGGTCACCGGATTGAGGTTGCTGCCAATATTGGCAGTCTGGAAGATGCTCAAAAAGGCATCCAGATGGGGGCTGAAGGCGTTGGCTTGCTGCGTACCGAGTTTGTTTTTATGGAAGCAAGCAGCGCCCCCACCGAAGCCGAACAAACCCAAATCTACAGTGATATTGCCCAGGCATTGGGCGATCGCCCCCTCATCATTCGCACCCTGGATGTGGGCGGTGACAAACCGCTACCCTACATGCCTATGCCCCACGAAGAAAACCCATTTTTGGGCGAACGGGGTATTCGTATGTGCTTTGACCGCCCTGAGTTGATGCGCACTCAGTTTCGCGCGATTTTGCGATCGGCGCAGACGGGCAACGTGCGGGTCATGTTCCCGATGATTGTGCGGACTGAAGAGATCCAGATGGCGAAAGCTGTGATGGAAGAAGAACGGCAACAGTTAGGCGTGCTACCGATTCCCATCGGCATCATGATTGAGGTGCCTGGTGCGGCTGTGATTGCTGATCAGCTGATTCGCGAAGTCGATTTCTTCTCAATTGGCACAAACGATCTGACCCAGTACACCCTCGCGATGGATCGGGGCCATCCCAAGCTTGCACCTTATATCGATGCCCTTAATCCCAGTGTGCTGGCGCTAATTGGCATGACGGCGCGGGCGGCTAACAATGCTGGCAAATGGGCCGGGGTCTGTGGTGGCGTCGCCAGTGATCCGCAAGCGGTGCCCCTGCTGATTGGTCTAGGCATTAAAGAACTGAGTTGTAGCATTCCGGCGATTCCCAGTGTGAAAGCCCAGATTCGAGCATTAACGCTCGCCGAGTGTCAGCGCCTGGCCGAACAAGCCCTGCAGCAACCAACGGCAGAAGCCGTGCGGAATTTAGTGCCGTTAGAGGAGGAGTAGGAGAAAGCGAATCTCTACCCCTACTCTCTCCCTTACAAACAACACAGGAAACACGCTCTATGTGGAAAAAAGCCTTCGCACTCTTGCAACAGATGGGGAAAGCCCTAATGTTGCCTGTCTCGATCTTGCCGATCGCCGGTTTGTTACTGGGTTTAGGGAGTGCTCGTCTGATCGAGATCCAAAAAATCACGGCTGGCACTCTCACCAAAGAAACGTTTGGCTGGTTGCCTGAGTGGTTAGCAGACATCATGAAAGCCTCTGGGGATGCCATTTTTGGTGCGTTGCCCCTAATTTTTGCGATCGCCGTTGCGATTGCCTACACCGGCAATGATGGCGTTTCGGCGTTAGCGGCAACTGTTGGTTTTATGGTGTTTATCGCCGCACTGGGTGCTGTCGGTATGGCGCGTGGATTTGTCACCGAAAGCCAGATCCAAGACTTAGCCGCGCAGGGGCAACCCACCCCTGATGTGTGGATGAAGCCCGTTTTAGGGATCACGACGCTCGATACTGGCGTTTTTGGTGGCTTAGTGATGGGTTGCATTGCGGCTTACCTGTTCAACAAATACTTTCGGATTAAGCTGCCCCAATACCTGGGTTTCTTTGCAGGTAAGCGCTTTGTGCCAATTGTGACGGCACTCGTTGCGATCGCGGTCGCCCTGCTGATGAGTGTGATCTGGCCGCCGATTGGTGGTTTTATCAACCGGGCGGCAAATACAGCGGCGACGGGGGGCAATGTTCCGGTTGCGGCAGGCATCTATGGCATTGTTGAGCGATCGCTGCTGCCCTTTGGTTTGCACCACATTTGGAACGTGCCCTTCTTTTTTCAGATTGGCTCGTTTACCGACTCGGCAACAGGTAATATTGTGCGCGGTGACATTAACCGTTTCTTTGCGGGTGACCCCACGGCTGGCATTTTAGGGGGAGCTTACTGGTTCAAAATGTTTGGTCTGCCTGCTGCGTCGATCGCCATGTGGCAGGCCGCGAAACCCAAAAATCGCAAACTGGCAGGCGGTATTCTCCTCTCCGCCGGATTCACCTCGTTTTTGACGGGCATTACAGAACCGCTGGAATTCTCGTTTTTGTTTATTGCGCCTGTCCTGTATATGATTCACGCAATCATGGCAGGAATTTGCGACTTTGTGTTTGCCTCGCTTGGTGGTCGCATGGGTTTCACTTTCTCCCAAGGGGCGATCGACTTTATCTTGTTCAACCAGCTCGGCAGTTGGAATGGGCAGCGGGGTGAGGTCTGGAAGCTGATTATTGGGGGTGGCATTGTTGCGGCGGCGATCTACTACTTTGTGTTTCGCTTTGCGATCCGCATCTTTGATCTCAAAACACCGGGTCGCGAAGATGAAGACGTGACGCCAGAAGGGGAAGCAGCGGTGGCAACCGTTGGGGCCGGAGGCATGCCGCTAGAACTGGTGCGAGCCTTTGGGGGACGCAGCAACATCGCGGTGTTAGATGCCTGCATCACTCGCCTGCGCATTACGGTGCAAGACAAGAGCAAGGTCAATAAGGCAAAACTCAAAGCACTGGGTGCTTCCGGTGTTCTCGAAGTCGGTGATAGCGTGCAGGCAATTTTTGGCCCGCGATCAGAAAACCTGAAGACCGACATGATCGAGTACCTCAAAACGGCTGGGCCAGAAGCCGATATGCTCGAAGAAGTGCCGGTGAGTCCAGCGAAGGCGATCGCCGCGGACAGTCCAGTCACTCCTGTAATTGCCCAAGATCCAAACGCTGATCGCAAAGCAGCCGACATTACAGCTGCTTTGGGGGGTAAGCAAAACATTCGGCGGGTAGATGCGATCGCCCTGACCCGCTTACGGGTTGAAGTGGCTGACAGCTCAGCCGTCAATGACTCTGCGTTGCAAGCGGTTGGTGTGCAGGGCATTTTGCGTCTAGAAGGTGGCGTGTTGCACCTGTTGATGGGGCTAGGGGCTGACCAATATGCTGATGAAATCAAAAAACAATTGACCACTGCTTAAGTTCAATCCACTTTTAGGAACGAAAATTGAATAACAATTCCCTGCATGGCAAATGATTCGCGCAAGCGGCCTAGCCTGACGAGTCGCTTTTTGTAAGGAGTGCAAGATGTGGTTTAAGCCTGCGCAGCAGGGTTCCCACCCCACCCTTAACCCCCTTTTGTCAAACACTGGAACTAGTAACACCTTCCGCAGGGGAGGCGAGGGGAGGCGGCCCGGCCCCTCGCGGGGGTTTGGGGGCGTGCCCCCAAGGGTTGCTGGCTCGGAATCGCTGAATCTAAGAGAAAGCTTTTTGATTGAAGCTAAGCGAAGATTTGGGGGCGGCGGAGCCGCGAATCGGGGGACTTCCCCCCGCAAGGTGGTGCGGGTGGGTGTTGAATGGGTAGCTAGTCAAGCGGTACGGGTTGCAAGTTTGACGCTTTGATCGTTGATCGAAGGTACGGGTGGGGTGAGGCGGAGGTTGCATGGGCGATCGCCGTTTGGGCTGAGAATTTATTTTCTGCCTGCCGCCTTTCTCAAACCCTCTCTGAGAGAGAACCGATAGATGCCAAAATGGGCGTATCCAAAAATGGTTGGGAGCAGGTTGGGTGACGAAATTGAGTAGCGTGCGAGATAAAATTGGCGCGATCGCACACAATCCTCAGAGCTTGGCGCGCTTACTGCGTCGCCTTTATCTGCGACTGGTCACGACTCCTTTTCGGCAAGACAGCACCGAAGACCCTTACTACCAACTGTTTCAGACTTTTCTCACAATGGTGCGCGATCGCCCGCAGCCAAACGTGCTGGAGTTGGGTGCCCGCAATGTCACTAATAACTCACCTCGCAAGCTTTTCACCAATGCGGCGCAATACGTTGGGTTTGATATTCATGCGGGTGAAGGGGTCGATGTGGTGGGTGATATTCACCAGCTCTCAACCTACTTTCCGGCGAATACCTTTGACGTGGTCTATTGCATCTCGGTGTTCGAGCATTTGGCGATGCCGTGGAAAGCAATTCTCGAAATTAACCGCGTTATGAAAGACGGTGGTTTGCTGTTTATCTCGACCCATCCAACCTTTCCAAAGCACGAGTTACCCTGGGACTTTTGGCGCTTTTCAGAAGCGGCGTTTGGGGTTCTGCTCAATCCTGTGACGGGCTTTGAGCTAATTGGCTGTGTTGAAGGGTTGCCCTGCTCGATTGTGCCGCTTGTGCGCGATCGCTGGATGAAAGGCATGTCAGTTGAACCTGCGAATTTGGGTGTTGCCGTTCTCGCCAAAAAAATTGCCAACTCTGATCCGCGCCTGTGTTGGGATGTCACAACTGCTGAAGTGACAACGGGCATCTACCCCACCTGAGTTTGCTACACCTGATTGGCTGAAAGTGCGCCTGAGCAGCGATCTCAGGTCAGACAAAGCGCAACCATGCACCGAGCCGAAGTTTCTTATATAGTGTTTGTGCCCCGTTACAGATGCAGGGAGAAAGGGACGCATGCGATTAGTCATTCCCGAAGTCAGTGTTGGCGAATGGGCCGCGCAGTATGTCTTGCAGCGTGTTCAACAGTTTGCGCCAACCGCCGATCGCCCTTTTGTGCTAGGTCTACCCACTGGCAGCACTCCACTGGGTATGTACAAGAAGCTGATTGAGTTTCATCAACTGGGGAAGCTGAACTTTCAACACGTCGTCACCTTCAACATGGATGAGTACGTGGGCTTGCCGGAAGACCATCCCGAAAGCTACCACAACTACATGTTTCGCCACTTCTTCAACTACATCAACATTCCCCGTGAGCAAATCCACATTTTGAATGGCAATGCCCCTGACCTCGCTGTTGAATGCGATCGCTACGAAGAACAGATTCGTCAGTTTGGTGGGGTGGATCTATTTATCGGTGGGGTGGGGGTGGATGGCCACATTGCTTTTAACGAACCTGGTTCTTCCTTAGTCTCTCGTACGCGCGTAAAAACCCTGATGGACAGTACTCGCTTTGCCAATTCTCGTTTCTTTGAAAATGATATGGAAAATGTACCGAAACTGGCGCTGACCGTGGGTGTCGGCACTGTCATGGATGCGAATGAAGTGATGATCTTAGCGCAGGGGTATGCCAAGGCATTAGCGGTTTATCACGCGATCGAAGGCGGCATTAACCAGATGTGGACAATTTCAGCATTGCAGATGCATCCTCGCGCCATGCTAGTCTGCGACGATAGCGCCACCTCAGAGCTAAAAGTCAAAACCGTTCGCTACTTTAAGCAGATGCAAGACCATCTCAGCCTGTTCTATTGAGCTTTACGGATCCGCGATCGCCCTCCCCCATTGTTTTCAAAGGCAACACCATCATGTACGCGCTCACTAATGCAACCCTGTTTACCAGTGCCGCAGAGCTACTCGGTCATGCAATTATCATCGAAGGCGATCGCATCATTGATGTGGTGCCCCAAACAACCCTGCCAGAGTACATCCCCACCATTGATCTGAAGAATTGTATTGTTGCGCCTGGCTTTATTGACTTGCAACTCAACGGTTGCGGTGGTGTGATGTTTAACGACACGATCGCCGCCGACACGCTCGACACCATGCACCGCACCAACCTGAGCAGTGGCACCACCAGCTTTTTGCCGACCTTGATCACAGCACCGGATGAGGACATGCTGGCCGCGATGCAAGTCGTCACAGCCTATCGTCAGCACAGTCCCCACAACGTTTTGGGCTTGCACCTCGAAGGCCCCTATCTAAATCCGCGCCGCAAAGGGATTCATAACGGCAACTATGTGCGCCAACCGGATGCCGCTATGCTGCAAAAAATCGCTCATGCGGGTCGAGACACCGTGAAACTGCTTACCCTGGCTCCCGAAGTGACCCAGCTGGATGACATTCGTTTGCTCGCTGATGCTGGCATTGTTGTTTCCGCTGGACATACGGATGCCGACTATGAAACCGCGATCGCCAGTTTTGAGGCAGGCGTTAGCATGGCAACCCATCTGTTTAACGCGATGTCACCCTGGCAGGGGCGCAGTCCGGGGATGGTGGGTGCTGTGTTTGAGGATGAAAACGTCTACGCAGGCATCATTGCCGATGGGCATCACGTTCACCTCGCCTCGGTGGGGTTGGCCCACAAAATTAAGCGCGATCGCTTGATTCTCGTAACCGATGCCACTCCTGCGGCGGGTGCAACCATCGCGTCATTTAGGATTGGTGGGCAAGAAGTGTTTTGTCAGGCAGGCAAGTGCGTCTCGGCAGATGGAACCCTGGGTGGGTCGGCGCTCACGATGATCGAGGCGGTTCAGAACTGTGTGGAAATTATTGGCATTCCTCTGGCGGAGGTCTTGCGCATGGCCTCGTTTTATCCGGCGCAGGCGATCGCGGTGGATGATGAACTCGGCAGAATTGTGCCCGGTTATATCGCCAATCTCGTTGTGCTGAGCGCGAATTTAGCAGTGGTGGGTGTGGTTGATCGCGGCACCTGGTACGACTTTGTTTCAGAGTCTTAATCAACCCACCTTTGCTTCTTTTGATTGAATCGGCGATCGACCACCCCCTTGTAGAATCTTGAAGAAGGCTGAATTATCTTCAGGAAAATTTTTGTCATGCGATCGCCTGCTGATCCCCCGGATCGAGTCCGCCAAATTATCACCACCATTGCGGTAATTGGCTCCATTCTGATAAATACTGTCTCCAACTTTTTCCCAATTCGCGGGCAAAACGTGGGGGTGATTGCCAATACCCGTTTTGCAAATGTGCTGATTATTCCCGCGAGTTACGCTTTCGCTATTTGGGGGCTGATCTATCTGGGGCTGATTGGCTTTGTGGTCTATCAATTTTTGCCTCCCCGTCAACAACATCCCCAACTCAAACGCATCAGTTACTTATTGGTTGGAGCCTGCATCGCTCAAGCCGCGTGGATTTATCTGTTTCAGGCGTTTGCATTCTGGTGGTCGGTGCTGGCGATGCTGGCGATTCTCGCTTGTTTGATTGCCATCTATCAGATCTTGAAAAATTCGCCGCGATCGCAGGTCCGCACTGAGCGCTGGTTACTCCGCTATCCCTTCAGCATTTACCTGGCGTGGATCTCGGTTGCAACGATTGTCAACATCGCATCGGCGCTCTATGACCAGTCCTGGAATGGCTGGGGTCTCTCTTCAGAAACATGGACGGTGATCATGCTGCTGATCGCGACGGCGATTCCGCTGCTCTTGTTATGGCAACGGGGGGATGTGCCGTTATCGCTCGTTTTCGTCTGGGCTTTTGTCGCGATCGCACTGAAGCGCTTGTCCTTGCCGCTGATCTGGGGTAGTGCCGCTGGTTTAGCCCTGATTATCTTGATTTTTGCAGCTTTGAGTTGGCAGAAAAAATGGGGCGATCGCTCAGCGGCAACGGGTTGAAAAGAGAAGAAAAGTGCAAAATCCACTCATTCAGGTTGACCATTTGGTATATATCTAAGCAGCGAAAATGCCTTAGGTATCCAGAATGGCTCTGTACAGGAAGCGATTTGTGAATGGTGTTGCTGCTCTCGCCCTTAGTTTTGGGGTCAGCACTGCGGCTTTAGTGCCAAAATCGGCGCAAGCGGCTGAAAAGATTTACATCACATACGGCCCCTTTGCGACTTCGCTACCCGTGAAGTCTTTAGAGACGTTTGCTGCGACGGGAACCATTGACAGAGATTTCCAGTTTTTTGCCCGCAACCTCGATGCCAACGCTTTAGCCCAATTTCGAGAAGTCTTGCGGCGGCGCTTCAAAATTAGTCCGGTGGCGTTTAATCAGTTAGCCTATACGCGCATGGGCGAAGATGGCCTCAAAAGCCTTGGGCTAATTATCAAAACTGAGACTGGGGATAACGGCGCGATCGCGTTGCGGGGAGCAATGACGCTAGCGGCCAACGATCCACAAGGGTTCAGCATGGTTAGTCTGCTGCAGCAATACCCCAGTCGCAATGTGCAGATCGATGCTCAGCAGTTGCTGAAGTTGCAGCAATATCTGACGACGGTGATTGATTATCGCGATACTTCAGTCGTTGCGATTCAAGCGCAAGCCAAACGTGAGGTTTCTGTCGAAAAACCTCCCAACTTTAGCCAGATGGAGGCACTTTGGAAACCGGGCAAGCTCCCCTATCGAAAATTGACTTTCACCGTCCCCAGCTTTGGCTACGTGCTGCCTCCCACCACCCAACGGCCGGTGCGAAATTTTCCACTGGACGTTTACTTGCCTCAATCAAACCAGCCACTACCGATTGTGGTGTTGTCTCACGGTTTGGGTTCTCGGCGGCAAGATCTCGCTTTTTTAGCCGAACACCTCGCTTCTCACGGCTTTGTGGTGGTGGTTCCAGAGCATTTAGGCAGTAACAAAGGCGCTCAGACCGCTTTAGCTGAAGGGTTACTCTACGCTGACCCCAGTCAGACCGAGTTTGTCGATCGCCCCCAAGACATTCAGCGATCGCTCGATTTTCTGACCAGCCGCGTCAAAACCGACCCCAACCTCCGAAACCGGCTCAACTTCAATGCGATCGGCATGATTGGGCATTCCTTTGGCGGTTACACAACCCTAGCAATCGCGGGGGCTGAGCTTAATCTGCAACGGCTCAGTCAAATCTGCAAAATTGATCGGGTGTATGTGAATCCCTCGGTATTTCTGCAATGCAGTGCCGATGGGTTGCCAACCACGGGCTATCGTTTGCGTGACCCGCGCATCAAAGCCGCGATCGCGATCAACCCCGTTGCAGGTGAGGTATTCGACAGCAAAGGTGTTGGCAAAATCCAAATTCCGATGATGCTGATTTCTGGCACCAATGATTTCGTCACCCCGGCTTTAACCGAGCAGATTCACCCGTTTCTGTGGCTGACCAGTAAGCAAAAGTATCTGGTTACAATGCAACCTGCCAGCCATAATTCCTTTTACCCACCGATGAAAAACTCGCCGCCCCCTAGTGCGGTGGGTAAGCTGTTGCAGGGACCCGATCCGGTGCTGGGCAGTCAATATGTGAAGGCGCTGAGCGTGGCGATGATGCAAGTACATCTCAACAATCAGGCTAATTACGCGCCCTACCTGACTGCAAGTTACGCCCAGTTTCTGAGCCAAAGCCCACTGGAGCTGCGCATGGTGCGATCGCTCACAGCTGAGCAGCTAGAAGCCGCCTTTGGCAAGAAACCCCCGATCCCTATCTTTCCTTAGTTGAGTGAGCGATCGCCCCTGCAACCTCCGCCTCACGTCCCCCATCCCCTCTGTAAACGAGCCAAGCGTGAAACTAATGACCCTCATCGTCTGGCTAGCTAACCATTCAACACTCACCCACATCACCTTGCGGGGGGTGTAGGGGAAAGTTCCCCGATCTTGCGGCGCCGCCGCCCCCAAATCTTCGCTTAACTCCCAAAAAAGCTTCTCATAGAGCAGTTTTTCCGAGTCAGCCCCCCGAAGGATTACCTCCAAAAAAGCTGAGCTTATTCATCGTTGTTGTGAAAACTTTAGAAGCATTAGTCTTCATTCAACTTCCAATGCTGCCTTAACCAAAAAAGGGCTACAGATTTTCTGCCTTTAAATTAGCCATGCCCTTCATTAGGAGCGGTGCCAAACGCCGGGGGATATCTATCTGTCGCGATCGCAAATTAGACCGCCATGCATCAACCTGCCTCTATCCAGCAAATTACATAGCTCTCATTTCTAAAGGGCGCATCATCATCATGCGCCCTGATCCAGCTTGGCATTACGCCATCACCATGCCACCATCCACATTCATCACCTGACCCGTAACATAAGCCGCCGCCGGATCCGCCGCCAAAAATCGGATCATCCCTGCCACTTCTTCAGGCTGGCCATAACGTGCCAAGGGAATGAATTGCAGAATTGGTTCCGCATTCAGGTCGCTAGTCATATCCGTAGCGATAAACCCAGGCGCAACCGCATTGACAGTAATCCCCCGGCTGGCTAGCTCCTTCGCGACTGTCTTGGTGAACCCGATCACCCCGGCCTTGGCAGCGCTGTAGTTTGCCTGACCCGGATTGCCCATCTGACCCGCCACCGAAGTGATGTTGACGATGCGGCCTGATTTTTGCTTCAGCATGACTTTGCTGACCGCCCGCGTGCAGAGAAACACGCCCGTCAGGTTCAGGTCAATCACAGCTTGCCAGTCTTCCGGCTTCATCCGCAGCAACAGCGTATCGCGGGTGATGCCTGCATTGTTGACTAAAACATCAATCCGTCCCCACTTTTCAAGGACTTGATTGACCATTGCCTCAACCTGGTCAACTTTAGAGACATCCGCTTGCAGCGCGATCGCGCCCCCCGCATTCATCGCTGTAATTTCGGCAACAACAGCGTCGGCGGCTGTACTAGAGCTGGCGTAATTTACCACCACATTAGCCCCTTCAGCAGCGAGTGCCAGGGCCGTTGCGCGACCAATGCCGCGTGATGCGCCCGTGACGATCGCGACTTTTCCTTTCAGGTTTTGCAAGGGTTCTGGTAAAGCCTCCATCCTCTCTTCCTCTCGTCTGAATAAGTGACAGCTTACGTTGCCGATGTCTCACGCTTAAAGGGATGATCCACCAGCAAACAGAAACAACAACCAGGGGCATGAACTTGCACGCTAAAACCCACAAAGCTGCTCAATCATCATACGAGCAAACGGGAACCCCCCTCGCAGGCTAGTAGTGGAAAGCCCAAGCCTGCGAGCGATCGCGCCAAAGTTTGAGAAAACCTGCAGGTGCGGCAAACCCTATCAACGACAACAAATCTGCGAATTAGGATGGAATTAAAAGATGAATTTGAGGAGAGTGCAAATGACGGTCAAAAAGCAGTTTGCATCCTTTGAAGCCATGATTGCAGAGTCTGAGCTGCCCGTTTTAGTCGATTTTTATGCGACCTGGTGTGGCCCCTGTCAGATGATGGCGCGAATCTTAGAGCAAGCCAGCAGCCAACTCCGGCAAAAGGTCAAGATTGTAAAAATTGACAGCGAAAAATACACCCGTCTGGCAAGTCAATACCACATTGCTGCATTGCCAACCTTAATTTTGTTTAAACAAGGGCAAATTGTCGATCGAATTGAAGGAGTTTTAACGGCAGATCAACTGGTGCAACGTCTCCAGGCTTACATTTAGACAGCCAATACTGTTAATTTTTATAAATAAAGTTCAGGGCGCTCATGATGGGCGCTTTTTCGCAGCGTTGCGGCTTTCACCTCCCCTTGCAGCTTAACTGGATGAATAATTGGCTTCTGCACAAAAAACCTTTCAGAGTTTTTTGTTTAGGCTAGACCCTTGAATGTGAGGGGTTTGGGGCGTTTGTGATCGCGCTTTCTCAAGTCAAGAATTAGAGTTTGAGCCACTAAGAAAAGAAAAAGAGTCAAGCAAGGGCTTAAAAACACTGATTTGCTAACACTTCCAAAATCGAATCTATCAATAGTTTGGGCTTATAGTTTTCGGTTTTGTTGGCTTCAACCAATCTCAAAAAGCCACATATCTTAAAGGTTTTACGGTTACACCTACAAAAACTAGACCATAGAATAGAACATTAAAATTCCGGGTAGGTCGAAAGTTCAGGGTATTTGGTAGGTAACTCACCCGGTTTTTAGGTAGCTCTCAAATGATGAGAGATTCCATTTCAAAAACTATTCAGTGTCCTGTAGTAGGTAGGAGACTTCAATGAATAAAGGTGAATTAGTTGATGCGGTAGCCGAAAAAGCCAGTGTAACCAAAAAACAAGCGGATGCCGTGCTATCCGCTGCCCTGGAAGCGATCGTTGATGCGGTGAGCGATGGTGATAAAGTGACGTTGGTTGGGTTTGGGTCGTTTGAGTCTCGCAACCGTAAAGAGCGAGAAGGGCGTAACCCCAAAACAGGCGATAAGATGAAGATTCCCGCGACCAAAGTGCCTGCGTTCTCAGCCGGAAAACTGTTTAAGGAAAAAGTTGCACCTGTCGGAAAGTCTAAGAAGTAATCCTGCTGTTACAAGCATCTCTGATTCTCGCCCGTCTCATGGGGGCAATCTCGTTTGGGCGGCAACGCTGGCGGGGTGCGCCCCTGAGCAAATTTTGGATTTTTCAGCCAGTATTAATCCCTTAGGGCCGCCTGCTAGCGCGATCGCAGCGATTCAGGCGGGGTTGGCTGGTTTGTGTGCTTACCCTGATCCGCATTACCACAATTTAAAAGCCGCGATCGCCGCCTTTCATGGCATTTCCCCAGAGTGGGTTTTGCCAGGAAATGGGGCTGCTGAGTTGTTGACCTGGGCCTGTCGTGAATTGGCAGACCTTGATACGGTCGTGTTGCCCGTCCCGGCGTTTGGTGACTATACTCGCGCGTTGCAGGCGTTTGGTGCTGCCATCCAGCCAACTCAGTTGCCGCTTGACTCGCAGGCCAATGATTTTGCTGTTTCAAGTCCTTCAGGCCAGGTGGGGCTGCTGCTCAATAACCCCCACAACCCAACCGGACAACTCTTCTCAAGAGATGCCATCTTGCCCTGGCTAGAGCAGTTTGCCCTGGTTGTCGTCGATGAAGCCTTTATGGATTTCTTGCCCCCCACTGAAGATGAAAGTCTGATTGAGTGGGTCAAAGATTTTCCCAATTTAGTGATTGTGCGATCGCTGACCAAGTTCTATAGCTTGCCGGGTCTGCGATTGGGCTATGCGATCGCTCATCCTGAGCGGCTGCAACGCTGGCAAACCTGGCGCGATCCCTGGTCGGTGAATGCGTTAGCGGCGGCTGTTGGCGAAGTCGTGTTAAGTGATGCTTCCTTTCAAACCCAGACCTGGCAATGGTTAGGCACCGCAAGACCGCAACTCTTCTCAGCGCTGACTGAGCTGCCGGGGTTAAAGCCCCTGCCTGGAGTAGCAAACTTTTTATTAGTCGAGTCTGAGCATTCTGTGCCTGAGCTGCAAGCCAGATTACTCAAACAACACCAGATCTTAATTCGCGACTGCCTCAGTTTTGCCGAGTTGGGCGATCGCTATTTTCGAGTTGCGATTCGCACAGAGGCCGAAAACCAGCGGCTGATTACGGCACTCAATCACTAACTTTGCCTGAAGAAATAACCTGGGCGGCTAGTCAAAGGTAAAAGGGAAAGGGTAAAAGGTAGAAGGAGATTTACCGTTTGGCGGCGGGCACATGGCTGTTGACTACGATTTAGTTGTAATTGGGGCATCCCCAGCGGGATTTGAGGCAGCAATCGCCGCTAATCAAGCAAAAGCACGGGTTGCACTCGTGACGCAAGGTATTGAGCCTGGCCCCATACGATTGGGCTATCGCGCTTTGTTAGAAGTGAGCCATCTGGTTAGTGCAGCCGAGCGATCGCACCAATTAGGCATCGTTGACGGCAGTGCGATTCGACTGCATCAGGTGTTGGTGCAACAAATTCAAAATTGGCAGGCAGCGGTTGCAACGGCAGTGGCTGATCACTATTCTCTAGCCGTGTTAGCCAGTAAGGGAATTGAGGTGATCGCGAGTGCTGGAGCGTTTCACCGCAAGCCGAGGCTGAGTTTTGAGGTTGATGGGCGATCGCTGCGATCGCGGCGCTACTTGCTGGCCTTGCCGAGTCAACCACAACTGCCGCCTATTTTGGGTTTGCGTGACGTGAGTTACTTGAGCAGTGCCGATCTGTTGCACAAATTGCCTGCTTTACCGCCGCAAGCCCATCTATTAGTCTTAGGCGCAACTCTCGCGACGGTTGAGTTGACTCAAGCCTTGAACATTCTGGGCTTTCAAGTCACGGTGATGATTCCCACGCTAGGCCAGACATCCAACTACGACATCGAAGCGCTCCAATTTCTGCAAACGCAGCTTGAAGCGGCAGGCATTAAAGTTCTGCTGCAAGCTCCAATTACACAAGTGCGGCAGCTGCATGGCAAAAAGTGGGTGCAAGCCGGAAAAACAGCCCTCGAAGCCGATGAACTGATCATTGTGAGCGATTTTGCCACTCCGGTGCGCCACGCGCTTAACTTAGATGCGATTGGTGTGGCTCATCAGGGGGATGTGCCGCTGATCAACCCGTACTTTCAAACCACAAATTCCAAAATTTACGACTGTTACGGCTTAGTTGCAGCTTTGCCTGCTTACCAAATCAGCGATCGCCACGCAAGACTGGCAGCCACCAACGCGATCGGATTGGGCTTTGCGCAAAAACCTTTTTGGAGTGTGCTACCTAGTGGGTCTATCGCCTCTGAACCACCCTTTGCCTGGGTTGGGCTTTCAGAGACAGCGGCAAAGAGCCGTTATGGTCGCGATTATGTTGTTCTGCGGCGCAATTTTGTCGATGTTCAGCAAGCCCAAATTGAGGGAGCAACCGAGGGATTTTGTAAACTCGTGCTGCGTCGTAATGGCAAGCTAGTCGGTGCGAGCGTGCTGGGTCGGTATGCCCAAGAATGGATTGGGATAATTGCGTTGGCAATTCAACAGCAGATCCCACTGCAAAAACTGCATCAAATTGCGGCGTCCGATTCGACTTTTGTCGCAATTTTGCCCCAACTTGCGTATGATTGGCGACACCAACAATTAAAGCAAAATCACTTACACGAAGACTTGTTGGCAGGTTGGTTTAACTGGCAACGCGGCCGCGTAAAATAAGGGCTGTTGAAACCCCTGTCATTAGGCTGAAACCGTTCTGATTTCTGCGCTTGTCGCGTCTGAGACAAACGGGGCAGCATCCTTTGAGAAACTCTCGGTCTTCGCTGCTGGAGACAGAGGATGCTGGTGGTGATGCGCACTAATCGCTTGCTGCTGCCAGATGATAATGCCCTCTAAGTTTTCCCAAGCAGGCATGAACGGTGGTGCTGCAACAGAACAGGCTTTCCAGTGACTTTGAACCATCACATTGAGGCGTTGGCAATGCCCGCCCCGACGGCCTTCGGGAGTGTAGTATCGGCAGTGCCGACAGTGAGGTGATGACGAGTCAAGAGTATCCATAGAGGGAGCTTTACGAGCGCTATCTTTCTTTATTGTCTGCGACCCAAAATGTAGGTTTAAGGCTGCAAAAACTGCAACATCCCAGCCCAAAGCCATGTTTGAGCGATCGCTGACAAAAAGGTTGTTTTACAATCTTTTCGGTTTTATGAAACCTAGGTAAATCTCTAAAGAGCGATTTGTACAATCACCCTAAAAAAGGATGCGTATTTGGGAAAAATCACTGGGGATCAAGCCAAAAGAACTACGCACTTCCTCAGGCTAACAACAGAATTTTTTGCCTGTTTCAGAAGATTCACTGATAAGAACGCTGGTATGAGTTAACTTTTGAAAACGATCCCGATCTGGCTAAACTTACGATCCCCACTAGGTTGTGAAACACCACTCCCAAGCAAGCCTGTTTTAACAGCCGCCGCTTTTTCCCCCTCATTAAGTCCAGTAGCGCATGGAGAATGATGCTTTCAATTCAATCATCACAAGTTTCGTCCATCTAGACAGCGACTTTTAATAAATCTGTTACAGCCACGTAGCCACTGCGATCGCACGAGTTGATCGTTGCTCTGTAGGCGATTTGGCGATGAGAGATTCCAATCAATCCCATCCATCAGGCGAAAGTTAAAACTTGAATGCCGCATTTTTAGAAGTTCTTGCTATAGTCTCTCAGGAGTTTTTTTGGAAGGGGAGCTAGTGACAGCCAATGAACTGGAACTAGAGACCCGTCTGTACGTAAATAAGAGTTGCCATGCACGCAACAGAACAGTTGAAAAATCAAGTATCATCAGCCGTTGCTCGAGTACTACTCAAGCGATCGCCCGCGCATCTCAGCCCAACTGGATTTGGGGAATTTTCCTATAACCTTGCAGCTCAGCAACGTCTAATTTCGATCTTGCTCGTCAGCGGAGCAGGGGTGTTGCTGGCCTTCCCCTTTGTGGTGGACTTTATTCTGCGTGACATGAGTACGCTGCTCAAGCACTCTGTCAAGCTACCCGCCTGGAGCTATGGTGGGTTTTTGATGTTTGCTCTGACGGCAGGGGTTGGAGCCGCGTTGCTCTGGCTACGAGCCGATGAAACGGAGCAGTATGCCCTGGCCGAGGAGAATGTTGGCAAAGCGTTGCATAGTCTGCGCCAGGAGGGTTGGCACATTCGCTCTGGAGTGCCTAATGCTCAGACGGGGCACGATATGGTATTGCTCCACTCGCCCTATCAAGTCGCGTTTGCTCTTTACATCTACCCTGAAAAGGGGCATGTGACGCTATTTGGCAAACATTTGGTGCAACGACTTGCGTCTCGCCAACAGTTCTTCAAATTTGACCTGTTAGAAGCTGCCCAGCAACGAGCAATGGCGTTGCAACGCTACTCCGGAGATCGCCTGATGATTCCGGTCTTGGTCTTCGCCGGGGCGATCGTCGAGGTACCCCGCAACCCGCTCAATGGAGTCTACGTGCTCGACTTAAATAACCTGGTGTCATGTTTGCGGCTGCTGACTTAGCGTTGCAACAGAGCTAAACGGGTAGATTGTCGCAACAAAATTGTGACTGCTTTACAAAAAGTGACTCGTCAGGCAAGACCGCTTTTGCCAAACGACCAATGACCAAAACTGCAAAATATCTCAGGCGACTACCAGGGCGATCGCCTTTGTAACCGTTGTCTCACCTGTCCCTTCGATAAACGCTCAATTGCCTAAAAATTCTCCCTGGCTGCCCACATTCTTTAAGAAGTTGAGCAACTAGGGAGAATTGAATGTTTCGCAACGCAGAACTTATTTGTCGCTGACGATCAGTCGTTGGGTGATGACCGTGATGCCGTCATCTCGCACAACAACCGCTGAGATCCAACGGTTTTCACCCCGGTTAGGGGCACGCCCAACTTTGAAAATGCCACCCGCATTTAACGGTCGTAATTCAATTTTGGCGGGTGTCAAAAAGCCTTCCGGTCTAATCGCTTCTTCAACCGCTGCACCCAGCAGCAAATCATCTTCTAAAGGTTCTTCAACGATCGCGTCAAAGTTAAACCGCTGACCTGGCTTGACCTTACTTGGCAGCACTAAGCGAATGCTGGGTGGGTTTTCACCCGAAGTCACCTTCGATTGCTCTGACAAGACTTCTTGCTGCACAATTTGCTGGTTGACAATGCGTTGGCGCGATCGCAGCGTTGAGTTGAGGTTGTATTGGCGATCGCCCACTTTCTGAGAACCTGTAACGTAAGTGATCGTCTCCGTCACAATCGCATCACCTTCGCGCTTCCAGTCTTGAATCTCAGTGCGATATTTGAGGTTGGGGTAGCGTTCCCATAGCTTACCCAGAGCCGCTTCTAGTCCTTTGCGGTCTAAACCGTCTGAGTGGCGAAAGGTGGGGCTGTAGAATTTCATCACCCCAGTTTTATCGGCTTTGCTAGCAGCGGCATCCAGTTGGCTTAACGTTTCTTTGAGCGCAGTGGGTGCAGTTGCGGCTGACTGAGCTAACCCCTGCACTGGCATCACCATTGGCGCGATCGCCAGTGCTAGCCCAACCACAAAGCCTCTACCCCACCGACTTACTGCAGGCAATAGGTGAGACGATGCAGCCAAACGTTGAGGGCGAACAAAGCTTTGCATAGAGATTCCTAAGAACTTTAAAGAATGAAACGGAGTGAACTCACGGTTTAATATCCTTACATTGCTGGTCAGCCAGCATCCAGGAAATTTTTAAATTGGGTAGCCCCTGTGAGTCGTCCATCTGATTCTACTCTTCCCTCACCTGCTCGTGCGGGTCGAGCACCAAAACTCTTAATTGCGGCAAGTGGCACAGGCGGTCACTTGTTTCCAGCGATCGCGGTGGCTGAGCAATTGACCGACTACGAAATTGAGTGGTTGGGGGTGCCTGATCGTCTCGAAACGCAGTTGGTGCCTGACCGTTACCCGCTTCACACCGTATCAGTTGAGGGCTTTCAAAAAAAAGGGTTGGATGTTCTGCGCGTATTAGTAAAGTTCTTGGGCGCCACCTGGCAAACCCGCCAGATTTTGCAAAAGGGTGGCTTTCGTGGCGTGTTTACAACTGGGGGCTACATCGCAGCTCCGGCGGTAATTGCCGCGCGATCGCTGGGTATGCCTGTGATTTTGCACGAGTCCAACGCTTTACCAGGTAAGGTGACTCGCTTTTTAAGCCGTTGGTGTAATCAGGTTGCACTTGGCTTTGATGCGGCTAAAAAGTATTTACCCAAAGCCAACACAGTTTGTGTCGGCACTCCCGTGCGATCGCAGTTTCTGGCTAAGGCGGCAACCGCAACGTTAGAGGATCTCGCCATTCCAACCGATGTGCCGCTACTGGCTGTTGTCGGAGGGAGTCAGGGCGCGGTTGCCGTCAACAAACTCGTGCGCCAGTGCGCCCCCACCTGGCTCGACGCTGGCATCTGGATTGTGCATCAAACGGGAGCTAACGACCCAGACCTGCACAGCCTCCAACACCCGCATTATTTCCCGCTTCCCTTTTACGACAACATGGCAGGACTAATGCGACGAGCCGATTTGGTAATCGGGAGATCGGGCGCGGGTACCCTGACGGAGTTGGCTATTACCCACACCCCTTCCATTCTGATTCCCTACCCGTTTGCGGCAGAAGACCACCAAACAGTGAATGCTAAAGTCTTTGCTGATGTGGGCGCAGCGCTGTTGTTTCAACAAAAAGAGCTAGCAGCAGAACGACTGTCTCAAACGGTGCTGACGCTTCTCAAACAAGACCCAACTCAGCTTGAACAAATGGCAAAGCAAACCGCAGGCTTAGCGGTGCCCGATAGTGCTACCCGACTTGCTAAATTGCTGCGAGAACAGATTTAGATCTCTAATCTGATCCTTGGCCGATAGTAATAAATACCTATGCGGACTGAAATGGTCTAGATTTCGTCTTTTCCTTGTCTGGATGGGGTTTTGACGCACCTGGTCAGAGTTTAGCCTGTGAGGATGACGGCGCGATCGCCCAAGCATCTCCAATTTTTTATTTTAATTTTTGATTTTTCTGGGCTTCCCTTTTCGCAACTGTTAAAGACTGTGTACCCATTCGGTGGTAATCTGATCTATGGCAAATGGCTAAGCATTTCTTCTGATTGCAAATCCCTAATTCCCATAGCTGAACACAATAGGGCGAGAGCATGGTCACCACCACTGAAAAAAATATTGGTTACATTACACAGGTTATTGGTCCTGTTGTTGATATCCGTTTTCCATCGGGCAAACTGCCAGAAATTTATAACGCACTCAGGATTGAAGGGAAAAATCCCGCTGGGCAAGATGTTGCCGTTACCTGCGAAGTGCAGCAGCTTCTGGGTGATAACCAGGTTCGCAGTGTGTCAATGAGCACCACTGACGGTCTGGTGCGCGGTATGGAAGTGGTTGATTTGGGCGCTCCAATTAGCGTGCCTGTCGGTAAATCAACTCTTGGTCGTATTTTCAACGTTTTGGGTGAGCCAGTGGACGAAAAAGGTCCAGTGGATATGTCTCAAACGTCCCCCATTCACCGGGATGCACCCAAACTGACCGAGTTAGAAACCAAGCCTTCTGTTTTTGAAACCGGCATTAAGGTGGTTGACTTGCTCACTCCTTATCGTCGTGGTGGCAAGATCGGTCTGTTCGGTGGTGCTGGGGTTGGTAAGACCGTCATTATGATGGAACTGATCAACAACATCGCGACTCAACACGGTGGCGTATCGGTGTTTGCTGGCGTGGGCGAGCGCACTCGTGAAGGAAACGACCTTTACAACGAAATGATCGAGTCGGGCGTAATCGACAAAGATAACCCCGAAAACTCGAAGATCGCTCTGGTATACGGTCAGATGAACGAACCACCTGGCGCACGGATGCGGGTTGGTCTGTCTGGCTTGACCATGGCTGAGTACTTCCGCGATGTGAACAAGCAAGACGTGTTGCTGTTCGTTGATAACATCTTCCGCTTTGTGCAAGCGGGTTCTGAAGTGTCTGCACTGCTCGGTCGGATGCCTTCTGCGGTAGGTTATCAGCCTACTCTCGGTACTGATGTGGGTGATCTGCAAGAGCGGATTACTTCGACCCTCGAAGGTTCGATTACTTCCATTCAAGCGGTTTATGTGCCTGCGGATGACTTGACTGACCCCGCTCCAGCAACGACCTTTGCTCACCTCGATGGAACCACTGTGTTGTCTCGTGGTCTAGCTTCCAAAGGTATCTATCCCGCTGTGGATCCTTTAGGTTCGACTTCGACCATGTTGCAGCCCAACATCGTGGGTGATGACCATTACGGTACAGCGCGTGCAGTTCAAGCCACCTTGCAGCGTTATAAAGAGCTGCAAGATATCATCGCCATTCTGGGTCTGGATGAATTGTCTGAAGACGATCGCCTGACCGTTGCGCGTGCGCGTAAGATTGAGCGTTTCTTGTCACAGCCCTTCTTCGTGGCTGAAGTATTTACGGGTGCGCCTGGTAAGTACGTGCCACTAGAGAAGACCATCGCTGGCTTTAAGCGCATTCTCTCGGGTGAGCTGGATGACATGCCAGAGCAAGCGTTCTACATGGTGGGTGATATTGACGAAGCGATCGCAAAGGGCGAGAAGCTGAAGGCTGACAACAAGTAACGAAATAGGAAGAAGGGCGTGGGGGGTTAAAATCTCCCTGCGCCTTGCATTTCACCCTCTGACTCTGTACACACTCCTAAATCTTCAATTTGTTTTATGGCTTTAACCGTTCGAGTGATTGCTCCCGACAAAACTGTTTGGGATTCTGAAGCAGAAGAGGTTATTCTTCCTAGCACAACGGGTCAGTTAGGTATTCTGCCTAGGCACGCTCCCTTGCTGACTGCATTAGATACGGGTGTAATGCAGGTCAGAAGCGGTAAGGAATGGGTGCCGATCGCGGTGATGGGTGGTTTTGCTGAAGTCGATAAAGACGAAGTGACGATTCTGGTCAACTCAGCTGAGCGTGGTTCTGATATTGACAAGGAAGAAGCGCGTGCGGCGTTTAACCAGGCTTCTGAGCGTTTCACTAAGGCGCAACAATCCGATCGCCAAGAGTTTATCAAGGCAACTCAAGCTTATAAACGTGCGCGGGCGCGTTTCCAAGCGACTGGTGGAATGGCCTAATTCTTCTGAATTTCAGCCAAATAGTTTTGATAAGCGATCGCTCGTATGACAGGGCGATCGCTTTGTGTTTTTGTCTGGCATGGTCATGCGGGCAAAGTAGCACGATTACGCATAAATCCTATTCAGCTCAATCTGCCAATCGTGACAACCCCCTAGATCAGAAAATACAATAGAGGGAATAAAAAGCTCCTATCCAGTTATATGCCCGAAGATATCATTTGGATTGTGACCCAGGATCAGCCTATAAGCGTTGCTCGTGGCGAAAAAGGTTGGGGCAGTGGTGATCTTTCCCCCAGTTTCCAACGTACTCCTGTTGATTTTGCCACCCTACAACAGGAGTGGAACAAGACTCTCAGCCAAGTTGGGCAGCTAATTCAGCAGGCGGAACAACGAGCAAATCTTACCTCGCAGCTTCAGCTTGATGAAGTAACTCTGGCGATCGAAATTAGCGGTAAAGGGCAAGTCAGCTTATTAGGAGTTGGGGGTGAAGCGAGCAGCAGAGGCTCAATTACGCTCAAGTACAAGCGGGTAGAAATCAGGCAAGCAGAGTAAAAGTTGGCAATCCTTGATGAAAATGCGGTCATTGCGACTGCGAAACTCACACAATACCTGTTGGTGCCCTTGCCAAAAGATGACAAGTCGCAGTTCTTAGCAATAGCAGGTTACACATTGGACAATTGGCAACAACTTGAGCAAGACTTGAGAGAACAAATCTTGCCGCTCGAAGCCAAACTAACGATGGAAACATCGTATGGGCAAAAATACGTGATTACCGGAAACTTAATAGGGCCAAATAACAAGACAATCCGAGTTAAAACAATTTGGATTGTTACCAACCAAGTAACCCGATTTGTAACGCTATTTCCAACAAAGGCGGTGAGCGAATGAAATTTCCATTGTTTACTCAAGTTGTCTTAACCGAAGACATTCCTGCCTTGAACTTAAAGAAAGGCAGTATTGGCACAATCGTCGAGTACTATCCAATGCCAGAAACCCAGGAAGATGGTTATAGCTTAGAAGGGTTAGTACCGCTCGACACGGTTGAAGTTTCTGCTTCTCAAATTGCAATGATCGCCCCGATCTCATCCACTGCTAAACCGACCAATTGATACACTGTATGGCTAAAAATTGGGCGATCGCGATCGGCATTAACGACTACGAGCATCATCCTGAGCGCAAGCTAAGTTATGCCGTTAATGACGCTCAACGAATGCACGACTTTTTGTGTGGAGAGGCGGGTTTTCCAAGCGAACAGGTCATTCTTTGTTTGGGCGATGCAGGCCATCGGCATCTATCCACTTACCCCACCACCAATACCCTGTTCAAACTACTTAATCGCGATTTCCACCCCCACCAAATTGGAAGTGCTGATCGCTTGTGGTTTTTCTTCAGTGGTCACGGCATTAGTCGCAATGGGCGTGATTATCTAATTCCCTGCGATAGTTTTGAAGAAGACTCGGAACGGTTTATTTTGCCGATTGACGAGGTGATTGCTGCCTTACGTCGCCACAAAACTGCTGAAATTGTATTGGTGCTAGATGCCTGTCGCCAGCTAATTGGCAGCAAAAGCGCAGGAGGAGAGATCGGTGAGCAAACCGTTGAAGTTGCTAAACAGCAAAGTGTCACTACAATCTTTTCGTGCAGTTATCGTCAAAGCTCCTACGAAAACCAAACCTTACAGGCAGGTTCCTTTACCTATGCTTTGTTAGAAGGGCTACGCCAACACACCATTCCTGAAAAGCTAGAACCTTACCTGCAACGGCGTGTTCAAGAGCTGAATCAGCAAGATGGCAAGTCAACTAACCAAACCCCTATCATTCGCCCTGAACCCGGCTCGAAATACTGCCAACCCTTACTGCCTAACTGTACGCCAACTGCCGATCTTGCCTATCTTAAGCAGAAGGCGATTCAAGCTTTTGCGGATGAAGATTTAGAGACGGCTGAGCAGCTATGGGCATCTATCAATGAACTCGCGATCAACTCATCAGATCGCCAGCTTAGCCTCAAAATGCTGAAGCAGATTCTTCGCCAAACCTCTATGAGGACAGGTTTAGCCAATACCTCCATCCTAATCAATAACCCTGTAGGGGCAGGTTCAGCCGATGCCTCTGCACAACCCCCAGCACCCTCATCAAAACCTGCCCCTACCGACGACCTCAGCAGTGAAAAGGGAATTGACTACACTAGACTGCGCGACTTGTTAAAGGCAGGTAAATGGAAAGAAGCCGATCAAGAGACGGCTGAGCGAATGTGTGAAGTGATGGGGCGACAAAAAGAAGGCTTCCTCCGAGTCGAAGATATTAAAGCTTTCCCCTGTGTTGACTTGGGAACTATTGACCAACTCTGGGTGAAGTATAGCAACGGACACTTTGGCTTTAGTGTGCAAAAGAAAATCTGGGAAAAGTGCGGTAGCCCAACCGATTATGGTAAAAACTGGGATAAGTTTTGCGATACCGTGGGCTGGCAAGTGCAGGGAAAATACATAAGCTACAGCGACCTGAAATTCGACCCGTCTTTTTCTCTTGAAGGAGAATTACCTGGATTTGTGGATTTTTGTGGGGCTGTGATGGGATTTGTTGTTGTGGGGGAGGTGTCGTTTGGTTTGTTGGGGTTGGTTTTTGTCTCTTCTCTCGCGCAAAGACTTGCAGACTGTAGCATGAGCCAGTCTTGAGATTTTTTTAAGTTTTGTAGCACTGCTCTTTTTACATATAAAACCTGCCTTTCAGAGATCCGTTACCTGGCACCGATAATCTCATCATTAGGTTGAGTTCATAAACTGGGCACTGGCAACCTTTTGGTCAAAGCAATTTGCTAAGAGTTAGCTCGAAGAGTAACTGATAGGGGGTGAAACTCTTGTAGATTTTCTCTCGCCTCCCTTAAAAAGGGCTACGGTATGTGGACAAGCCGATCCGATCCTCCCCAACCCTCCTTAAAAAGGAGGGAGCTGAATTGGATTCCGTCAAAGTCTCCCTTTTTTCTAGCGCAGCGGCGCGTTAGCGCGGGGATTCAGGGGGATCTGCTCCCAAATTTTTGGTGTACGGGTAAGCCGAGCCGATCCTCCCCAACCCTCCTTAAAAAGGAGGGAGCTGAATTGGATTCCGTCAAAGTCCCCCTTTTTTTAGCGCAGCGGCGCGTCAGCGCGGGGATTCAGGGGGATCTGCTCCCAAATTTTGCGGTGTACGGGTAAGCCGAGCCGATCCTCCCTAACCCTCCTTAAAAAGGAGGGAGCTAAATTAAATTCCGTCAGAGTCCCCCTTTTTAAGGGGGATTTAGGGGGATCTGCTCCCAAATTTTGTGGCATACACTCTCAAAATCATTAAGCACTTCATTGTTTGTAAATCGCAATACTCTCAACCCATAGCTTTCTAAAATACTGGTTCGCTCAAAGTCGTATGTTTGCCCCTCATGAGTGAAGTGGCTTTCACCATCAACCTCAATCACTAATTTCAATGCGGCACAGTAGAAGTCCACAATAAATTGGTCAATCGGGCGTTGCCGTAAAACACGCAGTGGCAATGTTTTGAGGCACTCTTGCCAGAGTTTTTGCTCAGCCGCAGTAGGGTTTTGACGCATTTCTTTTGCTCTTGCAACAAGTTGCGCGTTATAGGGCAAGTGAAAATCGGTATTATTCAGTTCAGGCATACGCTATTCCTGGCAAAAGGGAGGCTTGATTCTTTGTAATAAAAAGAGTTCCCATGCTCGATTTGATGAGATGTATGTGACCTGCTTTTTTGACTCAGCGCGATCGCCCCTCTTTCGTCAGTCCATTAAAATCAGTAGTAGCGATCGCCCTGTTTTCTAGGCATTACCCATAGACCACGCATCCTGTAGGGGCGTTTCGCGTTCGCATAGCGTCTCCATCGGAGACAACGCCCCTACCAAGGGGTAACTATCTAAAATCGATCGCCCACTTGCCCCGATACTTTGCCTAAACGCGATCGCCCCTCTCTAATCAGTCCATTAAAATCAGTAGTAGCGATCGCCCTTGTTTTCTGCGATGCCCGTTAGCCATGACTGTGCCAGCAATTGAGCTACCGATGGATAAAATTGCTGAATTTTGCCAAAAGTGGCAGGTCACTGAGTTTGCCCTGTTTGGTTCGGTGTTGCGCGATGACTTTCGCCCTGACAGTGATATCGATGTGTTGGTCGATTTTGCGCCAACTGCTTGTAGAGGGTTAACCGAAACGCTACAAATGCGTGATGAATTACAAGCTATTTTTTGTCGAAAGGTAGACTTGATCGTTAAAAACGCAATTGAACGAAGCGAAAACTGGTTGAGACGCAAAAACATCTTAGAATCGGCAAAAGTTATTTATGCCGCGTGACTAAGAATCGCTGATTGGCATAGCGATCTCCATCAGACGCAGCTTGCGTTCCATTCTTTTTCCGTGCTTCGCAAGATTTGCTTAAGGTTTGGTGCCACCAAATCGTAAGATAGGGGAGGCGTAAGCGTAGCGTGGCGATCGTGAAAGCAATTTCCCTCCTCGGTTCAACTGGCTCCATTGGCACTCAAACCCTTGATATTGTGGCAAGTCACCCCGATCAGTTTCGGGTTGTGGCACTCGCAGCCGGAAGCAACGTCGAGCTGTTAGCGCAACAAGTGCGTCAGTTTCGACCAGAACGGGTAGCGATTTGTGATGTGAGCAAGCTGCCCGATCTGCGGGAGGCGATCGCCGATATTACCCCCCAACCGACTCTTTTGGCAGGCGAGGAAGGCATTGTTGAAATTGCTCGTACTCCTGAAGCCGATGTGGTTGTCACCGGAATTGTGGGCTGTGCGGGGCTGTTGCCGACGATCGCCGCCATCAAAGCAGGCAAAGACATCGCCCTCGCCAACAAAGAAACCCTGATTGCAGGTGGTCCCGTAGTGCTGCCCTTGATTCAGGAACACGGTATTAAGTTGCTCCCGGCTGATTCAGAACACTCCGCTATCTTCCAGTGTTTACAGGGTGTTCCCGCAGGTGGTTTGCGACGGATTTTGTTGACTGCTTCAGGTGGTGCATTTCGTGATCTGCCCGTCGAAAAGCTGGCTCAGGTGACGGTTGCCGATGCGTTGAAGCACCCAAACTGGTCAATGGGACGCAAGATCACGATCGACTCTGCCACCCTGATGAACAAAGGCTTAGAAGTGATTGAAGCCCACTACTTGTTTGGCTTAGATTACGACCACATTGACATTGTGATTCACCCACAAAGCATTATTCACTCGCTGATCGAGGTGCAAGATACCTCTATGCTGGCGCAACTCGGCTGGGCTGACATGCGACTGCCGCTTCTTTATGCGCTGTCTTACCCTGAGCGAATTTATACAAACTGGGAGCCACTCGATCTGGTCAAGGTTGGCACGCTCACCTTCCGCGAACCCGACCACCAAAAATATCCCTGCATGAAGTTGGCTTACGCAGCAGGACGCGCAGCCGGTTGTATGCCAGCGGTGCTGAATGCGGCAAACGAACAAGCCGTGGCCCTCTTCCTAGACGAAAAAATCGCGTTTCTCGATATCCCGCGTTTAATCGAGCAGACCTGCGATCGCTACCACAGCCAAAACCGCTCAAACCCCGATCTCGAAGAGATTCTTGCAGCTGATAAGTGGGCGCGGCAACAGGTCACGAGCTTGAGCCAAACTTCTGCCGCAACCGTCGTAACGCGTTAAGCCAGCAGTAGCAAAGGTTAACATTTAAGCTTTAGCGGGTGCCGTAGCCTGCTAGGGCTTTTGCGGTATCGATTCACAATTTGTTGATATCTGAAACTGTAACTGACGGATCTGCTCACAATGGAAGTGACAAATTAGAAAGACACCGTTACTGTGAGGAGTCCAGAATGATGAGTTCCCTAAAACCCAGCAAGTTTTCTCTGAGGCAACTGCCCGCGATCGCCTTGATGACGGGCTTTCTTAGTCTCAGTTTGATTCAACCCGTGCTTAGCCAGGAGAGAATGTTGCGAGCCTTAACAGTGACCGGACGTGGTAAGGAAACGATTGAGACGACGTTAGCTGTTGTCCGGCTAGGGGTAGAAGCCCAGGGCAAAACCGCCAAAGAAGTGCAGGCCGAAGTCTCGCGCCGTTCAAATGCTGTTGTTTCGCTACTCAAGGCGCGTGGGGTGCAAAAGTTAGAAACGACAGGGGTGAATCTCAATCCTAATTATCGTTACGACAATGGTAAGCAAACGTTGATCGGTTACTCTGGCAGCAATATTGTGAGTTTTCGCACGTCCATTGCAGAGGCTGGCAGAATCATTGATGACTCGGTCAAAGCGGGTGCTAGCCGGATCGATGGGGTCAACTTTATTGCCAGTGATGAAGCGATCTCTGCGGCTCAAAAGCTAGCATTGCGCAAAGCCACTCAAGACGCGCAAGCGCAGGCAGATGCCGTCTTTGATGCGCTGAATATCACCCGCAAAGAAGTGGTGAGTGTTCAGGTGAATGGTGCTTTTGTTCCACCTCCACAGCCCGTTAATTTCCAACGATCCACTAAGCTAGAAGGAGCGGCTGTCTTTGATGCGGCCCCACTGCCAATTCAGGGTGGCGATCAGGATGTAGAAGCTTCGGTGACGCTTCAAATCAGTTACTAAGCTCAGCCGCAAGGCTCACACTGAGTTTAATTACTCGCGCAGAGCCAACAGGTTTGTCAGGGGTGCATCCTTTTGAGTTTGTTGGACACACTTTTGACCTCTTTAACGCACAGCTTTCTAACTAGGGGCTGTGCTTTTTTGTTGAGCAGGATTTTGATGTGCTGGAGTTTGGACTAATACCAATTCTTCAAAACTGGGCTACCGATGATTATCTGTAAGAGCGCTGTCTCCGATGGAGACGCTACGCGAACGCGAACCGCCCCTACGAGGATCTGTAAATAGGATTTAGAGAATTGGTATAACCCCAAAAAATACACCCTATTTAGGACAGACGAATGGCTGTTTGCCCTTACGTATAGTGGGAAATTGCATTTAGTCTAAAGTCCAATGATTGCGCTGTGGGTTGATACAACAGGAGCATGGGAATTGTTGCAAGAGCGTCATCTGCTGAGGTTTCCATCTCTTTTTGCAAGCGCAGATACAAAATTTTCTATTTTGAGCAAATTTATAACTTTTGAGAGGCATTCCACACAGTGCAGTCTATCGAATGAGAGTTCTTGATCACTGAGCCATGCCTTTAGGCTGAGTTTGGATATAACGGGTAACTCGAATGGAAGACCTTCTTGTGCGATCAGCGCAATTGCAGCAGACGGTGCGTGATTTTGTTTATGAAACGGAGGGAGACGTTGCAACCGCTCTAGAACAGTATTCGGCTGAGCAACTTGCGCGATCGCCCAAATTTCAGTTTCAGGGCAATCAGCAGATGCAATGGCTGCTGACTCGCTTCATTTTTGAGGGGGATGTCACAGGTCAAAAGCTGTACCAACACTTTGCTGAACAGACCTCAACCTTAGAGGAGCGCGATCGCAGCCTGCTAAAGAACTGGCAGCGTAGCTTCCCTGGTTTGTTCGTGGTGATCGAAGCCAAACAAAATCAGTTTGAGCTGATGAACTGGCTAACAGCCAAACGATACTCGGTGCAGCTTAATCCGTTGTTAGATAATCGGCAAATTGCACGCATCACGCCTGACGAAATCCTGCTCAGTTACTTGCAACCTGTGGATGCAGAGAACTGGATGTTTGCCACGGAGCCAATGCTGTTGGGCAAACTAGGTAAACCCAAGCTGGCGGTTGCGGTGGGTAACTTTAAACATGATTTTCCCGACTCGATTTATGGCGATGCCCCCGAATTGTTAGAAGAAGCCTGGCAATCGGTGGAGAGCTACTACCAAGAATTTATCGACTTTTTTGGTGGCAACCAGATCACGATGCCGGGGCACCAGTTTGGTCAGAAGCTCCAGGAGTTTCAGAAATTCATCACCGAAAAACGATTGGCGGCGGCGGGCTTAGAGCCGGGTCAAACGCTGGATGATTTGGCTGAAAAGGCGAACATCTCAAAAGAGGAGTTGCTCGAAAATATCGAAGACATGGGGTTAGCTCCCGCTGCTGCTGAGAAGGTGTTTGCTCAGAATGCGCGATCGCAAACTCAGATGACAACGCCGACAGTGCAGTTACCCGATGCCCTCAAGCGATCGCAACGGTTAACCGTTTTAGTTCATCCGCGCTGGGGGCAGGTGTTTTTGCCAGACTTTGAGGATTTTGTTGAGATTCTGCAAAACCCTGAGCAGTATGCATCACCAACCGCTGGAAAACTCGTGCAGCACTATCTTAAAGACGAAACAGTTTCTACCTTTGTTTGGCATCATTTAGCCAGCTTGTACCCAAACAACCTCGAAACCTTGTTAAGGACAGTTTTAGAGCGGTCAGACTTTAACTTAAGTCGTGATTTAGACAGTCTACTAGCAGAATTTCATAAGCCACTTAAGCCCACCCTCCCCGAAATTGCAAGTGTGCCTTTGCATTTGCATCAGTTGTTTGAAGCGGCTCTTACCGAGGTCTACCAAACCAAAAAGAAAGCGAAGAAAAAGCCTGCCGCAATCAAAGGTTTTGGGAGCTAAATGACCTGAAATTCATGCTTTTAGAGTTTCCTGGGAGAAGCTTTAACCTTCTACTTAGCAATAGGTAGAAGGTTTTTATTAGGCACATTGGTCTTTTTGTTGCTCAATTTTTATGCCTGATTTCTAATCGGGAATATGCCTAACTCCTGATTGAGAAAGAGAGAATGGGTGCTTTGTAAGCTGCCCCTCGAAAGGTATGTATCACTTGCTTAATGGCTACCAGTAAGCTATTTCTTTTGATTTTATTGAAGGCAAAAAATGACTCCCATTTGGGAGAGGTGAAAACTTTAGCAGACCGATAAATTAGATTCATAGCAAGTGAACAAGAAACGGGAGATTGTTATGAATATTATTGCTTGGATTGTTCTTGGTTTATTGGCTGGTGCTATTGCAAAAGCAATTTATCCAGGACATCAGGGCGGCGGAATTTTAGCCACGACTCTATTGGGTGTTATTGGTGCTGTTGTGGGTGGTAGCCTGGTTACCTTAATTCAAACTGGAACAATTCAATTGACAGCAGCTAGCTTAAGCATTCCTGGTGTATTTGTTGCAGTGTTAGGTGCCATTGTTGCAATTTTCTTGTGGGGTCTAATTACTCGTCGCTCCAACAACATCTAATTATTTCTTCTGTTCATCCTTGAGTGGCTTTGGGTTTAGTCGGCTTCTAAGTAGGAAGCCGACTTTTGTATTTGTTAGGCTTGGCAAACCTAGCTGGATTGTGCGACGGTTTTCAAAAGCAGCCTTTTTACAACACCTTTTTCATCCCACAAATCCTCTAAAGCCGTACACATCAATCCTGGTTAGATTGTGAAACCCACCACCTCTCTCCTCTCACAAATCATTTAGGGCTGTCATAGCAAATGAACAGAGGAAGTGAGAAATTTTGCTAGCTCAAATCTCCTTCACTCTGCGTCAGCTTTAACGCCTTGAAAAGGATTTAGAAAGATGATTCCAGGGTTGATTTTGGTACTAATAAGGTCGTTTTTCTGGCTTTGGCTAAATTGAATCTGCCAGTTTTGAATTCTTTTTAACTAAAAGATTTGAATGGTATTTCTTCAGAGAAAAATCTGCTCTATAGCGTTTTTCACTCTAGTGAGGCACAGTAACAACAATGAGAGAACCAATTTCTTAGGTCACTTAGTGACACTTGGGAGAACGCTTCATCAATGGCTTTGGCAAGTTCTGGATAACTGCGTGCCC
>Ga0209172_10001711_pt1 | contig 43987 bp, 32 predicted proteins | sample LarsenN4metaG_FD_184113 | JGI IMG/M metagenome (GOLD analysis project Ga0209172, IMG submission 184113) | Hot spring sediment bacterial and archeal communities from British Columbia, Canada, to study Microbial Dark Matter (Phase II) - Larsen... ... | reverse complement strand
CTTCTAAACCCATATCTGCTCAAGGAAGGATTGCGACGATTTTATTAGAAGTAAGAAGTGAGAGGTGAGAGGTGAGAGGTGAGAATGTGAGACTTTAAAAACATGGGCAGTGTCCAGTTTTGAGTGATTTTTTGAAGTAGGTTGTTATTCTGAACAAAGTGAAGGAACTGTGTAGACCTCACGTAGAGTATTCTTGCCGGATTTTTCGCTGTGCTCAGAATGACACTGTCACTCAAAAGATGACACTACCAAAACATACTCGCCCAAGCCTCAACTTTCCGTCCCGAGTCCTCGGGACAGAAAGTTCGCTCCGATGACGAAAAAGAAAATGCTGTCCCGTCTCCCGTCCACCGTCTACCGTCTACCGTCCACCGCTTCGTCTCCCGTCCACCGTCTATCGTCTACCGCTTCGTCTCCTTTCTCCGCCATTTCCATTAAATGTTAAAATTCTCTCCTACCTTGCGCATACCAAATTGTGCGACCCGCCGTTTTGGGTTTTAACACTTTTTTTAACATATCTGATTGGGATATTGAGATATTCGGATATTGAGATATTGGGATATTCGGATATTGGACCAAACTCTTCAAACCATATCAAACTCCTCAAACAATTTCAAACCCTTCAAACCCCTTTTGAAGACCGGTTCCCAAAAACATTCACCTCTCGATGTATTTTTTTCCAATGATGTACCGTTTTGCCCTTCTTTCCGCACTCTGTCTGTGCACCTTTGCCCTGTCCGCCCAAAACAAACCTGAAAAAATGACAGGCCTGTTGTGGCAAATCTCCGGTAACGGCGCGCCCAAACCCGGTTATCTCTACGGCACCATGCACGTGTCCGAAAAATTAGTGTTCAACCTCAGCGACTCGTTTTTTATCGCCCTGCGCGATGTGGACATGGTCGCCCTCGAGACCGACCACGACGAGTGGCAGCAGTTCACCGAAGACATCAACAGCGACGACGAAGGCATGATGAACCTGTACCGCCCCGGCTACGGCGGTCGGCGCAACTACCAGAACCTCTACAACGAAGCCTTCCGTTTTCAGGCGCCCGAAACCGAACTGCTCGGCGCCATCCTGTCGTCCAAACCCATGATGACCAACGAGTTCCTCTACCGCTCCAACACCTACCGGCAGGAGTACGAAGAGGACACTTACCTCGACCTGTTCATTTTCCAGGCCGGTCGCAAACTGGGTAAAAAAGTCATCGGCCTCGAGACCATCGAGGGCAGTTACGAAGCCGCCATGCGCGCCCAAATCCCCGACGACGAAGAGGACAAAAAGAACACCCGCCAGTATCGCGGCTATTTCGACGCCAATAAAATGGAAGAGGCCTACCGCAACCAGGACCTCACCCTGCTCGACTCTTTGAACAAACTCGCCAGTCCGGGCAAAAACTTCCAGCGCTGGATGCTCGATGAGCGCAACATCGTGATGGCCAACCGCATTGACTCCATCCTGCGCTCGGGCACAGCCTTGTTTTCCGCCGTCGGCGCAGCCCACCTGCCGGGCGAAATGGGCGTCATCCTGCTCTTGCGCCAAAAAGGCTACACCGTGCGGCCTGTGCGTTTCAACGCCACGCCCGACAAAAAAGACAAGGAGCAGATAGACAAAATCCGCTATCCCGTCACCCTGTCGCGGCAGTGGTCGGTGGACTCGATGTGGTCGGCAGACGCGCCGGGCAAGTTTTACCCGACGGCCAATTACAAAGGTTTCGAGCAACACCTCAGCGCCGATATGAACAACGGCGTGTTTTACGCAGTCTATCGCATGAACACCTACGGCTGGTGGACCGGCCAAACGCCGGACTACATTGCCGACCGTCTCGACAGCCTGATTTATGAAAAAATACCGGGCAAAATCCAGGAACGCAAACGCCTCGTCGCGCCGTTTCCCGGCCACGAAATCACTACCCGCACCCGTCGGGGCGATATCCAGCGTTACAAAATTTTCGTGACGCCTTTTGAAGTTGTCATGTTCACCACCGGCGGTAACGGCGACTACGCGCTTGGCGCAGAAGCCGAGCAGTTTATGAACAGCATCCGCTTCTCGGAAAAACTCCTGAAAGTAAACCCGACGCCGACGGTGTTGCAGCCCGAACATGGCGGTTTCAAAGTCACGTTCCCGGCATCGCTGCTGTTCGACGCCACCAACGACAAAAAAGCCGATCATTACCTCGCCGCTACGGTCAACCCGGCAGACAGCGCCTGGTACGTTCTCTATCGCACCGACTACCACGACTGGGGTTTTATCGAAGAGGACACGTTCGAGTTGAACATTATCGGGGAAAAAATTGCGGAGCAGTTTACCAAAAAAACGCCGACCCTGCGCTTGCTCTCCGACTCACCCTACCCTACCCAGGACGTGTCGTTCCGCTCCGACCGCGACAGCGCGTACTATTTTGTCCGGCTGATCGTGGACGGGCCGCACTACTACATGCTCGGCGTGCGCAACAAAACCGGCGAAACACCAACGCGTTTTTTCGAGTCGTTCAGCATCGTGCCCATGCAGTACCCCGAAGGCTGGAAAGCGACCAAAGACACGACGCTCGAATTCGAGGTCACGGCTTTGCCCGCAGCGCCACGCAACCGCCAGGCTTATCTCGACCGTTTGAAAAAAATATTTGAAGAAAGTATGCGCAAACGCAACCGCGCCTACTACGAAGAGGCCGACGAAGACCCTTATGACTGGTCGAAAAACGGCGCGCGGGTGCTGAAATCGCCACTGACCGGCGAAGAAGTGTCCATTCGTTCGTCCGAATTTCGCATTACGTCGGCGCCGCCCACCCGCGATTCGTTCGAGTTGGAAATCAAAAACGAACTGACGCGGGAGAAAAAAATGGCGTTGCGCGAGAGCCGCTGGGAAACCCGCGACTCCATGCTCATCGGGCATTTTCTGCTGGAAGACACCAACAGTACGCGCGGCATTCGCTCGAAAGTGGTGGTGGCTGGCAAAAGGATGTACACGCTTTCCGCGACGGTCAACCTGAAAGCGCCTGAAAGCGAGTTTGTGCGCTCGGTCTTTTCTTCTTTCGTGCCGACCGACAGTATCACCGGGCCGGTGCGTTTCGGGGAACAATCCAATACGGCGTTTTTGAAAAATATTTATTCGACCGATACGGTGCAGCGCAACGCCGCTTTGTCGGAACTGCGCAAATTCTGGTCGTCGCGTTACAAACCCGAAGATTTTTCGGCCTTGAAAGCCGCGGTGGAACATCCGTCGTTCGGCAAACTGAAATTCAGCGACCGCTACGATATCCTGAACGGTATCGGGCGCACCAAATCGCCGGCAGCGCTGCCGTGGCTCCGCGATTTTTACCGGAACAACCCCGATTCGGTGCGGTACCAGGCGCTGGCGTTGCAGGGACTTTCCAACCTGCGCACTAAAGAATCGTTCCGCACTATGCTCGACCTCTGGCGCGAACGCCCGGTGTTTATGCGTGATTCGCGCTCGCAGATGTTTTACAACCTGCGCGACACGCTCGAACTGACGGCGCAGTTGTTCCCCGACCTGCTCGAATTTGCCGACGTGGAAGCCAACCGCGAGGAAGTGCTCGACCTGTTGAGCCTTTTAGTGAAAAAAGGTTTGGTCAAACCGAAAGTGTACGCCCACCTGAAGCCCGGCCTGATGCGCGAAACGACCTGGTATCTGTCGCAGATTCAGGTGCAGGAAGAGGAAAAACGCTCGGCGAAAAAGAACAACAACGATTACCGCAACTACGATTACTACGGGTACAGCGGCGGCAACGCGGAGGTCATTATCGAGCGGAATTTTAACCTGCTGGCGCCGTTTTTCAAAAAAGACAAAGCGGTGCAGGCGCTTGTGGAACGCGCCATTCGTTACGGCGACAAGTCCACGCAACTGCTCGCTTATAGTTTTTACCTGCAAAACGGCATCCCCGTCGCGCCGGAAAAACTCAAGACGTTCAGCGAAAACGACGAGACCCGCTATGCTTTGTTCGAACAGTTAGCGCGGCTGAAAAAACTGCGCCCCTACGCGTCGTGGTTCAGCGACACGGTCGCGTTGGCGCGCTCTTACGTCATCGAACGCGGCAAAAACCGGGGTGTGGATTCCATCCGCTTTGTCAGCCAGCACAAAACCGTGCTGTACAACAAACCCGCTACGCTCTATTTCTTCGACGTCAAACGCGAAGACGACGCGGACTGGGGTCTTGCCAGCGTCATCATGCCCAAAGATTTTGGCTACCTCGCCAAAGACGACCCGAAAGAAAATGACAATGAATACGACATGCCTTATCCCAATTACCGCAGCGGCGGATACGGCGGGTACAACAATTATGGCGGCTACGGCATGGGGCCGGCCGTTCAAATTATGATGGAACTCACCGGCAAGGAAAAAGAGGATTACATCCGCAAACGCATTGGCGAAATCCGTTTTGCCAATCGCGAACGCTACGTCAGCGAAAGCAACTACTATGACGGGTATTGAAATTGGTTGTTGGTTTTTGGTTGCTCGTTGTTAGTTGTTGGTTGTTTGAGAAAAAACAACAAACGCCAACGAGCAACGAGCAACCAAAAACGAGCAACTAAAAACGAGCAACAAGCAACCAACAACCTTCTCTCAAAGACTCTGAATCACGTCGTACTGCGTCACCACGTGTAGGCCGCCGGAGCGGTCGGTGGCAATCACCGCCGGGATTTCCTTGCTGATGTAGCGGTTGAGTTGACTGATGGGCAAGTCGTCTTTCACCACCGGGAAGGCTTTGCCCATGATGTCGCGCACGGTTTTTTCCGAGTTGTGCATCGGATTTTCCAGGAGGAAATGCAGCACCTGCGTCTCGGTGATGGAGCCGACGATTTGCTCGCCGTCCTGCACCGGCATCTGACTGATGTCGTGCGATTTCATCAGGTTGAAAGCGTTGCGCACGGTATCGTTCACTTGCACGGAGAAGAAGTGACGGTCTTTTTTCCGTGAAATCAAATCGCTGATTTTCAGTTCGTCTTCCAAAAATCCGCGTTCGCGCATCCAGTCGTCGTTGTAGATTTTACCCACATAACGGCTGCCGTGGTCGTGGAAAATGACGACGACAACATCGTCTTTTTTCAATTCTTTCCGAAGTTGCCACAACGCGCCCATAGCGCTGCCCGCCGAATAGCCGAGCAACAAACCTTCTTCCCGCGCCAGCCGCCGCGCCCACAACGCCGCGTCTTTGTCCGTCACTTTTTCAAATTTTGAAATCAGGCTGAAATCCACGTTGGCGGGCAGGATGTCTTCACCGATGCCTTCCGTGATGTAGGGGTAAATTTCTTTCGGGTCGAACACGCCCGTCTCGTGGTATTTTTTGAACACCGAGCCGTAAGTGTCGGCGCCCCAAACCTGAATGTTCGGGTTTTTCTCTTTCAGATATTTTGCCACGCCGCTCACTGTGCCGCCCGTACCGACCCCCACCACGAGGTGCGTGATTTTGCCGTCGGTTTGTTCCCAAATTTCCGGCCCCGTGCTTTCGTAGTGCGCCGTGCGGTTGGACAGATTGTCGTATTGATTGCACCAGAAAGAGTTGGGAATTTCGGTGCTAAGTCGTCGCGCCACAGAGTAATAAGAGCGCGGGTCTTCCGGCTCTACGTTGGTCGGACACACGATGACTTCGGCACCGAGGGCTTTGAGGAGGTCCACTTTTTCCTTGCTCTGTTTGTCGGTGGTGGTGAAAATGCAGCGATAGCCGCGCACGCAGCCCACGAGCGCCAGGCCCATGCCCGTGTTGCCGGAAGTACATTCGATGATGGTGCCGCCGGGCTTGAGGTCGCCGCGTTTTTCGGCGTCGTCAATCATCTTGACGGCCATGCGGTCTTTGATACTGTGGCCGGGGTTGAAAGTTTCGACCTTGGCCAGCACCAAAGCCGGGATGTCGCCGACGGTGCGGTTGAGTTTCACGAGCGGCGTGTCGCCAATGGTTTCGAGGATGTTGTTGCGGTAGTTCATTTATTGAAAATCAATTGTTTGTCAACTTTATCTTATTGAAGAACACCGATTTTACCGAACTCACCGATACCGCCGAAATAATTTTCAGTGGTGTCGGCGTATTCGGTTTTGACCGTGTTCAATTATTCGCGTAACCTCCCCAGCATCATCTTCTCCACCCGTTCTTTTTCGCCGCACTTGGTGTTGTCACCAAGTGCAAAAGTAGAGTACAGTCATCCCTTCCCGGGTATCCCCACTGCTCTGACAAATTGATTTTCTCGCAAAGGGTTATCGTGCTGTACGTTCGCGCTTGGTGACAACACCAAGCGCGGCGACAATCAATTGTTTGTCAACTTTATCTTATTGAAGAACACCGATTTTACCGAACTCACCGATACCGCCGAAATAATTTTCAGTGGTGTCGGCGTATTCGGTTTTGACCGTGTTCAATTATTCGCGTAACCTCCCCAGCATCATCTTCTCCACCCGTTCTTTCAAGGCCGGAATATCCTCTGCCCGCATCTCGTGGGTCGGGATCGGCGTGTCCCACACGATGCGCACGATGCCGGGGCGAAGGTTGTAGCCTGAAGCAATTTTCGGCATGTTTGTTATCGTCTCCACCGCCAGCGGCGCTTTGGTCTGGATGGCGATGCGGAACGCGCCGTCGTAGAAAGGGCCGAGCAGGTCTTCCGTTTTGTTGCGGCTGCCTTCGGGGTAAATGAAAATGCTCCAGCCGTCAGCGAGGTTTTGTTTCAAAGCCACCACGCTGCGGGCGCGGCTCATGGCGCTGCTGCGGTCCACCGTGAGACACATTTTTTTCACCACCCAGCCGAACACCGGAATTTTTTGCAATTCCTGTTTTGCCAAAAACCGGAACACGCCGGGGAAGGCATGGGCGTGTACGATGAAATCGAGCGACGAACTGTGATTGCCGACGATGACGTAGGACTGTTTCGGGTCGAGTTTTTCGCGGCCTTCCACTTTCAGCCGAATGCCGACGAGGGTCAGGAACATCGGCGTGAAAATGTGGTGCAAATAAAAAATATTGTTCCGCAGGGCCCGTTCGCCCGGCGTGACAGCCATGAATATCAACAGGACAGGCAGGCTCAGCGTCATCAGCACGAGGAAGAGCAACACGGCATAGACTGCCCAGATTTTGCGAAAAATGGTCATACTCGAAGAGAAGTGACACTTTTGTAAAAAGTGTCACTTCTGTAGTGGCGGCAAAGGTAAAAAACGGCAGACGGCAGGGGGTAGGCGGCGGACGGTTTTTAAAAGCAGCGAAGCGTGCCAAAATTTTATCTCTTCCCTCAAAACGCCCGAACAGACTTTGTCGCTACTTTTAGCTGCCGAATGATTTTAACACAAAACTATCTTTCTTCCTGTCAATGCATCTTTTTACCCGCAGCCTCGCCCTTGCCTTTTTTTGCCTTTTCAGCGCCCCCGTTTTTTCCCAAAACATCGTCATCACTTACCAAAAAAGCGACTCGTTGTTCGTTTGCGGCGCCGATACCTTTTTTATTCAAATCCAAAATACGGGAACCGCTCCGATAACAGGAGCAACGCTAAACGTTGCGTTACCGACCGGCATCACCTATTTGCCCGGCTCCGTTACCGGCGCGACGGAACAAAATACCGGCAATTTGCAACAGCCCATTTTTGCGCTGTCCAACCTCAATCCCGGCACGACTGCCGCCGTAGCCTTGCTGCTGACGGCCGATTGTGCCGCCGCCGATGCCCTGGATGCGGGGCAGTTGTTCATCACGAATATTTCCGTCGAGTCGGCAGGCAACACAGCCTCGGTTTCGGCCTCCGGTATTATTTTGCAAACAGGCTTGTTGCTCATAGAGAGCGTGGAGGAGGAATTGATGAGTGGCGAAAAAGGCGACACTTTGCTGCGCACGATTTGTGTGAAAAATACCCGCCTCGGCAAAATCGGAAACCTGCATTTTGAAGACGCGCACAAACCCGGTTTCGAGTTGACCGTGTCCGGCGCAGCGAGCCAGACACACACATCCGAACTGTCCGTCGCAACATTTGACGGGAGTTTTTTCACCGCATTCGGCGACGGCGACACCTGGTTGGAATTGGGCGAAACAGCCTGTTTTACCGAAAAAATCGTCATCACAAGTTGTGGTATGCCTGAATTTACCAATCCTTCGCTACTACGCGTGGGCTGGGGCTGTGGCGGTGAAGTGTGCCGCTACGACAGCACACTCGTAGCCATCGAGACCAAAGGATTTTCCAAAAATCCGCTTTTGTATTTCAACACGACCTGGAGCCCGCCTGTCAACAACTGCGGCGACGAGCCGGCGGTGATGCGCATGCATATTTCAAACGCCGGTGGGACGGACGCGACGGACGTGCTTATCAAGGTAAAATCGGATGAAATCGCGCAAATGGGTTTCGATTCCGGTTCGTTTCGGCTCGTGCTGCCGAACGACACAGTCGCTTTGCCGGTCAATCTGGCCTACGATTTTACTTTGCCCAATTGCGGCAAAACCTTTCAAAATGAAGTAACTTTTGTCGTTCCGCTCGTAGCAGCAGGCGATTCGGTGGAAGTTTTGTTCGACTCTTACACTTGTATTCCGGAATGCGAAGAAACGTTGCCGAGTATTTCAGGGCAATATTTTTACCGGAAACCCTGCCCGGTCAACGGCTTTGTGAGCGGCCTTTTGTACTTCAGGCCTGACACCAATTACCGCACGGAGGCCTACGTGGGCATGAACATCGGCAGTTGCCTGGAAAGCGGCAACACCTATCCGTTTTTTTACTCGGTAGATACCAAACGGCTGACGCAATCGGACGGTTTTTTGAACGTGCGTTTCAATCTGCCGCTCGGCCTGACCTGGGATGATTCCTGCGATGTAAAACTCGGCGGCGTGGCGCCGGTGGCGACGAATCAGGAAAACGGGCCCGACGGCGGTTCTTTCGTGACGTTGAGTTTCGCTTTGCCTTTGCCCGCCGATTCGCTGGTGATGCCGTTTTGCCTGCGCTACGATTGTTCGCCTGACATTATTTGCAAAGAACAATATGGCCCGGTGCCGGACAGAGGGGGCAGTTTTATCGTGTACACGCCGGTGGATACGAGTTGCGGCGATTTTATCTGTTTCGTGTTTGTGGGCGACAACACGTATTTTTCCACGACGATGGATGTGCCGCTTTCGTGCGCTATCAGCCATTGCGACTCGGTGAGAGTAGGGTTGCGAACAGATTGTTTCACACCCGGTGGCGGCCCGGGCGAAGGTGGCCCGGGCGGCGGCGGGCAGGGTAGCAAATATGTCTGGGATTTTAAAACCTACCGCCTCAATTACGGCCTCGCCGACGACAATGACGACCGCAATGCCGACAATGGCGCTGCTTCCGCCACAGCCGACGCCGACAGTCTGCGACGCGACCGCTATTTGCCGGGCGACACGATGCGGGTGGAATATTTCGGCTACGTGGAAGCCGGGGGTGGGTTCAATGTTTTTCCGCGTTTTATCTGGCATGAAATCACACTGAGCGACATGCTCGGCAACACGGAAACCGACTTTTTTACAGTCCGTCACGCACAATACAATTTCACCAATTACGACACGCTGGTGTATGTGCGGAATATCCTTCGCATCAAATACGCCGACGGCACGGAGTTTTCCTGCCCTTTCGACGATTTGACCGGTCGCGGCGACCAGCATCACTTTCGCATTTCGGTGCTGAACATCCGGCCCGAATCGGATTTGGATGAATTGGTGACGCAGAATCACCGTTACCGTTTGTTTCTCGAATCGTTGTACAACGACGGTTGCCTCCCCAAAGCCACGCTTGATCAGGGGGATTCGATTTTCATTTATACGGACTTCAAATTCGAGCAAAATTTTACGCCGCTTTCCAGCAATCAGCCCGACCCGCCGTTGGTGGGCTTTCGCACGGCGCTCGACATGCAATGGAGCGAGCATTTTGCCTGGAATAAACATCCGCTGCGAAAGAGCCAGTATTCAGGTTACAAAACCTACACGACGCCTAACCTTTTCGGCATCCGGCCTTGTGAAAACTCGGTGGAAGCCAAGCGTTTTCGCAAGGCAATCCGCATCGCGCGGGAAAACATGTTCCCTTTCGAGGTGCGGCCTTTGATGCGAATAACCGACTACCGGCAGACGATTTTGCCCATTTTTGAAGTGGAGTCGGTGAAATTGGAATACCTCGTGTTGCAGGACAGCACACCCTGGCTGTCGAATTTTCCCCTGCCTTTTGTTGAAACCGACAGCATCCTCGACATAAATTTTGACCCTGTTTTCGCCAATCCTGTGGACGAAGGTTTTATGCTGCGCACCAACGTTACCTTCTTCCCGAACTGCGATTTCAACAAGCCGGATTCTTCCAGACAGTACGTGAGCCTGCAATACGCGCCGAATTTCCACAATCCCGAATTCGACATAGATACGCTGCGAAACGGCATCGGCTTTTTTTCCAACAGCCCGCGTCTCGCGCTCGAAACGGTGGACACGATTTTGTACATCCCGACGCAGGTATTCAGCCTTGATTTTTTCCTGAAAAACTACAACGTGTCGCCGTCGGTCAATACCTGGCTGGCCGCCGTGTCGCCGTCGGGAGAAGTTTTCGATTTTGAACTTTTTGAAATGCCGCAGCAACAGGCGTTTTCGCCTGTAAACGGTATTTATCAACTTGACGGCGTTGCAGGATTCAGCACACGCAACCTGCGAATAACCGGCCTCAATAAATCCTGCGAAAGCGACACCTTGCTGCTGGTGTACGGCTGGGGTTGCAGCCCGTTCACGAGTTTGAGCCAGGACGGCTGCGGACGCGACACCCTTGTCATCGAACTGCGTTTGCAAAATCCCGAACTCGAACTCGAAGTATTGCAGGAACCCGTCGTAGCCGTGTGCGATACCTCCGATTATTTTGAATTTGAAATTTACAACGCCAAAACGGGCTTCGCCTACGAGCCTTTCGCGACGATAAAACTTCCGCCCGGCCTGTTCATTGTGCCCGGTTCCTGCCAGGTTTCCTATCCTGCCGGCGGCAGTTTTGTCAATATCGCCGACCCGCAAAGTTTGCCGGGCAATCTTTTCCAGTGGAATATTGCCGATGTGCAGTCCTCCATCGCTGCCAATGGTTTGCCAGGCGTGGACCTCGACCCGCAAAACGCCCTGCGCATCCGTTTCAAAACTTACACCGAGTGCGGCTTCGTTTCCAACACACAAATTATCTACGGCACACGCGGCACCGAGCCTTGCGGGCGCTCCACCAACATTCTGAACAAACCCGGCGATCCGCTGAAAATCAACGGTTTGAACCCAACCTATGGCGTTAGTCTCAGCCTTCAGCCTTCCGGCGGTTCGGCGGCGTTTTGCGGCGGCACGCAGGAGTTTTTAGTACAAATGACTTTGCTCGGCGCGCCTTCGACAGGCGACAGCGTGTACATTTTGCTGCCGCAAGGCGTAGGTTACGTCGCCGGTTCTTACCAACCTGTACAAAATGCTCCGGCAGGTCCGCCAACACTGGAAACAACAGTTATTCGACTGGCTTTACCGACCAACGTAGGAGCAGGAGCAGTGGTTTCTTTCAAGTTTTCACTTGATTTTGGCGAATCGGCGGGCTGTATTGACCAAATTTTGATTGCGCAAACGCGGGTGCGTACGGAAGTGCTCTGCCCCGCATTGGGGACGAATTGCACCGTGTATGCCGCGACGGGAGAGGCGATTTGGAACCTGAATCTGCAGCATCCCGAACTCGACCTGGGTAACGCCAATGCAAGCGTCGTTGGCAATCAAATCAACGCGACCTTCGAAGTCAGCAACATCGGTCAGGCGCCGGCTGTCGGTGTCACGGCTCAAATCTGGCGGGATGTGGACGGCAATGGCAGCGTTTCTCCAGGCGATATTTTGCTGCAAACCGTCGAGAACAGCCAAACACTCGCACCGGGCAGCAGCCTCGACCTGTCGGCTTTGTTGCCGTTTGACGCGACGCTGTTGTGCGATTTGCTCGTGGTGTTGCCAGCCCTCGAAAACTGCGCCTGCGCGACCGAAAGTTTGCCTTTGGAAAATCTTTCCCTGCAATACGCGCAGGAGAATTTCTGTGATTTTCAAACAGTTAGCGTCGGCGTGACGGAACAACCGGGCTTCACCTACGAGTGGCTCGACGCGAACGGCCTTGCCTGTCCGACTTGCGCGACGACGAATTTCACTCCTCCGGCAGGTACGCCTTTGGGTCAGCCGGTCGAATTGATTTTACAGGAAAAATCAGGCGACTGCACGGTGCAACACATTTTCACCCTGACTTTTGGCACGCCGCCCGCTTCGGTCAGCCTCTCGAATGCCGCAATTTGCAAAGGAGAAAGCGTCACGCTGACGGCTTTGCCGCCCGGTCAAAATTACCAGTGGGCGAACAATGCGAGCGCGCAACAACAAAGTGTGACGCCTGCCGCAACTTCTACTTACACCGTAACGGTCACGTTTGCAGGCAACTGTACCCAAACGGCGACGGCGGCAGTGACCGTTTTCCAGCCCGATACGACCCTTTTGTCCAACCTTACAACTTGCCAGGGCGAGCCGGTGAACGTGTTGGGAACGGTGACGGACGTGCCGGGGCTTTATTCCGGTATTTTGCAAAATACGAACGGCTGCGACAGCGTCATTTTCCAAAACCTCGACGTGTTGCCAAGACCGCTCACAGAGGAAAGCGTCGGTTTTTGCCGGGGCGACACCCTTTTTCTCTTCGATACTTTGCTGACGCAAAACGGGCAGGTTTGCCGCACATTCGCTGCCGCAAATGGCTGTGACAGTTTGCATTGCGTCACGGCAAATACTTTCGACCCGCCTTCGCTCAGCGACCCCGACACGCTCGTCGCCACGCCGGGCACTCCGTTGGTACTAAACGGACCTGGCGGATACGTCACCTATAACTGGACGCCTGCCGACCCGAACTGCCCGAATTGTCCGAACATTACGGTCCAGACCGATACTGGCTACGTCGAATACCTGCTCGTCGTGACCGACGACAAGGGCTGCGAGGGTTCGATTGTGTACCGCGTGGTGTTTTTTCCGCCTTGCGACGCGCAGCGCCTGAACATCCCGAACGCTTTCACGCCCAATGGCGACAAGGTAAATGACGTGTTTCGCGTCGTGCCGTATGAAGGTTTGGAAGTCATCGGCAGCCTGACGATTTATGCCCGCTGGGGCGAAAAAGTGTACGAAAACCGGGGCAATGTTTTCTGGGACGGCACGATTAACGGCGAGCCCGGCCCTTCGGACGTGTACGTTTACCGCATCGAAGTCATTTGCGACGGCGAGCCGAAGGCAATCTGGGGGGACGTGGCGTTGTTGCGATGATTGCCCGTAACGTCGGAAGGGTTGACAACCCTTCCGACGTTCAACTCCTCCGGCATTCAAAACATTCTCCGCCCATCCTTGTTTCCCTGCCTCGAACTAAAACAGGCAATGCTGAAGACCCTCCTCCCTTTCGATAAAGCCCCCCAATTGTCCAAAACTGATGTCGCCTACGCTACCGGCGACCCGCGCCTCCGGCAATTTTACCGATACGAGCCCACCATCGCTTCATTTTCAGAAGCCATCGCCGACCGGGAAAACACAGATTACCCGCGAACGACCCTCGTGGAAGTGTTGGAAGACCAATACCGCCCGCTTCCGCAACAGCCTTCGACGACAGAAAATATTACTGCGCTGCTCGACCCAAATACATTCACCGTCACCACTGCCCACCAGCCGAGCCTTTTTCTCGGGCCTTTGTATTTTTTGTATAAAGCCCTGACAACCATTCGCCTGGCTGAAGCCGTGCAGGCAAAAAATGCAGGCAAACGCATCGTGCCGGTTTTTGTGTTGGGAAGCGAAGACCATGATTTGGAAGAGTTGAATTCGATTCATTTGTTCGGGAAAAAACTCGTTTGGCACTCGGAAGAAAAAGGCGCGGTGGGCAGTATGAAAACGGCAGGATTGACGCCTGTGCTGGCCGAGTTAAAAACAATTTTGGGCGAGAGTGAGGCGGCGCAAGCGTTGTTTGCGCGCGTAGAACGGGCCTACGCGACCGGAAAAACTATCGCCGAAGCGACACAAGCCATGCTTCACGACCTGTTCGGGCGTTACGGGCTGGTCGTGCTGAACATGAACGATGTGCGTTTGAAACGGCATTTTATCCCGGTATTAAAAGCCGAACTAACGGAACAACCTTGCCTGAAAATCGTCAACGAAACGAGCGCCCGCCTCAACGAACTGGGCTTTAAAACGCAAGCCACCCCGCGCGAAATCAACCTGTTTTACATGCTGCCGGGCTTGCGCGAACGGATTGTTCTGGAAAACGGCGTTTACCAGGTTTTGAACGCCGACTTCGTTTTTTCCGAAAAAGAAATACTGGCAGAAGTGGAGAATCACCCGGAGCGATTCAGCCCGAATGTGGTGCTGCGCCCGTTGTTCCAGGAAATGATGTTGCCCAATCTCGCCTACGTGGGCGGCGGCGGCGAACTGGCTTATTGGCTCGAACGCAAGCCGTTGTTCGAGCATTTCGGTGCAGCGTTTCCGATGCTGGTGCGGCGTCATTCCGTGCTTTGGCTCGACAAAGACGCGAGGAAAAAACTGCACAAATTCGGCTTTTCACCCGCCGAATTTTTCGGCGACACCGATATGCTCATCCGCCATTACGTGGAAAAACACGCTGCAGCGGAAGTCAGTTTGTCATTAGAAATCAATCATTTGAAAGAAATATTTGACCGCCTCGCGGCAAAAGCGACGGCGATTGACCCTACTTTGGAAAAGGCCGTGCGCGCCGAAGAAGTGAAAGCCGTCGGTAGTCTGGAACAATGGGAGAGCCGCCTCATCCGGGCCGAAAAACAGAAGCACGAAGTCACGCTCAACCAGATGCGCGCCGGCAAGGAAAAACTTTTTCCCGCCAACGGCTTGCAGGAACGGCACGACAATTTTATGCCTTACCTGCTCAAATACGGCGACGCTTTCATCGAGGAATTGAGCAAAAACATGGAGCCTTTCGACGCAGGCTTTGTGATTCTGGAAGAAGAAATGTAGGGGCGCATCAGCGCGGAATGGCTCGTCGCAACGCCAATATCTCTTCCCGTTGCGGGTGTTTTGCCGCCTTTTTCGCCGACATCCAGCGGGCTAATATTTCCCGGTAAAACAGGTAGAACCAGGTCAAAAACGGCAACGAAAGCGCCAATGAAATCAGTATCGGCGAACCGGCAATCAATCCGGCAATCAGAAGAGCGGCGCAATACAGCAAGCCGCCAAAATAGGCTACGCCCAGCAGGATACTCGTGCGGAACTCTCTCTTTTTCACCAATTTATTCGTTGCAAAATTGGCCAACCACCGCAGCGGCCAACTCGCTATCCCGCCTGCTGCGAATGGCAAAAAACCGGCCATCAGGAAGGTCAGCCAGCCGAAACCGGCATGTTCGGGGTGCAAGAGGGTTTCGTCGTCCAGCCCGGCCTCTTCCAAAGCGGCGAAATATGCCTCCGTCTTTTCCCGCAACTCCTTTTTTTCCATATCGGGCAAGGCATTCAGCCGGTCGAGTACGGCTTTTTCAGCGAAAAAACGGGCGCCCGAATGCTCGACCACCGGAAGCAGCGAAGCGGGATTTTCGCTGCGCCACAAAGTCAGCAAACGTTCGGCCAGGGTGTCATCTTCCCGCTTTTCGACGTGATAACACACTGATTTTAAAGCCGTTTCGATGTCGGAACAAAGGCTGGCAGTGGCCGCGTTCGGATTTTCCAAATACGTTTTCCAGTAGTTTTTTACAAAAATCGGCTCGCCCACATTCAACTTGATTTCATCGCGCACGCGGTCACCAAAAACGTAGTTGCAACCCACCGGCACAATCTGCAAATCATCGGACGGGTAAATCTCGTAGGTTCCGAATGCGATGCGGGCGATACCTTTTTGAATCGGCGTCAGCACCCGTTTGTCCAGGTGATGTTCACCTTCCACAAAAATATTGATGGTGTGGCCGTGGCGCAATTTGTCTTTGCAATACTCGAAAGTCTCCTCGTTGCGGTCGCGTTCCCCGTAGCCGTCGCGGTGCCGGAACACAGGAAACATGTTCACGCTTTCCATCAACTTGCGAAAAAAGGGTTTGCGAAAAATGTCGCCGCGCGTCATGTTGTACACGGGCGGGTCGAAAAACTCGCAAAACAGGATGGGATCCACGAAAGCCGTCGGGTGATTGGATGCAATCAGAACTGGCTTCAGGGCCGGCACACCGTAGCGGTTGTGCAAGTAAATTTTCCGGAAAAAAAGCCGCAATGCGATGTGCATCAGCGGCTCCATCCAGATATAATTTTTTCCCGTGCTTTTGTAAAAAAGGTCGAGGCGCATGGTAAAACAGAGGCGCGAAAAAAGGAGATTTCAAGCAAATGCGCGCCGAAAAATTTGTCTTCCCCAAAAGTTCCGACCTTTCGGGCGTGAAACGGCTCATCGTCATCGGCGGCGCCACTGCTACGGGCAAAACAGCCCTGGCCATCCGGTTGGCGCAACATTTCGGCACGGAGATCCTCTCTGCCGACAGCCGTCAATTTTACCGCGAAATGAGCATCGGCACGGCCAAACCTGCTCCTGAAGAACTCACTGCCGTTCGGCATCATTTCATTGATTCACTGAGTGTTGCGGACGATTTTAGTGTCGGCCTTTTCGAGCGTGAGGCCCTGTCGGTGTTGGAAAAAATATTTTTGGAAAAAGATGTGGCCGTGTTGGTGGGTGGCTCGGGGTTGTTCATTCGGGCGGTGTGCGAAGGGCTGGATACTTTTCCCGACGTTTCATCCGAAACGAGGAAGATGGTGGAAGCAGGAGAACAAGTCGGCGGCCTCGCCTGGCTTCAAAACGAATTGGCCCGGCGCGACCCCGATTATTTCCAGGTCGTTGACAGGCAAAATCCTGCGCGACTCCGGCGGGCGTTGGAAGTGTGCCTGGAAAGCGGCCTGCCTTATTCGGCTTTTCTGAAAAACGACAAAAAAACGCGTCATTTCGAGCCGGTTTACATCTTGCTCGAGCTTCCGCGCCCCGAATTGTACGCCCGCATCGAAGTACGTGTGGACGCGATGATTGCCGCCGGACTCGAAGCCGAAGCCCGCGCACTTTTGCCCTGGCGCCACCGCCCGGCATTGCGGACAGTGGGCTACGAAGAATGGTTCGATTTTTTCGACGGCAAAATCAGCCGCGGCTGGGCGATTAACAAAATCAAACAACACACACGGAATTACGCGAAACGGCAAGCCACGTGGTTCAGAAAACACGGCGCGTGGCAGATTTTTCACCCGGCGGATTGGAATGCAATTTTGCTATACGTGGAAACTAAACTTCAGAAGCAGACCGGCTGAGTGCGAGTCGCCGGTCGAGCCATTGCAGATTTTGCCAAAACGGCATTTGGCCGAAGCGCCACGCCAACCAGGTTACACCCAGCCCCAATATCGCTCCGACGAGGATATCCACCAAAAAATGCTGTACCAAAAACACGCGCGATACGCCGACCAAGGCCGCTAACAAGGATAGCGGCAATCCCCAGCGCCGCTGTTTTTGCCCCAAAATCAGTGTCACCATGCCATACAGTGCGAAGGCCGCCATCGTGTGGCCGGAAGGAAAACTGGTGGGGCCGCTGTTGAGCGCCACCCCCGGCACCGTCACCACGATATGTTCCAAATCCTGCTGCCGAAAAAAAGTGATGGGGCGGTCAACGGAAAAATATTCTTTAATCGCAAAAACGGTCGGCAGGGTAATCAATCCGACTAAAGCAATCAGCAAAGCGAAGCGATAGCGCCAGAAAAGAGCCGCAATACCGCATACTATATAGGCGTACTCTTCGCCTAAAAGGGTCACGAATTGAAAAATAGAATTGAAAGGTTCGTACCGAAAATCATTCAGGTACAGGATTTCATAGCCATAAGGTACGAAGTAGAGCAGCAGCAGGCCGATATTAAAAAACAACAGCGCCGGAATCATAAACCACGAGTTATCCCAGATATTTTTCATGCCACTTGGGAGGCCTTTTGTTTTTGAAAACGGTTGCGGATTTGACGGAAAAATCTTTCGAGTCGTTCGGTACTGAACATTTGAGAATCGTTCATGGCTTTGCGCGTCAGGTAAAAACTGATTGGCACGAGCACGATACAAGGCACCATCGCCGCCCAAAACGGCGACATGATGGCGGTCTCAGCCAGTTTGCGACACAAAATGGTGAGCATGATAAACGTCACGAAAAAGATGATGGACACCAGGATTGGGTAGCCGAAGCCGCCTTTCCGAATGATGGCGCCCATCGGCGCGCCGATGAAAAGAAAAATGAAACAGACCAGCGCGAAGCTGTATTTTATGTAGAGTTCGTAGCCGGTTTTTACCCACTCGATGCGGCGGCTCCGCATTTGGGCAATACGGGTTTCCATGCCGGTGACGCCGGTTTTGGCGCGATTGACAGCTTCTCGCAAAAGGGCTGCGCGGTCTTCTACCGCGAAAGTTTCGTAGAAAAATTGGTACTCCGAAAGCGGCTTGTTCAATTCCTGACGCGGTAGTTTGGGCACGTTTCGGGCAGGCGTTTGAGGCGGAATATCTGTGATTTTTTTGCGTTTCGCCGGCTGGGCGACTCCGGTTTGGGGTGGTTGAGGCGGTTGGACAGGCGGCATTTTTTGTTGCAAACTGTCCTGATTCGCAGGGCGCCGGGTTTTCACGGGCTCCCGTTTGAGTTGGAACAACAAGTCGTCGGCTGCGGACTGGCGCGTTTCCGTCATCGAATGGCCCAGCGAATCAATCATCAGGCGAAGTTGATTCATGCTCAGCATAGAGCGATTGTTGCTGTAACGGTCTTCATCCGAACGCACCAACTCGAATTCCCTCATGTCCCACACTTTTGTCCACGACTTAAAATTGGTTCGAATGAACGGGTATTTCTGTTTTTGCTGGCTGCTGCCCGAAGCGGCAGGTTCCTGGTACTGCGTTCCATGGAACAGGTTCATTACGAAAAAACGCCGGTCGTCGGTCGTGTACATTTGCCCGCTGTCGGCGAGAATTTGGTTAAAATTGACTTTGCCTGCATTGGTCTGATCTTCGATCATCACGTCGCTGATGGTTTCGCCATCGCGGGCTTTATCGCCAATTCGGATGACAAACTGGCGAAAATCTTCATTAAAAATACCTTTTTCGAGCGCCAAAGCGGGTTTTTGCTTGCGAATATCTGTGAGCCTCGATTTGAATTTCAGGTTGGAAAAAGGAATAATGATGTCCGAACAAACATAAGAAAACAACGCCGTCGCTGCTGCCAGAAAGATAAGCCCGCGCATGATCCGGATGAGCGGAACCCCGGCGGATTTCATGCTCGACAGTTCGTAGCGCTCCGCCAAATTGCCCATTACCATCACCGAGGCAATCAAAATCGCAATTGGCAGGGCCATCGGGAAAGTCGAGATAGACAAGTAGCCGATGAGTTCGAGCATGATAAAAATGCTCACGCCTTTGCCCGCTATCTCGTCGATGTAAAGCCACAAAAACTGCATGATGAGCACGAACAACGCAATGCCAAATGACACCGCGAACGGCCCGACGAAACTCGTTATCAGCAGTTTGTCTATCTTTTTCATGTTTGTTGGCTATTGGGTTATTCGTGGATTTGGTGATTTGTATATCACGTTTCAAACAACCAATTCCCCAATTCAACGAATAACCATCAAAAATCAAACACTGGCTCAAACGCTTTCAGTGCCCGAATCGTTGCGAGGGGATCTTGCGAAGCGAACACGCTGTTGCCCGCTACGAGCACATCAACGCCGGCTTGCAGAAGCGATTCGGCGTTTTGAAGCCCCACGCCGCCGTCAATTTCGATGAGGGCTTTGCTGTTGCGCGTGTCAATGAGTTCCCGAAGTTTTTTCGTTTTCGGCAGACTTTGATAAATGAATTTTTGACCGCCAAAACCCGGATTGACCGACATCAGGCACACCAAATCAAGGTCTTCGATGACATCTTCCAACAAGTGAATCGGTGTGTGGGGGTTGATGGCAACCCCGGCCAAAGCGCCGGTTTCCTTGATTTGGTGAATCGTGCGGTGCAAATGCGGGCAGGCTTCGTAGTGAACGGTGATGACGTGCGCGCCTGCTTTCCGGAAAGCCTCGATGTATTTTTCGGGTTCCACAATCATCAGGTGCACGTCGAGCGGTTTGCGGGCGAGTTTGCCGATGGCTTCCACGATAAACATGCCGAAAGTGATGTTTGGCACAAAACGGCCGTCCATCACGTCGAGGTGAAACCAATCGGCCTCGCTTTGATTTACCATTTCAATATCTTCTCCCAGCCGGGTAAAATCAGCGGCCAAAACGGAGGGCGCAATCAAGTGTTTTCTCATAATGGCCGCAAATATCGGGAATTACCGCACCACCACCACCTGCTCCTCTTTCAAAATCGGCAGGCGTTTCATTTTTAAAAACAACTGCACCGTAGCCAGCACGTCTTTTTCGCAATAAGTAGCGATGCGGTCGAGGTCGCGATCTTCCCAATAAACGCCTGCTACGTCGGAGCCGTCCATATCGTCTTTGGGCGAGGGGAAATCGAAAAGTGCGGCCAGCAACCGCAGCGACGTATAATTTTTGATGTCGCCAAATTTCCACAACTCCATCGTATCGAGCAGATGTTTCGTCTCCCAGGGTTTTTTCCCGGCGATGTCGAGCATGCGCGGGAATTGCAACTGGTTCACCAGCATCCGGCGGCAGATGTACGGGATGTCGAACTCCTTTATATTGTGTCCGCACAAGGCGAATTTGTCAGGATTGTTGAAACGCTTGTTCAAAAGGTCGCAGAAATCATCGAGCAGTGCAGCCTCCACATGGTTGGTAAAAGACTTCAGGCGTAGCAGCGGTTCGTTGTTGTCCGGATGCCGCGCCAGGATGCCGACGGAGATGCAGACAATTTTTCCAAATTCCGAATAAATGCCAGCCCGGGTGCGGAAAGCGTCCGCCAGTTCATCGAATTCGAGTTCTTCGCCGCCGGGTTTGCGCAGGATAGAGCGGCATTTGATACCCCAAAGTTCCTGCATTTCTTCGCTAAGCTCCTCGAAGTCCGGTTTGCCTGGCACCGTTTCGATGTCGAGAAAAAGAATATTGTAGAGGTCGTAGGTATCAAGAAGCGTCATGGCGAGGCAGATTTTAGTGGGTGAATCGTCGGAAAATTCAGTGTTGGCAAAGGTAGCATTTCCGGCTTGTTTGCCGGAAAGAGGTTTTTGGTGGAAAATTTTTTTAAAATTTTTTCTTCCAATTTTAATGCTGAAAATCAGCGATTTAGCAAGTGGCTCCGAATTTTTTTTGGAAAAATAGCCCGACTAAAAAGCAATAAAGCCAGACGAATGGCGGTTTATGCCGTGACTTTGCACAACGCAACCGTATCAAACGCATTAAAAAAGCAATCTGCAACTCAGGCATCGCCTATGATGAAAATTTTGACATCACATTCTAACGTTAAACCTTTTCATCACACTTTTTCAAAATGAGCACACCCACCAATTTCAATCAGCCCACGACCCCGAACTACGGCAACAACGACGGCAATAACCAGAAGCGTATCACCACGATCATGGGCGTTGCCATCGCCGCACTGCTCGGCTTGTGTGTCTTTTTGTTGGTCAGCAAATACAACACGAGCAAAGAGTTGGACGCTACGACAATGGAACTGACGCAGCAAAAAGAAGCCTTCACGGAACTCGACACCCGCTACAACGACGCTGTGGCTCAACTCGAACAGCAGAAAGGCATCAACGCTGAACTGGACGCGAAAATCAACGAACAACTCCAGCAACTGGAAGCATCGAAGAACGAAATCGCCGGCCTCATTCGCAGCAACAAAGACTACAAAGGCGCAATGGCCAGCCTCGAGCGTCAGAAAAATCAGTACCTTGCTGAAATTGATGACTTGAAAAAACAAGTCGGCGTTCTGACAGAATCCAACACGCAGTTGACCAATCAGAACCAGCAACTTTCAACTTCGCTCAACGAGACGACGGCGAAATTGCAGGAAGAAAGCACGGCAAAAGCCGCTCTGATTTCCGAAAAAACCCAACTCGAAACCGAACGTACGGCCCTCGCCAAAAAAGTGGATATCGCTTCAGCTGTTCGCGTGAAAAACGTAACTGTCAAATCAGTTGACGTTCGCAAAAACGGCAAAGAGAAAAGCAAATCCCGCGCTGGCAAAGTGGACAAACTGAATATCTGCTTCACCACTGAGCCGAACGAAGTAGTGCCTTCTGGCGAAGAGACTTTCCAAATCCGCATCGTGGATCCGACCGGCGCTCCTTTGGCTATCGAAAGCCTCGGCTCCGGCGTCACCAACGACAAAAAAGCAGAATCGGAAGTACGCTTCACAACGGTCGCTACTTGCCAGTACGACAATGGCGAAACCAACGTGTGCGGCTCCTGGCAGCCCGGCCAGAACTTCGCTAAAGGCCAGTACAAAGTTGAAATCTACAACAAAGGTTACCTCGTAGGCACTGGCGCTTTTAACCTGAAGTAAGCCAGCCCGATTCGAGTAAAGCACAAAAAATCTTGCGGCTCTCGTCATCCTGACGGGAGCCGTTTTTCTTGTCATCCGCTACAGACGGATGACAAGAAATATCACTTTTTCAAGGTGATAAACCGCTTCCCCTCCCAAATTCCGTCTCCCTGTTTTTGTACTTTCACGATTCCGCTGCTTCCACCTCCTCGCTTCTCATTTGCCCGGTATTTATCATCCACAAATTTGTCGTCATCAAAAACCGTATCATTGATGTAGTAGGGGTCGCTGCCGTCCGGCTCCTGCACGACGTGATGGATATGCGCCGCATTGCGGCTGTTCGGATAACTCGCCGGTCGGATGCTGTGAATCGAAAACCAACCTTCCGCGTCGCTGCGGCACCAGCCATGCAGCCGACCATGCCAGCGCCGGATACCTGTTTCGTCTCCTTTTTTAGAGTAAATTCCCGTCGCATCCGTGTGGTAAGAATAAATGACGACATTCGGATAGGGTGTTTTGCCATCGGCTTTGAACACGCGCCCACGAAGAAAAAGTCGTTCGCCGGGTTCGTTTTCGCCAGCAATTCTTAGTTCCGAGGTCAGTTTTTCCGGCATTCCGACAAAGCAACAGCGTACTTTTTCGTTGTCGTCGCAAGTATCTGAAGAGGTAAATAACGCTGCTTTCACCACCTTCGAATCAGCCACCGGATTGCGCAACCAATTGACGAGCAGAGTTTTTTGCGCTGTAGTAAGCCTCGCGTCGGGGTGCATGGGCAAATAACTTCGGAGCGGCATCGCCCCTTTTTCAATCAAGCGAGCGCAGTGGTCGAGCACCTCTCGCCGTTCATGTTCGCTCCATTGGCCGAACGCTGAAAAATTGAGTTCCGCCCTGCCCTCCTTGACATGGTTCTGCAGCCACCATCCGACAGGTTGGATGTTCGAGTACCACGGATAGCGCGTGTGATTCGAGTGACAGTCGTAGCAGGCATTTTTCAAAATAGTCATCACCGCGTCGGGCGGGTTTTGCGTCACATGAAACTCCTGCGCCTCCTCCGTCGGTGGCAAAGTTTTGTTGATGGGGAAAAACTGGAGTAGCACGAGGCCGCCGAGCAAGCCGAAAAAAATGTTTTTTGCCTTCATAATTATCGAATTTTGAGGCAATTTCCTTCCCTGAAAAATCTCGGGAAAAATATTTAGCCGGCAACCAGAATTTTGAAGGCACACAACAGAAATCTATGCCTTAACGGCGTTTAGCGACGAAAACACGCTGAATTTTAGCATTTTCCCACCCTCTGCCGACGATGAAAATTGGCAAAAGGCTTTGGCTTACTTTAGCTTCTCAACCTCCTCTCAACCTGTTTTTATGAAACGAATCCTGCTCCATATCCTGCTCTGGTCGGCCTATGTCGCCGTCGAATTCGTCGCCAACCTGCCGCACTACCGCAACGCCAGCGAACTGTTGCGCCAGACGATTTTTTTCCTGCCCGTCATCGCGCTACCGTTCTATTTCGTCGCCTATTTTCTCGTGCCGCGCCTGCTTTGGCGAGGAAAAAAAATGTTGTTTTGGCTGTCGTGTGTCATTGTTTTTCTGACAGTTATGATTTTTCGGCTGCAATGGGAAAGCTTCTATTGGTCGTTGCAGGAAGGCGAAAGAATCAGAATGCCGCTATCCAAAATTTCCAAAAACCTATTCCGCGACTATGCTGTCATCGCGTTGGGCGTTTGCCTCAAAATCATCCGCGACTGGGACAAAAAAGACCGCCTGACGGTGCAATTGGTCGAAGAAAAACGCGACGCCGAACTCCAGTTCCTCCGCGCCCAAATTCACCCGCATTTCCTGTTCAACACCCTGAACAACCTCTACGGGCTGGCACTGAAAAAATCGCCGCATACGCCCGACAGCATCCTGAAACTCAGCGGTTTGCTCGATTTTATCCTCTACGAATGCAATGCCGAAAAAATCCCGCTTCGCAAGGAAATCGAACTTATCCGCCATTATATCGAACTCGAACGGCTGCGTTTTGGCGAGCGGCTGGCGCTGACGTTCGAGCCAAAAACGCCGCAAGAGGATTTGTTGATTGCGCCACTCCTGCTTTTGCCATTTGTCGAAAATGCCTTCAAACACGGCGCAGCCAACACGCTGAGCGACCAGGTTTTTGTCAAAATAGACTTGATTGTCGAAGGCAAAACGCTTTTTTTCCAAGTCGAAAACAGCAAAAGCAACCGCCCGACCAACGGCGCCGAAAACGGCCATAAAGGCATCGGACTGCGCAACGTGGAAAAACGCCTCGCGCTGCTCTACCCTGGTCGCTACGAGTTGGAAAAAGTGGAGGGCGAAGAGGTATTTTTGATTGCGCTGAAATTGCAGTTGCAGTAATTGAGGTCATTTATAATGCGAATCACGGGTTAGGAAAAACGAATCTTTGCAGTGATTTCCCGCAAATTATCGCAGAAAAATGCCGCAGATGTTTGCAGATACAAGTTAAAATCAGCGCTGATCTGCGTGAGTCATCAGCGAAAATCAGTGGGAAAATATCACAACAGGTTAAAACCATTTTAACTCGTGATTCGCATTAAGAGCCATTAAAGTCATTAAGAGCCATTTCTAAAACAAGATTTGAATGACTTTAATGACCCTTCATTACCCTTCATGACTTTAATAACGACTATGGCTTACACCTGCTATATCATTGACGACGAACCTATTGCCATCGAAATCATCGAATCGTACCTGCTGCGACTCGAAGGATTTTCGGTTGCTGGAAAATTTACCAATCCCGTGAAAGCCTTCGAGGCTTTGCAGCAACAGCCGGTGGATTTGCTTTTTCTCGACATCCAGATGCCGGGGCTGACGGGGCTGGAATTCTTGCAATCGCTGCGCGCGAAGCCGGAGGTGATTTTGACGACAGCCTACCGGGAATTTGCCCTCGAAGGCTTCGAACTCGACGCGGCAGATTATTTGCTGAAACCCATTTCGTTCGACCGTTTTTTAAAGGCAATTGGAAAATTCCAGGCGCGTATGCGAAAGGCGGAATCGCTTGTTTTACCCAAAATACAAGCCTCGGAAGGCGAAGCGCCACACCTTTTTGTCCGCGCCGACCGGAAGAATGTGAAGGTTTTGCTCGACGAGATTCTTTACGTGGAAAGCCTGAAAGACTATGTGCGCATCGTCACTTTGCAGGGAAAAATCACGACCAAAGAGACCATCACGCACTTCGAGGAGGCATTGCCGAAAGAGCGATTCCTGCGCGTACATCGCTCGTTCATCGTCGCCAAAGACAAAATCACCGCCCATTCAGCAGACGGCCTGGACATCGGGAAAGTGCCGATTCCCGTAGGAAGAATGTATAAATTGGCAGTGGAGAAAGAGATTTTGGGAAAATGAAAAAGGCCCGGAGCGGGATTACTCAAGCTCCGAGCCTTTTTTGAAAAGAGTATTCTGAAAAAATTACGGCGCCGGCACAAACTGCGCAGCAGGAACAGTCGCTGGCGGCGCAATGTCGAACGGCTCCGACGACGACTGCGGTACAGGCGCATTGGCAAAAAGCACAAGCGATGCAGAAAGCGCGCTGTCAACCGACCGTATCTTGATTGTCACACGCGGCAGCGAGGAAGTGGAACCGTCGGTGCGCTCCGTCACTTCGACGACGTCGAAGGCTACGAGGCCAAGATTCTCACCTTGCAAGCTGCCGTTGAGTGGCGAATAATTGATACTGACATCACCGTCGTACACGATGGCAAGCACGGTTTTACCGATCAGCATTTTGAGGCCAGTGGCACGGAGCGGCGTCACGTCGGGGATTTTGTCGAGCAAAACTTCTTTGTCGTCTTCGCCGCCGCCGAGACCGGGGCCGGCAGCGATAAAGTTTTTAGAGCCGTTGTCCGTTGGCCCGGCATTTTTCCAGGAATTGGGAATCGTTTTCAACGCGTGCCAGCCTTCGTCGCCGACCTGGCCAGTGTAGAGGTCAATCGTTTTTCCGACATTTTTCTGAAAATAGGAAAGCGCGTCGCGCAAACCGACTTCAGCAAGTTGGTCGTTCACGTCCGTGTCGGAGAAATCGTTGGGTTCATTGCCGTTGTCAATGCTTTCTTCGTCAATCACGAGAAAGACGGCTTCGGTGGGCGGGTCGCCGTCGCAGTTGCAATTGCCGGAGTCGTCTTTGTCGCAGGCGGCGATGGTAAGCAAAATGAAGGCGCTGCACGCCAGCAGGATGGTTCGGCTGTTTTGAATCAAATTTGTCATGTGTCTGTAGTTTGATTTGATAAACTGGGTGTCAAACGGCACGGTTGTTTTTCCGATTGTCGCCCGAAACGCGTTTTAACACGATTTTTTTCTGATAAAAAATTTCCCTCGTGACTGCGTCGCGAGGGAAATGTATTGATAACGAATGAAATAAGCGTCAACGAACCAACGTCACGTCGCCTGCGTAAGTGACGCGTTGTCCGTCGAGAAAAGCAATTTGCGCCACCCAGGTATAAACGCCGGGTTGCATAGGCTCGCCCCGAAACGTGCCATCCCAACCTGACGACAGGTCGTTCATGCCAATATCGCGCGCTTCGAAGAGCAATTCGCCCCAACGGGAAAACACGGACAAATTAGACACGATGACATACGGATCGCCAAAGGGATAAAAATAACCGTTCGATTCGTTGTCGCTGTCAGGTTTGAAGACGTTGGGGAAATAGATGTTCGTGTTTTTCTCAACTTTAATGCGAATGGCTACTGAATCGAGGCATCCCAACTCATTCTGGACTTTCACCGTGTATTCGATGTTACTGAACGGACGCGCCCAGGTTTCCGGGCAGGTCGGGCATCGCAAGGAGCCGGGTTGCGGGTCGTTCCACTGGTAAATGGTTTGTTGTTCGGTATTAAAAACGGTTGTTCCGAGAAACAGGCTGTCGCCCAAACCAATGGTCGTGTTATCCTCGCCCGTAATGAAGACCGAGATAGCCGAGAATTTTACCGTGTAAAAAACATAAGCCGTGTCGCAGCCCAAAGTGAGGACAGCCGTGTATTCGCCGGCACTCGTCGCGTCGAAATAGGGCAAGTTACTGCCGTCCTGCCATGTAAAAGTCACATCACCGGGAGCGAAATTAGAATAGGACTGCGCATCCAGTTGAATCGAATTCACGCCTTCGCAAAGCGCTCTCGTGATAAAAACCGAGTCAAAAGTGAACGCTCTTATCGTAATATCGGTGCTGTCGTCCCGGATTGGCGTGTCGGGATTGTCGGACAAACGCGTGTTGCCAAGCGAGGCCGGAAGGTTTTTCAACACCGCCTGATTGCGGTAAACGCCGGCAGACACCGAGCCTGTGTTGACGATAATTTTTATTTCAAAACGCCCTTCGGGCAAATCAACGTCGTCGAGGATAAAAAAACTGTCGCCCGGATTGCTCAACACATTGCCTCCCACCGGATTTTCACTGACCGATACAAAGGTGAAGCCCGCCGGCAATTCATCCTCCAGCCTGATGCCTTCGTGCGGTCGTTGGGAAGTGTTGACGATTTCAAACGTATATTCTACATCGGTGCAGGGGTACGCCGTTTTGGGCTCCACCGCTTTCGTCAATTCAATCGTGTAGGGACAAGAGCAACCGTCGGAAGCCTCCGCGGAAGGACCGTTGAACAGCGGCCTGCTGACGCCCGTCACCGGGTCAATGCTGTACAACCTGTTTTGCGGCGCGGTGAAACTGGGACTTCCGTAAGCGAAAAGATTTCCGTAAGCATCGAAAAAAAGGCTTCCTGTGGAAAAGGGCGCGCCGGAAGCGGGGATACTGTACGAGATATTGCCGGTTGTCGTGTTGATTTGTACCAATCGCTGCGCGCCCGAATCGTAGCCGTAGAGTACCCCTGTAATAGGATGAAAGGCGATATCAAAAATTTGAACCAATTCATTGATGGGCGTTGTGGTGATACCATAGTTCGGATCTTCGAGGTCTATCCGAACCAGATCGGATGCCGATGCATCGCCAAACGGTGGGTAAAAAGTGCCAACGAGAACAAGATAGCGGCCATCTGGCGTCACGTCGCCGGCGAAATAAGAATTGGAAAGATCGAGCGGCAGCTGCGCCAGCACCTCTGCCTGACCATTCGCATCGAGGCGTACCAACGCACCGTTGATAGGGTTGATGCAGTAAATAAAATTGTCTGTAATACGGTAGCCCGCCGCGTTCACGTCTATGGCGACATTGCTGTTAATGCTCTGAAACACAACAGCATTCGTCTGCGGGTCAATGATTACTTCGTTCAACGATGGCGGGTTAGTGCTCAAAGTGAGGAAGAACTGGTCTTCGCAGGTAAAAGGAGTCTGCGCAACCAGACGAGGCAGCGTAAAGGCGCTAAAGGTTATTATCCCCAGACACCCGCGCATCCACCGGGAGGATAAAGCGGCTCTCATACAAGTGCATTTTAGGAATCAACAACTGGTTGAAAAACAGTGAATAAGTAGCATGTGAAACCATAAGCCTCGATATATACGATGAAAAAGCGGAATGCAGGTTTAACCCGCTGAACAACGAAATGTTTGTCGCCGGAGTGTAATTTGAATTTACCTGGTTTACCAAATGCAAGGAAAAGTCAAAAAAAGACAAAAGAGCATCTGCGGCGGCAGTGCTAAAAGTAAGGTAGAGAAAACCCATTACAGGCTAAAAATTACGAATAAATCTCCCGCTTGCAAGCCTTCAACGTATTCATCAACAAAGCCGTCACCGTCATCAGCCCCACGCCGCCCGGCACGGGCGTAATGTGGCTGCATTTGGGCGCAACTGCCTCAAAATCAACGTCGCCGACTAAACGCGAGCCGGATTTTTTCGTCGCGTCCGGAATGCGGTTGATACCTACGTCAATCACCACAGCGCCTTCTTTTACCCAGTCGCCTTTGATAAATTCCGGGATACCGATGGCCGCCACCACGATGTCGGCGCGGCGCACTTCGGCTGGCAAATCTTTCGTGCGCGAATGCGTCAGCGTCACCGTGCAGTCGCCGGGATAACCCTTTCGCGAAAGCAAAATGCTGATAGGCGTGCCCACGATGTTGCTGCGACCGACTACGACGCAGTGTTTTCCCGCCGTCTCGATATTGTAGCGGCGCAGCATTTCCACGATGCCGTAAGGCGTGGCCGGCAGGAAGGCCGGAAGCCCTTGCGCCATACGTCCGAAGTTGATGGGATGAAAGCCGTCTACGTCCTTACGGTGGTCAATCGCGAGTGTAACTTTCTCTTCGTCAATGTGTTTCGGCAAAGGAAGTTGGACAATGAAGCCGTCCACATCGGGGTCGTCGTTCAGGTTGCGGACGATTTCCAACACCTCGTCTTCGGTCACATCAGCCGGGCGCTGAATCAAAGTGCTCTTGAAACCCACTTGTTCGCAGGACTTGATTTTGGAATTGACATAAACCTGACTGGCGGCATTTTCGCCGATTAAAACGGCAGCGAGATGCGGGATTTTGTCATGCCGTTCGCGGATGAGGTCCACTTCGGCGGCGAGTTCGGCTTTGATATTTTCGGAGAGGAGTTTTCCGTCGAGAAGAATCATGTGCAAGGAGCGAAGAGTGAGGTGTGAATATTTTTTGCCATAATCCTCAAGAGGATTCGCTGGGAAAGTCAGAAAGCGGAATCTTAGAGGACCTAACGCCTAAAATGTCAACCCGTTCATAGTCGACATGGGCATAGATGACTCGATAGCCTCGCACGATTATTTCTCTGAAAGTTGGAACGTTAGCTTCGGGCACGATCCTCCCTGAAGCAGGGAATCGCTCAAGTTGCTTTTCAGCATTGAAAATATCCTTAATCAGGCGAGCAGCATAGGCGGGAGAAATTTCCGCATAATAATCAGTGATTTTATCCAAATCGTCCAATGCGCGAATCGTCCAAGTCACTTGAGCCATTTTTCAAAACGTTTTCTGGCTTCTTGCGAAGAAACCACCTTTCCCTCTTTGACTTGCTGCATCCCTTTTTCAATCACGTCAAGGACGAGCAAGCGCTCCATCAGTTCGTCAATGGAAAACTCGTCGGGAAGATTTTTTACCGCATCGAGAATTTGCTGCTTTGTCATGGTGTTTTTTTTCTGCGATTGAGGCAAAGTTACTCCTTCGGCAGGAGAATTTTGAAACGTTGAAAAGCGGATTTGTAAATTTCTGCATTCCCGACATTCGGCTCCACTACCCTACCCCTCTGGTTTTCAACTGTTTGCTCTAAATTCAACACCTTGCGGGCGAATTTTACCGCCCCTAAAACCGAGGCATCCGCGTCATTTTCATTGAGCAAAACAGGCCTTTGAAAAATATCGGCCAGCATCTGCACCCAAAGTTTGTTTTTGGAAAAACCGCCGCCCGCGTGCAGTGTCCGAATCGGCTGGCGAACTTCCAACGCCTCGGCGATGATTTTCAGGTTGAACAAAACGCCTTCCATCGTCGCCCGCACAAAATGCGCCTGCATGTGTCGCGCTGCCAAGCCGTGAAAACCGCCACGTGCTGAAGCGTCGTAGAGCGGCGCTCTCTCGCCATACAAATAAGGTAAAAAAAAGAGGCCGTCGGAAGCAGGCGGCGCGTCAATCGCCTGATTGGCAAAATGTTCCGCATCGAGCGGCGACTGAAAAACGGAAGTGCGCAGCCACTCCAGCACGTTCGTGCCGTTGTTGCTCGCCCCGCCCACGATACAGCGATTTTCATCCAAACGATAGCAAAACGTGCGCATTTTTTCATCCAAAACCGGCTCGTGGGTCACCATGCGAATGGCCGCGCTGGTGCCGATGGTGACGGCGACCTGACCGGGCTCGGTCGCGCCGGAACCGAGGTTGGCGAGCGCGCCGTCGCTCGCGCCGATGATGAGTGGCGCTCCGACAAGCGAACTTTCCGAAAGTTTCCAACTTTCGGAAAGTTGGGAGGCAAGAGAAGGAGAAACCAGTTCGGGAAGTTGTTCGGCGGCAATACCCGCCAACGCCAGCGCCGTCTCGTCCCAGTCGTTTTTCCAAATGTTCAAAAGGCCGGTAGCGGAGGTGACGGAAAGGTCGGACTGGAATTTTCCTGTGAGTTTTTGCCAGACGAATTCCTTGATTCCCAAAAACTTGTGCGCTTTTTGAAAAATCTCCGGCTGATTTTTCCGCAGCCAAATGAGTTTGCACAAGGGCGACATGGCGTGAATGGGGACGCCCGTTTTCCGATAAATTTCCAGGCCGTCGCCACTTTGTCGCAGGTCTTTGGCAAGCTCGTCGGCGCGCAAATCCGACCAAAGCAGGAAGTTTGTCAAAGGCTGTCCTTCTTTGTCCACTGCAACCAAGCCGTGCATGGCGGCGGAAAAAACGATGCCTCGCAGTTTACTTGCCGGACGACTTTGAGTCGTCTGGCGAGTTGTTTCGCTCAAAACCTCCAGCACATTTTGAAAAACGGTTTCAGGGTCTTGCTCGCTCCAGCCAGGCTGTGGGGACAAAATCCGGTTGGCGCGTTCGGCATTTGCCACAACTTCAGCTGTGTCGCTGAATGCGACGGCTTTCACGTTGGTGGTGCCGATGTCGAGACCGATGAGCATAAGGAAAGGTAATTAGGGGCAATTAAGGGTAATTGAAGTCATTGAAAATCATTATTTTAATTACGCCTAACGACTTTTAATGCTCCTTCATTTTTTTTCTACGGCGTGGCCGCCGAATTCGTTGCGCAACGCGGCGACGACTTTCCCGGCGAAGGTGTCGTCCTGCTGCGAACGGTAGCGCATGAGCAACGAAAGAGCGATAACGGGGGTGGGGACGCCGAGGTCGAGTGCGGTTTCGAGGGTCCACTTTCCTTCGCCGGAAGAGTGCATCACGCCGCGAATGGCGTCGAGCTGCGGGTCTTTGGCAAAGGCGTTGGCAGTGAGTTCCATGAGCCAGGAGCGTACGACGGAACCGTGATTCCAGAGGGTTGCAATTTTTTGAAAATCAAAGTTATAGTTCGATTTTTCCAACACCTCGAAGCCTTCGGCGATGGCTTGCATCATGCCGTATTCGATGCCGTTGTGTACCATTTTCACGAAATGCCCTGCGCCCGCCGCGCCGACGTAGAGTGTGCCGCCGGGCAGGGAAATGTCGTCGAAAACGGATTTGCAAAATTCGTAGACTTCTCGTTCGCCGCCAATCATCGTGCAGGCGCCGTGCAAAGCGCCGGAGGTACCGCCGGAGGTGCCGCAGTCGAGAAAGTCTATTTTTTTCTCTTTCAACATTTGGTAGCGCCGCACCGAGTCGTTGAAGTTGGAATTGCCGCCGTCAATGAGGATGTCGCCGGGCGAGAGATGCGACACGAGGCTTTCGATGACTTCATCCACGATATTTCCGGCGGGAACCATGAGCCAAATAACGCGGCGCGGCGAGAGTTGGGCGCAAACTTCGGCGAGCGAGCCGGCGGCATAAATGTCTTTTTCCGATGAAATTTTGGAGGTCAGTTCTGAGGAACGGTCGTAGGCGACGACATTGTGGCCGTGATTGCGGAGGTTGAGGGCGAGGTTCCAGCCCATTTTACCGAGACCGATTAAGCCGATTTGCATTTTGTTGTTCGTTGATTGTTGATTGTTGTTGGTTGTTCGTTGTTGGTTTTAGAGTGAGTTACGGAGTTTTTTCGGGAGTTTTTCTTTCACGAGTTCGTGGGACTGGCGGACATAGTGCTCCCATTCGGCATCGCTCAACCACAGAAAATCAATGACATAGATCCATTTGGCACGGGCGAGATAGGGCGCGGGAATGATGCCCTCACGAGCGATCATGTCACGGTATTCTTCGTCGCGCACTTTGAAGGACGCGCCCTGGTCGGCATCGGCGTAGGTGACGCAGAACATTTTTCCGCCGACGAGGAAACAGAGGTCGCTTTCCCATTTTACCTCTTCGGTGACGCCGGGCAAAGAGAGACAAAAGGTGCGGAGTGATTCGATGTTCATTTTTTGAATATGCTGATGAGATAATGTGCCAATGCGTTAATTATTTCAAAGTTAGCAGCCCAAAAATGCCCGCGTCAATCCAGCCGCGATTTTTATCCTCGCCTTCCACGCGCACCGAGCCGATGAAATTTTCGCGTTCGGACGAATGGTCGTTGTCGCAATAAGCCAAAGCGAAGCCCATTTTCTTGTTCCTTTTCAACATTTTCGGGATGTTGTCGCCGCCATCGTCGTATTTGTTGCCGTCGAAAATTTTGATGGCGACTTCCCAAACGCTGACATTGCCGGTAGTCACGCGACGAACGGTGCAGTGGTCGTCGTAGTAGTGCGGCTTTTGATCGGGCCCGATGTCGGCCACCTTTCCATCGAGGGCGATGTGATAGGCGAAGGCGTTGTAACCGAACTGGTGATTGCCGCCGGAAGCATCTTCGTCCACAAAAATTTCGAGACAGTCGTCGTCCCAGTAGTTCACGAGGCCATCGGGGTGGATATCAATCAGGGTGTCGTCGGTGATTTCGGCGAGGACGTAGAGGTTGTTTTCGTCCCAAAGGATTTTGTAACGGCCGGAAAAATCGTCGGCAGTTGGTGGGGCGCCAATCCAGATTTGGTCGAGTGGAAGCCATTCGGCGGTTTGCCAGACAGGGTCGTCGGCAAGGCCGTTGAGAACAGGCGAACCGTAAGCTGCTGCAAAGGGCTGGCGGTCAGGGCCGGAAGATTCAGGCTGAAGCCGGGTCTTTGGGGTTTGAAAAAGAATAAAAATTACGGTCAAAAAAGCGATAGAGAGGCCGATAATGGTGTCGCGATTCATGTTGCAGCGTTTGCAGCAAAGGTTTCATTTTTTTGAAAATTTGGAACAAAATTTGAAAAGCGCGTAGCAACTGCAAGAGTTTTACCAGAAAATCGCGACATCATTTTTGCCGACTGTTTTTGGATCGGGAAACAATGTATTGGCACGATTTTCGGTCGACTTTTCCGAAGGCACTGGAAAGAACTTTTGCTAAATTTAATCGAGATTTTATCTCCAAAATCTTTTGAAAGCAGTATAATTCTTTGAAATTTGTAGGCCATTTTCCACCTTTCGGCCTTGCCTTAGTTGGCGGATTTTTTTGTAACCTCCTTCTTTAATCTTCTTCCGCCCCGTTCCCCCTTTCGAGGAAATCTCAGTAAAGTCAAATGCTCCGAAAATACAGGACAGATTCCATCTTGGAAAATGTTCAAAGGCAATGTGCGGCCTCTGCGACTGGAAAAAACCACTACTTACTTCTCATCAAGTATGTAGTTTGTAGGCGCAGAAGATGTCAGAATTTATCGGCAGGTCGTCAAGGCGTTAACAATGGTGAAATGGACAGAAAAAATTTTTACAAAACTCGCAAGATTAAGTCCTTTGCGACTTATCGTCGGCGAAGCCATGCCTTTTTGAAAAATAACAAATCCAGATGACTACATCACTTTCTAATTTTAATACGCAAATGAAAAATTTTACCCTCCTCGGCGCTGCGGGATACATTGCGCCCCGGCACATGCAAGCAATCAAGGAAACGGGCAACACACTCGTTGCTGCATTGGACAAACATGACAATGTCGGCGTCATTGACAGCTATTTTCCTGATGCTTATTTTTTCACGGAATTCGAGCGATTCGATCGCTACGTGAGCAAACTGAAACGCGAAGAAATGGACATTGATTACGTTTCGATCTGCTCGCCCAACTACCTGCACGACGCTCACATCCGATTCGGACTTCGTGTAGGTGCAGATGTCATCTGTGAAAAACCGCTCGTACTCAACCCCTGGAACCTCGACGCACTCCGTGTGGAAGAAGAAATCAGCGGCAAATCGGTGAACACGATCCTTCAACTCCGCCTCCACCCGCACATGCTCGCGCTCAAACGGCGTGTAGATGCTGCTCCGCGCGACAAGGTATTCGATGTGGACGTGACCTACATCACTTCACGAGGCAACTGGTATTTTGCGAGTTGGAAAAGCCAAAATGAAAAATCGGGCGGCATCGCCACCAACATCGGCATTCACTTTTTCGACGCGCTCACCTGGATTTTTGGCGGCGTCCGGGAAAATGAAGTCCACCTGCACACACACGACCGCGCAGCAGGATATCTCGAACTGGAACGTGCCCGTGTACGCTGGTTTTTGAGCATCAACTACGAAACTATTCCTGAAGCAGCGAAACTGACGAACGCACGCACTTTCCGATCGTTCATGGTAGATGGCCAGGAAATTGAATTCAGCGACGGCTTCCGCGATCTTCATACGAAGAGTTACGAGGCCATCATCCGAGGCGAAGGATTTGGTCTGGACGACGCTGCCGAGGCGGTGCAAATCACCTACGACATCCGCAACGCCAAGCCGAAAGGCTGGATGGACAATAGCCATCCGCTGGTATCGTTACCTTTGCATCCGCACCCTTTCGAACGAGAAGAGATGGTTGAGTTCGTGTAGCGCCATCCGCTTTTATACGGGACTTTGGGTCAGTTTTTTTCAAAAAAACGACCCAAAGTCCACCCTTCTTTAATCCCCCCCAATCCGAAATCAATAAAATCAATAATCACACACAACCCATCCCAATTATGAAAAACTCGATTTATGCACACCGAACCCCAGCGACCATTTCATCCGGACCGACTCATTACTTGAAAAATTTATTTTTACCTTATTTTGGCGGACATACCAAGCTGGGCAAGCATCTCAAGGTGGACCTTCACGCCCACTGGTTGCCCGGCGTGGACGACGGCGCTCAGACTGAAAAAGAAGCGCTCACAATGGTGAAAGGCCTGGCCGACCTCGGCTATCGCAAGCTGATTGCCACGCCGCACATCAAAGAAAGTTGCCCGAACGAGCCCAAAAATCTCCGCCGGGTATTCGAGCATTTCAAAAAATCGGTAAAAAAAGCCGGCATCGAAATGGAACTCGGCCTTGGCGCCGAATACATGCTCGACGAGGGTTTCCCGAAGCATCTCGCCTCTGGCGACTTGCTCACACTGCACGGAAAGTATCTTTTGGTCGAACTGAACCCACAACAGGTTCAAATCCTTCCCGCCCTGCAAAAAATCCTGTTCGACATTAAAGTCAAAGGATACCAGCCTATACTGGCGCACCCGGAGCGCTATGCCTATTACTGCGACAACTGGCAAACGATGGAAGGTTTGAAAGAAACAGGGCTGTTATTTCAAGGCAATGCGCTTGCCGTATCGGGGCTGGAAGGCAAGGAGATGGCTAAACGCGCACGCAGAATTCTCGATCACGGTTGGTACGAATTCATCGGCACAGACATTCACACAGTAGCGCATTTGGAGCATTTGAAGAAAGCCAGTTTTTCACAAAAATTCCAGAATGCCGAGTTTTTGTGAACGCAAAAAGTGAAGCAAGAAAAAGATGGCGTTTGTCTGTCGTGTTCGCCTGCTTCTCCTTTACGCACAGTTGGCACGGTTTTGTTAATATGAAAATTGTTGAATTTAATCTTTATTCCGCTTGCCCTCGGTGAATTCACGTTCACACAAAATCTCCCAACACTTAAGATGAGAAAATTTACACCTACCCCATTGCTGGCGGCATTGGCCCTCGTTTCTATTGCTTTTTTGAGTAGCTGCGGCGGCGTGAAACACAACGACATGTTGATGTTGCAAAACATCCAGACGCAACTGGCCGCGATTGACACACTTCCTGCACTCAGAATCCAGGCCGATGACGTTTTGAGTATTCAAGTCACCAGCCGAAGCGAAAAAGACAACGTCTTGTTCCAAAGCAGGCAAAATCCTGTTGCCGCTGGCGCAGGTGAAAACGCCCTCGGCGTCCAGGAAGGTTACCGTGTAGATGAAGGCGGCAACATCTATTTGCCATATTTGGGAAAAGTGCGCGCAGCGGGGAAAACTGTCCTCCAGTTGCGTCAGGAAATCAGCAACGGCCTGGCAGCATACATCGCCGACGCGACGGTGCAAGTTCGTTTTCTGAATTTCCGGGTCACCATCGTCGGAGAAGTCTCGCGCCCGAACGCCTACATCATTCCCAACGAACGCCTCAACATCATCGAAGCCATCGGTATGGCCGGCGACTTCACGCCTTATGCCCGGCGCAACTCTGTGCTGGTCATCCGCGAACGCAATCAGGTACGCGAATTTGGCCGCATCAACACCCAGGATACTTCTCTTTTTTCGTCGCCTTATTTTTACCTGCGCCCCAACGACGTCGTTTACATCGAGCCTTTAAAAGCGAAAGAATACGCCACACAAGGCGACTTTCTCAACCGATATTCCAACGTCTTTTTTCCCCTCGTGACTTTGGCTACCTTTGTTATAGGCTTGGCTGTAGCCAATTAAAAAAACCAATTTTCAAAAACGTGACTTTCATTTTTAATTAACTCCATTTTCAAAAGGAGTTTTTCAACATTGAGAGCCTTTAAAAATAGTCGAAACAGTGAAAGAAGATAAAATCGATTACGGAAAACTACTGGGTAAAGCACTCCATTACTGGTGGCTTTATGCCCTTATTTTCCCGCTCGCTGTCGGGTCAGGCATTCTTTATCTGCGCAAAACCCATCCCAAATACGAAGCCACGGCCATGCTCCTCATTAAAGACGAGGAAAAATCGGGCGCCGTGGTGGAGCAGGCTGTCCTCGACGGCCTCGGCATCAAGGATATCAAGAAAAAAGGTCTTGAAAACGAGGTGTATATCCTCAAATCCACGCCGTTGATGGAAAATGTGGTACGCAACCTCGAGCTGCAATACGAGTATTTCAGCATCGAATGGATGAAACGCCGCGACATCAGCAAAGATTCGCCGATTAAAGTCGTGGACTGGAAACCCGCCTACAACAACGCCACTGTGGAAGGCGACGTGGAATTCAACGGCAGCGGCGGCTACACACTCAAAATCGAAGATCAGAAATTCGAGGGCGAATTCGGCAAAGAACTCCGGTTGCCCGAAGGCAAACTCACTTTGTCGTTCAACCGCTCCAAAGAATCAGCCGGACCGATCGGCATCCGGGTGCTGACGCCCAACGTCAAGGCATTGGAATTCATTGAAGGTCTGGAGGTCTCCGCTGTCGGAGAACAGTCGAGTACCCTGAGTCTGAGCATCAAGGATTTCGTGGCTTCGCGGGCCGAGGCAGTCTTGAACGAGTTGATAAAACTTTACAACCAGCAGTCCATTGACGAGAAAAACAAGGTTTTTGAAAACAGTTTGAACCTCCTGAATGAACGCATCAACGTGATTTCGCAGGAATTGTCGGCAGCGGAATTTGATGTGGAAAGTTACAAACGCCGCAACAACCTGGTGGAAATCAGCGCCGAAGGAAGCCTCCTGATGCGCGATCTCGCCGATTACAACAAAGAAATCGCCAGTACCGACGTTCAGTTGCAAATTCTGGGTTCTATCCAGGATTTTCTGGAGCGAAACAAGGACAATTTCGAGTTCGTACCGACCAATCTGAACATCAACAACCTTACGTTGACCAATCAACTCACGCAGTTTAATACGCTTTTAGCGGAACGAGATAAGGTGAGAACAATTCAAGGCCCCTCGCACCCCGAGGTAGTGTTGGTTGAAAAACAAATTCGCAATCTTCGCCAGACCATCATTGATAACATCCGGGGAATCAAAGCCGATATTCAACTGGGACGAAACGCTAAAGAGCAACTCAGCAGCAGTGTGCAAAGCCGGATGCTGAGTCTCCCAAGCCGCGAGCGGGGCTTGATTGACCTCGAACGCAATAAAAATCTGAAAGAAAATCTCTACCTCTACCTGCTTGAAAAACGCGAACAATCGGCTATTTCGCTGGCGGTCACGGCTGCCGCCGGTCGCGTCATCGAGCCAGCCAGAGCCTTCGACCCCATCAGTCCGAAAAAAGCGCAGATTTACCTGATTGCCCTGTTCCTGGGTCTGGCGTTGCCGTCGGCCATCGTATTCGGCTTGTTCAGCATGAACGACAAAGTGATGACCGAGGACGACGTGCAAAGAGGCGTCGCGGCGCCCATTGCCGGGGTGCTGGCATTTAGCCGGAAGAAATCGAAAGTCGTCGTCAAGGAAAACAGCAATACCGCCGCTGCAGAGATGTTCCGTTCGCTGCGCGCCAACCTCGCGTTTATCGCGCCGGGTCAAAAAATGCAAACGATTATCGTCACATCGAGCATTCCCGGCGAAGGCAAGTCGTTCATTGCCTTGAATTTAGGCGTGACGCAGGCATTGGCAGGGAAAAAAGTGTTGTTGCTCGAACTTGATTTGCGCAAGCCCAGCGAGCAATTCGATGAAATCGAAACTGCCGATGAGGGTGTCGTCAATTACCTGATTGACCCGGCTGCCAAATTGGATAATATCATTGAAAACACGGGCTTGCATCTCAACTTCGACGCGATTCGTTGCGGGCCGAAACCGCCCAACCCCAGCGAACTTCTGCTCTCCGACCGCCTGCGCGACCTGATAAAACTCCTCCGCGAACGCTACGATTTTATCATTCTCGACACGCCGCCTGTGGGCGTAGTTGCCGACGCCATTCAGATAAAAGACGTCGCCGACGCCACTATGTACGTCGTCCGATCAGGCTACACTCGCAAGGCGCAACTCCGCATTATCAACGACATCATGCAAAAGGATAAACTCCCCCGTCCTTTCATTGTACTCAATTCCGTGCAATTAGACAAAAACACCTACGGAGGCTACTACACTTCCTACTACGGTGAAGAAAAATAAGAGTTTGTGTTAAAGGGGTGGCGCGCCATTATGCAGCACACGCGCCACCCTCTTTCAAAATCGCTTCATTCACCTCGCCGACAACAATCATACGGCACATTTGACGATTCCTCCATGTCTTTAAAACAGAAGACGATACGCGGGCTTTCCTGGGCGTTCATAGATCGCTTTGCCAACCAGATTTCCCAATTTATTTTCGGGATAATACTGGCGCGGCTGCTGTCGCCTGCCGAATACGGTCTGATTGGCATGTTGGCAATTTTCTTTGAAGTGGCCGATACCTTTGTAATGGCGGGATTCAGCGAAGCCCTTATCAGAAAAACCGATCCTTCGGAGAAAGATTACTCGACCGTTTTCCTGGTCAATGTCGTTACAGGCATTTTCTTCTACGCCATTTTATGCGCCCTCGCGCCGGGTATCAGTTGGTTTTTCAACGAACAACAACTGACACCCATTATCTGGGTTATGGGCAGCACCATCATCATCAGTGCCCTGAGCATGGTGGCAAAAATCCCGCTGACCAAACACATGAACTTTAAAGCGTTGGCGACGATTTCTGTCGGCGCCAACATCATCTCCGGCGCAGTGGCGATTGTGCTGGCTTTCAAAGGCTGGGGCGTGTGGAGTTTGGTTTGGCGGAATGTCATTTACGCCATTTCGAGCACGGCCTTGGTGTTTCTTTTCAGCCGGCCAAAGTTCGGTTTGCAATTCAGTCGTGAATCGTTCCGCGAGATTTTTGGCTTTGGCAGCAAATTGCTTGTATCGCGCCTTTTTCTCGAATTTTACAACAACCTCTACTACCTGCTCATCGGCAAGTTTTTCAGTGCCAGGGAGTTAGGTTTGTACACACGCGCCAACGGCTACAAGGATATGTTTTCCCGGACGCTGCACAACGTCATTCAGTCCGTCAGTTTTCCGGCGCTGTCCGAAATCAAAAATGACGATGCGCGCCTGAAAAACGCTTACAGAAAGTTGGTGCAATCCACCACTTATCTCACGGCGATTCTGATGTTTGGCCTCGCCGCCTGTTCCGATAATTTTATTCTCGGACTCATCGGGCCAAAATGGGCAGACGCGATTCCGTACCTCCAACTGCTGAGTATTGTCGGCATTTTTTACCCTTTGCATTACATCAATTTGAATATTTTGGTCATCAAAGGCCATTCGGGTACACACCTGAAAGTGGAATTTTTGACCAAAATAATAGCCGTGCCGGCGCTCCTTACAGGTTACTTTTTCGGCATCATCCCGATGATTATCTGCATGCTTTTTACCTGGATACTTGATTATTTAGTTACCTCTTCCACTTCCGGGCGGCTTATTGACTACCCTGTGAAAGAGCAGATTTTGGATATTCTGCCATCGTTTCTGTTCGCCATTGTCCTCGGCGCTGTCGTCTGGCTGGCGGGTGCGGCGATGCACTTTCACCCGCTTGCGGAGTTGCTGATTCAGGTAACGCTGGGTTTTTTATTCACCGTCACGGTCTCCAACAGTTTCAGGATAAAACCCTTTTTGGAAATCAAAGAGATTGTTTTACAAAAGTTTATGAAAAAACCGGCACTCTCAAATTGATTGTCTTTGTCATTCTGTCAGAATCTGTCCGCTTTAATAAGTGCCTCTCGTAGATCGGACAGATTCCAATAGAATGACAAAAAACGAACAACCAATAACTATCAACAAACAACGAAATACAAATGAACGATCTCGTCTCCTGCGTCGTCCCCTCCTACAACCGCGCACACCTGCTGAAAGAGGCCATCGAGAGCACCATCGCCCAGACTTACCAGAACTGGGAAATGATTATCGTGGACGACAAATCGCCCGACAACACGGCTGAAGTGGCTAAGTCCTACGCCGCTAAAGACCCGCGCGTGAAGTATTTTTTGAACCCCGAAAAAGGCGTCAGTTCCGCACGCAACTACGGCATCCAAATGTCACAGGGTCAGTATGTTGCGTTTCTGGACGACGACGACATCAGCCTGCCGCACCGCTTCGAGTCGCAGTTGAAAGCCATGAAAAAATCGGGCAACGGTTTCCTCGTTTCGGGTTTTCGCTCCTGCGACCGCGCGACAGGCGAAGTGCTGGAAGAGCAAAAACTCGAACTCAAAGCGACCTGCACGGGCTTTCCGTCGCGCTGGATGATTCGCCGCGATTTGCTCGACAAAGTCGGCGGTTTCGACCAGGCTGCCGCTCCGCTCGAAGACATCGAACTCAGCGCACGCCTCGCGGCCTACGAAACGTTCGCCCTGCACGACGACATCGTGGCTGTCACTTTCCCGACGGAAGATTCGGCCAGCAGCGCCACCGATAAAAAAGTGCGGGCGCGACTCGTATTGCTCGAACGCGGCAAAAATGTTTTTTCACCGTTGGAAGCCGCGTGGTGGGAATTTTCCGCCGCCACGGACTACTACATGTTGGGGCAAAAAGACAAGACGCTGGAATTTTTGAAAAAAGCCGCCAAAGGCGATCCACGCGGACTCTACGGCTTTGCTTATCAATATTTTAGAATCGCCAAAGGTCTGAACGGCCCGTTCAAACGGGTGAACTTAAAAGTGCTTTCCACCTTGCGGGAATACAATTTTCCGACGCTGGTGAAGCACCCTATCGTTACGAATAACTGAATCGGCCGATTTGATAATTTTTTCAAAAAAATCAAACACGGGCTGGCATCAAATTTGAAATTCATACACACTATCAATCGCATACTAATGAAAATCACAGTTACCGGCGCCACCGGCTTTTTGGGAAAACGAGTGGCGAAAAAATTGCAGGAACGTGGCGAAAACCCAACCAAAACTTCTTTGAGCCTCGGCGTGGATTTGCGGGATTGGGACCAAACCATCGCATTTTTTGAAAAAGAAAAACCCGAGATCCTCCTGAACTGCGCCTCCTTCGTCGGCGGCATCCAGTTCGGCTACAAGTACCCGGTTGACCTCTTCGAAAATAACCTTTTGATGAACGTCAACATCCTCAAAGCCGCCCGCCTTACGGGCGTGAAACGCATCGTCAACCCGATTTCCAACTGCGTTTACCCAGCCAAAGCTACACTTTTCAAAGAAGAAGAAATCTGGGACGGCCCCATGCACGAGTCCGTTTTGGTCTATGGTTTCGTCCGAAAAGCATTTTGGGTCGGCTCTTGGGCCGCTCATCGTCAATACGGCATGGACATTGTAAATATAGTGATGTCCAACATGTACGGCCCGGAAGATCATTTTGAAGAAGAACGCTCGCACGCCTTGGGGGCTTTGATTATGAAATTCGTGCAAGCCAAACGTTCGGGCGCACCCTTCGTGAGCGTGTGGGGTTCGGGAAAACCAGTTCGCGAGTGGATGCACGTGGACGACGGCGCGGAGGCGATGATTCGCAGCATCGAAATGCCCGCTATGGAAGACTTCGTGAATATCGGCGTCGCGCAAGGCATTTCAGTCATTGAAATGTGCGAACTCATCAAAGAACTCACAGGCTATCAGGGCGAAATACAACTCGACCCGACCAAGCCCGACGGCGCAGCCTACAAAACAGTGGACGGCACGCGCGGCGAACAACTGCTTGGCTGGCGGCCTCAAGTGGATTTCCGCGAGGGCGTGGCGCAAGCGATAAAATGGTACGAGGAAAATCATTGAAAAAAGGGTTTGAGTGGTTTGAAAAGCTGGAAGAGTTTGAGTGGTCAATTATCGCCTCAAACAATGTCAAACTCCTCAAACAACTCAAACAATATTTTAGCACTAACTAAAACAGCATCAAGACCTGATGACAACTGTACAAACTTCCGACCTCGCCATCAACGGCGGCACACCCGTCTCCAAAGACCCTATTCTGATTCACAAGCCGACCATCACCGAAGAGGACATTCAGGCGGTAGCAGAGGCCATGCGCTCCACTTTCGTGAGCGGCGACGGCCCGGCATGCCGCGAGTTTGAAAAACGCCTCGGCGAATACCTCGGCGTGAAGCACGTCCTTTTCCTCAATTCCTGCACCACCGCGCTGGATTTGGCATTTATGAT
>Ga0209172_10001710_pt1 | contig 44006 bp, 41 predicted proteins | sample LarsenN4metaG_FD_184113 | JGI IMG/M metagenome (GOLD analysis project Ga0209172, IMG submission 184113) | Hot spring sediment bacterial and archeal communities from British Columbia, Canada, to study Microbial Dark Matter (Phase II) - Larsen... ... | reverse complement strand
TGGCTGGCGCGTGCGCTGGCGTGGTGCCTGCTCGGCGGCTTTGCGCTGACGCTGGTGGTCGGCATGCTGTACCGCATCGTGCCCTTCCTGCTGTGGCTGCACCTGAAGAATGCGGCGCCGCCGCGTCATCGCGTCCCGGCGCTGCACGCCTTCGTGCCGGAAACCGCCGCGCGGCACAGCTGGCGCGCGCTGTTGCTGTTGCAGCCGCTGGCGGCGCTGTGGGTGTGGCAACCGCAGCTGGGCTGGCCGCTGGCGCTGGCGCTGCTCGGCCTGCTGGCGCTGCTGCTGTGGCATTTCGCCGCGGCGGCGCGGCAGTACTACGCTGCCCGCCGCGCCTTGCCGTCCTAGAACGTGTTCGCGATCTCCTGTTCGCGATCTGGCGCGACTTGATCTGGATGGCGTGGTACGGCGTTGAAAACGGCTGGGGATGCTTGTTTATCCCTGGATAAACAAGCATCCCCAGCCGTTTCGCCTTGTCTCGCGTGAGCGCGCGCGATCGTGAGCAGGCTCTCAGCCGGCCAGTGCCTGGGCCAGCGTTGCCTGTAACTTAGTCTGCAACCTGACCACCTCGCCGATGATCAGTAGTGCTGGCGGCTTGACCGCGTGCTGCTGCACACAGGCGCCGAGGCCGGCCAGCTCGCAGCACAGCACCCGCTGCTGCGCGGTGGTGGCGTTCTCGATGATGGCCACCGGCGTGGCGGCGGCGCGGCCGGCGGCCTGCAGCTGCTCGGCGATGTTGGCCGCCTCGCCCAGCCCCATGTACACCACCAGCGTTTCCTCGGCGCCGGTGTGGCTGGTCCACGCCAGCGCGCTCTGTCCCTCGCGGCGATGACCGGTGACGAAGCTCACACCCTGCGCGTAGTCGCGGTGCGTCAGCGGAATGCCGGCCGCCGCCGCCGCGCCCATCGCCGCGCTGATGCCGGGGATCACCTCGCAGGCGATGCCGGCTGCGGCCAACGTTTCCAGCTCCTCGCCGCCGCGCCCGAACAGGAAGGGGTCGCCGCCTTTCAGCCGCACCACGCGCAGTCCTTGCCGTGCCTTGTCCACGATCAGCTGGTTGATGTCCTGTTGCGGCAGGGTGTGGCGGCTGGCGCGCTTGCCGACGCAGATCTGCTCGGCGCGGCGGTTGACCAGCGCCAGCACCGCGTCGGAAACCAGCAGGTCGTACAGCACCACGTCGGCCTCGCTGAGGCGGCGCAGCGCCTTCAGCGTCAGCAGGTCCGGGTCGCCGGGGCCGGCACCGACCAGGCTGACCTGGCCGTGGCGCAGCGGGTAGGGATGGGGGAAGGAGGCAGGGGCGTTCATTGCTGTTCCAGTCTGGCCGGCGGCCGCTAAGGGGATGACGCCAGTGTAGGAACGGCGGCGGCCGGGAATCGTTGATTCGCATCAATGCTATCGGGATGGGTGGAAACGTACAGTTCGCCCTGACACGCCGGGTTCCCGGTGACGCAAGAAAAGGAGGACGCGATGAGCGCCAGTTTTACCAAATCGACCGCGCGCAACATCTTTTACGGTGGCGCGGTGTTTTTCTTCCTGCTGTTCGTGGCGCTGACACTGGATACGGTGCAGGCGCTGCCCAAGCGCGACAACCGCGCCAACCTGACCGAACAGGTCGCCCGTGGCAAGAAGCTGTGGGAGGTCAACAACTGCATCGGCTGTCACACGCTGCTGGGCGAGGGCGCCTATTTCGCGCCGGAGCTGGGTAACGTCTACCAGCGTCGTGGCCCGGAATTCATCAAGGCCTGGATCAAGGCGCAGCCGACCGGTGCGCCGGGACGTCGCCAGATGCCGAACTTCCATCTCAACGATGCCGAACTCGACGACCTGGTGGCCTTCCTCAAGTACAGCTCGGAAATCAATACCAATAACTGGCCGCCGAATATCGAAGGCTGATGCCTGTCGATCCCGGTAATTCATCATCCAAGGAGAACCAGATGACTTCCTCCGCAATGGCCACCGCGCGCGCTGCCAGCGTCTCGGCGGCGGCCAATGACCCGCTCACCAATGTCCAGCTCAAGTACCGCTCGCAAGCGGTAGCCAAGCCGTACTTTGTCGCCGCGATCGGCCTGTTTGTCGGCCAGATCCTGTTCGGCCTGATCATGGGCCTGCAGTACGTGATCGGCGATTTCCTGTTCCCGGAAATCCCGTTCAACGTGGCACGTATGGTGCACACCAACCTGCTGATCGTGTGGCTGCTGTTCGGCTTCATGGGCGCCGGCTACTTTCTGATTCCGGAAGAATCGGAACGCGAGCTGCACAGCCCGAAACTGGCCATCATCACCTTCTGGGTGTTCCTGGTGGCGGGGGCGCTGACCATTGTCGGCTACCTGGCGGTGCCGTACGCCACGCTGGCCAAGATCACCGGCAACGACTTGTTGCCGACCATGGGGCGCGAGTTCCTGGAACAGCCGACCATTACCAAGATCGGCATCGTGCTGGTGGCGCTGTCCTTCCTGTTCAACCTGAGCATGACCGTGCTCAAGGGCCGCAAGACCAGCATCAGCATGGTGATGATGCTGGGGCTGTGGGGTCTGGCGATCTTCTTCCTGTTCTCGTTCTACAACCCGGACAACCTGGTGCTGGACAAGTACTTCTGGTGGTGGGTGGTGCACCTGTGGGTGGAAGGGGTATGGGAACTGATCATGGGCGCGATGCTGGCCTTCGTGCTGGTGAAAGTGACCGGTATTGACCGCGAAATCATCGAGAAGTGGCTGTACGTGATCATCGCCATGACGCTGATCTCCGGCATCATCGGCACCGGTCACCACTACTTCTGGATCGGCGCGCCGGCGTACTGGCAGGTGTGGGGTTCGGTGTTCTCCGCGCTGGAGCCGATTCCGTTCTTCATGATGACGCTGTTCGCCTTCAACGTGGTCAACAAGCGCCGTCGCGAGCATCCGAACAAGGCCGCGGTACTGTGGGCACTGGGCACCGGCGTGATGGCCTTCCTCGGCGCCGGCGTATGGGGCTTCCTGCACACCCTGGCTCCGGTCAACTACCTGACCCACGGCACGCAGATCACCGCCAGCCACGGCCACATGGCGTTCTACGGCGCCTACGCCATGGTGGTGATGACCATGATTTCCTACACCATGCCGCTGATGCGTGGCCGCGAGGCCAACAGCAATGCCGCGCAAGTGGTGGAGATGTGGTCGTTCTGGCTGATGACGGTGGCGATGGTGTTCATCACCCTGTTCCTGACCGCCGCCGGCATCCTGCAGGTATGGATGCAGCGCATGGGTGACACCCCGCTGTCGTTCATGGCCACCCAGGACAAGATCGCCTTCTTCTACTGGCTGCGCGAGCTGTCCGGCGTGGTGTTCTTCATCGGCCTGCTGCTGTACATCGTCAGCTTCTTTATCCGCGGCAACGAGCGCGCCAGCGCCTGATCCCGCCGCATCCGGCAACACGGGCGCCCCTTGCGGGCGCCTTTTTCACGACGGAGCCTGCCATGAACACAGCCACCCCCGGTCTTGTCGCCCCGCCACGCGTGCCCGGCGATCTGGCGATGTGGTTCTTCATCCTCGCCGAGCTGGCGGTGTTCGGCATCTTCTTTGCCGTCTACGGCGTGGCGCGGCAGCGCGATGCGGCGCTGTTTGCCGCCGGTCAGGCGCAGCTGCTGCTGTGGCCGGCGCTGCTGAACACCCTGCTGCTGATCGCCGGCAGCGCCATGGTGGCGGCGGCGGTGCGCGCCTTTGCGGCCAACCTTGTCGCGAGCGGCCGCCGCTACCTGCTGGCCACGCTGCTGCTGGGTGGCGGCTTTGTGGCAATCAAGGGCTGGGAGTTCGCCACCAAGTTCGGCGCCGGCATCACCCTGTCCAGCAGCGACTTCTGGATGTTCTACCTGTCGCTGACCTTCTTCCACTTTCTGCACGTGATCCTCGGCCTGGTGATCGTGGCCGCGGTGTATGTCCATGCCCGCCGTGGCGCCTACGATGCGGCCAACCACGACGGCGTGGAAACCGCCGCCGCCTACTGGCACATGGTCGATCTGGTGTGGGTGGTGCTGTTCGCGCTGGTGTACGTGGCGCGCTGACGCGGCTCAGCCGCCGGGAGCGGTGTCGTGCAGCGGCGGCGGCTGCAAGGCGGCGAGATAGCCGGCGGCTTCCGCGTTGATCCAGCTGCGGAAATCCTGTTGTTTGGCGGCGGCACTCTCGCGCTGCGGCCATACCAGCCAGTGCGGCGACAGGTGCGGCACGCGGAGATCGGTCAGCTGCACCAGCTCGCCGCGCTGCAGCGCGCTGGCCACCAGGCTGCGCCGCAGCAGCGCCACGCCCAGTCCCTGCTGTACCGCCGCCAGCACCAGATTGCTGTCGTTGATCCACAGCGCGGCGTGCGCCGGCTCCGCCACCCCGGCGGCGCTGCACCAGCCGAGCCAGGATTCCACCGTGCGCACCACCGGGCAGGCCACCACCTCGGCGGCGGTGCGCGGCAGCTGGCCGCCGTTGAAGTGCGGTGCCGCCACCACCAGCAGCTCGTCGTCGAACAGCCGTTGCTGCTGCACGCCCTCCCAGCCGCCACGCCCCATGCGGATGCCGATATCGACCAGCCCCTGTTGCAGGTCCTGGATGTCGAGGCTGGCGCGCAGCGTGACGCGATAGTGCGGATGGCGGGCGTAGAAGCGCGGCAACCGCGGCAGCAGCCAGTGCTGGCCGAAGGAGGGCAGTACCGCGATCACCAGCTCGTCGCCGCGCGGCCTGGCGCGCACCAGCCGGGTGGCCTCGCTCAATTCGCCCAGCGCCACGCGCACCTGCAGCGCGTACAGGCGGCCATCCTCGCTCGGCTGCAGGCCGCGGCCCTCGCGCAGGAACAGCACGCTGCCGAGCTGCTCTTCCAGCAGCCGGATCTGCTGGCTGACGGCGGAGTGGGTGACATTGAGCTCGGCGGCGGCGAGGCTGACGCTGCCCAGTCGCGCCACCGCCTCGAAACTGCGTAGCGCCGCTAACGGTGGTAGGTTTTTCATGTAAGAAAATCTAACAGAAAACCCAAATAAATATCGATTTTCGCGTGCGGAAATGGCCTTTATAGTGCTTTCTTCAATGCCAGTCGGCGGCACGTAATGCAGTAATGCTTACATGTGTGCCGTCCGGCTCCACGCCAGGAAAGGAAGAAGATGTCGTCGCCAGCCGTGTTCACCCTCTATGCCGATAGCCGTTTCACCAGCCCCTACGCGATGTCGGTGTTTGTCACCCTGACCGAGAAAGGGCTGCCCTTCACACTGCAGACGGTGGATCTGGAGGCCGGCGCCAACCGGCAGCCGGCCTACGCCGCGCTGTCGCTGTCGCAGCGGGTGCCGTTGCTGCTCGACGGTGACTTCCGCCTTGCCGAATCGTCGGCGATCAGCGAGTACCTGGAGCAGCAGTACCCGACGCCGGCGGTGTATCCGGCCGAGGTGCGGCAGCGTGCGCTGGCGCGGCAGGTGCAGGCGTGGTTGCGCAGCGACCTGCTGCCGCTGCGGGCGCAGCGCAGCACCGAGGTGGTGTTCTGCCGGCCGGTCGATAGCCCGCTGGATGCCGCCGGGCAGCAGGCGGCCGACAAGCTGTTCGCCGCCGCCAGCCAGCTGCTGGCCCACGGTGGCGAGCACCTGTTCGGCGACTGGTGCATCGCCGATACCGACCTCGCGTTGATGCTGCAGCGGCTGCTGCAGAACGGCGACGCGGTGCCGCCGCGGCTGGCCGATTACGCGCGGCGGCAGTGGCAGCGGCCGTCGCTGCAGGGCTGGCTGCAGCTGCCGCGCGACTGAGCGGCCGCCTTCCGCGATCACGACGCGGGGTGCATACTCTGTGTTTGCCGCCCGTGACCCGACCCGCCATCCCCGCATGACTGTTGCCGCCGCTTCCGCCACCACCGCCACTCCGCCGCTGCAGCTGGCCGGGGTGCCGGAGGTGTTCGAGCACACCACCGACCGCGCCGAATTCTGCCTGCCGGCGCCGGGGGTGGAGCTGTACCGCGCCCATATCGTGCGCCACGCCTTCGAGCCGCATACCCACCAGGCGTTCGGGCTGGGCGCGATCGAGGCCGGGGTGGAGCGCTTTCGCTACGGCGGCGGCGAGCACCTGGCGCCGCCCGGTTCCATCGTGCTGATGAACCCGGACGAGCTGCACACCGGCCGCGCCGAGACCGCGCACGGCTGGCGCTACCGCATGCTGTATCTCGATCCGGCGGTGCTGGCGCGGGTCAGCGGCGAGGACGGCTGGTGGTTCGACGAGGCGGTGCGGCACGATGTCGCCAGCGCGCAGCGCGTCAGCCAGCTGCTGGCCGCGCTGTGGCAGGCGCACGAGCCGCTGGCTTTCGACAGCCTGCTGTTCCGGCTGCTGGCCGAGTTCCGCCGCCATGCGCGGGTGCCGCAGCCTGCGCCTGCCGAGGCGGCGCACCGTTTCGCGCCGGTGCTGGACTACCTGCGCGCCAACCTCGCCGAAAAACTGACGCTGCCGCAGCTGGCGGCGGTGGCCGGTCTCAGCCCCTTCCATTTCCTGCGCCGTTTCCAGGCGCAATACCACGTCACGCCGCAGCAGATGCTGATGGCGCTGCGCCTGTTCGAGGCCAAGCAGCTGCTGGCGGCCGGCGTCGCGCCGGCGCAGGTGGCCGTCGCCACCGGGCTGGCCGATCAGGCGCACCTGACGCGCGCCTTCGTGCGCCGCTACGGCGTGACCCCGGCGCGCTACCAGAAGCAGGTGCGCGCCTAGGACGCGATGCCTGGCGCTGCGGCGGCTTGATCGCCATCGGGCGCTGCGGCGCGGGTAACAGCTTCGGCCTGCCGGTTCATCGCTGGATAAACGCCGCTGGCGTCAGCGTTTTGCCTGCCCCCGCGTGAGTGCACGCGCGCTTGAGCCGCGGTCAACGCCGCGCGCCGGTTTTGTGGCGCCAGGGTTGGCCGCAATCTGGTACAAGACGCTGCCGGCGCCGCGGGCTACCGTGCGCTTATTTGGTGGAGGGCAGGACGATGGGAACGGGCGTGTTGTATGCACTGGCGGCGGGGCTGATGTGGGGGCTGGTCTTCGTCGGTCCCTTGCTGCTGCCGGAATATCCGGCGGCGCTGCAGTCGGTGGGGCGCTACCTCGCCTTCGGCCTCATCGCGCTGCCGCTGGCGTGGCTGGATAGGGTACGGCTGCGCGAGCTGACGCGCGACGACTGGCTGGAGGCGCTGAAACTGGCCGCCATCGGCAACCTGCTGTACTACCTGTGCCTGGCCAGCGCCATCCAGCGCGCCGGCGCGCCGCTGCCGACCATGATCATCGGCACGCTGCCGGTGGTGATCGCGGTGAGCGCCAACCTGCGCGACCAGCGCCGCGACGGCCGCCTGCCGTGGCGGCAGCTGTGGCCGTCGCTGCTGCTGATCGGCGTCGGCATCGGCTGCGTCAACAGTGTCGAGCTGGCGGCGCTGCAGCGCGAGGAGGGCGGCGATCTCGGCCGCTACCTCAGCGGCGCCTTGCTGGCAACGGTGGCGGTGGCGTGCTGGACCTGGTACCCGCTGCGCAACGCCGACTGGCTGCGCCATCATCCCGGCCGCAGCCCGCGCAGCTGGGCCACCGCGCAGGGGGTGGCGACACTGCCGCTGGCGCTGCTCGGCTACGCGCTGCTGTGGGGCGGCATGGCCGTCGCCGACAGCCCGTTCTCGATGCCGTTCGGGCCGCGACCGCTGGTCTTCCTCGGCCTGATGGCGGTGATCGGCCTGTTCGCCTCGTGGCTGGGCACGCTGTGCTGGAACGAGGCCAGCCAGCGGCTGCCGACCGCGCTGGTGGGGCAACTGATCGTGTTCGAGACGCTGGCGGCGCTGGGCTATGCCTTCCTGCTGCGCGGCGAGTGGCCGGCACCGCTGACCCTGCTCGGCATCGCCCTGCTGGTCGCCGGCGTGCTGTCGGCGCTGCGCGTCAAGCCGCAGCCGGTGGACACCGCCGCCCACGCCGGCTGAGGCGCGCGACCGCCGCCGCGCAGGGGCGGGGTTTCCTTATTTGTCATCAAGGTTGGCCGCAGCGGCGTTGCGGCATCATGCAGCCATGAACTCCTCCCGCATCTCCCCTCCGGTGTGGCCGGTCTGGCTGTGGCTGTCGTCGCTGACCCTGCTGCTGGCGCTGCTGAGCGAATGGCACGGCAGCGGCACGCTGCTGGCGACGCTGGCGCTCGGCGGTGCCTGGCTCAAGGGCGTCGCCATCGTCGAGTCGCTGATGGCGCTGCGCCATGCGCCGCTGTGGCTGCGCGGCATCGTCCACGGCTGGCTGCTGCTGGTGTGCGGGGGGCTGCTGATCAGCTTTGCCTAGGAACCCACCCCCATGAATGCACCCGTCCATGCCAAGCTGGCAAGCCAGCTTCCGTTCTACCAGCCGGTAGCCGATGAATGCACCGTTTTTGAGACCGCCTGGCGCCAGCAGCTGCCGGTACTGATCAAGGGCCCCACCGGCTGCGGCAAGACCCGCTTCGTCGCGCACATGGCGGCCAAGCTGGGCCTGCCGCTGTTCACCGTGTCCTGCCACGACGACCTGTCCGCCGCCGATCTGGTCGGCCGCCACCTGATCGCCGGCGGCGATACCCGCTGGTGCGACGGCCCGCTCACCCGTGCGGTGCGCGAGGGCGGCATCTGCTATCTGGACGAAGTGGTGGAGGCGCGCAAGGACACCACCGTGGTGCTGCACCCGCTCACCGACGACCGCCGCATCCTGCCGATCGAGCGCACCGGCGAAGAATTGCAGGCACCGCCCGGCTTCATGCTGGTGGTGTCGTACAACCCCGGCTACCAGCACGTGCTGAAGACGCTGAAACCGTCCACCCGCCAGCGCTTCGTGGCGCTGAGTTTCGATTTCCCGCTGCCGGAAGTGGAGCGCGCGGTGGTGCAGCACGAGGGCGGGGTGGACGAAAGGTTGGCCGCACAGCTGGTGACGCTGGCCGGCCAGATCCGTCGCCTCACCGGCTACGATCTGGACGAAGCGGTCAGCACCCGCCTGCTGGTGTACTGCGCCAAGCTGATCGCCAGCGGCATGGCCGTGCGCCTGGCCTGCCGTACCGCGCTGGTGGAGCCGCTGTCGGACGAAGCCGACACCCTGGCGGCGCTGATGGCGGTGGTGGATACCCAGTTTGGCCATTGAGCTGGCGGAGACGGAGCGCACGCGGGCGATCAGCGCGCACGCGCTGTACCTCGCTAACCTGTTGCTGCTGCCCGGCCTCGCCTTTGTCATGCTGTGGTGGTGCCGCCGGCACTGGGCCGCGGCCGCCAGCGCCGCACTGCGCCGGCATCTGGACCAGGCCTTCGGTGCGGCATTGTGGAGCGGGGCGCTGATCGTGCTGGTCAGCCTGCTGCTGGTGTTGCTGGGCGGCCTGCAGCAGCCGGCCACCTGGGTGCTGCTGATCCTGTATTTCACCGTGATCCATGCCGCACTGGTGTTGCTGGGCGCCTATGCGCTGTCGCGCGCCATGGCCGGCTTGCCCTGCCGTTACCCGCTGCCCGGCCTGTGGCGGCAACCCTGACTTGAAAGACACTTGCTATGGAAGACCTTGTTGGCGGCTGGTGGGACAAGCTGATCCGCCGTACCGCCTACCGTGGCTATCCGCAGGCGGCGGTGGCGCTGGCCCAGATCGAGAAACAGGCGCCGCTGTTCTTCCGCGCCATGGGCGGCGACCCGGCGCTGACCCTGCGCACCGCCGTCGGTACCGCCCACGGCGCGCGGCGCCGGCTGCTGGAGCGCATCGCCGGCACCGGCGAGCAGGTCGAGCTGGCGTGGCGCGACGGCCAGTCGCTGTACCTGCCGGAGAAGATCGACCTGTTTCCCGACGCGGCGCACAACCGCGAACTGTATTTCTGGCTGATGGCGCTGGCGGCACAGCCGCAGCATGGCGACGGCGACGATGGCAATGGGGACTGGCTGACGCGCAACCGCCGCGCCACGGCCGCCTGCCTCGCCGCGATGCCCGGCCTCGCCGCGCTGTACCAGCGGCTGGTGACGGCACTGCTGCCGCTGCGTGACACGCCGCGCGATGCCGCCGCGGCGGCGCAGGAGGCGGCGATCCGCCAGGCACTGCTGCAACCGGAAGCCGCCATTGTGCTGCCGCCATGCCGGACCCCGCCGCAGCCGGTGCTGCTGTGGCTGCACCCGACGCCACCGACCGCGCCGACCGCCGGCTTGGATGACAAGCAGACGCCGGAGATGGAGGACAGCGACAGCAAGGAAACGAAGAAAAAGCGCCGCTACCGAGCACGGCGCGACACCACCGACGAGCGCAAGAACGGCATGCTGCTGGTGTTCCGCGCCGAGAGCATCTTCACCTGGGACGAGTACGTGCGCGTCAACCGTCACACCGACGACGATGACATGGACGACGCCGGCGCCGCCGCCGAGGACATGAACACGCTGACCATCAGCCGCGACAACCGCCGTCGCGCCAGCCGGCTGAAGTTTGACCTCGACCTGCCGGCCGCCGCCTACGATGACACGCCGCTGGGCAGCGGCATCCTGCTGCCGGAATGGGATTACAAGCGGCAACGGCTGGTGGCCGAGCACTGCTGCCTGAAGCCGATGCTGCCGCGCGACGCCACCCCGGCGCCGCTGCCGGACAAGCTGCAACCGTTGGCGCGGCGCCTGCGCCGCCAGTTCCAGGCGCTGTCGCCGGAGCGCACCCGCAAGAGCGGCGAGGCCTGCGGCCCGGACATCGACCTCGATCGCCTGATCCGCTTCCTCGCCGAGAAACGCAGCGGTGTGGCGGTGGCCGAGCCGCCGCTGTACCAGGCGTGGCCACCGGGCGGGCGCAACATGGCCTGCCTGCTGCTGGCCGACCTGTCGCTGTCCACCGAAAGCTGGCTCGGTGAAGCCGGGCAGGTGATCGGCGTGATCCGCGACAGCCTGCTGCTGTTCGCCGAGGCGCTGTCCGCCTGCGGCGACGCCTTCGGCCTGTACGGCTTTTCCTCGATCCGCCGCGACGAGGTGCGCTACCTGCTGCTGAAGGACTTTGCCGAGCGCTACGACGACACCACCCGCGGCCGCATCCTGGCGCTGCGGCCCGGCTACTACACGCGCATGGGCGCGGCGATCCGCCAGTCCACCCGCATCCTGCTGGAGCAGCCGGCGCAACGCCGCCTGCTGCTGATCGTGTCCGACGGCAAGCCCAACGACCTCGATCACTACGAAGGCCGCTACGGCGTGGAAGACACCCGCCAGGCGGTGCTGGAGGCGAAGCGGGCGGGGCTGATCCCGTTCTGTGTCACGGTGGACAAGGAGGCCGGCGAGTACCTGCCGCACCTGTTCGGCCGCCGTGGCTACAGCGTGGTGCACGACGCGCGGCGCCTGCCGCAGGTATTGACCAGCCTGTACGCCAGCCTGACCGCCTGAGAGCCTGTTCACGATCTGCTGCGATTGGATCGCAATGGCGCGATACGGCGTTGAAAGCGTCTTCGGAATGCTTGTTCATGTCTGGATAAATGCCGCTTCCTCAGCCGTTTTCGCCTTGTCTCGCGTGAGCACCGAGATCATGAACACGCTCTGATACGCGCTTGCCAAGTAAAAAAGGTTGGCCGCAACACTGCGGCCAACCTTTTTTGTTGATGCGCCGGGGCGCGGCTCAGTACAGGTAGACACCGTCCGGCTGCGGTGCCGGCACCGGTACCGGCTGGCGCAGCATGTCGCACACCGCGGACTCGATGCCGTAACACAGCGCGGTCAGCGGCAGGTCGTTGCCTTCCTTGCCGAACGGCTCTTCCAGTTCCTCGCCCAGCACGTCCAGCGCCATATAGGTGTAAGCGATGAACACCGCGATCAACGGCGTCAGCCAGCCGATGCTGGTGGTCAGCCCGATCGGCAGCAGCATGCAGTAGATGGTGACGGTGCGGTTGAGCAGCACGCGGTAGGTGAACGGGATCGGCGTGTTGCGGATGCGTTCACAGCCGCCGACCACGTCGGACAGCGCGTCCAGGTTGCGGTCGACGCTCTGCCACTGCCACTGGTCGATGCTGCCGCTGTGGCGCAGGCTGGCATTGAGGCGGTGCAGGTAGAGCAGGATCAGCCCCGGCTTGCCGGGCGCGTCGGCGATCGCCTGCCATTCCGCCGCCGGCAGCAGCCGCTGCAGGTGGGCGGCGACGTCGTCCTGGCGCAGCTGGCCTTTCAGCGCATAGGCAAAGGCGCAGATGCCGTGCAGCATCTGCCGCGACTCCGGCCGCGCGTCGGCGACCGCCAGCAGCTTGCCGGCCAGGGTGCGCGCCACGATCAGCAGCGTGCCCCACAGCTTGCGCGCTTCCCAGAAGCGTTCGTAGCTGACCGAATTGCGGAAGCTGAGGAAGATCGCCAGCGACACCCCCATCAGCGTGAAGATGTAGATGTTCAGCGACGACTGCGCGTGCTGGCTGATCCACCAGTTGGTGGCAAAGGCGGACAGCAGCGAGATGAGGAACACCAGGCACAGCCGGGGCAGGATGCGCGGCAGTACCGAGCCGCGCCAGACGAACAGCAGCTCGAACCAGTTGTGACGAGAGTGGATGATCATGATGGCAAGCGGGGGCGAGGAATAGGCCAGCCCGACATCATAGGCGCTGCCGGCCTGCGGCCACAAGGCGCGGCGGCGGCAACGGCGCCTTTTTTTGTGCACTGCGGCAAGCCGCCGCTGTGGGCAAGGGCGGCGGACGACAAGTTCACGCCGTCTGGCACCGGATTCCGATCCGTTGATACGAATCAATGATGCCAATGTCACCGCCGGCGGATGATGCGCGCATGAATTCCCTCATAGCGTGGTGGAGAGCATCATGAAAAGCTTCAGGATAAGTGCACTTGCACAGGGCGTATTACTGGCAACCTTGCCGTTCGCTGCATCGCTGGCGCTGGCGGACGCCGCCGGTAGTCCGGCGGCCCAGTCTCAGCAGGAGATGCACCAGAACATCAACCCCAAGGCGCCGCCGATCACCAAGGTCGAATTCGAGCGCGCCAAGCAGATCTACTTCGAGCGTTGCGCCGGCTGTCACGGCGTGCTGCGCAAGGGTGCCACCGGCAAGCCGTTGACGCCGGACATCACGCTGGGCAAGGGCACCGACTACCTGAAGGTGTTCATCGCCTACGGCAGCCCGGCCGGGATGCCGAACTGGCAGACCTCCGGCGAGATGAGCGAGCAGGACGTGGACCTGATGGCGCGCTACATCCAGCAGGAGCCGCCAACCCCGCCGGAATTCTCGCTGGCTGACATCGAGAAGTCGCGCAAGATCTACCTGCCGGTGGAAAAACGCCCGACCAGGAAGATGAACAGCTACAACCTGGACAACATCTTCTCCGTCACCCTGCGCGACAGCGGCGAAGTGGCGCTGATCGACGGCGACTCCAAGCAGATCATCAACATCATCAAGACCGGCTACGCGGTGCACATCTCGCGGCTGTCCAAATCCGGTCGCTACCTGTACGTGATCGGCCGTGACGCCCGCCTCAACCTGATCGACCTGTGGCTGCCGAAGCCGGACAACGTCGCCGAGGTCAAGGTCGGCCTTGAGGCACGCTCGGTGGAGACGTCCAAGTTCAAGGGCTTCGAGGACAAGATCGCCGTCGCCGGCACCTACTGGCCGCCGCAGTTCGTGATCATGGACGGCGACACGCTGAAGCCGCGCAAGGTGGTGTCCACCCGCGGCATGACCGTGGACAACGAGTATCACCCCGAGCCACGCGTGGCCTCCATCGTCGGCAGCCACTACAAGCCGGAATTCGTGATCAACGCCAAGGAAACCGGCAAGATCATGATGGTCGATTACTCCGACCTCAATAACCTGAAAACCACCACCATCGATTCCGCCAAGTTCCTGCACGACGGCGGCTTCGACAGCAGTGGCCGCTACTTCCTGGTCGCCGCCAACGCCTCCAACAAGATCGCGGTGGTCGACACCAAGGAAGACAAGCTGGCGGCGCTGGTCGATGTCGGCAAGATCCCGCACCCGGGCCGCGGCGCCAACTTCGTGCATCCGAAATACGGTCCGGTGTGGAGCACCTCGCACCTGGGCAGCGAGGACGTGACGCTGATCGGTACCGATCCGGTGAAACATCCGCAGTACGCGTGGAAGGCGGTCAGCGTGTTCAAGGGCCAGGGTGGCGGTTCGCTGTTCATCAAGACCCATCCGAAATCGAAGAACCTGTGGGTGGATACCCCGCTGAACCCGGATGCCAAGGTCAGCCAGAGCGTGGCGGTCTACGACATCAACAACCTGGCCAAGGGGCCGCAGGTGATCGACGTGGCCGCCTGCGCCAAGCTGACCGACGACGGTGCCAAGCGCGTGGTGCAGCCGGAGTACAACAAGGGCGGCGACGAGGTGTGGTTCTCGGTGTGGAGCGCCAAGAACAAGGAATCGGCCATCGTGGTGGTCGACGACAAGACCCGCAGCTGCAAGGCGGTGATCAAGGACAAACGCCTGATTACCCCGACCGGCAAGTTCAACGTCTACAACACCCAGCACGACGTTTACTAACCCTCAGCGCGGGCCGCGATCCGGCCCGCCACGGAGATCATCATGAAAACATCCCTGCTTACCGCGCTGCTGCTCAGTGGCGGCCTGCTGCTGGCCGCCAGCGCCAACGCCTCGCCGGAGCTGGCGAAGAAGTACAACTGTTTCGCCTGTCACGGCATGGACAAGAAAGTGGTCGGCCCGGCGTTCAAGGACATCGGCAGCAAGTACAAGGGCCAGAACATGCAGGCCAAGCTGGAAGAGAAGGTGAAGAAGGGCGGCGCCGGCAGTTTCGGCCCGATCCCGATGTCGCCGAACCCGCAGGTGCCGGATGCCGACATCAAGCTGCTGGTGAAGTGGGTGCTGGCGCAGTAAGCCCCGCATCCCGATGCGCGCCGGCCCGCTTTGGGCTGGCCGCCGCGGCACGGACTTTGATCGCAGCAGGCGCCGCCTGCTGCCGTGAAAGCCTGACCGGAATCCCGCCATGAAACTGCCTGCCTGTTGCCGTACGCTGACCGCCAAGTGCCTGCTGCTGGGCTGTTGCGCCGCCTTGTTCATCTCCGAAGCCGTCTATGCCGACAGCGGTATCGTTTCCCCCGCACCGCAACGCGTCGCCGAGCTGCGCCACCTGCTGCGCGAGGACTGTGGCGCCTGTCACGGGCTGACGCTGAACGGCGGCCTCGGCAGCCCGCTGACCGCCGCCGCGCTGGCCGGCAAGCCGGGCGACAGCCTGGTCGCCACCCTGCTCGATGGCCGTCCCGGCAGCGCGATGCCGCCGTGGCGGCCGTTCATGAGCGAGGCCGAGGCACAGTGGCTGATCCGGCAATTGCAACAGGGGGTGACACCATGAAGGCGATGACAAGGTTGGCCGCAGCGGCGGCTGCCATGCTGCTGCTGGCCGGTTGCGCCACGCCGGCGCTGCGCGGCAGTGGCGATCTCGGCGTGGTGATCGAGCGCGCCGCCGGCAGCGTGCAGGTGGTCAGCAACAGCAGCAACACCATGCTGGCGCGCGTCGGCGGGCTGGGCGACCTGTCGCACGCCTCGCTGGTGTACAGCCGCGACGCGCGCTACGTGTACGTGTTCGGCCGCGACGGCGGCATCAGCAAGGTCGACATCCTCGCCGGCAAGCTGGTGGCGCGGGTGCTGCAGGCCGGCAACAGCATCGGCGGCGCGATCTCCAGCGATGGTCGCATCGTGGCGGCGCAGAACTACAGCCCGGGTGGGGTCAAGCTGTTCGACGCCGACACGCTGGCGCTGCTGGCCGACATTCCGGCGCTGGACGACAAGGGCCAGCCGTCCAAGGTGGTGGGTCTTGCCGACCTGCCGGGCAACCGCTTCGCCTTCAGCCTGTTCGAGGCCGGCGAAATCTGGGTGCTGGACGCGGCCACGCCGCGCGCGCCGCAAGTCACCAAATACCGCAACGTTGGCCGCAATCCCTACGACGGCCTCGCCAGCAGCGACGGCCGCTACTACATCGCCGGCCTGTACGGCGACGACGGCCTGGCCCTGCTGGACAACTGGCAGCCGCAGGCCGGGGTGCGCCGCATCCTGCCCGGTTATGGCCAGGGCCGGGACAAGCAGCCGGTGTACAAGATGCCGCACCTGCGCGGCTGGAGCATCGCCGGCGACTACGCCTTCCTGCCGGCCATCGGCCTTCACGAGGTACTGGTGGCGGACAACCGCAGCTGGCAGGAAGCGGCGCGGGTGCCGGTATACGGCCAGCCGGTGTTCGTGATGGCGGAGCCGTCCGGGCGCCGGGTGTGGGTGAACTTTGCCTTTCCGCACAACGACACGGTGCAGGTGATCGACGTGCCGACGATGCAGGTGATCCGGACGCTGAAACCGGGCCGCGCCATCCTGCACATGGAATTCACCGCCCGCGGCGACGCGGTGTGGCTGTCCAGCCGCGACGACGACAAGCTGGTGGTGATCGACACCGCCACCTTCCAGACGCGGCGTGAACTGCCTGCGGCCAACCCTTCCGGCATCTTCTTCAGCTGGCGTGCCGGCCGGATGGGGATGTGATGGGCGCGCCGCGAGAACCTGACGCGCCGCTGCTGGCGCTGCTGGACCGCTACCAGCGCGATTTCCCGCTGCAGCCGCAGCCGTTCCGCCTGCTGGCAGAGCAGGCGGGCATGAGCGAGCACGCCTTGCTGGCGGCGCTGGCACAGGCGCGCGCCGACGGCCTGCTTGGCCGCCTCGGCGCGGTGTTCGCCCCCAATACCGTCGGCGTCAGCACGCTGGCGGCGCTGGCGGTGCCGCCGGTGCAGCGCGACGCCATCGCCGCGCAGATCAGCGCGCTGCCGCAGGTCAACCACAACTACGCGCGCGAGCACCACTACAACCTGTGGTTCGTTCTCACCGCGCCGGATCGCGCCGGCATCGACGCCGCGCTGGCGCAGATCGCCAGCTGCACCGGCTACCCGCCGCTGGACCTGCCGTTGCAGCGCGAATACCACATCGACCTCGGTTTTGCCCTCGGCGCTGGCGGTCCGGCGCGGCGGCCAACCCTGAGCCCGGCCGCGCCACTGCTGGATGACGGCGACCGTCGCCTGATCGCGGCGCTGAACGAGGGCATCGCGCTGCAGCCGCGCCCGTTCGCGTCGCTGGCCGACGCCTGCGCCCTTGCCGAGGACGAGGTGCTGCAGCGGCTGCAACATTGGGTCGCCAGCGGCGTGATCCGCCGCTTCGGCATGGTGCTGCGCCACCACGAGCTGGGCTTTCGCGCCAACGCGATGTGCGTGTGGCAGGTGCCGCCGGCGGCGCGCGACGCCATCGGTACGGTGCTGGCCACCGACCCGGCGGTGACGCTGTGCTACGCGCGGCCGCCGCAGGGCGCGCACTGGCCGTACAACCTGTTCTGCATGATCCACGCCCGCGATGCCGCCAGCGCCCGCGCCGAGGCACAAAGGTTGGCCGCAAGCCACGGCCTCGCCGCACTGCCGCAGGCGGTGCTGATTTCCACCCGCCGCTACACCCAGCGCGGCGCCCGTTACTGACCGGAGTCCTGCCATGAATGCACCACTGCCCCTGGCCGCGCCCGCCGCCGACACCCCGCACGCGGCCGAGGTGCCGGATGCGATGCTGGACGCGCTGGACAGCCTGATCATCGACACGCTGCAGGGCGGTTTCCCGCTGCTGTCGCGCCCGTACGCCGCCGTCGCCGACAGCATCGGCCTGACCGAGGCGGTGCTGCTGAAGCGGCTGCAACGGCTGCTGGCCGGCCGGGTGCTGACCCGTTTCGGCCCGATGTACCAGGTCGAGCGCATGGGCGGCGCCTTCGTGCTGGCGGCGCTGGCGGTGCCGGAGGCGCGCTTCGACGCGGTGGCGGCGCAGGTGAACGCCTTGCCGGCGGTGGCGCACAACTACCGGCGCGAGCACCACTTCAACATGTGGTTCGTACTGGCCACCGCCACCCCCGGCGGCATCGCCGACGCCATCATCGACATCGAGACCGCCACTGGCCTGCGCGTGTACGACTTCCCCAAGCTGCGCGAGTACTACGTCGGCATGCGCTTTACCGTCGGCGGCCAGGCACCGGTCGGCACGCTGCCGGACAGCACGCAGGGCAATCACGAGGTAGAGCTGGACGAGCGCGACCGGCAGCTGATCCGCGCCAGCCAGGGCGGGCTGCCGCTACTGCCGCAGCCGTACCGGGAGCTGGGCGATACGCTGGCGATGACGGAAGACGAAGTCTGCCTGCGGCTGGGGCGCATGCTGCAAAACGGCGTCATCCGCCGCATCGGCGCGGTGCCCAATCACTACGCCATCGGCTACGCCGCCAACGGCATGGCGGTGTTCGATGTCGACGATGCGCAGATCGACGCGCTGGGCGAGCGGGTCGGCGGCCTGCCGTATGTCAGTCACTGCTACCGCCGGCTGCGCCGGCTGCCGCAGTGGCCGTACAGCCTGTTCGCGATGTGTCACGGCAGCAGCCGCGACGAGGTGATGCAGCAGGTGGCCGCCATCCGCCAGCTGCTGGGTGCCGCCTGCCGCGGTCACGAGGTACTGTTCTCCACCCGCATGCTGAAAAAGAGCGGGCTGCGCATCTGAGTCCGCGCCACGCCGCGTGTCGCTGCGCCGGCGGGCATTTTTTTGCCGGTGGCACTGGCAATTGTCACGGCTATCGCCAACACTTCAGCTAGCGGCAGTACAGATGCATGAACGGTTTGCAGGCACTGCCCGCCAATATCAATTGCCGGTATGCTTGCCGATATGGAAACCAACACCTGCGCGCCGCTGGGCAATTTCATCGACCTGATGCTCGACGCCATCTGCGTGGTCGACGCCGAGGGCCGTTTCGTGTTCGTCAGCGCCGCCTGCGAACGCATTTTCGGCTACGCGCCGGAAGAGATGATCGGCAAGCCGATGATCGAGCTGGTATTGCCGGAAGACCGGCCGCGCACGCTGCAGGCGGCCAACCAGATCATGGCCGGCCAGCCCAAGCCCCACTTCGAGAACCGCTACCTGCGCAAGGACGGGCAGGTGGTGCACATCATGTGGTCGGCGCGCTGGTCGGAGCGCGAGCAGGTGCGCGTGGCGGTGGCGCGCGACGTGACCGAACTGAAGCAGGCGGCCTCGATGCAGGCGGCGCTGTACGCCATCTCAGAGGCGGCGCACGCGGCGGAGGACATGCTGGCGCTGTTCCGGCGCATACACCGCATCATCGGCGAGCTGCTGCCGGCAGACAATTTCTCGGTGGCGCTGTACGACGCGGCGCGCGACCAGCTGAGCTTTCCCTACCACGCCGATGTGCAGGAGCCGACGCCGCTGCTGCGCAAGCCGGCCGCCGGCACGCTCTGCGCCGAGGTGATCCGTAGCGGCCAGCCGCTGTTGCTGACCCCGGAGACGCTGGCCGATTTTCCGGCGCACCTGCGCCAGATCGTTGGCCGCAAGTCGCTGTGCTGGCTGGGGGTGCCGCTCAATTCCTCCAAGGGCACTATCGGCGCGCTGGTGCTGAAAAGCTACTGCGGTGGCGTGCGCTACGGCGAAAAGGACAAGGAGCTGCTGCAGTTCGTCTCCAACCAGATCGCCACCGCCATCGAGCGTCACCAGCTGCACGCGCGGCTGCAGTACATGGCGCAGTACGACGAGCTGACCGGGCTGCCCAACCGCGGCCTGCTGTTCGACCGCCTGCACACTGCACTGGCGCGGGCGCGGCGCGAGCAGGGGCGGCTGGCGCTGCTGTATCTCGATCTCGACAAGTTCAAGCAGGTCAACGACACCCACGGCCACGCGGTGGGCGACCAGCTGCTGCACGCGGTGGCCAGGCGGCTGCAGCAGTGCGTGCGCGAGGCCGACACCGTGGCGCGCATCGGCGGCGACGAATTCGTGGTGCTGCTGGAAAGCCTGCAGCAGCCGGAACACGCGCTGCCGACCGCCGACAAGCTGCGCGGGGCACTGGACCAGCCACTGACCATCGACGGCCACAGCCTGCGCATCCTGCCCAGCATCGGCATCGCGCTGTATCCGGAGCACGGCGACACCGCGCAGGCGCTGCTGCGCCACGCCGACGACGCGATGTACCAGGTGAAGAAGGGCGGCGAGCCGTACCTGCCGTTACCGCAGGATCATTCCTTGCCCGGTGACGGCGGTTGTGCGCCGCAGCCGGCGTGAGCGTTACGGCGGCGGCGCGGTTTGAAGCCTGCGCTGGCAGCGCCTGTATGAAGGGCGCGGCGCAGTCGGCTGGCGATACGCCCGCGCTGAGCGCGCAGCGTTAGCGTCCGAATCCCGAATCCCGAATCCGGCTAGCGTAAACCGCACCGCCAGACAAAACGTTGGCCGCAAGCACTTGGTGCTTGCGGCCAACGTTTTCATGCAGCCAGCTCAGCTGGCGGCAGGTGCGGGTAGCCGCTGACGGCCCCAGCGGTTGACCCACAGCGAGGCCAGGATCACCGTGCCGCCCAGTGCCAGGCGCGGCAGGTCGGCGTCGCGGTTCCAGATCAGCACGTTGACCAGCAGGCCGGCCGGCACGTGCAGCTCGTTCATGATCGCCAGCGTGCCGGCGCTGACGCGGGTGCTGCCCTTCACCCACCAGTACATGCCCAGCGCGGTGGCGAACAGCCCCATGTACACCAGTACCCCCCACTGCATCGCGGTGTGCGGCAGGCGTTCCGGGTTGCCGAAGATCAGGTAGGACGGCAGCGCCAGCAACAGCGCACCGAGGAAGAAATGGCCGAAGAAGCGGTGCAGCGGCTGCGACACCGGATATTGCTGCAACAGGCGGCGGCACAGCACCTGGCCGGCGGCAAAGGTGAGGTTGGCCAGCTGCAGCAGCAGGAAGCCGGTCAGGTATTCACCTTCCAGCGGCTGGAAACGGATGATGATGCCGCCGCCGACCGCCACCGCGGCCGCCAGCAGCGCCCAGCGGTTGAAACGGCGCGCCAGCGCGTCGTCGAGCAGGGTGACGTAGATCGGCGTCAGCACCGTGAACAGCAGCACCTCCGGCACGGTCAGCACGCTGAAGCTGCGGTACAGACACAGGTAGGTGACGCCGAACTGCAGCGCGCCGGCCAGCCAGAAGCCGGCCACCAGCCGCGCCGGCAGTCCGCGCCAGACGGTAAACGGCAGGAACACCGCGGCGGCGATCAGCACGCGCAGCAGCACGGCGAAGTCGCTGTCGACCTTGCCGGCCAGGTATTCGCCGATCAGGCTGAAGGAAAACGCCCACAGGATGGTAACGATGATCAGGTGACGCATGGAATGGCTTTGCAATGTCAGGACGGGTGGCGATGATAGGCGATGGCGCGCCGCTTGGGAACGGCGGGCGCCAGCGCGTGGCGCGGCAGGCACTACAATGAAGTAAGCGCCGCAGGGCGCGAAACGGTAACGGCCTGCCCGCCGCCATGCGGCAGGGGCGGGTCGCGGAGGGACGCATCATGACATCCTTGCGCAAGCAGCGCGGCTGGTATAACGGCGCCTATTTATTCACCGCCATCTTCGTGCTGGTGCTGTTCATGTCGCAGCCGTGGTTGCCGCTGTTGCTGCTGGCAGCGCTGGCCGGCGCCGGCATCGTGATCGGCATCGCGCGCGGCGGCCACTACCTGAAACAGTGGCTGAGCCAGCATAGTCCGGACTGGCATTGGCACCGGCACTGAGCGGCATTGCCGGCCGGACCGGCAAGCCTTGACTGCGGTCAAGGAGCGCGGGCGGGACAAGTCCGACGATGACGCCATCGTCATTGCCGGAGGCTGTCATGTTGCGCCTCACCCACTACCTGCAAAGCCTGCTGCAACCCGCTCCCGTCGCACCGCCGCGCCAGCCTGGCGGCCCGGTGCTGATCTGGAACCTGATCCGCCGCTGCAACCTGACCTGCCAGCACTGCTACTCCATCTCCGCCGACAAGGACTTCGCCGGTGAACTGAGCACCGCCGAGGTGTTCACGGTGATGGACGACCTGAAGGCCTTTGGCGTGCCGGTGCTGATCCTGTCCGGCGGCGAGCCGCTGCTGCGCCCGGACATCTACGACATCGGCCGCCGCGCCAAGGAAATGGGCTTCTACGTCGGCCTGTCCAGCAACGGCACGCTGATTGATGCGGCCAACGTTGGCCGCATCGCCGACGTCGGTTTCGACTATGTCGGCGTCAGCCTCGACGGCATCGGCGCCACCCACGACAAGTTTCGCCGTCTCGATGGCGGTTTCGCGCTGGCGCTGAACGGCATCCGCCTGGCGCGCGACGCCGGCATGAAGGTCGGCGTGCGCTATACCATGACCGAGGACAACGCCCACGACCTGCCGGCACTGCTGCAGCTGGTGAGCGACGAAGGCATCGACAAGTTTTACTTCTCGCACCTCAACTACGCCGGCCGCGGCAACAAGCACCGCGACAGCGACGCCCGCCACGCGCGCACGCGCTGGGCGATGGAGCTGCTGATCGAGTCCTGTCTCGCCCACCTGCGGGCCGGCACGGCGAAGGAATTCGTCACCGGCAACAACGACGCCGACGGCGTCTATCTGCTGCAGTGGGCGGCGCGGCACTATCCCGAGCAGCTGGACGCCTTGCGCCAGCGCCTGACGCAGTGGGGCGGCAACGCCAGCGGCGTCAACGTCGCCAATATCGACAACCTCGGCAATGTGCACCCGGACACCATGTGGTGGAAGGTGACGCTGGGCAATGTGCGCGAACGGCCGTTTTCCGCGATCTGGCCGGACGTGTCGCACCCGCTGATGGCCGGCCTCAAGCAGCGGCCGCGGCCGGTGCACGGCCGCTGCGCCGCCTGCGCCCATCTGGCGATCTGCAACGGCAATACCCGGGTGCGGGCGTGGGAGCTGAGCGACGACTTCTGGGCTTCCGATCCGGCCTGCTATCTCAGCGACGCCGAGATCGGCGTGGCGGACGGCGCCTATCCGCTGCCGCAGCTGACGCCGTGGCAGCGCATCGTGCCGGCGGAGGGTAGCCGATGAAACTCGCCAGCCTGTTACTGGCGGTCAGCGTCAGCCTGCCGCTGGCGGCCACCGCCGCCAATCCCGCCGATCTCTACCAGCAGCACTGTCTCAGCTGCCACGGCGCCCAGCGCATGGGTGCGATGGCGCCGGCGCTGCTGCCGCAGAGCCTGGAACGCATCAAGCCGGCCGAGGTGCTGGCGGTGATCCGCGACGGCCGCGCCGCCACGCAGATGGCCGGTTTTGCCGGCCGCCTGTCCGATGCTGAAATCGGCGAGCTGGCGGGGTGGCTGGCCACCCCGCCGGCGACGCCGCCGCGCTGGCGCGAGGCGGACACCGCCGCGTCGCGCATTCAATACCTCGATCCGGCCAGGCTGCCGCCGCGGCCAGGCTTTGCGGCCAACATTGATCCGCACAACCTGTTCGTGGTGGTGGAGGCCGGCGATCACCATGTCACGGTACTGGACGGCGACCGTTTCACGCCGCTGACCCGCTTCAAGAGCCGCTTCGCGCTGCACGGCGGGCCGAAGTTCTCGCCCGACGGCCGTTTTGTCTACTTTGCCAGCCGCGACGGCTGGGTGACGCAGTACGACCTGTACACGCTGCAGCCGGTGGCCGAGATCCGCGTCGGGCTGAACACCCGCAACGTGGCGGTGTCCGGCGACGGGCGCTGGCTGCTGGCCGGCAACACCCTGCCGGAGACGCTGGTGCTGCTCGACGCCAACGGCCTGAAGCCGGTGAAGACCATCGCGGTGCAGGATCGCGCCGGCAAGCCGTCGCGGGTGTCGGCGGTGTACGACGCCGCGCCGCGGCAGAGCTTCGTGGTGGCGCTGAAGGACGCCGCCGAGCTGTGGGAAATCTCCTACAACCCGCAGGCCGACAAGATTTATCCCGGCCTGGTGCACGACTACCAGATGGGCGAGGGATTGGCGCTGCCCGGTTTCCTCAATCCGCGGGTGACACCGCTGTCCATGGTGCTGGACGACTTCTTTTTCGATAGCGGCTACCGTCACGTGATGGCGGCCTCGCGCGACGGCCAGGCGCAGGTGATCAACCTCGACGCGCGCAGCAAGGTGGCGACGCTGCCGCTGGACGGCATGCCGCATCTGGGCTCCGGCATCACCTTCGAGCAGGACGGCCATCACTACATGGCGACGCCGAACCTGAAGGGCGGCCGCGTGACGGTGATCGACATGGATCGCTGGCAGGTGGCGGCCAACATCGCCACGCCGGGGCCGGGTTTCTTCCTGCGCAGCCATGAAAACACGCCCTACGCCTGGGTGGACGCGATGATGTCGCCACGCCGCGACACGCTGTCCATCATCGACAAGCGCACGCTGCAGGTAGTGCGCCAGCTGACGCTGCGGCCGGGCAAGACCAATGCCCACGTCGAATTCACCCGCGACGGCCGCTACGCGCTGGTCAGCATCATGGAAACGCCGGGTGAGCTGGTGGTGGTCGATGCGGCGACGTTCAGGGAGGTGGCCGCACTGCCGATGATGAAGCCGATCGGCAAGTACAACGTGTACAACAAGGTGACGCGTTCGGAAGGCACCAGTCATTAGCGCCGACCAGGCCTGATTCAGCGACCGCGCAGGCCACCAAGGGCGTGTTCACGATCTCGCGCGCTCACGCGAGACAAGGCGAAAATGGCTGAGGAAGCGGCATTTATCTGGATATAAGCCTGCATGCCGAAGCCATTTTCAACGCCGTATCGCCCCCACTGAGATCAAGCCGCAGCAGATCGTGAACAGGTTCTAAGGGCTGACCCTGCCGGCCAAGGTTGGCCGCAGGCGGCGGGGCACGACTAGCTCTTTCGGCTAGGGTGCCACCGCCTTTTGGCGCATGGTGGCGCGCACCGGCCGCGCGTAGCCTTGCAGCATCCCCCTACGCGCGGGTGCGACATCCGCAGGAAAACAGCAATGAACCAGATTGATATTCGGACCTTTTTGCAGCATCAGCCACTGTTCCAGCAGCTGTCCGAGGCGCAGCGCGAGGCGCTGGTGCCGGGCACCCGCGAGGTGCGCGGCCAGAAGGGGCAGGTGATCTTCCAGAAGGGCGATCCCTGTGACGGCATGTATCTGGTGGTGTACGGCAAGGTCAAGCTGGCGCTGACCGCGCAGAACGGCACCGAGAAGGTGATGGAAATCCTGCACCCGAGCCAGAGCTTTGCCGAGGCGGTGATGTTCCTGCGCCGGCCGTGCCCGGTGATGGCGCAGTTTGTCGAGGACGGCCTGCTGCTGCACGTCAGCGCCGAGGTGATCTTCGGCGCCATCGCGCAGGATCCGGCCTTTGCCCAGCGCATGCTGGCCGGGCTGTCGTTGCGCCTGCACAGCCTGGTGCGCGACGTGGAACGCTACTCGGTGGAGAGCGCGGTGCAACGCGTGGTCGGCTACCTGCTGCAGGTGGAAGACGACGCCAGCAGCGGCTCGGTGGTGCACCTGCCGGTCAACAAGAACCTGATCGCGTCCCGGCTGAACCTGACGCCGGAAACCTTCTCCCGCGTGCTGCACCAGCTGGCGGACGAGGGCCTGATCGAGGTGCGCGGCCGCGATATCGTGCTGAAGGACCTGGAGGCGCTGCGCGACTTCGGCTTTGCCTGAGCCGGCCGCACCGTCGTACTGAATTTGCACTGAGCACACCGCCCCCGCCATAGCGGCCGGGGCGGTGTTTGCATTGCGGCCAACCTTGCCGTGCCGTTCCGGGTTTAGTGTCCGTGAAGAGGCGACGCCAGCGGCCGCGGCCCGATGCCGGCGCGGCGATCCAGGTGCCCGGACCAGCTGGTCAGCCCCACCGCGCCCAGCACCACCAGCGCGCCGATCCACGGCGTGGCCAGCAAGCCCAGCTTGCTCACGATCAGGCCGCCGCCCCAGGCGCCGCCGGCGATGCCGACATTGAAGGCGGCGATGTTGAGCCCGGAGGCCACGTCCACCGCATGCGGTGTTTCGCGCTCCGCCTGCTGCACCACGTACACCTGCAGGCCGGCGACATTGCCGAACGCCACCGCACCCCAGGCCAGCACCGTCAGCAGCACCAGCCACGGCGAGCTGGCGGTAAAGGTCAGCACCAGCAGCACCAGCGCCAGCAGCAGGAAGATGATCTGCAGCGCGCGCACCGGCCCTTGCCGGTCGGCCAGTCGCCCGCCCCAGATATTGCCGAATGCCACCGACACACCGTACACCAGCATGACCAGTCCGACACTGGACGGCGCGTAGCCGCTGACCTGCTGCAGGATCGGCGCGAGGTAGGTAAAGGCGATGAAGGAACCGCCATAGCCCAGCGCCGTCATCGCGTACACCAGCAGCAGCCGTGGCCGGCCCAGCACCGCCAGCTGGGCGAGCAGGCCGCCGGCCGCCGGGGTGGTGATGTTGCGCGGGATCAGCAGCAGGCTGCCGACAAAGGCGATCACCCCCAGCAGCGACACCGCCAGAAAGGTGCTCTGCCAGCCAAAGTGCTGGCCGATCCAGGTACCCAGCGGCACGCCGCTGACCAGTGCCACGGTCAGGCCGGAGAACATCAGTGCAATCGCGCTGGCCGCCTTGTCCTTGGCCACCAGGTTGGTGGCGATGGTGGCGCCGATGGAGAAGAACACGCCATGCGCCAGACCGGTCAGCACGCGGGCGGCCATCAGCGCCTGGTAGCCCGGCGCCTGCCACGCCACCAGGTTGCCGATGGTAAACAGCGCCATCAGTCCCAGCAGCAGAGGCTTGCGCGGCAGGCGGCTGCTCAGCGCGGTGAGTACCGGTGCGCCGATAGCCACCCCCAACGCGTACAGGCTGACCAGCAGGCCGGCGGAAGGCAGCGATACCTGCAGGTTGGCGGCAATGGTCGGGATCAGCCCGACAATGACAAATTCGGTGGTGCCGATGGCAAAGGCGCTGAGCGTCAGCGCCCACAGGGCAAGAGGCATGATGTGCTCCGGTTGGTGGATGTGCGGCGATTGTCACCGCTTGCCAGCCACGGAAAAACCGTCTCTACTGGCAAATACTTTTGACTGGGAGTCAATAATGATTGCCACCGATGCGCTGATTGCCTTTGTCGCCATCATAGATGGCGGCTCATTTTCCGCCGCCGCGGCCCGGCTGCAGCAGACGCCGTCCGGCATCAGCCGCACCCTGTCGCGGCTGGAGGCACAGCTGGGGGTGCGCCTGATCACGCGCACCACGCGCCGGCTGGAGCTGACCGAAGAAGGGCGCTGGCTGCTGGAGCGCGCCCGCGACATCCTGGCGCGACTGGGGGACACCGAGGCGCGGTTGCAGGCCAGTGCCGCCGTACCGGCGGGCGTGGTGCGCGTCAATGCCGCCAGCCCGGTGTTGAACCACCTGCTGGCGCCGCTGGTGCCCGGCTTCCTGGCCGCCTACCCGCAGATCCGGCTGGAGCTGACCGGGGCGGAAGCGATTGTCGACCTGATCGAGGAGGGGGCCGATGTCGCCATCCGCGTCGGTGCGCTGGCGGATTCCACCCTCAACGCGCGCCTGCTCGGCAGCAGCCCGTTGCGGCTGGTGGCGGCGCCGGACTACCTGCAGCGCTGCGGCCAGCCGGCACAGGCCGCGGCGCTGGCGCAGCACCGTCTGCTCGGTTTCAGCAGTCCGGCGGCGCTGAATGTGTGGCCGCTGGCACAGGCGGGGCAGCACGGCTGGCCGGTCGAACCGGCGCTGAGCGCCAGCAGCGGCGAGACGCTGCGCCATCTGGCGCTGGCCGGCGCCGGCATTGCCTGTCTCGCCGATTTTCTGGTCGGCGACGACCTGCGCGCCGGCCGGCTGCAGCCGGTGCTGGCGGCCGAGGTGCTGCCGTGGCGGCAGCAGGTCTGGGCGGTGTTCTACAAGCAGGGGCAGCTGGCACCGCGGGTGGCGTGCCTGGTCGACTATCTGGCCCGGCAGCTGCCGCTGCAGCGCAGCTAGGACGGTCAGCGCCGGCGGTGGTGTTACCGTCCGACATGGCAGCTGCCGCGCGCGGCCCGCCGGGCTGCGGCCAACCTTGGTGCGAGACACGGCAGCTTCGCTGCGCCGGGAGGCCCGGTCGCGCTGCTGCGTGGCGGCAAGCCAGGCAGCAGCGCTGGGCCGCGGTATTGCCGGTGTAATGGGGCACGCGCCGAGCCGGGAACGGTGCCTGCTCCGGCGCGGCAACCTCAACGGCTGATGATCTGGTCGAAGATCGCGCCATCGTCAAAGTGGGTTTTCTGCGCGCGGGCCCAGCCGCCGAACACCCGGTCGATGGTGAACAGCCTCACCTTGCTGAACTGGGCGGCGTACTTGGCGGCCACCTTGGCGTCGCGCGGGCGGTAGTAGTTCTGCGCCGCCAGCTCCTGCCCCAGCGGGCTGTACAGGTAGCGCAGGTAGGCCTCCGCCACCTTGCGCGTGCCGCGCTTGTCGACCACCTTGTCCACCACGCTCACCGGCGGCTCGGCCAGGATAGACACCGACGGCACCACGATGTCGAACTTGTCCGGCCCCAGCTCCTTGCTGGCGAGGAAGGCCTCGTTTTCCCACGAGATCAGCACGTCGCCGATGCCGCGTTGCGAGAAGGTGACCAGCGAGCCGCGGGCGCCGGAATCCAGCACCTTCACGTTGCGGTAGATCTTCTGCACCAGCGCGCGGGCACTGGCATCGTTGCCGCCGGGCTGTTGCAGCGCGTAGCCCCACGCCGCCAGGTAATTCCAGCGTGCGCCGCCACCGGTTTTCGGATTGGGGGCGATGACCTCCACCCCGGGGCGGGCCAGGTCGTTCCAGTCGCGGATGGCCTTCGGATTGCCCTTGCGCACCAGCAGCACGATGGTGGAGGTGTACGGCGTGCTGTTGTGCGGCAGGCGGCTTTGCCAGTTGGCCGGCACCAGCGCGCCGTTCTTGTTCAGCTCGTCGATGTCGTTGGATAGCGCCAGCGTCACCACGTCCGCCTCCAGCCCATCGATCACCGAGCGCGCCTGCTTGCCGGAGCCGCCGTGCGACTGCTTGACGCTGACGGTTTCGCCGGTTTGCGCCTGCCAGTGCTTGGCGAAGGCGGCGTTGAACTCCTGGTACAGCTCGCGCGTCGGGTCGTAGGACACGTTGAGCAGGCTGACATCGGCCATGGCCGGTTGGCTCAGCAGGCTGGCAAACAGCAGCGCGCCGGCAAGTGGTTTCAGTTTCATGGGTGCACCCCGGTGTTGAATGTGACTGTCATTGTCCGGGGGCGGCCGGCGGCGGTGAACCAAGCAAAATTCACAAGCTAATCAGCGCTGACGGCCGATGCCGGGGCGGCCCCGTTGCGGCCAACGTTTGCAGGCGGCGACAACGCAACACAGGCCGCGCCCGCAGGCCGGCCTGTGTTGTGCTGCGTGGCCGTTCAGAACGGCTTGTCGCCCAGAATGGTGGCGCGGTGCATGATGCGGTGCGCCGGGCGGTAGTCGTCCACCGCGTAGTGCTGGGTGACGCGGTTGTCCCAGAACGCGATGTCACCCGGCTGCCAGCGCCAGCGCACGCTGAATTCCGGCTTGGCAAAGTGGGCAAACAAGAACGCCAGCAGCGCGTCGCTCTCCGCCGGCGGCAGCTCGTTGATGCGGGTGGTGAAGCCGTCGCTGACGAACAACGCCTTGTCGCCGCTGACCGGGTGGGTGCGGATCACCGGATGGTTGACCGGCGGCGTGCGGCGGCGAGTGGCCTCGTAATTGGCCAGCGCCTCCGGCGTGTGGCCGAAGCGCTCCAGCGGGAACGACTTGGTGAAGTCGTGCGTGGCGGTCAGCCCCTCCAGCAGCTGCTGCAGGCGCGGCGACAGCGCGGCGTAGGCGGCGGTGCCGCTGGCCCACAGCGTGTCGCCGCCGTATTCCGGCAGCTGCCGTGCCACCAGCACCGAGCCCAGCGGCGGGGTGTCGATGAAGGTGACGTCGGTGTGCCAGATGGCGTTGTCGCGCAGGTCGTTCAGCGCGGTGTCCAGCACCATGATCTGCGGCGTGTCCTCGATCTTCGGGTACAGCGGGTGGATGTGCAGGTCGCCGAACCAGGCGGCGAAATCGCGCTGCTGCTGCGGGTTGAGGTCCTGATTCCGGAAAAACAACACCTGATGTTGCAGCAGCGCGGCGCTGAGCGCCTGTTGCCGTGCGCTGTCCAGCGGCTGTGCCAGGTCGATGCCGCTGACGATGGCGCCCAGTGCCGGGCTGAGGCGGGTGAAGTGCAGACTCATGACGGTAATCCTTTCAATGGTGTTGGCCGTGCCACGGGGTAAGGCGCTGCTGCAGCCGGCGCAGGCCCAGCTCCAGCGCGAAGGCGACCAGCGCGATGACGATGATGCCGAGCACCACCACGTCGGTGACCAGGAACTGCGCGGCGGACTGGATCATGAAACCCAGCCCGCGGGTGGCGGCGATCAGCTCTGCCGCCACCAGGGTCGACCAGCCGGCGCCGAGGCCGATGCGCACGCCGGTGATGATCTCCGGTAGCGCGCCGGGTAGGATCACGTGGCGCAGCAGCTGCCAGCGGCTGGCGCCCAGCGACAGCGCCGCCTGTCGCCGCAGCTGGCTGACGCTGCTCACGCCGTGGGCGGTGGCGATCAGCACCGGCGCCAGGATGGCGAGAAAGATCAGCAGCACCTTGGACAATTCGCCGATGCCGAACCAGATCACGATCAGCGGCAGGTAGGCCAGCGGCGGCAGCGGGCGGTAGAACTCGATCACCGGATCGAGCAGGTGTCGCGCCAGCGGAAACACGCCGATGACGATGCCCAGCGGGATGCCGACGACGACCGCCGCCAGCAGCGCCAGCAGCATGCGTTGCAGGCTGGCCAGCAGGTGCTGCGGCAGGGTGGCGTCCATGTAGCCGCCATCCAGCAGCTCGCCGAACTTGGCCAGCACCGCTTGCGGCGGCGGCAGGAACAGCGGCGCAATCAGTCCGCTGGCGGTGAGCGCCCACCACAGCAGCAGCAGGCTGGCGATGCTGAGCGCGGCCCAGTGCGCCGCTTGCGGCTGCCAGCGGCGGCCGGCCGGGGCGGGCGTGGCAGGCGGGTTGCCGAAGTCGAGGGTGTCGGGCACCGCGATCAGGGCGGGTGGGGTGGTGGGCATCAGGCGGCCTCCTCGTGACGTTGCCGGAACAGGCTGTGCAGCAGCGATTCGCGCAGTGCGATGAATGCCGGATCGGACTTGATGGCGCGCACGTCCTCGCCGGCGCGGTAGCGCTGGTTAAAGGTTGGCCGCAAGCGCTGCACGATGCGCCCCGGCCCCGGTGACATCAGCACCAGCTCGGTGGCGAGGAACAGCGCCTCCTCGATGTCGTGGGTGATCAGGAACACGCCGCGCTGCGACTGCTGCCACACGCGCAGCAGCAACTGCTGCATCTGCTCGCGGGTGAACGCGTCCAGCGCGCCGAACGGCTCGTCCAGCAGCAGCACCTGCGAGCGGCTGGCCAGCGCGCGGGCGATGCCGACGCGCTGGCGCATGCCGCCGGACAGCTGCCAGGTTCGCTTGCCGGCGACATCGGCCAGCCCGACCAGGCGCAGGGTGTCGGCGACGATGCGCTCGCGCGCCGCCGCGTCCGCACCCTGCAGCTTGAGACCGAAGGCGACGTTGTCGTGCACGTTCAGCCAAGGCAGCAGCGCGTCGTGCTGGAACACCACCGCGCGCTCCACCCCCGGTGCCGTCACCGGCTGGCCGGCAAACAGCACCCGGCCCTGGCTGGGCGCGATGAAACCGGCCAGCACCCCCAGCAGCGTGCTCTTGCCGCAACCGGACGGCCCCAGCGCCACCAGCAGTTCGTCACGCGCGAGGCTCAGCGACACCTGGTGCAGCGCCGGCTGCGACTGGCCGGGGTAGGTGACGCCAAGCTTGTCGACTTGTAGCAGGCTCATGGTCGGCTCCGTCTAGCGCAGCGCGGCGTTGATGAACTGGTTGGTGACGTAGGGCGTGTAGCTCGGCTGCAGGCTGTCGACCTTGCCCTGCGACTTGAGGAAGGCGGCGGTATCGCCGACTGCCTTCACCAGCGGCTGTTGCAGCAGCTTGCTCTGCTCGGCCAGCGACGGGTAGAGGTTGCCCGGCAGCAGCGCGGTGACTTCCTCCGGCTTGCTGCCGGTGAGGCGGGCGATCTTCGCCACGTTGGCCGCATTGCTGGCGAAACCTTTCGGGTCCTTGTTGTAGCGCTCGAACACCTTGCCGGTGACGCTCACGAACTGCTTGAGGAAATCCGGATTCCTGGCGGCGAAGTCCTGGCGCACGATCCACAGATCGTAGGTCGGCGCGCCCCATTTGCCGACCTCGGCCGAGCTGGTCAGCACCTTGCCGCTGGCGCGTACCTTGCCCAGTGCCGGCTCCCACACATAGGCGCCGTCGATGTCGCCACGCTGCCAGGCGGCGGCGATTTCGCTGGGGCGCAGGTTGAGGATGGTGACCTTGCCGGCGTCCACTTTCCAGTGCTTCAGTGCCGCCAGCAGGCTGTAGTGGGTGGTGGACACGTACGGCACCGCGATCTTCTTGCCGACCAGATCGGCCGGCTTGCTGATGCCGCTGCCGTTGCGCACCACCAGCGCCTCCGACTCCCCGATCACGCCGGTGACGAGGAAGGTCTGGATCGGCAGGCCGCGGCTGGCGGCGGCGGCCAGCGGGCTGGAGCCGATATTGCCGATCGGCACGTCGCCGGAGGCGACCGCTGCGATCACCTCGGCGCCGCTCTCGAACTTGCGCCAGTTGATCTTCTTGCCGGTGGCTTTTTCGTAGTCGCCGTCGGCCTGCGCCACCTTGGACGGGTCGACGCCGGTCTGGAACGCGATGGTGACGCCGTCATCGGCAACGGCGGTGCCGGCAACAAAGGCCAGCGACACAAACAGGGAAACGAGGGCAGGGCGGGTCATGGCAATCTCCAGTGGTGTATCGTTTGCAATGACACCATTAAAAAGAGAAACCGGCGGACGGGGAAATAACAAAAGCCGCACCTTATATTCAGCGCGGGCTGCGGTATTTATCGGTTAAATGAATAAGCGCCACTAACAAAACCCCTGATCCTGCGTTGCGCCTCCTTGCCGTACGACTTGTACTGTCTGCGTCGGCGCGCCTTGGTTCAGGTGCTCTGCGAGGTTTTGTTAGCGGCGCTAAGTCGGTAATTAAATGACGGATGGCATTGTGAATAAAGCAGATGGCGATATCGGTTTTATCTATAAAGCGGCAGCGAATTGGCGGGTAAAGTGCGCTCTGCTATTACTGATGAATATTGGCCATGAAACGCTTCAAGCAGTCGAAGGGTTTTCCGGCGGGATTCAACCCGCAACAATTAAGCGGTTGTCAGCAACTGCTGGCCGCCTTGCCGTATCCCGCGCAATTGCACTGGAACGAGCGCGAGGTGTTTGCCTGCTTTGACGGCTGGTGGCTGACCAGCGAGTTCTTCCCGGTGGCCAGCTTCTACGACGCGGCCCCGCAGCGGGCGCACTACGCGGTGCGGCTGCGCATTCACGGCCGCTTCGGCCAGAACCTGCCGGCCAACTGGCTGTTCGCGCTGAACTACGGCGAAAGCAAGACCGTGTCGCTGCTGAAGCTGATCCGAGTGCTGCACCTGCTCAATCACCTGGGGCGCAACGATGTCGCACTGCCGCTGCGCATCGATCTCGATCCGCGCATCTGCCACGCCTTCAGCGACCGCATCATCGACTTCACCACGGCACTGCTGGCGCAGCTGGGGCTGGCCAGCCAGCAGGTGATGTTCCTGCTGTTCATCAACCAGCCCACCTCCGAGCTGGGGGTGGCACTGGTGCGCCGCTACCGCGAGCAAGGCCATCTGGTGGGGCTGGGCGGCTTTGGCGACAGCGAGCACGACTTGTCGCGGCTGTGGCGGCTGGAGCCGGATTTTGTCTGCCTGTCGCCGCGCTTCATGCGCCGCGCCGTGATGTATCCGCAGGTGCGCGACCAGCTGCTGGCGCTGATGCCGCAGCTGGTGGCGCAGGGCTTCGCGCTGGGGGTGGAGGAAATCGTGTGCGACAACATGCTGGCTATGGCGCAGCAGATGCAGGCGCGCTATTACGCCGGGCAGCTGGTGTCGCAGCGGCTGGCGCCGGCCTGATATGCAATGCAGCGCGCGCCGGATAAGCAATGCACTTTTGCTTGGTTCCCTGGCGCCGGCCGGCTGCCTATAGTGGCCTCATCGCGTGATGACACGCAGCCACTCTTGCATCAGGAGCTTCTATGACACTGCGTCTTGGCGACATCGCCCCCGACTTTGAACAGGCGTCCAGCGACGGCAACATCCGTTTTCATGACTGGCTGGGTAACAGCTGGGGCGTACTGTTTTCACATCCGGCCGACTTTACCCCGGTGTGCACCACCGAGCTGGGACTGACCGCCAAGCTGAAGGACGAGTTTGCCCGCCGTAACGTGAAGGTGATCGCGCTGTCGGTCGATCCGGTGGCGTCGCATCTGGCGTGGATCGAGGACATCAACGACACACAAGGCACCACGGTGAATTTCCCGATTCTTGCCGATGCCGACCGCAAGGTGTCCGAGCTGTACGACCTGATCCACCCCAACGCCAGCAGCACCCATACCGTGCGTTCGGTGTTCGTGATCGATCCGGCGAAGAAGATCCGCCTGACGCTGACCTATCCGGCCAGTACCGGCCGCAATTTCAACGAGCTGCTGCGGGTGATCGATTCGCTGCAGCTGACCGAATACCACAGCGTGGCGACGCCGGCCGACTGGCAGCAGGGCGACGAGGTGGTGATCGTGCCGTCGCTGCAGGATGAAGACCTGATCCGGCAGAAATTCCCCAACGGTTATCGCGCGCTGCGACCCTATCTGCGCCTGACGCCGCAGCCGGGCTGATCCGTTTTTTTGTGGTGGCTTTACTTGTTGTCTCTGCGTTTTCTCCTCTTGGGCTTTTGTTGGCCGGGCTTGTCAGCCCGGCCGTTTTTTTTTGCCCGCTGGCCGCGGCGACAGCGCCCGCTGCGCCACGGCTCAGGACACGGCGTCGATATCGGCGTAGCGCTCGTGGATCGCCATGATCTGGTCCCGGTGGTCGTGGAGCGCCTGCACGCAGTCGGCGTCCAGCTTGCCGGCCTGAACCATGCGGTCCAGCTCGGCCAGCGCATTGTTCGGCGACCAGACCGGCTTGTACGGCCGGATCGCCGTCAGCGCATCGAAGATGTCGGCCACCGTCACGATGCGGGCCTCCAGCGGGATGGCGTCCTGTCGCAGCTGCCGCGGATAGCCGGAGCCGTCGAGGTATTCGTGATGGCAGTGCACGATGTTGCGCAGGATGGTGGAGTCCGGCAGGCGCTGGTGCGTACCGGTGCCCACGATGCGGTCGATGATCTGTATCCCCTTGTCGACATGGGTTTCCATGATGGCGCGCTCGGCCGGATCGAGCCGGCCCGGCTTGAGCAGCACCTTGTCGGGGATGCCGATCTTGCCGATATCGTGCAGCGACGAAAACAGGTACACGCACTCCACGAACTCGTCATTGCGGCCGTAGCGCGGCGCGACGGCCCTGGCAATGACGCGCGAGTAGCGTGCCATGCGCTCCAGGTGGGAGCCGGTTTCAAAATCGCGCACCTCGGCCAGCTCGCGGGCCACCCGCGTCGCCTCCAGTACCGAGCGCACGGCGGACAGCTCGCTCGCAATCGCCATGCTGATCAGGCTGGTATACAGCACCAGATCACGCTGCACCTGCGGACTGAAGGCGGCCGCCTGCATCGAATCGAAGAACACGAAACCGGCGAGGCTGCCGCCATCGTAGAAGGGCACCGTGAACGACGAGCGGTAACCCTGCTCGCGCAGCCAGGTGTTGTGCACGGTATCGGACTGCAGCGCGTGCTCGATGTTGTCGAGCACGCGGAATTCGCCGCTGGCGGCCAGGGCGCTCAGTGCGTGGCTGTCGGACAGCTTGTATTCGTAACTGGTGATGGCCTTGCCCGCGCGGGTGCTGTTGATGAAGGTCTTGAGTACGTCGTCATTCTCGTCGTACAGCGCGCAGGCGATGCGATCGACCACCGGCACCGTTTCCAGCAGGCGGTCGTGCAACTCGTGGAGACGCTGGCTGAGCGTGTCGTCGTGAAGATTCAGGGCCATCATCAGGAACTGCGGGGTTACGGTCATCAAGACTGGCTTTCAAGGGTTAACGTCACAACAGGGCGGGGGTCAGCGCTACCTTAATACGCATCACGGCTGCAAGCCATCCCTAATCCATTCCAGCGTGGTTTTATCCGCGATCCGACGCGTGCATGGTGACCGGTTACGGTGCGGCAGGCTGGCGATGATGCCGCCGGCAGCGCAGACCCGCTGGCGGCCGCGGCAGAGCCGACTATCCTGAACACAGACATTCCCCGCATCCGCCTGCCACAGGAGGCCGGCTGCTGCGCCGCGTGTTTTCCCACCGCGCCGGCCGCGTCCGGCGCATTTCGATGCCCGAAGGAGAATGCGATGACCACTCCCTACCAACGCCTGGACAAGGACAACGCTGCCGTGCTGCTGGTGGATCACCAGGCCGGCCTGCTGTCGCTGGTGCGCGATATCGACCCCGACAAGTTCAAGAACAACGTGCTGGCACTGGGCGATCTGGCCCGGTACTTCAAGCTGCCGACCATCCTGACCACCAGCTTCGAAAGCGGCCCCAACGGCCCGTTGGTGCCCGAGCTGAAGGCGCAGTTTCCGGATGCGCCGTACATTGCCCGTCCCGGCCAGATCAATGCCTGGGACAACGCCGACTTTGTGCAGGCGGTCAAGGCCACCGGCAAGCGGCAGCTGATCCTTGCAGGGGTGGTGACCGAAGTGTGCGTCGCCTTCCCGGCACTGTCGGCGCTCGAGGAAGGCTTTGAGGTGTTCGTGGTCACCGATGCCTCCGGCACCTTCAACGACATCACCCGCCAGGCCGCCTGGGCACGCATGTCGCAGGCGGGCGCCCAGCTGATGACCTGGTTCGGCGTGGCCTGCGAGCTGCATCGTGACTGGCGCAACGACATCGAGGGCCTGGGCACGCTGTTCTCGAACCACATCCCGGACTACCGCAACCTGATCACCAGCTACACCACGCTGAGCGCCGGCAAGTAGGCCATACGACAAGGGCCACCTTGCGGTGGCCCTTGTCGTGTGCAGCGCGGTCGCCGCCCCGCGCGCCGGATGGCTCAGGGCGCCGGGTTGGGAATCGCCTGCTGGATGGCGTCGATGGCGGCCAACGTTGCCGCATCCAGCGTCAGTTCGGCGCTGGCAATGTTTTCCTCCAGCTGCGCCAGTGTGGTGGCGCCGATGATGTTGCTGGTCACGAACGGCCGGCTGTTGACGTAGGCCAGCGCCAGCTGTGCCGGCGACAGGCCGCGCTCGCGTGCCAGCGCCACGTAGCGCGCGGTGGCCGCCTCCGCCTGCGGGTTGGTGTAGCGGGTGAAGCGGTCGAACAGCGTCAGCCGCGCGCCCTGCGGCTGGGCGCCGTCCAGGTATTTGCCGGACAGCACGCCGAAAGCCAGCGGCGAGTAGGCCAGCAGCCCCACCTGTTCGCGGTGGCTGAATTCGGCCAGTCCCACTTCAAAGCTGCGGTTGAGCAGGCTGTACGGGTTCTGGATGCTGGCCACGCGCGGCAGATCATGGCGCTCGGCCAGTGCCAGGAACTGCGCCAGACCCCACGGCGTTTCGTTGGAGACGCCGATGGCGCGCACCTTGCCGGCGGCGACGAAATCCTGCAGCACGCGCAGGGTTTCCTCGATGGCGACGCTGCCCGGCGCATCGTCCTGCCACGGGTAGTCCAGCTGGCCGAAGTAGTTGGTGCTGCGATCCGGCCAGTGCAGCTGGTACAGGTCGACATGGTCGGTCTGCAGCCGGCGCAGGCTGTCGTGCAGCGCCTGGGTCAGGTTGGCACGGTCGAAGTGCACCTTGCCGTCGCGGATATGGCCGGGGCGTTTCGGGTCGCTGCTCGGCCCCGCCGCCTTGGTGGCCAGCACGATGCGCTCGCGCCGGCCGCCCTTGGCCAGCCAGCTGCCGATATGGCTTTCGGTAAGCCCCTGGGTGTCGGCCCTGGGGGGCACCGGTCCATCACTAACGCACCGCAAAATAACTTTGTCATATTTAATGACATAGTGCTATTCTGGTGGTGCTGCACAGTGAGTACGATTGTAGTTTGAAGATGTGTTGTTTTAAGCAGATAGACTGCTGCAGCATGGCGATAGCCTTTAGCCGCCACATTAGTACTGAAGAGTTTCTTGAAGATAAAGTGCACTAGCTTATGAGAATATTTTTCAACAGCTATATTCACTATTTCAATAAAACAAAACTGATATAAGGACTATGTCATGGAAAGAGAGCTTGAAGTAATGTCTGTAGCCTCAGCTGAAACCGAAACGGATAAGGTCGAGCTAAAAGCAATACCAGTTTCAAACTACATAACTGCAAATGATGAAGTGCAGAATAGAATATTTCAGGCGGCACAAGGAGGAAAGGCAACACAAGAGCTACACAAAAAGGTCGAAGCACACAGTAAGAAAGTTAGCGAGTTAATATCAGCCATCAGCGATGACCCAACCAGATACTGGAATAAGGGCACCCTGACTGATGGCAGTGAAATTCAATATGCACAAGTAGGGGAAGCCAATATTGTTGTTCAATGCATCAGCAAGATTGATGCAGAAACCAATCAAAAAATCAAAGACAGTAAAATTGATATCTCGGATGCAAAATTAAGAACAACCGTAGTGGTGAAAACCTCCACACCTGAAATGACCGGCATAAGCAGTTTGTTTGTTTTTAGTACAAACCTTGTTGCCCCGTGGGAGATAACTGTATTAATTGCAAAGGGGCTAACAAAGCTTTTCCAGTCCCTTATTGCTCGATCAACTGGTCTGCTAATAGCGTCTGAAGCTGAGGCAGTTCAAGCCGCCATGGCAAGCAATAGGGCCTTTATTCGATTTGCCGGGTGGACTCAATCTCCAAGTAGAATAGCATGGGTAGTTCGAGGTGTAGCCAAATTGGGGATTTATGCCGCACTTGCCTATGCGACTGATCTATTAATAAGAAATTTTATTATCCGCGAATATCGACATGTTTTAATAATCTACAATCTAACCAGCCTAGATTTGAAGGTGGAACTACTACACCTAGATAATGTAGGCGAGATTGATGACGATTCGACGGAGAATAATGTACTAGATAAAATCCACAAGCCGGGAGAGAGGATTGCCATTGGCGATTTACCTGTAACACAAAGCAATTTAACAATATCGTTAGCAAAGTTGATATTATCAAACAAAAACACCATACTTGAAGGTATGGGCGGAGTAATAAAGCTCAAAAATATTAATGGAGGTGATTTCGATAACGTGGTTGCAACATTTGCAATCCCCAGATTTGGCAACAACTCAATCTCCGCAGGCTTTAATATTGATGGGGAAAACCTAGCCCCATACTATAACGATATATCCACCAAGTACCAGCAGCTGAGCTATGTTAGCGAACATGGCCGATACAAGGCGATAATGGCCACAAATTCACTGAAAGGTGCAGATGATAACGCCTACTACTCCACATTAACGATCGTTGATACAGCCATGTTCGACGACAACAATGTACTAAAACAATTCAGACAGCTAACGTCGGCAACAGCACCAAACAAAGACCTTAAGGACATTAACTTTAAGTGGCAGATCGAAAACAAAACCACCCTAACCAATCTCCCTCTTTGTTTTTCCGGGGGGCGAGTTGGCATTGAGTGCAAGAGTGTAGAAAAGTTTGATTCAAATGGTCTGTCCGAATTGGCCGATTGGAAATTTTATATAAGTCGTTTAAAAGGGGAGTCAACTGGAGGTCTAATTTATGGCCATTTGCCAGACACCTCTTGGAATCTCAACTTTCCGATTAGAACAGACAAACTGAATGACGACACTATTTTGAGGTTGGTGCTAGAAGGAAATAAAGACAATTTCTTTCAAGGCAGCCACCTAAATTACATATCCTCAACCACATCTAAGGTGGTGCATGTGGAGCTATTGATCAGCATTGAAGAAATAAGCACTTCCCCAAAAGGATATAGAGATTACAATATCGCGAGCCGATCTTGGTCTGATTTGGTATTAACACACTAGAGTTCACCATTTCACATACGACTCTTAAGAAAATAGCCTGGGGAAAAGCATTTTCATGCCCCAGGCATTTTATTTGATAGAGTCCACAGAAGTGGTGTAGATGCTGGTTTTTTATTTAAATAATATTAATTTTGAATCAATGCCGGATTGTTCCTTAGCGGGTATTGATATTTGATTGCCAGGATTTGTTTTCAGTGCCGGTCATTAAATAAAAAAGGTTGGCCGCAATCCTGTTGCGGCCAACCTTGGGTGCTACCCGGTCAAACTCAGCGTTTGGCCAGTTGCTGCACCACCGCCACCAGCGTGTCGATCTCCTCGCAGGTGTTGTAGAACGCCAGCGATGGCCGCACCGTCGCCTCCAGCCCGAAACGGCGCAGGATCGGCTGCGCGCAGTGGTGGCCGGAGCGCACCGCGATGCCTTGCTGGTTCAGTGCGCGGCCGATTTCCTCGGTGCGGTAGCCGGGCAGCACGAAGGACAGCACGCTGGCCTTGTGCTCGGCGGTGCCGATCAGCCGCAGCCCCGGCACGCGCTGCAGGCCGCGGGTGGCGTAGACCAGCAGGTCGTGCTCGTAACGGGCGATGTTGTCCAGCCCGATGCGCTCCACGTAGTCGATGGCGGCGCCCAGCCCCACCGCGTCGGCGATGTTGCCGGTGCCGGCCTCGAACTTGTTCGGCGCCGGCTGGTACAGCGTCTTCTCGAAGGTGACGTCGGCGATCATGTTGCCGCCACCCTGCCACGGCGGCATCGCCTCCAGCAGCGCCGCCTTTCCGTACACCACGCCAATGCCGGTCGGCGCGAACACCTTGTGCCCGGAGAACACGAAGAAGTCCGCGTCCAGTGCCTGCACGTTGACGCGCAGGTGCGACACCGACTGCGCGCCGTCCACCAGCACCCGCGCCCCGGCGGCGTGCGCCAGCGCGATGACCTCGGCCACCGGGGTGACCGTGCCCAGCGCGTTGGACACCTGGGTGATGGCCACCAGCCTGGTGCGGCTGTTCAAGAGCTGGCGGTACTCGTCGAGCAGGATCTGGCCGCTGTCATCCACCGGAATCACGCGGATGCGTGCGCCGACGCTGGCCGCCAGCTGCTGCCACGGCACGATGTTGGCGTGGTGCTCCAGGTTGGAGACGATGATCTCGTCGCCGGCGCCGATGTTCTGCCGCCCCCAGGTGTTGGCCACCAGGTTGATCGCCTCGGTGGCGCCGCGTACGAAGATGATCTCGTCCGGGCTACCGGCGCCGATAAAACGCGCCACCTTGTTGCGGGCGGCCTCGTAGGCGTCGGTGGCGCGGGCGGCCAGCTCGTGCGCCGCGCGGTGGATGTTGGAGTTCTCGTGCTGGTAGAAATAGGCCAGCCGGTCGATTACCGATTGCGGCTTGTGCGTGGTGGCGGCGTTGTCCAGCCAGATCAGCGGTTTGCCGTTCACCCGCTCCGCCAGGATCGGGAAATCGCGGCGGATGGCGTTGACGTCAAAGCCGTGCTGGCGGCTGGCGACGTGGCGGTCGAAATCCGGCGCCTTGTCCAGCTTCACTGCCGGTTCCAGGAAATAGAACTGGCTGCTGGCGGGGGCGGCAGCGGGCGCCGGTGCGGCAGGCTGCTGGCGGCTGTCGCCGGCCAGCAGTGCGCGCAGCACGTCCTCGCCCGGCAGACCGAACGACTGCGCGGTGACGCGGTCGTCCACGCCGGGCAGCGGCGCGGCCTGGGGGCTGCCGGCCAGCTCGCCGTAACGGCCTGCTTCGCTGACGAAGTAGTACGGCGACGAGGCTGGCGCACCACCGGCAGAGGGGGCCGACGGCTGCGCTGCGGCCAACTGTGGTACGGCGGCGGCGTAGCCTGGCGGCACCGCGTAGGCGGCGTCGTCGCGCAGCCCGCTCCCCACGGCCGGGGCCGGGGCGCTGGCTGGCAGCGGCTGGATGGCCGGTGCGGCGGCGGGCGATGGCGGCGTCAGGCTGCTGGTCTCCGTCGGGGTGTCGCCCGGCAGCGCGCTGAAGAAGGCGTTGGCCAGCCGCGCCAGGTCGGCCACGTCCGGCAGGCCATCCGGCTTACTTGTAAGTGTCTGGATAGTCATGGTACTTGCCAATCTCCACGTCTTCGAGCACCGCCAGTGCGTCTTCGGTCAGCACCGCCAGCGAGCAATACAGCGAAATCAGGTAGGAGGCGATGGCATTGCGGTTGATGCCCATGAAGCGCACCGACAGCCCCGGGCTCTGTTCGCCGGCCACGCCCGGCTGGTACAGGCCGACCACACCCTGGCGCTTGTCGCCGACGCGCAAGAGCAGGATCTTGGTCTTGCCGTTTTCGTCGATCGGCAGCTTGTCCGACGGGATGATCGGCACGCCGCGCCAGGTGATGAACTGCGAGCCGAACAGGCTGATGGTCGGCGGCGGCACGCCACGGCGGGTGCACTCGCGACCGAAGGCGGCAATCGCCAGCGGGTGGGCGAGGAAGAAACCCGGCTCTTTCCACACCTTGGTCAGCAGCTCGTCAAAGTCGTCCGGCGTCGGTGCGCCGGTGAGGGTGCTGAGCCGCTGGCTGTCGTCGACATTGGCCAAGAGGCCGTATTCCGGGTTGTTGATCAGCTCGGATTCCTGACGTTCCTTGATGGTCTCGATGGTCAGGCGCAGCTGTTCCTTGATCTGGTCGTGCGGGCTGCTGTACAGGTCGGAGACGCGGGTGTGCACGTCCAGCACGGTAGTCACCGCATTGAGGAACAGCTCGCGCGGCTGGTCTTCGTAGTCGACGAAGGTTTGCGGCAGCTCGGCTTCGTCGCGCTGCGAGCACGCGACCCGCATATTGCCCGCGTTTTTCACGCGGTTGAGGCGGAAGATGCCGGCCTCGACCGGCGTCCACTGCAGCAGGTGTACCAGCCAGCGCGGGCTGATGGTGGACAGTTGCGGGACGGTCTTGGTGGCGTTTGCCAGCTGGCGGGCGGCGTTGTCGCCCAGTGCCAGTTGGGCATCCTGATGTTCGGCCATGATGGTTCCTTGTGTGGCGTTGGTTGCGGTAAAAAAGGGTGGCGGCTAGCGGGCGAGATGCTGCGTGCCGGTGATGTTCTGGCTGTTGGCCTGGGTAATGTGGCTGCCGGGCAGCACGTCGCGGGTGAGCCAGACATTGCCGCCGATGGTGGCGCCCTGGCCGATGGTGATGCGCCCCAGCAGGGTGGCGCCGGCGTAGATCACCACGTCGTCTTCCACGATCGGGTGGCGCGGCTGGCCTTTTTCCAGCTTGCCGTCGGCGTCGCTGTTAAAGCGTTTGGCACCCAGCGTCACCGCCTGGTACAGCCGTACCCGCTCGCCGATGACGGCGGTTTCGCCGATCACCACGCCGGTGCCGTGGTCGATGAAAAAGCCCTTGCCGATCTGCGCGCCGGGGTGGATGTCAATGCCGGTTTCCGAGTGCGCGATTTCGGCCAGAATGCGCGCCACCAGCGGCACGCCGGCGCGGTACAGGTAGTGCGCCAGACGGTGGTAGATGATGGCGGTGATGCCGGGGTAGCACAGCAGCACCTCGTCCACGCTGCGTGCCGCCGGATCGCCGAGGTAGGCGGCGTGCACGTCGGCATCCAGCACGCGGCGCAGCGCGGGCAGCGCGGTGGCCAGGCCCTTGGCAATCGCCACCGCCTGCGTTTCGCTGCGGCTATCGCTCAGCCCCTGCAGCCGCGCCGAGTAGCTCAGCTCCAGCTGCAGCTGCCTGACCAGCGCGTCCAGTGCCTGCGCCAGGGTGTGGCCGACGTAAAAGTCTTCGCTGCTTTCGCTCAGCTCCGGCGGCCCCAGCCGCATCGGAAACAGCACGCCGCACAGCGCGTTGGCGATGTCGCGCAGCGCGTCGCGCGCCGGAAACTCGCGCCCGCCCAGCTCGCGGGTGCGGCCGTGGGCCTGGCGCCAGGCCTGGCGTGCGCTGCGCAGCTCGCGCACGATGCTCTCGATGCCCCAGCTCTGTTGATGACTGGCCAGGTTCAGCCAGCTTTTGGCACGATCATTCATGTAAGCCGCTCCAGTAAAAGGGTCTTGCTAGTCTTGCTGCCACGGCAGGCGGTGATGGCGCCAGCCGCCGACATCGCCACGGCGGTTCTGTTCGTCCAGATCGCCTTCGAAGCCTTCCAGCACGTTGAATACCTGGCTGAAACCGGCGCGGGTGGCCGCCTCGGCGGCGGCGGCGGAGCGCTTGCCGCTGCGGCACAGCAGCACGATCACGCTGTCCTTGCCGGCGGCCTTGCTTTCCAGCTCGCGCAG
>Ga0209172_10001708_pt1 | contig 44141 bp, 39 predicted proteins | sample LarsenN4metaG_FD_184113 | JGI IMG/M metagenome (GOLD analysis project Ga0209172, IMG submission 184113) | Hot spring sediment bacterial and archeal communities from British Columbia, Canada, to study Microbial Dark Matter (Phase II) - Larsen... ... | reverse complement strand
CACGGATGGCCTATGACTACATTGCCGGGGGCGCAGCGGACGAAATCACCTTGCGGCGCAACCGCACAGCGTTTGATGAAATCAGGCTGAAGCCGCGGGTACTGGTGGACGTCAGCCAGCTGGACACGCGGCTGGAGCTGTTCGGGCAGCGGATGGATTTTCCGATCCTGCTGGCGCCGACGGCCTACCACAAGCTTGTGCATCGGGAAGGAGAGGCGGCGACGGCGCGGGGCGCAAGCGCAGCCGAAGCCACTCTGGTGGTCAGTTCTTTCTCTACGACGGCCGTGGAAGACATTGCCCGAGCAGCGAGTAGGCCGCTCTGGTTTCAGCTCTATGTGCAATCGGATCGGGAGTTCACGCGTGATCTGGTGCAGCGGGCGGAAGCAGCGGGCTGCCGGGCGCTTTGCATTACCGTGGACACGCCGGTGGCGGGAACGCGCGACCGGGAACGGCGCGTGCGGTTCAACCTCCCGCCCGAGCTGGAACTGGAGAATCTGCGGGAGCTCACAGCCAAACTCCCGCGCAGCGCACATCTGAGCGAACGAGACATTTACAGCGTCGTATTGGATCCGACATTGACCTGGGAGACGGTGGGCTGGATTCGCTCGTTCGCGCGTGTGCCGGTGATTCTGAAAGGCATACTCGCCCCGGAGGATGCACGACGCGCCGTGGAGGAAGGCTTTGCGGGCGTGCTGGTTTCCAATCATGGGGCGCGGAACCTGGACACGGTGCCGGCGACCATTGCAGCGTTACCGCGCATTATCGAAGCAGTGGAAGGGCGGATTCCGGTGCTGGTGGACGGCGGGGTGCGACGCGGCACCGACGTGGTCAAGGCGCTGGCACTGGGCGCGAAAGCGGTCCTGGTCGGAAGGCCTTATCTCTGGGGCCTCGCGGTGAACGGGTCGGAGGGTGTCCAGCGCGTGGTCGAGCTGCTGCGGACTGAGTTGGAAGCCGCCATGGCACTCTGCGGCACCCCCACGCTGGCTGCCATCACACCCGCTGTGCTCTGGCCAGAGCGGTAGTTTTCAGTTTACAGTTCAAAGTTGTCAGTTCTTTCGGCCTGTTCGCCGCCTGCGGAAAGTCCCTTTGCGGGACAGTGTCGGGGGGGCTGCCTCAAGCTCCTTGAGGGTTTCCCGGAGAGGAGCCAGGAAGGCAGGCTCAAACAGGATGCCGACGTCTTTCTGTTTCAGGGCGCGGATGCGGTCGCGCAGTTGGGCCGCACGCTCGAATTCAAAGCGCCTGGCTGCCTCCCGCATCTGCTCCTCGAGCTTCACAATCAGGTCGCGGAGCTGCTCCTCGCTCTTGATCTCCTCAAACCCAGTCTCACCCAGGGGCACAGTGGCGTAGTCCGCCTCAACGATCTGCGCCAGCGCCATGTCCACCGGCTTGATGACGGATGCGGGCGTGATGCCGTGCTCGCGGTTGTAGCCGAGTTGGAGGCCGCGGCGGCGATTGGTTTCCTCCAGGGCGTCGCGCATCGAATCGGTGACAACATCCGCATACAGAATGGCGGTGCCGTGAAGATGCCGGGCAGCGCGACCAATGGTCTGGATGAGAGAAGTCTTCGAGCGCAGAAAGCCCTCTTTGTCGGCATCGAGGATGACGACGAGAGAAACTTCCGGCAGGTCGAGGCCTTCGCGGAGGAGGTTGATGCCAATGAGGACGTCAAAGGCGCCCCGCCGCAGGTCGCGGAGGATACGAACACGCTCGAGGGTGTCAATCTCCGAGTGCAGGTAGCGGCAGCGGACACCGAGTTCGGTGTAGTACTGCGTCAGGTCTTCCGCCATGCGTTTCGTGAGCGTGGTAACCAAGACGCGTTCGCCGTGGGCGACGCGTTTGCGAATCTCACCCAATAAATCATCCACCTGACCGCGCACGGGACGCACTTCCACTTGGGGGTCCACCAAGCCGGTGGGGCGAACGATTTGCTCGACCACCACACCGGAAGCCCGCGTCAACTCATAGGGGCCCGGCGTGGCCGAAACGTAGATAACCTGCTGGACGCGCTGCCAGAACTCGTCGAAGCGCAGCGGACGGTTGTCCAGTGCACTGGGGAGGCGGAAGCCGAAGTCCACCAGTGTCTGCTTGCGCGACCGGTCGCCTTCGTACATCCCGCGGACTTGGGGGACGGTCTGGTGGGACTCGTCAATGAAGAGCAGATAGTCGGAGGGGAAATAGTCGAGCAAGGTAGGCGGGGGCTCCCCGGGCTGGCGACCGGAGAGATGGCGCGAGTAGTTCTCGATGCCGTGGCAGTAGCCGACGGTGCGCATCATTTCAACGTCAAACATCGTCCGCTGCCAGACGCGCTGGGCTTCGACCGTCTTGCCCTGCTTCTCAAGTTCGGGTTTCCAGTGTTGGAGCTCTGCGAGGATGCTTTCGAAAGCATCCTCGCGGGTCTGCTCGGGGATGACGTAGTGCGTGCGTGGATAGATGGGAACACGGGGATGCGTTTCGCGGACTTCACCCGTGAGGGGATCGATTTCCGCGATTTCGTCCACTTCGTCGCCCCAGAGCTGGATGCGAAAAGCCGTGTCCACATCGGTGGGGTAGATTTCGACCACATCCCCGCGAACGCGGAAGCTGCCGCGGCGCAGGTCTTCGCTGCGCTCGTACTGAATCTCAACCAGCTTTGCCAGCATGCGCTCGCGGGGCAGGTGCTGCCCTTTTTCCAGCAAGAGCAGCATTCCGTGGTAGGCCTCGGGTGATCCAAGCCCGTAGATGCAGGAGACGCTGGCGACAATGAGGGTGTCGCGGCGCTCGAACAGCGCGCGAGTGGCGGCCATGCGGAGCTTGTCGAGCTCGTCGTTGATGGTGGCTTCCTTTTCGATGTAGGTGTCGGTGGCCGGCAGATAGGCTTCCGGCTGGTAGTAGTCGTAGTAGCTGACGAAGTAGTGGACGGCGTTGCGCGGGAAGAAGGCGCGGAACTCATGGAAGAGCTGGGCGGCCAGGGTCTTGTTGTGAGCGAGCACGAGCGTGGGACGGTTGACCTGCTCGATGACCCGGGCCATGGTGTAGGTCTTGCCCGAGCCGGTGACCCCGAGCAGCACCTGGTGGGCTTCGCCCTCGCGGACGCCCCGGACGAGGGCTTCGATGGCCTGCGCCTGGTCGCCGCGGGGCGTGTAGTCACTGACGAGCTTGAAGGTCATTCCTCCTAGCTGCTCCAGGGGCTGCTGTCAAAACCCTCTATTATACGCGGCATCGCGAGCCGTTTCGTACGCGTGTGCCATAATAGCTGTTCGCTCAACCTTCAGAGGAAAGAACCGTGCAGCGGTTTGCCCAAGTCGGCGAGGCGGTGGCTGCCACCACGAAGAAGACGGAGAAGGTGCGTCTGGTGGCGGACTATTTGAACTCACTGCCGGTGGCGGATGCCGCCCGCGCCGCCCTCTACCTCACGGGACGACCTTTTCCCCGGGCGGAAGAACGCACACTGGATGTCGGCGGGGCGTTGCTGTGGGAAGTGGTGGCGCGATTGAGCGGTGCAGACGAGGAAACCGGAGCTCGTGCCTATCGCAAGCACGGTGACGCGGGCGCGGCGGCGGCTGAGCTACTCGCCCAGCGCGCCCCGGAGCCTCCGCCGCTCAGCTCAGCCGACGTAGCCGATGCCTTTGACGAGGTAAGCCGCGCGCGGGGGCCGTCGCAGAAATTGCCCCGGCTGGAATTGCTCTTTCGGCGCGCGGCGGCGCGCGAGGCCAAGTATCTCATCAAGATCATCACCGGTGACCTTCGCATCGGACTGCGCGAGAGCTTGGTCGAAGAGGCCATGGCACAGGCTTATGGAGTACCGCTCGCGATAGTGCGCCGGGCGACGATGTTGACGGGAAACATCAGCCAGGTGGTGCGGCTGGCCGCCGAGGGGAGGCTCGAGCAGGCCAGCCTCCGACCCCTCCATCCGATTGATTTCATGCTGGCAAGCCCCGTGGAAACTGCAGCCGAAGCGATGGAGTATTTCCGCGAGGGCGCGCTGGTCGAGGACAAGTACGACGGCATCCGTGCGCAGGCACACAAGGTAGGTGGGCAGGTTCGGCTCTTCTCCCGTACCCTCGACGACATCACGGCACAGTTCCCGGAGCTGATCCCGGCGCTCGAGGCGCTGCCAGGGAGTTTCGTGCTCGACGGCGAAGTGCTCGCCTGGAAAGAAGGCGGTGCCCTACGCTTCCAGGAGTTGCAGAAGCGGCTGGGGCGCAAAGAGCCGGACGCGGCGCTGCAGGCGGAAGTGCCCGTGGCACTGATAGTTTTTGATCTACTGTTTCGCGGTGGCCGTCTCCTCCTGGACACGCCACTCCAAGAGAGGCGGGAAGAGTTGGCGAGGATCTTGGAAGCATCGTCCAGCGAGCACGTTCAGCTCGCGGTGGCACAGGCGTGTCGCTCCGCAAGCGAACTGGAGCAAGCCTTCGAAGCCGCACTGGTGCGCGGCAATGAAGGCGTGATGGCAAAGGCACCGGATTCTGTCTATGCACCCGGACGACGCGGCAAGCAGTGGCTGAAGCTTAAGCGTCCGCTGGCAACGCTGGACGTGGTGGTAACGGCGGCCGAATACGGTCACGGGAAGCGGCGCGGCCTGCTGTCTGACTACACCTTCGCCGTCCGGGATGGGGAGCGCCTGCTGAACATCGGCAAGGCGTACTCCGGCTTGACCGATGCGGAAATCGTTGAGATGACCGACCATTTCAAGCAGCACGTGCTCGAAGACCACGGCTTTCGCCTGATCGTCGAGCCGACGGTGGTGATCGAGGTCGCCTTCAACAACATCCAGCGCTCGCGCCGGCACGCCAGCGGTTTTGCCCTCCGCTTCCCGCGCATTGTCCGGCTGCGGACAGACAAGTCCGTGGCGCAGCTGGACACGCTGGCGCAGGTCGAAGAACTCTTCGCCCGGCAGGGCACCCGCAAGGAGAGAGAGCACTAACGCGGAGAGGCCGGAGCCAGTCGCACAACCGGCTCGCGCCAGCGCCCACGGATTTCATAGAGGGAAGCGAAGAGCGCTCGCTGGGCGGGTGTGGGCTGGAGGCCGGCAACCAGCAGCGGCTGGCCACGCAGCCGCAGATTCAGACGTCCCTCGAAGTCAACCTCGCCGCTCAGTTCCAGTCCAAAAGTGTCAACGACCATGCGCGCATCCTCGCAGCGGGCACGTTGGTTGGCGAGGCGGAACTCGCCCGCCAGGCTGTGGATGAGGGTCTCGGGCAGGTTGTCGGATTCCTCCGGTGAGAGGCGCGCGGCAGCGCGGAGGGCGCCAAGCAGATTGATGCGAGTGAGGGCGGTTTCGGTAACGACGCCCGCGACGACCCCGCTCAGGTGGCGCCGGAAGTCGCTGAGCCCGTAGCCGGCGGTTTCCAAGTTCACGTTGACAGCCAAACTTCCCCCGCGGACGGAATCGGAAGCGAGCAGGCGCTCGACCTCCACTTGCCGGAGATTGCCCGCGAGATGGTAGCGGGGCGGGCTGCGGCGGAAGTCGCCGCGGAAGCGGCCGCGGAAGCGGCCAGCCAGCAAGCGGAAGTGAAGCTGCCGGAAGACTAACTGGCGCTCTTTCCACTCGAGGTCGGCCTGGACGTCTGCAAGGTCAAAGGGACCTGCGGCAAGAGCAGGAATCTGCAGGTGGCCGCGGGCATGGAGCCTCTCCCAGCCCTGGCTGGGTGGCACGGTGGAGCCGAGCAAGGTCGTTAGAATCCCGCGCGCTCGCGCAGGATTCAGCAAGGCATCCAGCTCGTGCAGACTGAAGCGGTCAAGGGTGAGCTCAAACGTCCAGGGAGAATCCGGGCGGAGGCGCTCCAGGTGGCCAGCCAGGTTCGCTTTGCCCAGGCGGGCCGCCAGAGATGAAATCCTGACCGCCAGGCCATCGTATTCCACCCGGGCGGAATCGATCTGAAGGAGTCGGTTGAGGAGGAAGGGACGAAAGCTGACATCGCGGAGTTCGAGGGTTCCCTGGCGACGCCGGTTTTGCCAGCCGCCGAGGTCGCCGTGCCACTGCAGATCGAATTGGGCGGCACCGCGCCATTCGCTCTCCCCCCACAGATTCCATCCCAGGGCGCGGGCAGCAGCGGTAAGTTGCTGCAACGAAACCTCGGATGTGCGAACTTCAATGCGGGCATTCCAGCGCGCGTTTCGCGGCGTCAGCCGCGCACGTGCTTCGAGTAACTGGCCGCTGGGAAACAGGAGACGAAACATTGAAGACGCAAGCCGACCGCCCTCCCATCGAACCTCGCCCGACTCCAAGCGGAGGGGTTGACGGATGCCGGGAATGTTCAAGCGGGCAGACTGGTCAAGAACAAGCGCGGCCTGCCAGCGGTCCAGGGATCCGACGAGTTGAGCAGCAAGTCGCGCAGTTCCTTCCAGCCGAACCTGGGGAGCCACGCCGGCCTTAACGGCACTGTACTGGGCCAGCAGCTCTGCGAGCGACAGTGCGGGGGAGTCGGCGACGAGCGCCCATTGGCGCGCGCCGAAGACATCCGCCACATGGCCGCGAACATCGAGTTGCGAGGCTTCGGTGGTGACGCGCAAACGGACAACCTCGAGGGTGTGGGCAGGGCGGGAAAAGCTCACCTGGAATTCTCCACGGTAGCGAGGGACAGGCCGGGCGGGAATCAAATCCCAGCTGCGAACGTCCTGGAGAGAGAAGTCACCGCTCACAGAAAACTGCTCGGAAGTCCCTTTTAGCGTGCCGCGCAGGCTGAGCTGTGCGCGCAGGGGGCTTTCCTGCCCGGTAAGGAACGCGATCCACTGCGAGAGACTCCCTGGTCCTATTTCCAGGGAACCCTCAAGCAGCTGCCCCGACGCCGCTTCCGGGTTGGGCCGGAAGACTGCGGTGAGCTTGCCGGGACCAATCTCCGTTAAGCGGCGGTCCGAACGAAAGGGCTGCGCTTCCAGGCTCAGGCGCCAGCCGTCCGGGGCTGCGCGCAGGCTGAAGCGGGCATCCGTGAGGGCATGAACCCTTTTTTCATATCCCTCCTTGAAGTTGATGCGCCCTCCTTCGGCCGAAAGGGCGGGCCACCCCTCGGCGATGGGACGAGCCCAAAGAGCCAGATTCCAGGAGCCCTCGGGACTGCGGACGAGATTGAGGCTGGGCCGAACCAGGTGAAGCTCGGCGCATGCAATGCGCCCACGGGACAATGCAGCCAGCTTCGGGCGACACCGGGCCTGCTCCGCGTGGATGAAGGGCTCGGCGCCGAAGGGCTCGGCTTCCCCGATTCTCACCCCGAAGGCACGCAAGGACGGGCGCGGGAGCAGGTTGACCTCGACACGATCCAATTCCACCGTGCGGCCCCACTGCGATTCCAAGGCACGGGACAGGCGCCCACGGAGACGGAGAAAACTGGAGGCCAGTGGGAGGAGAGCCAGCAGGACAATCCCCAGAAGCAGCCAGGCCAGCAAGCGCCGCTTTGTCATTGGAAGCTAGCGAACGATGTGCAAGATGCGGTCCCAGCGCGTCCAAGAAAAGAAATGGACGGCGGTTTCCCACCAAGCAGCCACCTGCTGGGAGAGGCCGTTGCGCTGGTGGCGGTTGGCGCGGCTGCTGAAGGACCAGTAGATGAAGAGGGGACGGCCGACGATGTTCTTGCGGTCGACGAAGCCCCAGTAGCGGCTGTCGGAGCTGCGGTCGCGGTTGTCGCCCATGACGAAGTAGCGGTTGGGAGGGAGGACCAGTTCGTCTCTGACGCGGAACTGATCGAGCTGGGCGGCCCAGTCGGCGGGCAGCTCGTGCACCATGTAACTGTTTTCCGGCGGGAAGTTGTCCCGGAAATCAGGGTGGACGAGGGGATCGCGGTGGGTCTTGTACGGCTCCTCGATGGGTTGACCGTTGATGAAAACCTGTCGCCGGACAATCTTCAGCCGGTCCCCCGGCAGCCCAATGACCCGCTTGACGAAGTGCTGGTGGGGCGGTTCAGGATACTTGAAGACGATGATGTCACGCCGGCGGAGGGGCCGATAGGGGAGCAGCCCCTTGGCGTCACCCGGCTCGCCCGCAAAGGCAAACTTGTTGACGAGCAAGTGGTCACCGATCAGCAGGGTGTCTTCCATTGAACTGGAAGGAATCTTGAACGCCTGCAAGATGAACGTAGTTCCAAAAAGCGCCAGAATGACGGTAACGAGCAGCGAGTCCAGGTACTCGCGGGGCGAACTGGCCTTCTTTTCTTTCCGCCGCGATTCGCTCATGGGGTCTCCGCCGGCAAAGTCTGCTGCAGGCGCGCCAGCGCTGTACGCGCGGCTTGCTGCTCGGCTGCTTTCTTGCTCACTCCACGGCCTTCCGCCAGCCGCACATCTCCGACCCAGACCGCGATGGTAAACTGCTTGCGGTGTTCGGGCCCGTGGGTGGAGACAACCTGGTAGCGGGCGGGCGGCTGCTGGAAGGCCTGCAGGTGTTCCTGCAGGGCGGACTTATAGTCGGCCCGGGCCAGCGAGTCGATTCCTGAACGTTCCAGCTCCTCGAGCCAGAGGCGGCGTACGAGCCCGCGCACGGCCTCGATGCCACCGTCGAGATAGACGGCCGCAATCAAGGCCTCCACGGCGTTCGCCAGGATGGTTTGTTTGTGACGGCCCCCGGTCTTTTCCTCGCCTGGACCGAGCCACAGGTAGCGCCCCAGGTCAAGCTGCACGGCCACCGCGTAGAGGCGAGCGGCGCTGACCAGATTGGATTTGATGCGGGCCAACGTGCCCTCCCGCAGGCGCGAGCCCAAGCGGTAGAGTTCCTCGCTGACCAGAAAGCCCAGAATGGCATCGCCGAAGAATTCGAGCCGCTCGTTGTCGCCCGCCGCGGCATCCGGCTCACCCCGATGGGAGCGATGAGTCAAGGCCTGCTGCAGCAAACTGCGATCGCGAAACGTGTAGCCGAGGACCTGCTCAAGCACGTCCACTTGCTCCAGGGTTTTCGTGCGTCCCAGCTTCACGGTCAGGCTTCAGGCTGCGGAGGCTTGGGTGCTGGCGGCTGGCTCTCCGGCGGCGTGGGGGCGGCTGGCTTGCGTTTTGCCAGTTCTTGCTCGGCGAGCTTCAGGTGCTCGACCGCCTGCTCGTACATCAACCCGCCCAAGCCCACGGCTTTGCGAAATACCTCCACCGCTTGCTCGTGCTTGTCCTGGAGGAGATAAGCGCGGCCCAGACGGATCAGGTCGGCCTGGTTGGGTTGCGCTTCGGCCAGTTGGACGGCTTTCAGCAGCTCCTCTTCGGCTTTCTGGTTGTTGTCGCGGAGAAGGTAGACGTAGCCCAGCGTGGCGTGAGGCTGGGCTTCGATCAGCTTCTTCTGAAGCTCGACCTCTTCTTGCGTCATCGTCGGGGGCGGCGTAATCGCGGACAGGTAAGGAGGAAGGAGTTCGATGGAGCGCTGGGCATACTTTTCAGCCTTCAGCAGCTTTTCTGCGTAGTCGGCATCCTCCTTTTTGGCCCCCTCGGCCAGCGAATCCGCAACAATCATGTGAGCCACGGGGTCGTCGGCCTTGAGGGCAATGGCACGCTCGCCGTATTCGACAGCCTTGGCATGATTGTTGATCCGCCGGAAGGAGTCGCTGGCATGCAGGCAAAGGCTCCACGCATAAGGTGTATCGGGGTATTTCTGGAGAAACTCCTCGATGAGTTTGGCGCGCTGGGCCCGGTCGAGAGTGGACTCAATCGCCATCAATGCTTGGCGCTGCTCGGCCATGGCTGCCGGGTCAGGTGGTGGGGCCGGCTTCTGCTGTTCAGCGGGCTGCTGGGCCGCCAGCGCGGCAGCGGCGAGCAGGAGCAGAGACAGAATCAATAGGCGTCGCGGATGTTTCACCAAAGTTCCTCCTCCTGATTGGACTCCTTTCGCTTTCCTACGGTTGCATATCTCTCAGCATGGGCCGGTAGGGAGCCTCCAGGCCACGGCGGGCCGCCTCCTGGGCTTTTTGCGGAATGCCCGTCAGGGCCAGGGCGGCGCGGTAACTGGTGAGCGCCTCTTCCCTTTTGCCGGCCAGATCATAGAGCCGGCCCAGATAGACATAGGTCCACGCCAGGATGTGGGGGTCGCGGGCGACGCGAGCAGTGCGTTCGAACAACGCGTGCGCACGTTCCGCGTCGCGCTGCAGGCTGGCGATGAGGGCAAGCCCGTAGAGAGCGCGGGGCTCCTCGGCGTTGTACTCGCTCAGGGCGCGCTCGAAGAGGAGCCGTGCGCGTTCGTGATTTCCCTGGGCAAGCTGGCGCTCGGCTTCCGCCAGCTGGGGTTCGGGTCCGGGGGCCACGAGCGGCTCGGGCGCGGCCGGTTGCTCTTCCGTGGGAGCGAAACGCACTTGCTCGAGGCGCGTGCGCTCGGATATCGGGTCCAGGGGAGCAATCAGCTCGGGGAAGTACAGCCGCAAGGAAGGCTCGATATGTTCAAAGCGCTTCAGGGCGCCGACGAAGTAGCGCGTGAGGATAAAACCCTCCTCTTCCAGCTCCTTCAGCCGCGTTGCCGTGGGCGCCTCGGGTGTCTGTTCCAGACGAAACTCAATCGCCTGAATGAGGCATTCAGTGGCGAGCAGGAAGAAATCGTCGCGGTAGGGATCGGGCAGGCGTGGGGCGCGGCGGGCCACTTCCAACAGCCCAGCCTTCTCGCTGATGTCGAAGGCATACTTGCGAGCAAAGGGGTCGAGGAGAAAATGCAAGTACTGGTGGCGGATGTCGTGGATCGGGTCACTTTGGGCGGGGTTGAGGACGAGATAGTAGTTGTCAGCGTAATTGCGCGCACTGGTGAGCCCCGGGGGAACGAGTGGCTCGAGAAAGACGACGTAGCGGCGGCCGAGCGTAGTTTCGTCCGCCAAGCGGAGGTAGGCGCGCGTCTGGAGCAAGGCCTGCGCGACGTCCCGCTGAAGGCGCGCGATGGCGGCCTCGTAGGCGGGCAGGTAGCGCAACCAGAGCGCGCGCAGGTTGGCCTCCGCATAGAATCTCTTTACCAGCGGGCGGAAGTCCGCGATCTCCTTCACATCCGGGGGAAGATCGTGGGGCGCGAGCAGAAACTCGAAGTCGGGCGGGGCGCTCAGGACCAGAGCGAGCGAGAGGTAGCGGCTGAGGTCTTGCCGGATGGTGCCGTGGCGATGCTGCGCCACGTAGGCGCGCACGGGGGCAAGGGTGTCTGCCGGCAAGAGCCGGAGATGACCCCACAGCTCCGCTGCTTGAACGGGGAGGCCGCGCTGCTCAACCCAGGGATTGAGTCCCCCCAAGCTGGCGGCCGCCACGACCGCAAAGACCTGCGGGCTGGCGTCGAGCGTGGCATCCGAGACAATCTGTGCGCGTGCGGGTGTCACTCCGAAAGAGAGAGCAACGACAAACACCAGAATCCGCGAGAGTAGAAGGGGTGAGGAGGTCTTCATTCTCACTCTAAGAACCGTGGACACACTCCCACCTGCCCGGGGATAGGCCAGCCGCGCGGGTCCTTCTTCGTTCTGCGGAATCTAGAAGTTTCCTGGGCGCCGGTTTTGCAGGATGTAGACCCAAAACTGCCTCGTTCTGCTCACAACGATTCAGGCTGGTGGACCTGGCGGGATTCGAACCCGCGACCTCCTCGATGCCATCGAGGCGCGCTCCCAACTGCGCCACAGGCCCACCGGGCAAACAGCCTTTGTAACACTCGCTCCGTGCGATGTCAACGCAGGCGACGATGCTAGATTTCGGGATAGAACTCAAAGAAGGCAGCGACGCTCTGGTCGAATTGCTTGCGGATGTCTTCCAGGCTGCCCTCGAGCAGGTGCATGGTGATGCGGGCGGGCTGGCTGTTGCGGAGAACCACCGTGGCTTCACGCACTTCAGCGAGGTCGTCGGCCGGGAAGAGGCGCAGTCCGTACACCAATGCGAGTCTGGCCATTGATTCCTCCTGTGAACTCCCAGGAATGCAAATCTGCCGTGTCTCAGGGCTGCGTGGGTTCGAGGCGGACGCTGAAGCGAAAGAAGGGAACGGGGCGGCCTCGGCCCCAGCGGTTGACGTCCCAGCGGGCGCGCAGGAACTTAACCTCGGGGCGCTGGGTGAGGTCGAGAACGAGCGCGGTTTCGCCGGGATAGAACTGCTGCGGGAGTTTCAGAATCGGCTGCTGGCCCCAGTTCGAGCTGTCGGGCGAGCCCCAGACAGAAACATCGAGGGATTCCTGCTCGGTGGCGGCCGCGAGGTGGAGCCGACAGGTAAACAGGCGGGCGCTGGCGGGGTTGAGTTCGACGACGGGGCCTTCACCGTTCGCCTCGACGGTGGTTTCTGCCGGAACCAGATAGATGTCAGTTGCAGTTTTGACTGGGCTCATCAAGCGCGCCATTCTAGCACGGCGAGCGAGTGTGTCAATTTGGGAGCGAGACCACTTCTTCGGCGAGGGTACCGGGGACGGTGACGGTTTCGAGCAGGGTGAGGGCGGCACGGAGCCGGAGGCGCTGACCCGCCGCATCGCCCGGCGCACCCATCGTGAAACCGCCGCGGGCGCGCACGAGCAGGCCGCGCGGCGGGCGGGCGCGTTCGCTGATCTGGCGGACGAAAGAGATGCAAACGGTGGCAATTCCCTCCCCTTCCAACACCTGCGCGATCAGACCGATCGACTGGTGGCAGATGAGTCAAGCCGGGGTGAGGACGACGGCGTCGGTGGCATCCTCACGGAGGCGCGCGGCGACTGCACGCGCGGTCGAGCGCACCAGCGCGTCGGTCTTGAGGATGTAGCCCATGAAACCAAAGTGGCGCGGAGCAACTTGGCCGATGACGCCTTCGACAGCGAGTTCTTCCAGCCGGTCGAGTGGGAACACAACGTTCAGGTCCCGATCAACACCCCGCCGGTCGTACTGGACGTCCGAGAGGCGGAAGCAGGCGCGGGGCGTCGAGCGCGGGAATTCGCGAAAGCTCCAGTCACCGAGCGGGTTCTTCATATCGAACGCCGGCTGGTCGTCGCGATGCAAGCCGGCGGTGGTAATCAACGCAACACGACAAGCCGAAAGAGGTTTTCCCGGGCGGGTGAGGGGAACATCGCGGGTGGCGCGGAAGGGGTAGCGCTCGGCCAGCCAGATGAAGAGCCGCGGCCAGAGCGGCGCAATCCGCCGCCCCAGATTGATGAGAATCACATCCACCCAGCTCATTGCCTCTAGCGCGGGCGTAGTTTTTTCAGGCGGCGAGCGGCTTCGTCGAGGGTCGCGTCGCGTTTGCAGAAGGCGAAGCGGACCTGCGTGCGGCCGTCGCGCGGGTCGTTGTAGAAACTCGAGCCGGGAACAACTGCAACCCCGATGTTTTTCACCAGGTACTGAGTGAAGGCGAGGTCGTCAGGGTAGCTGAAAGCGGAGATGTCGGTCATTACGTAGTAAGCTCCGCGGGGCTGGTAGCAGAGGAAGCCCGCTTGTTCGAGCGCGGGCAGGATCCGGTCGCGGCGGGTCTGATAGGCGCGGGCCAGCTCGGCGTAGTAGCTGTCAGGGAGCGAGAGCGCCACGGCGCCAGCCTCCTGCAAGGGCGCAGCAGCACCGACGGTGAGGAAGTCGTGGACTTTGCGGATGGCGGCGGTGACGGGCTCGGCCGCCAGCGCCCAGCCTACCCGCCAGCCGGTGACCGAATAGGTCTTCGACATCCCATTGATGGTAACGGTGCGGTCGCGCATGCCGTCCAGCGTGGCAATCGAGACGTGGCGCTCGCCGTCGTAGAGGATGTGCTCGTAGATTTCGTCGGTCAGGGCGAGCACGTTCCACTCCAGGCAGAGGTCGCGGATGAACTCCAGCTCCTCGCGGTGGAAGACCTTGCCGGTGGGATTGTTGGGCGTGTTCAGAATGATGGCCTTGGTGTGGTTGTTGAACGCGCGCCGGAGCTCAGTGGCGTCAAAGTGCCATTCCCCGTCAGAACGCGAGGGAGCGTGGAGCTTGACGAAGCGCGGGGTGGCGCCGGAGAGGATGGCGTCGGGGCCGTAGTTTTCGTAGAAGGGCTCGAAAATCACCACCTCGTCGCCTGCGTTCGTAATCGCGAGCAGGGCGGAAATCATGGCTTCGGTGGAGCCGCAGCAGACAGTGATTTCGGTTTCGGGGTTGATGTCGAGGCCCTGCCAGATTTTCACCTGCCGCGCAATCGCGTCGCGGAACGGCTTAGCGCCCCAGGTGATGGCGTACTGGTTGATGTCAGCGTCAATGGCAGCTTTGGCCGCTTCCTTGATTTCTTTCGGGGCGGGAAAGTCGGGAAAGCCCTGGGCCAGGTTGACCGCGCCGTAGAGCATGGCCTGGCGGGTCATCTCGCGAATGACGGATTCGGTGAAGCGGTCGGCCTTCTCGCTGGTCAGGCGTCTTTGCTGAAGGACTTCGTCGGGCACGGTCTGCGCAGCTTAGCACAAGTTCAGCCCACGGGCTGCTAGCGGCAACGAACTCCCGTTCGCCGTCGGCCCGTCAGCCCCGTTTGCTATGATGCCAGCGCGATGAAGCGGCATCCCAGCTTGCATGCGCTCAGCGAGCACCATCATCACGCCTTGGTGCGCGCGCTCGAGATCCGTCGTGCCGCGCAAGGTCCGGCACGCGCGCGGGCGCAGGCCGTCCGCGCGGCTGCGCAAACCTTCCTGCGCTTCTGGAAGAAAACCGGGCGCGAGCATTTCCGGCAGGAGGAAGAAGTCCTGTTGCCCGCCTTCGCTCGCCACGTGGCGTTGGATCAAGACGCCGCTGTGATGCGGATGCTCGCCCAACACGCCGTGATTCGCGGACTCGTCGAAGACCTGGCGGCCGCGCTGGCGCAAAAGCGTCCAGTGGAGAAAACTATGACCCGCCTCGGACAGTTGCTCCATGACCACGTCCGGCTCGAAGAGAATGAGATTTTCCCGCGCATTGAGGCGACCTTGGGCCAAGCCGAGTTGCAGACACTAGGCCACCAGTTGCCACGGATGCACAAGAAATCCTGAAGGCCTGCCACCGCGCCCGGCGGCGAAACTCAGCGGGCAGAGGATTCCCGAGCCGTGTAGAGGTCGCGGTAGAACTGGTAGTTGCGGAGCACCAAGTAGACGAAGTCGCGGCTCTGGCTGGCGGGGATGGATTCGACGAACTCGGCAGGTTCGGTCCACGCCCGACGAGCGTGCCAGCGGGCGACGGCGGTGCCGCCGGCGTTGTAGGCGGCCACCACCAACTCCAATTGCCCACCGAAGCGGTCGTGCAACTGGCGGAGGAAGCGTGCGCCCAGACGGATGTTGAAGTCGGGCTCGAAGAGCCGCTCGGGATTGAGGTGGCGGACACCGGCGAGCCGCCGGGCGGTGTCCGGCATCAACTGCATCAGGCCGAAAGCACCCGCGCTGGAGACGGCGCGGGGATCGAAGCGCGACTCCTGGCGCATCAGCGCCGCCACCAGCAATGGGTCGAGCCGATAGGTGCGCGCGTGCCGTTCGATGGAGTCCCAGTAGAGTCGTGGAAAGAGCAGCTCCCAGATGTCACGCGGCAGGTCGTCGAGCGCGAAGTCGAGATAGGCGGGAAAGGCGCGGCGGATCCATTCAATCGCCTGCGGGTACTGGCCCAGCTCGAAGGCAGTGCGGGCACGGGCGAAGTAGGCCTCCGGATGCGGCGCTTTCTCGAGGGTGAACGCGGCCTCGTCGGCAGCGAGCGCGGGTAAGCCCAGCTCTTCCAGGGCGCGGACACGCTCGAGCAGGGGAGGAAGCTCGGCCGGCAACAGCACGGCCGCGGGTGTGCCGCGCTCGAAGCGAATCTCTTCCACCCAGGCGGGCAAGGACGCGCCTGCTCCCTCCCCGCCGGAGCCGCCCCGCGCCTGTGCCCATTCTGCGCCCAGGATTTGCCCCAGGTAGTGGCGCGGGAAGTTGACCCGCAACAGCTCGCCCAGGCGTGCCGCCAGATCCGATTCGCCTCCCCTCTCAGCCAGGCGCGCGCGCCAGTAGAGGGCGCGGGGCACAAACACCGAGCGGGAATATTTCCGCAGGTGCTCCTCCATCCAGCGACTGGCGGCAGCGACATCACTTTCCAGATAGGCGCTCCAGGCCAGTTTCCAGTGCGCTTCCGGCGCCCAGTCGCTGTCGGGGAAGCGCTCGAGCAGCTCGGCATAGAGGCTGCGGGCGCGGGCGGTGTCGTCGGAAGCGAGGAAGTAGTTGCCAGCGGCAAAGAGCGACTGGCTGTACCAGCGTGCGGAAGCGAAGGCGCTGCGCAGGCGTTCGAGCTCGCGCTCGATACCAGCGACGTCGTTGGCGCGGGCGCGGCACTGGAGGCGATAGGAACGCCACTCCGCCTCAAGGTCGGGCGGAATGTCATTGATGGCTTCGAGTTCCTGGCAGGCGCGCGCGGGGCCGCCCTGCAGCAAGAAGGCCTGGGCAGCGCGGAGGCGGGCCAGCCACCGGGTGGCGTCGCTGGCGCGGACGCTCAAGTCCACAAACGCGGAGCGGGCGCCGGTGTAAGCACCCGCGGCCCAGAGCAGCTCGGCGCGGGTGCGACGCAGACCTTCGGTGGGTGGGAGGTAGCGGTCAGCCAGTGTGGGGCGGAGTTCGTTCAGAAGCTGGTTGCTCGGCTCGGCTTCCGGGCTGAGCGGGAATTCATAGTAGATGCGATGGAGGATCTCCACGGAGCGCTCTGGCTCACCGGACACTCTGTGAGCCCGTGCGAGGGCAAACAAGAGCGCAGGGCGGCGATCCCACTGGGGGCGACGGGTGATGGCGTCGCGGGCTTCCGCAGGGCGGCCGAGTTCTGCCAGCAGGGCGGCGCGCTCGACCGCAGCGGCATCAGCCAGGCGGCTCTGCGGATGCTGCTGCTCGAAGTCTTCCAGCGTGGCTAGGGCATCGTCGAGTGCCCCCCGGCGGCGCTGGGCCACCGCGAGATAGAAACTGGCGTAGTCACCGAGCAAGCGGCTGGAGAAGGCGCGGGTGAAGTTGGTCTGTGCCCGCTCAAACCGCTCGCGTTCCAGATCGGCCATAGCCAGGCGGAAGGCAGCGCGGCCGCCAGCCTCGGTGCCGGCGTGTTGGTCGGCGAAGGCTTCGAGCCGGGCGTAGTTCTCGGCAGTGGCCTTGGCCGCGAGAGCCTGGGTGAGGCGGGTCAGGTCGCTAAGGGCAGCGTCCTCGGAGCCGACGCTGAGGGCACCCAGGGCCAGGGTGACAACCAAGACAAGGATAAGCCAGCCTAGTCGTTGCATAATCTCACGAAACAAACCGGCGACTCGTACCGGTCGCCGCTACTCGCAGACTACCCACGTGCCGGAACCGGGTAGGGATACTTGCCCAACACGTTGGGGTCGTTGTTCGCCAGCACGCGCACCATCTCGTCGTAGAAATAGTCAATGTTGTGCTCGGCGATTTTGCCGAAGCGCCGGTCGTAGAGGGCTTTGCTCTTGTCGATTTCGTCGCGCAGGCGCTCGTAGATGTCGCGAGCGTCGCGCCCTTTGAGCACCTCGTCCTTCTTGTACATCATGAATTCCTGCACCGTAACCTTGGCGAAGCGCTTGGCCTTCTTGTGGAGATCGCGCAGGTCGTCGGGCAGCTTTTCGATTTCCTGATCCGTGAGGCGGTGGGGGCCCGGAGGGGCGGGCGGAGCTTCTGCCACCGGGGGCGGTGCCGCGGCCGCCACAGGCTCCGCCTCTCCTTCGGTGGCTGCCGCGGGCTCGGGTTCCTCGAGTTCCACCTCGTGGGTGGTGGCCGCAACTGCGGCTTCGCTGGCCGAAGTGGAGGAGAGCGAGCCAGCCCACTGGTAGGAGGAGCCGGCAAAACGCAGGACAGATTCGATGGAGGCGGCCAGGGCGGCGCCAGCGGTCTGCAACTGCAGCAGCGCAGGCAGGAGGTCGTTGAGTTGGCTGGCAGAGCCTTTCTTTAGGGCCTGCTGGATGTCGGTGAACGATGATTGCACCTGCTGGAGCTGGCGCTGGATGCCCGCCAGGCCTTCCGTCAGCGCTTTGTCGAATGCGCGTGGCACCTTCGCCATCGCGTTCCTCCTGAGTCCCTGAGAAACTTTTTTGCATTATGTTGAACGCTGGCGGAGGTGTCAACTGAAAGCGAGGAGCATGCAGGATTGCGAGAAAGCTGGCTCGCTTGACGGGCGGAAAGATGGGTGGTAGGCTGGAAGTTGCCCTTTGGGGGCGAAACGGTTTCGACGGAAGCTGGAGCGATCCGAAGGCATACCGGGCGGCACGTGCCCGCAATCGCGTGCACCAACGACAACTGCCAACACACAGTTGGCTCTTGCTGCCTAATTAGGCGGCACGTCTTCCCCGTCGAGCCTGCGCGACGGGAGCAAGGCGTCAACCCAGCAGGCTAGCGCTTTGCGCCTCCGCCTGGGACGCGTCGCGCGAAACTAATCAGGCTAGCCGGCGCGCGGTCTTGCCCGTTCCTGACGCGCGCGAGCGAAACACTCAGAACGGGATAAGTATGTAGGCTTCGGACCGCAACGCTTTTCGGACGGGGGTTCGACTCCCCCCGCCTCCACCATTTCCTTTCCGATTGTTGGCAGAGCTTCCCTTCAGCAGTACAGGTGAAGGCCCTCCGCCCTCCCTCCCCCGGAGTTGACTTCCCCGGGCTCTCCGCGTAAGATGCCGGGAACAACTGTCCGACCTCAGGAGCCACCCATGGAACTCACCGACCGGCGTCGCGTGCGCTTTGCCGAGCCGTGCGAATGCGATTCCGAGGAACGCAATTTCCGCGCCCAATTCCACGACTTGAGCCTAGAAGGAGCCTATATTGGGACGCACGAGCCCTTCCCCATCGGTCACCGCTTCCGCCTGCGGTTCGGGGTGCAGGGCCGGACGCTGGTGCTGCCCTGCATTGTCCGGCACACGAACCCGGGCACAGGGATGGGGGTAAAGTTCTTGAACATCACGCCCGAGGAGCGGGAGTTGCTGGCGCGCTATCTGGAACGCCTGGTGGATCGTCTGGGGGACTCGGCGCACGCGAAGAAGCGCACGGCCTCGCGGCTCAGCATCCGCATCCCCGTGCTCGTCACCGGCCTGGACTCCCTGGGCAAGGCATTTGAAGAAGACACGGAAACGCTCAACGTGAGCGAACGGGGCGCCTGCATCCGCTTGCGCCAGCTCGTGATCCCCGGCACCAACCTGAAGCTCAAGATCGGGCTGGGTCCGCAAACGCATGTCGCCGAATTTCGTGTAGTCTGGGTCGGCCCGCCCGACAGCCCCACCGCCGGCCAGGTTGGGCTCACGCCCACGGTGCTCGACCTCTGGCGCGCCTGGGCCCCCGGCACCTAGCCACAGATTCCCCGAGCGGAGCGAAGACTGATTCTCGGTTCCCCATTCCGGTTTCCCGCTTTACAATGAAAGTGGCGGCCGGTAGCGAGGTGCACGATGAGCGGAGCGATTCAGAAACAGATCCTGCGATTGGAGCGCGAACAGGCTGCGGCGTTCAATCGCGGCGACCTGCGGGGGGCACTCAAGATGTTCGATAAGAGCTTCGTCGGCTTCTCCTCTACCACCCACATGCGTATCCGCGGCCTGCCGGCGCTGCTGCGCACGTTTCACTACTATCACAAACGTTCCCCCAAGCTCGCCTATTCCATCCAGCAACCGCACGTGCACCTCAGCGGGGATACAGCCATCGCCACCTTCTACTGGAAGGTGGCGCTGGGTCGCGGACGCAGCGTGCAGGGCCGCGGCACGCACGTCTTTGTGCGCAAGGGCACCACCTGGCGGGTCATCCACGAGCACTTCTCCCGCGCCCACTGACAACCCTATTCTTTGGTGGCACAGGCGTCTCGCCTGTGTCTCTGCTTTCTCTCGAATGCTATAATTCCAGCGCATCTTTCAAGGAGGTATCGTGCGCGCGGATGGTCGAGCAGCCGACGAGCTTCGCCCGGTGAAGCTGGCGGCGAACTACATTCCCCACGCGGAAGGCAGCGTCCTGATCGAAGTCGGCTTCACGCGGGTCATCTGCACGGCCACGGTCGAGGACGGCGTGCCGCCGTGGCGCAAAGGCACGGGCGAAGGTTGGGTGACGGGCGAGTACGCGATGATCCCCCGGGCGACGTTGCACCGGACGGCGCGCGATGCCGGCCGCGGGCGGCTCTCGGGTCGCTCGCAGGAGATTCAACGGCTCATTGGGCGTTCGCTGCGCGCCGTCATGCGGCTTGACACGCTGGGCGAGCGCACCATCATCGTGGACTGTGACGTCATCCAGGCGGATGGGGGGACGCGCGCCGCCGCCATCACCGGTGGTTATCTCGCGCTGGCGCTCGCCTGCCAGCGCTTGCTCGACCAACGCATCCTGCGCACGCTGCCGCTCACGGATTCCGTTGCGGCCACCAGCGTGGGAATCCTTGGCGACCAGTTCCTGCTTGACCTTACCTATGAAGAAGACTCGCGCGCGCAGGTGGATATGAACGTGGTGATTACCGGCAGCGGCCGTCTGGTCGAAGTCCAAGCCACCGCCGAAGGCCGCCCCTTCACCTCGGCCGAACTCGACCGCCTGCTCGCGCTGGGCAAGAAAGGCGTCGAAGAGCTGCTCGCCAAACAGCACGAACTCCTCCCCCTCAACTTCGCAGCCCCCTAACGCCCCCAGTGGCGGGAGTCCTTCGACGAGCTCAGGACAAGCCACTGGGTTGAACGGAAAAGCATGATGGGAATTCCACTCTTTCAGGTCGATGCGTTCACCGACCGGTGGTTTGCGGGGAATCCGGCGCTGGTGTGTTTGCTGCCCGCGCCGCGCGACGAGAAATGGATGCAGGACGTGGCGCGGGAGATGAACCTCTCGGAGACCGCCTTCCTCCACCGTCAGCGCGATGGTTACCACCTGCGCTGGTTTACGCCCGCTGTAGAGGTGGACCTCTGCGGGCATGCGACGCTCGCCAGCGCCCACGTGCTCTGGGAAGCCGGCCACCTGAAGCCCACCGAGCCGGCGCGCTTCCACACGCGCAGCGGCCTGCTCACCGCCACCCGCCAGGGCGACTGGATCGAACTCGACTTCCCCGCCACGCCCGCAGAGCCTACGACCGCCCCGCCTGAACTCCTCCGCGCCCTGCGCAGCACGCCGCGCTATGTCGGCCAGAGCAAGTTTGACTACCTGGTGGAAGTGGAGTCGGAAGAAAAGCTGCGCGCGTTGCGGCCCGACCTTACCCTGCTGGCGACGATTCCCATCCGGGGCATCATCGTGACGGCGCGCTCCGCCTCGCCGCCCTACGATTTCGTCTCACGCTTCTTCGCGCCGCAGTCGGGTGTGGCGGAAGACCCGGTAACCGGCTCCGCCCATTGCTGCCTGGGCCCGTTCTGGCAGGGGCGGCTGGGGAAGAGCGAATTCCTCGCCTATCAGGCTTCCGAGCGCGGCGGTGTCGTCCGCGTGCGGGTGGGAGAGGGGCGCGTCTATCTTGGCGGGCAGGCCGTCACCGTCCTGCGCGGCGAACTCGCCTGACGTGCCCCAGGGGCAGGGGCCACCGGGTTGAACGTGTGCTGTCTGGACTGCTTTGCTTCGTCGGGTGGCCTGCATATAATCAAGCTCCCGCGTCTCGGAGGGTGAAGCTGAAACCGCGAGCCAGAAAATTCTTTCTCGGGTGTCTGGTCCTCATCCTCTTAGGCCTGTCCTTCGCGTTCGCACAGCCCGAAGAGCCGCTGGAAGAGTTCGCGAAGCGGCTGGACGCGCGCATTCTGCGGCTGCTGCGACGATACAAAGTCCCCGGCGTAGGTGTCGCGGTCGTGCACGGCGGTTCCGTCGCCTGGGTGAAAGGCTACGGCCTGGCTGACGAAGCCTCCGCGCAGCCGGTCACCCGCGACACAGTTTTTCAAGTGGCCTCGGTGTCGAAGCCCGTGGCTGCCTGGGGAGTGTTGCGACTGGTTGAGCAAGGGAAGCTCGAACTGGATGCGCCGGTCTCGCAATATCTGAAGCGCTGGCAGCTCCCCGCCTCCGAATTTGACTCGAGCGGCGTCACCATCCGTCGCCTGCTCAGCCACAGCGCCGGCCTCTCCGTGCACGGCTACCATGGCTTCGAGCCCACCGAGACATTGCCTACCCTCGAGGAGTCGCTCTCCGGGAAGGACAAGGTGTACGTGGGACCCAAAGGCGGGCCCACGGATGTGCGGGTGGTGGCAGAGCCGGGGGGCGAGTTCCGCTATTCCGGCGGGGGCTATACCCTGTTGCAACTCCTCATTGAGGAGGTATCCGGACACCTCTTCGCAGACTTCATGCAGCGCGAGGTGTTGTCGCCGCTGGGAATGACGCGCAGCGCCTACGAGTGGACGCCGGAAATGAAGCCGCTGACCGCCACCGCCTATGAGCAGAGCGGCGAGCCTGCGCCCAACTATCTTTTCACTGCCAAGGCTGCGGCCGGCCTCTACACCACCCCGTCCGACCTCGCGCATTGGCTGGCGGCCGCGATGCCGGGGGGCGCGGGCGAACCCGCGGGCCGTGGTGTCCTTTCCCCTGAAACGCTTCAGCAGATGTTGACACCGCTGGATCCCACACTCACCACCTGGGGGCCCGACAGCAGCTACGGTCTCGGCTACCTGATCACCACCCTGCGCAACGGGACGCGCATGATCAGCCACGGCGGCGATAATCAGGGTTGGAAGGCGCAGGTGGCGGCGCTGCCGGAAAAGGGCGAAGGGATTGTCATCCTGGCCAACAGCGACTCCGCCGCTCGCCTCGTCCACTATGACGTCTTCTGTATGTGGTCGGACTGGGCGGCCGATGACACGCCGCGTATTTGCCGCACGCGCCAGGAGCAAAAGAAAACCGTGGTGGGGATGTCGGCTTCGCTGGGAGCGATTCTGGGGCTCTACGTCTGGTGGGTGGCGCTAAGTATCCGGGGCGGGCGGCGCCGGCTGACCTGGGCGGCGGCGCGACCCTTGACGCCCCGGCGACTGTTGCGCATCGTCCTGCCCGCGCTGTTTGCTCTGCTCTGGTATCTCGCCTGGCACACCGAAATCCTTCCCGCGCTCACGGGCGGCCCGCCGGGCATCAAACCCTACGACAACATGCCGCGCGAGTTCCGCTGGCTGACGTTTGTCCTCGTCTGCTGGGGCAGCGCCCTGACCACCACCGCCTTCCTCCAGAAGCGCAGGCCGCGGCCGGAGCCCTCGGTTCGGGGCATGGGCTAACACTTCCTGCTCACCGGCGTCTCACATAGAGTAAGGGAAGAAGCCGCTCGGGAGGTCAGATGCGAAAAGCGAGCTGTATAGTGATTCTCTTGCTGCTGGCAATGAGTGGGGACGCCCAGTCGCCCCGCCCGCTCTTCGCTCCGGCGGCCGGCTCACCCTTAGCGGTGGGAACGCAGCCGGCGGACGTTGCGGTGGGCGACGTGAACGGCGACGGCCACCTGGACATCCTTACCGCCAACGTCGGCAGCAACAACATTTCGGTCTTGCTGGGCAACGGCCGCGGCGGATTCCGCCCGGCTGCTCCCGTTTCTGCCGGCGACGCTCCGCACTTGCTGGCGCCGGCTGACTTCAATGGCGACGGCACACTCGATGTTGCCGTAAGCAGCCACGACAGCAACGATGTGGTCGTCCTGCTCGGGCAAGGTGACGGCGGTTTTCAGCCCGCACCCGGCTCGCCCTTTGCGCTCGTGCACGGCGTTCAGCCGCATAATCACGGACTGGCTGCCGGCGATGTGAATCGGGACGGCAAACTCGACCTCGTGACCTCGAACCACATGGCCGGCAGCGTTTCGGTTCTGCTGGGTGACGGGCGTGGTGGCTTTGCCCCGATGTCAGGGTCGCCCTTCGCGGTCGGGCGTGGGCCTTACCCGCTCGCGCTCGGCGACATCAACGGCGACGGGTGGCTCGATATCGCCACCCCGAGCTCTGCCGCCAACAGCGTCACCATCCTGCTCGGCACACGCACGGGCTTTGTCCGGGCGCTCGGCTCACCGATTGCTGTCTTGGCGCGGCCTTATTTCGCCGCGTTGGGCGAATTGAACGGCGACAGGAACGCTGATCTTGTTATCCTGCACGACGACACCAGCCAGATTACCGTTCTCCTCGGCGATGGTGCAGGGCGCTTTGTCCCGGCTCGCACCTCGCCGGTGGATGCCGGTGCCCGCGGGGTGGACTGTGTGCTGGCCGATTTCAACGGCGATGGCCGAGCCGACCTGGCAGTGGGAGCCGCTGCGAACACCGTGGTGGTCCTGCTGAATCAAGCGTCGGGCGGCTTTGCGGCGGGGCCCGGCTCACCATTCCCCACTGGACAGGGCCCGTGGGCAATCGCTGGGGGCGACTTCAACGGCGATGGCAAGCTCGATCTTGTAACTGCGAACTTTCACAGCAACAATGTGACAGTGCTGCTGGCCCTCGCATTAAAGCCGCGTTGAATGACAGAGGAGGAATCCTCTCTCGCGGGTGGATGCTCGTTGCCCTTCTCTCCCTAATCCTCTCGCTTGCAAATGCCCAGACTGGCGGGTCGCCCTACGCGGGCCAGGAGAGCCTGGAGATCAAGTCGCTTATCAGGAACCGGTAAAGTCTGGCTAAGTGCTCTCTGGGGACCAGTGGCTTGTTAAGCCGGGCCAAAGAGGCTGCGGCGAAATGGCGCTACACCCCAGTGGTTATCGCCAGTCGAAGTGGGCACGACTGTTGAAGTGAGCTTCGCTTTGAGCCGCTAGAAGGTGGTGATATTTTCCGGTGGCCAACCGGAAGATGTCCCCTCGAAGCAGTCCCCCATGAAGCTAGCTATCGTGGTTCGCCGTCCCTGCGAGCTGCCGGCCCGGACGGTGGTCGCCACTTTGCTATACTCGCCACTTACTCTCCACGACGTGTTGGACCGCAAGGCTGCTGCATCAGAACCGGTGACGATGGCGAAGGAGAACAGGCCGCTGGTCGTCTTGATCGACGCGATGGGGTTCATCTTCCGTGCGTTTTTCGCGCCGATGGAGAGGCTGCGATCGCCCTCAGGGGTTCCCACCAAGGTTCCCTACGTTTTCGCCAGCATGCTGCGGCGGCTGGTTCACGACTGGCAACCCGACTACATGGGCGTGGTGTTTGACGCGGCCGCTCCGACCTTCCGCGATCAGCTTTACGAGCAGTACAAAGCCAAGCGACCACCCATGCCCGATGAACTTGCCGTGCAGCTTCCCTACGTGCGTCGCCTGTGTGAGGCTGCACGCCTGCCCATCCTCGAGTTCCCGGGCTATGAGGCGGATGACGTGATTGGTGCGCTGGCCTGCCAGGCGGTTGACCAGGGCCTTGAGGTGGTCATCGTCACCAGCGACAAGGACATGCTGCAACTGGTGGGCAAAGGCATCCGTGTGCTGATCCCTACCAAGGGTGACTTGGTCGTGGATGCTCGCAAGGTTGAAGAACTGCTTGGGGTGCCGCCGCAGAAGGTCGCCGACGTCATGGCCCTGATGGGCGATTTGATTGACAACATCCCCGGCGCCAGGGGCATCGGCCGGGAGGGTGCGCGCGAGTTGATCCGTCGCTTTGGTTCCGCCGAAGCGGCGTTGGAGCACGCGGCGGAGGTGGCGAATAAGCGCTACCGCGAAGCCTTGCAGTCGCAGCGCGACCAGGTGCTGCTCTCCAAGCAACTGGCTACCATCGCTACGGCCATCCCCGTTCCCCTTGAACTGGAGCGCTTGCGACGCGCTGAGCCAGACTACGCAGCCCTGCGCGGGCTCTACGCGGAACTTGGTTTCACGTCGCTCTTGAAGGAGTTGATGGCGCAGGGGCCGGTGGTCAGGCTGGAGAAGGTCGAGTACGAAACACTCGGTTCGGCTGCTGAGTTGCGCGCCTTCGTGAACAGTCTCTCCCCTGGGCAGGCCGTGGCCGTGTGGCCTGTCTTGCAGCTTGCTGAAGGCGAGGAGCCGGGCTTCGACAGCCGCGTGGTCGGCCTCGAACTGTCTACCGCGACAGGTACGGCGCGCGTGGCCCAGATTCCAGCCGGTCAGGAGCATGAGGTGTTCGCTGGGCTGCGATCCTGGCTGGAAGAAGCCGCACGGCCGAAGGTCACCCATGACCCCAAGCTCCTGGAGATGCTTCTGGGTCCGGTGAGGGGCATCCGCGACGCGACGATGCTGTATTCCTACCTCCTGCAGCCCACGACGGCCAACCACGATTTCAGCGAGGTCGTGCTGCGCCGGTTGAACGTGGCACTCAGCGGCGCCCCGGGCGAGCGCGCCGACTATTTGCTCCGCATCGCCCCTTTGCTGCGCGCCGAGGTAGAAGCGCGGGGCTTGCTCGAAGTGTACGAAAAGATTGACCTGCCGCTCGCTCCCGTTCTCGCCACCATGGAGCGCCGCGGGGTGCGCGTGGACCCGGCGGCGCTCGCTGAGCTTTCCGCAGCCATGGAGGAGGAGGCCCGTGCGCTCGAAAGGCGGATCTATGAGCTGGCGGGCCGCGAGTTCAACGTTAACTCACCGCAGCAGCTTGCCGAAGTTCTGTTTGACGAACTCCAACTGCCCATGCCGCGCAAATACGGTCGTGCCAAGGCTCGCTCGACAGCCGTCAGCGTGCTGCAGGAGCTGGCCCTGGTTCACGAATTACCGCGCAAGGTGATCGAGTATCGCGAGCAAGCCAAGCTGAAGTCTACCTACGCTGACGCGCTGCCACGGCTGATTCATCCGCGCACCGGCCGGCTGCACACGCGGCTTTCCCAGGTGGGCACGGCGACCGGCCGGCTGAGCTCTGCGAACCCCAACTTGCAGAACATCCCCATCCGCACGGAACTAGGCCGGAAGATCCGCGCGGCGTTTGTGGCCGAGCCAGGGTGGCGGTTGCTTTCTGCCGACTATTCGCAGATCGAGCTGCGCATTCTGGCGCATTTCTCGCAGGATGCCGTGCTGGCTGAAGCCTTCCGCTGCGGCGAAGACATCCACGCGCTCACCGCGGCGGAAGTCTTCGGTGTGGCCCCCGGCCTGCAAACAGCTGAGCACCGGCGCGTCGCCAAGATCATCAACTTCGGCATCCTTTACGGGCTGTCGCCGTTCGGCTTGGCGCAGCAGCTGGGCATCTCGCAGAAGGAAGCAGCACAATTCATCGCCGCGTACTTCGAACGGTACCCTGGCGTGAGGGCCTATCTCGATGGCCAACTTGCCGAGGTGCGTCGCACCGGTCTCACACGCACGCTCTTCGGGCGCATCCGGCCCATCCCAGAGATCAACTCGCCGATCCCCGCGCGACGCAACTTGGCGGAGCGCACCGCGCTGAATACTCCTTTCCAGGGTTCTGCCGCGGACCTGATCAAGCTGGCCATGATCGAAATTCACCGCCGGCTCGCCCAGCAAGGCCTGCGGGCCAAGATGATCCTCCAGGTGCACGACGAATTACTGTTCGAAGCGCCGGAGGAGGAAATCCCGGCCTTGGCCGCGCTCGTCAAACCTGCCATGGAACAGATAGAGACCTTCGCGGGACCTTTGCGCGTCCCCCTGGCCGTGGACATCAAGACCGGCTCCAATTGGCGCGACCTGTCCTGATTGCGCCGCAGCCGCAGAGCTCTCCGGCTTCAACCTGCCCTGGCCCAATACATGCGACCGCACGGCAGCGCGTGCGGTAGAATGCTTTGGCGCCCCTCGGAGTTCTTACACCTCACACGGAGGTGGTTATGCGCGCTGCCGCCGTCGTTTTTGCCTTGCTACTGGTTGGATTTTCCGCCACACAGCCCCTTGACGTCGCGCGGCGGGTCGCACAGGTCGAGCAACAGGCGGAGCAGAAGAAGGAGCAGGAGGAACTGAAAATTCCGCCGGAGGAAGTGGCGCGGAAAAACCCCGTTAAGCCTGAAGCGGGTTCCATTGCCGCGGGAAAGAAGCTCTACAGCTCGCAGTGTGCCATGTGCCACGGCCCGCAAGGCGACGGCAAAGGCGACCTCGTTGAGGTGATGAAGCTGAAGCTGCGGGATTACCGCGACCGAGAAGCGCTGAAGGAGTTCACCGACGGCGCGCTGTTCTACATCCTCAACAAGGGCAAGGGGGCGATGCCCGGCCAGGAGGGCCGGATGACTGACGCGCAGAAATGGAACCTGATCAACTACCTTCGCTCGCTGGCCCGGAAAGAGCCTGCTGAGCAAAAGCCGCCCTCGTAACGCCGCGCCGTATCTGTGCTAGTCTGTTCCCATCCGGTCGTACGCAAGGGGCTTGACGATGCAACATGCTCCCGGATTCCTGAAGCTGGTCAACGACGCGAAATCCCGTATCAAGGAGACCAATGTCCACGAGGTGAAAAAGCGCCAGGATAAGGGCGATTCGTTCTATCTCGTGGACACGCGTGAGGAAAGCGAATGGACGCGCGGGCACCTGCCCGGTGCGATCCATCTCTCGAAAGGCATCATCGAGCGCGACATCGAACGGATCATCCCCGACCATTCCGCTGAAATCATCTTGTACTGCGGCGGAGGCTTCCGCTCCGCGCTGGCTGCCGATAACCTGCAGAAGATGGGCTACACCAACGTCGTCTCGATAAACGGCGGCTGGCGCGAGTGGTGTGCTGCGGGCTATCCCGTCGCAAAATAACGACGCTCCGCGCCCCAGAAACGCCGGCCTGTCCGGGGGCGGGTGTTTGCCAAGCGGCTACAGCCTGTAGTGTTGCAGGGCGCGCAGGTGCGCCGCGTCTTCCTTGCGTTCATTGTCCGGATTGGTACCGCGTTCGAGGGCCAGGAAGTAGCTGAGCAGTTGCACGGGAACGATGTGCACCAACGGGGCCAGCCAGGCTTCCACCCGCGGGATATCCAGGATGTGCTCGGCGGGAATCTCCGTGGCTGTGCCGCGACTTGCGACGACCACGCGGAGGGCACCCAGCTCACCTACAGCGCGCAGCAACTCGATCGTGCGCACGTCACCGCGCCCGCCGGCCAGCAGCGCAACGACGGCGGCACGCGCGTCTAGTTCGGTGATTGGCCCGTGCAGGAACTGTTCTGTCTGGAAACCATCTGCGGCAAGGTAGCTGGTCTCCTTGACCTTCAGCGCCCCCTCGGGCGCCGTCACCCAGTTGGTCCCGGTGCCGACGAAGATCAACCGCTGGCGCTCCGCGACGGCTCTTGCCGCCTGGCGGATCTGCACCTCGCAGCTCAGCGCTTGGCGCATCAACGCTGGGACGCGCGCCAAGGCATCCCGGGTGCCGCGGTCGGCAACTTGGTCGCGCTGCTCGGCAATGCAGATGGCCAGCAGCGCCAGCGCTGCCAGTGCCGTCGTGTAGCTTTTCGTGTGTGCCGAGGAAAGTTCTTGCTCGCAGGTGGGGATCAGGAAATCAGCGGCTTCGCGCAGGCCCGGGCTGCCGTTTTCCCCGGTGACGGCGGCGGTGACTGCGCCGGCCGCGCGCGCCAGTCGCGCGGCTTCCACCGTGCAGTTCTTCCCGCCGCGGTGGCTGATGGCAATTAAGGCATCGTCAGTGCTGAAGGCGACGGGATCCACCACCAGCTCGAACGAATCGAAGACCAGCGCATGAGCGCGTCCGCCGGTGGTGTGCCGCAGAAAGCGTTCGCCCACCAGGGCGGCGTGCCATGACGTGCCGATGCCGGCGAACAGGATGCGCTTGCTCCCCGCCAGGGCAGCCGCCGTCTGCTCGATGGGCCTGCGCCGGTTGTTCAACACGCGGGCCACCAGGTCCGGCTGGGCGCAGATGGCCTCGTACATGTAGTAGGGGTGAGCTTGGCGAGGCGCCCTCATCGTGCGGTCGCACACCAGTTCAAGAACCGAGAAGAAAGCACAGAATGGCGCCGAAGAAAAGATCCAATCCGCGCCCCAGGGCCTACTGAGCCGCCAGCCATTCGTGCCCGGGGACGCCGCTGGCCGACCGCGCCTCCGTCACGCCACGGACAATGGCCCGGGCCACGGCGTCTGCCGCCGCCGCGCCCAGAGCATTCAAGTCGGTTTGCGCAGAACCATGGGAAAGCGCGAGCACAAGGTCGCCGTCGAACGTGGTGTGTGCAGGCGAAATTGCCCGTGCCATTCCCGCGGCGGCCATCTCGGCTAGACGCTGAGCCTCGACGCGCGTAAGCGCAGCGTCGGTGGCCACGGCTGCCAGCACTGTGTTGGGGTCGGCGAATCCCTTGCGGGTGATCCCGCGGCGCAACGCGAGGGCCGTGTCCACAAGCTTGCGCGAATCCGGCGCACGGCGCGCCCCGGCCAGGAGGCGCCCGGAGTCGGGGTCGCGGACGTCACCGAAGGCGTTCACCACAGCCAGTGCAGCAACGCGAACAGAAACCTCCCCTCCCGAAACTTCTTCCGTCCAGCAGCCGATTCCCGCCTTCATGGCGCATGCCGTGCCTAGGAGTTTGCCTACCGTGGCACCCGTCCCGGCGCCGACGTTGCCTTCCGCCACGGGAGCCTCAGTGGCTGCCTGGATTGCTGCGTAGCCCATGGCCGCGTCGGGTCGGCGGGTTGCGTCGCCGACGCGCAGATCAAAGATGATCGCCGCAGGCACGATGGGCACGCGCGCGACGCCCGTGTCGAAACCGATGCCGCGTTGCTCGCACCAACGCATGACCCCGTTCGCGGCCTCCAGGCCGAAGGCGCTGCCCCCCGCCAGCACAAGCGCATGAATTCGCTCGACTAGGTGTGTAGGGCGGAGCGTTTCCAGTTCCCGTTCACCCACGGCCGCGCCGCGGATCGCACACGCTGCCGTCATGCCCTCCTCGCACAGCAGAACGGTGCAGCCGGTCAGCGCACGCTCATCGTGCGCGTGGCCGACTTTAATGCCCCGTATCGGTCCGAACCCTGCTGGCATGGCGCCGCATGATACCGCGAAGCCGCCAAGTTGACGATTGCAGCCACCTGCCCGCCGTGCAACCCGCGAGCCGGCCAGACCTGTGCTAGCATCGAGTTCTTCGAGCACATGACCAAAGAGGCATTCATTGTCAGCGCGGTGCGCACGCCCATCGGGAGATTCGGCGGTGGGCTAGCCGAATTCACCGCGGTGGACTTGGGCGTGATTGCCGTGCGCGCAGCACTCGAGCGCGCCTTCGGCGAAGCTCCGCCGGAGCGAGAGCCCGGTCAGCCCGTGCCGGAAAAGCGACTTGCTTGGCGCGTGGACGAGCTGCTCTTCGGTAATGCGCGCGGTGCCGGCGTGGGTCCGAACCCCGCCCGGCAGATTGCCTGGCGCGCTGGCCTGGGCGATGACGTTCCGGCCTGCACGATCAACATGGCGTGCGCTTCCGGGCTGCGGGCCATCCTGCTGGGGTGGCAGTTGATTCGCGAGGGCGAAGCAGAGATCGTCCTGGCCGGCGGCACCGAATCCATGAGCCGCGTGCCTTATCTGGTCGAAGCGCGCTGGGGCGTGAAGATGGGCCACCAGCCGCTGGTGGACGGGATGTACCGCGACGGGTTTCTCTGCCCCATCTCCCAGATGATCATGGGCGAAACAGCGGAGGTGCTCGTCGGGCAGTACAGGATCCCGCGCGACGAACAAGACGCCTTTGCCCTTGAGAGCCACCGCCGCGCGGCCCGCGCCACGGCGGCGTGCCGTTTCCAGGCCGAAGCCGTTCCCGTCACGCGGACGGACAAGAAGGGTAATACCGTGCGCGTCGAGAAAGACGAGCACGTGCGGCCCGACGCCACACTCGACAGCCTGGCTAAGCTCCCGCCGGTGTTTTCTAAGACAGGTACCATCACCGCAGGCAATTCGAGCGGAATTACCGACGGCAGCGCAGCGCTGGTGCTAGCGAGCGAGGCCAAACTGCGCGAGCTCAGCTTGAAGCCTCTGGCCCGTCTCGTGGACGCCACGATTGCCGCCGTAGATCCGCGCATCATGGGCATCGGCCCGGTGCCCGCCGTGCGCCGGCTCGTGGCACGCACGGGCTGGTCTGTGGAGAGCTTCGACGTGGTGGAGCTGAACGAAGCCTTCGCTGGCCAGGTGCTGGCCTGTGACCGTGAATTGCGCTTTGACCGGGAGCGGCTGAATCCCAACGGCGGCGCGATCGCCTTGGGCCACCCCATCGGATGCACTGGTGCGCGCATCACGACTACGCTGGTGCATGAGCTGCACCGGCGCAAGGGCCGGCGAGGTCTGGCTACGCTGTGCGTTTCGGGCGGAATGGGAGTTGCACTGGCCGTGGAGGCTGCATAGCGACGGTACCCCGCTGCCAGCGGCAGAAAGGATCAACAGCATGGAACAGGAAGCCAAATTCGCAAACCTGGAGGAACTGCTGGGCACGGCGCACCGGCTGAAGCCCGCCGATTTTCAGTTTGTCCGCTACCGCGTTGAAGGTGGCGTGGCGTACATGACCCTTGACCGGCCCGAGCACAACCTGCTGAACGAGCGCGTGCTGCAAGAGCTGGCCGTCGGCTTCGAGGCTCTGGGCGAAAACAGCGATGTGAAGCTGGTGGTTCTCGATTCCGCCTGCAAGGTCTTCTCTGCGGGGATTGACATCGGTGAGTACACGCCGCAGCGCGTCTTCCAGATGCTCGACGCCTTCCATCACGTCTTCACTGCCATGCTCGACGTGGCCAAGCCGGTCATCGCCGTGGTCAACGGCCCGGCCATCGGTGGCGGGCTCGAACTGGCAGCCTTTGGCGACCTGGTGGTGGCCACACCGAAAGCGCGCTTCGCCCTGCCGGAAATCACCATTGGGGTTTTCCCGCCGCTGGCCACCACGATCTTTCCTTTGCTGGTTGGGCCGAAGCTGGCGCTCGAGCTGATCCTTACAGGTGAGCCCATCAGCGCTGAGCGCGCTCGCGAGCTTGGCCTGGTCAATCGCCTGGTGCCGGAAGAGCGCCTGGCAAAAACTGTGGAGGAACTCGTGGCCCGCATCAGCGGGCTTTCCGCGCCGGTGCTCAGCATGGCCCGGAAGGCCATCTGGGAAGGCATGGGGCGCTCCCTACGGGAAGCCCTGCGGCATTCGATGGATATCTTCCTGAACGAACTGTACCGGTTAGAAGATTCTCAGGAAGGCCTGCGGGCGCTGGTTGAAAAACGCCAGCCACAGTGGAAGAATCGCTGATGAACATGGGCGAGGTCATCAACTCCATGCTCCCCGGAGCGCTTGGCGAGCCGCCGGAGCTGGTCGTGGCTGAACGGCGACGCCGGCGGATGCTGGCGCGCCTGTGGGTACTGGCCGGCATCGGCGTGCTGGGATTCACGTTGATGACCTGGCTGTTGGTGCGCGTCGAGGATCCGGCGGCACTGTTGGGTTATACCGCGGGGCCGTCCAGCGTGGTTCGCACGCACCTGGACGCGCTCAACCGGGGTGACGTGCGCGCCGCTTACGAATGTTTCTCGGCGGACTATCGCGGGAAATTGCGGTTTGAAACGTACCACCAGATGGTCGCCACGCACCGGGAGATGTTCCTCACCCGGAGGGTTGAATTCGGCGAGCAGCGGCTGGATGGGGAACGGGTCTCGCTCGATGCGCGCCTGGTCGCGGCAGATGGCGCGCACTATCGCGCCCGCTTCGTGATGGTCCGGCTCGATGGTCGCTGGTGGATTGACGGCGTGCGCTGGCGCGCCGAACCCCCTAGTCCCCTCCGCAGCGTCTGAGGACGCCTTCCCCGCGCTCCCGAATCACAGCCCATAGTGCCGGCGTGCACGCGAGGCAGAGGCTTCGGCACCTGCAGAATGCGGCCATTTCCGAAGGGGCAGAGGAAAGCCCTGAAATCGAGGACTGGATTGACTGTGCTGTTCTCCGGGTCGCGTGTCAGCCACAGAACTCGCGGCGCGGGCAGAAGGTGCTTGTTTTCTCTGAGGAGGGCCCGGTTTGGCACCCCTGTTGCTCGCTGATTGACACTTGCACGGCAGTGCGCATAAACTGCGCGCTGGACAAACTGCCGGCGCAGGTGTGCTGTTGCGGGCGACGCGCGTCACTCGCACGGCAAGGGAAGGCCGTGCAAATCGGCCACGGTCCCGCCACTGTGATCGGTCGGCGCTGCGGATCGAGTTGACGCCCACTGTCCCGAAAGGTCGGGACGGGAAGGGCTGTTGCCCCGGGAGCCGGGGCGCACGCAGCGTCTTTGATTCCGCGCCTGCTGTCATGGCGGGTGCGGGAGGCCGTCAGTCAGGAAACCTGCCTGTGCCGCGTAGCCCGACACTCTTCGCGCGAAAGGGTGTGGCTCCGAGCCCCATTCCTTTGGCGTGGGGCTTTTTTGTTGCATGGACGCGACGAACTGGCAGCGATACGGCAGGGCGAGGCAGCGGCCAAGGGCAACTGCTTTGGCTCTGCTTGTGCTCCTGGCGACTGTAGCCGGTGGGGCACAGCAACTTGGCTACCGCGAAGTGACCGATGAAGTAGGCCGGCGGGTGCCTGTGCCGGCTACGATTCGGCGCCTGGTTTCGCTTGCGCCGAGCCTGACGGAAACGGTCTTCGCGCTGGGGGCCGATCGGTTGCTTGTCGGCGTCACTGATTACTGCGACTACCCTCCGGAAGCTGCGGCCAAGCCCCGCGTGGGCGGCATCGTAAACCCCAGCATCGAGCGCATTGCCGCGCTGCAGCCTGACCTAGTGCTGGCCTCTCTGGCCGCAAACCGCCGCGAAACAGTGAACGCGGTCGAGCGCCTGGGAATCCCGGTCTATGTCACCGGGGCGCGTTCGGTCGAAGGTGTGCTCGATTCCATGCGCCGCTTGGCCGAACTGCTGGGCTTGGCGGAGCGCGGAGAGGCGCTTTTGGGCGAGTTGCGGACCACGCTTGACGCGGTAAACCAGCGGCTGGCCGGCCGGGCGCCACGTCGCGTGTTGTTCATCGTCTGGGAAGAGCCGCTGATTTCCGTTGGGCGGGACACGTTTCTGGCCGATGCCCTGCGCCGTGCGGGTGCGGAATCGGTGATCGAGACCGGGCAAGACTGGCCCCGCCTGAACCTGGAAGAAGTCCTGAAGCTCCAGCCGGAGTTTCTGGTCTTTGCCGATGCACAGCCCGACGCGGCTGCGAGGGTGCTGGCAGGGCTGCGCCAGCGGCGTGGCTGGCGCTACCTGGAAGCCGTGCAGCAACAACGCGTTGCCGTGATCAGCGATGCAGTAAACCGCCCATCGCCGCGGCTTGTGGAGGCCATCGAGCAACTGGCCCGGCAGCTCCATCCGGAGGCCTTCGCGCCGGGGGCGCCGACACCCCGAGGCCTCCGATGAAGCTGACGCGCAAGCGGCTGATTCTCACCTGCGGCGCGCTGACGCTTGCTCTGCTCATGGCTGTGCTGCTTTCGCTCAAGCTGGGCGCCGTGCCCATCTCTATCGGCGATTTTTTCCTGAGCCTGGGTCGCGCCGTGCTGCGCGGAGACGAACTGCCTAGCGAGTATCGGCTGTTTGTTTTCGAAATCCGTCTTCCGCGGATCCTGCTGGGGGTGCTGGTGGGCGCTGCGCTGGCCGTGGCCGGCGCGGGCTTTCAGGCGCTGCTGCGGAATCCGCTGGCTGATCCGTACGTGCTGGGCGTTTCGAGCGGAGCAGCGCTCGGAGCGATCCTGTCGCTGGCCGTTGCTGGGCGGGCGTCCGTGGCCACTCCCCTAGCGGCGTTTGCCGGAGCGCTGGCCAGCATCGCCGCTGTGTATTTTCTCGGCCAGCGCGAAGGCCAGCTCGATAGCTTCACGCTTCTGCTAGCCGGGATCATCTGCGCTTCGTTCCTCTCTGCGGTGATCATGTTTCTGATGACCACGCTGGCCGGCCAGCACCTCCGGGGCATGGCCTTCTGGCTGATGGGCGACCTCTCCGCGCCGGCTCCCGTGCCCTTGGGCTGGCTGTTCATTGTGCTGGCGCTGGCTGTCGGGGCTATCTATACGACCGCAGCCGACCTGAACCTGCTGCTCAGCGGCGAACAGGAGGCACTGCACTTGGGTGTCGAGGTGGGCCGCGTCAAGCTGGTCGTCTATCTGGCCTCGTCGGTGCTCACGGGCCTGGCCGTGTCCGTCAGCGGGGCCATCGGTTACGTGGGCCTGCTCGTCCCGCACGCCATCCGGATGCTTTTTGGCAGCGATTACCGGCTGCTTTTGCCGGCCACGGCGCTGGGCGGGGCGATTGTCGTTGTGCTGGCAGACACGCTGGCGCGTACGGTGGTCGCGCCGACTGAGTTGCCGCCCGGGGCAGTGACAGCCATGGCTGGCGCGCCCTTCTTCATCTACTTGCTGCGGCGGAGGCTTGAATGAGTGCGGGTGAAATGTCGGCTGCGGCGCCGGTCTTTCCTGCTGCGGGCCAGGGGCCCGATGAGCCGCGCCTGGTCGTCGAGCAGGCCAGCTATGCCTACGCTGCCCGCCGCCGCGATGCGCGCGCGTTTGCGCTGGAAGCCATCAGTTTCCAGGCGCGCGAGCGCGAGGTGCTGGCCATCCTCGGCCCGAATGCCAGCGGCAAGTCCACAGTGCTGCGCCTGCTGGCCGGGACGCTCGCGCCACTTTCCGGCCGCGTGCAGGTCGAGGGGTTTGACCTCCGGGAGCTCGACCCACGCACGCGGGCCCAGCGCATCGCCGTGGTTCAGCAGGAAAGCGCGCTGCTGTTTCCGCTGCGCGTCTGGGACTACGTGATGCAGGGTCGGCATCCCTACGGCCGCGGGCTCCGGTTCGAGACCGAAGAAGACGCCGCGATGGTGGAAAACGCCCTGGCCCAGGTCGGTGCCGAAGCGCTAAGCGGGCGCTGGCTCCACCAGATTTCAGGAGGGGAAAAGCAGCGTGTGATCCTGGCGCGGGCTCTGGCCCAACAGCCGCTGCTGCTCTTGCTGGACGAGCCCACGTTGCATCTGGACATCGGCGCCCAGGTGGAACTGCTGCGGCGGCTTCGGCAACTGGCGGTGAGCCACCGCATCACCGTGGTTGTCGTGACGCACGAGCTGAACTTGGCTGCGGAATTCGCCGATCGGATCATCCTGCTGAGCCGGGGCAAGTGCCTGCGCGTGGGCCCGCCGGAGGAAGTGTACCGCCGGGAGCTGCTTGAAACGGTGTTCGGCACACCGCTGGAAGTGATTGCGGACGAGGCCGGAGTGCCGCGCGTCCGCGTCACCAGAGGTTGACCGAGGAAGCCACGCGGCAGCCAGTTTCTGTGGCTGCCGCACGACATCCACCGCGACCTCGCGCACGGGAAGACGGTGCGAAGCCGTCGCCGCCGCGCGACTGTAAGGCGGCGCCCTCGACTCGTCGGGGAGCCCGGTGCAGCCACTGTTTCGAAAGCTCGGGATGGGAAGGCTGCGCCACCAGCTTCGGCTGGGACAGATGCCGCCCTGCGAGCGGCGTCTACCGCAGGGCCAGCCGCCAAGCCAGGAGACCGGCCGGGTCGCAGTCCCCGAGGAGTTGGGGAACAGCCTTCGTCTCTCGCTGGGGAGACAGAAAGGACACATCGCCGTGCCAGTTCGCCATCTGGTTCTCCTTGTTGTTTTCTGCTTGATTCCCTCGCGCACGAACGGGCAGGCTGCCGCCGTGCTCACTGGTGTGCTGACTGATCCCAGTCGTGCCGCTGTGTCGCGTGCGGAGGTTTCCGCAGAGCGGCTGGATGCTGCAGCAACCTCCGCGCGCGTCACTACAGACGAGAAGGGGCGCTTCGCGCTCGTGCTCGCGCCGGGGCGTTATCGCATCATGGTCGCGCACAAGTCCTTCGCGGCTGTTCGCGCAGAGGTGCTGCTGGCCGCGGGTGAAACGCATGAGTGGAGCCCGCGGCTGGAGTTGGAACGGCTTTCCGCCACGGTGATTGTCACCGCGCAGGCGGAACCGGTGCTCGCGGAGTCGAGTCCCTCGCCAGCAACGGTCATCACCCGCCAGCACATTTTGGAAAGGCAAGCCGTCCACTTCGCTGACCTGCTAGGCACGATGCCTGGCCTGACTTTCTCCCGGCTCGGCCGCGAGGGCGGCATCACCACTCTGTTCTTGGGCGGCGGAAACTCCAACTACACCAGAGTACTCGTGGACGGCGCGGCCGTGAATGAGCCAGGCAACCCCGTGGATTTTTCCAACTTCACGCTCGATAACGTCGAAAAGATCGAGGTCGTGCGCGGCGCCGCCAGCGCCCTGTTCGGCTCGGATGCCGTGACCGGCGTCATCCACGTGTTCACGCGGCGCGGCACAACCACCCGTCCGGCGCTGGAACTCGAGGCCGAAGGTGGTAAGTTCGAAACTGTCCGTCTGGGGGCTCGCCTGAGCGGATTGCTCCGCTGGTTTGACTACTCCGCGGCCCTCGGCTACTTCTATACCAACGGTCAGGGATCTAATGACTTTTATCGCAATACCACCTTTTCTGGACAGTACGGCGTGCGCCTGCGCGAGCGCGACAGCTTGCGGCTCAGCTTGCGCAGCAACACCAGCGACGCCGGCGCGCCCGGCCAGACCCTGTTTGCTCCGCCCAACCTCGACCAGCACAACGCCCTGCGCAACCTTAGCGCCAGTCTGGCCTGGGAGTACCACACGGGTGCGTGGCGGCATCGCACGGCGGGCTTCGAAGCAAACCTGCGCCAGTTCTTTGCCAACCCGTCGAGCGACTTCTGTCTGCCCGACCCGCCCTTCATCTGCGATTTCCCGTTCTCCGCGCTCAACCGGCATAACCGTGCCAGCTTTACGCACCAGACGAGCTACCTTGGGCAGCGCGGCAGCCTCACGCTCGGCTATCAGAACGAGGTCGAGAACAGCTTCCTCTCGGGCCTGCACGCCCGGCGCAACAATCAGGGCGGCTATTTCGATGGCCGGGTCCAGCCCCACCCGCGGTTGGTACTGGTCGGAGGCTTCCGCGTAGAGTCAAACGACAGCTTTGGTGTGCGCGCCGTGCCTCGCTTCGGACTCACCTACGGCGCGCGGTTTGGCAGCGGCTTCTGGGGAGCCACGCGGCTGCGCTTCGGTTTCGGCCTGGGCATCAAGGAGCCGACCATGACGCAGTCGTTCGCGCAGAACCCGTGCTTCCCCGGCAACCCCGATCTGCGGCCGGAGCGCTCGCGCACCGTGCAGGCGGGCGTGGAGCAGGTGCTGGCGCAGGAGCGCGTGCGCGCTTCCGCCGACTGGTTCGACCATCGTTTCCGCGACATTGTCAGCTTCACGTTCTGCCTGGTGGGCGGCCCGTGCCCCTTTCCGTTGCCTCCCGGCTGCGACCAGGGTTCGTTCGGAACGTTTTTTAACACGGATCGCGCGCGCGCCCGTGGACTCAATGTGGCCTTCGAAGCGAAGCCCGCGCCGTGGCTGCGCCTGGAGGGCGCTTACAGCTTCGTGGATAGCCGCGTGCTCGAAGCCCCCAACGCCTTCGATCCGGTGCTCCTCCCCGGCAACCGGCTGTTCAAGCGGCCCGTGCATTCCGGGAGCTTGGTTGCCCATCTGAACTGGCGGGGGATGAACTGGAACGTGGTCGGCACGTTCGTCGGCCGCCGCACGGACAGTGACTTCCTGAGCTTTTCGATCGGCGACACCTGCTTTGGGCCCTGTCTCTCAAGCAATCCGGGCTACGCGAAGGTGGACTTAGCGTTTAGCTACGACGTAGGGCGCGGCGCTACCGCATTTGCACGGGTTGGCAACCTGTTTGACAGGCAATACCAGGATTCGCTCGGCTACCCGGCCTACCGGCGCTACTACCGCGCCGGGATGCGCTGGCGCTGGGGCGGTGAGTAACACCTCCATGTACGTCGAGAGTTGGCTAGCGGGCGGGCTTGAGCTAATGTTCCCGCATGCGGTCAGCTACGTTTGAGGCAGCCGGAGCTAGGACGACCGCAATCGCCGGGATCGCACTCGTGCTGGGATCGCGTGCCCTGCTGCACGTGGCCCGCCCTGGGCTCGCCCGGCTTGAGCCCGGCGAACGAATGCTCGTCAACCTGGGGTTTGCTTGAGGCGTCACGGCCCTGTTGCTGCTCCATGTCCGCTTTTGGGAGCGGAAGCGCTGGGGCACGATCGGGATCCGTGGCATGACTCGGACGGACCTGTGCTGGGCTTTAGGCGTCTTCGTCGCCGGGGGAATCATCATCTCCGCCACCATGCCCCTGATGGGCCTGCTCGGGCTGCAGACCACGGAGAGGGGCGTGCGCCGGCTGGCTGAGTTCTCCGCCGGAATGCGGGTCGCCATGGTTCTGACCGCCGGGGTCACCGAGGAGATCCGCTATCGCGGGTATCTGGTCGAGCGGCTGTACCAGCTTACGGGACGCCTGGGCCTGAGCGCGGCCCTATCCTGGCTTGCGTTCCTGGTGGTGCACATCCCTTCGTGGACCCTCGGCGGCGCTATCCAGATTGGCTTGGCGTCTGTCGTCCTTTACCTGCTGTACGTGAAACGGCGCAATCTGCCAGCCTGCATGCTGGCCCACATCTTGAACCATATCGTCGCTTTGTTCGTGGTGCCTGCGTTGCTTCCGAGAGCTTCACCCTGACGCCTTCCCGGCAGCCTTTCGTCGCGCTGACGCGGGCTCGAGCGGCCGGATGCTATAATCTTGTTTCCATGAACCGGGCGACGCAGGAAGCAAAGTTGTCTCCGGAGGTCTTGGCGCGCTACGAGGCCGTGATCGGGCTCGAAGTGCATGTGCAGTTGAAGACCGCGAGCAAGATCTTCTGCGCCTGCTCGACGCGCTTTGGCGACCCGCCCAATCGGAACACCTGTCCCGTGTGCCTGGGGCTGCCCGGGTCGCTGCCGGTGCTGAACCGGCGCGCGCTGGAGCTGGCCATCCGCGCGGCCTTGGTCCTTCACTGCGCGGTGCACGAACGCTCGCGGTTCGCGCGCAAGAACTACTTCTATCCCGACCTGCCCAAGGGCTACCAGATCTCCATGTACGAGCTGCCGCTGGCTACCGGCGGGTGGCTGGAGATCCACCACGACGGTGCGGCCAAGCGCGTGGGCATCACGCGGCTCCATCTGGAAGAGGATGCGGCCAAGGCGCTACACGAAGGGTTCCCGGATTCCGACCGCTACAGCTATATTGACTTCAACCGCTGCGGCGTGCCGCTGATTGAGATTGTCTCTGAGCCGGACCTGCGCTCCCCCGCCGAGGCCTACGCTTACCTGACCACGCTCAAGCAGGTGCTCGAATACACGGAAGTAAGCGACTGCAACATGGAGGAGGGCTCGCTGCGCTGCGATGCCAACATCAGCGTGCGGCCGGGCGGGTCCGATCGCCTGGGCGTGAAGACCGAGGTAAAGAACCTGAACTCCTTTCGTTTCCTGGCGCGCGCGCTGGAGTACGAGATCGAGCGGCAGGTTGCCGTGCTCGAATCCGGCGGCCGCATCGAGCAGGAGACGCGCCTGTGGAACCTCGCCGCGGGGCGCACCGAGCCGATGCGCTCGAAGGAGTACGCGCACGACTACCGGTATTTCCCGGAGCCGGACCTGCTGCCCGTGCGTGTCAGTGAAGCCTGGAAGTCTGAAATTGCCCGCACGATGCCCGAATTGCCTGATGCCCGACGAGCGCGCTTCCAGCGCGAATACCGGCTTGCCGCGTACGACGCTGATGTGCTGACCGCTACACGAGCCCGTGCGGCCTATTTTGAAGGGGTCGTGAAGGCTGGTGCGCCGCCTAAAGCGGCCGCGAGCTGGATCCAGACGGAGCTCCTTCGCCGGGTGAGCGACGCGGGAGAGGAAAGGGAGGATTTGCGGGTTTCTCCTCCCGCACTGGCGGAGCTGATCCGACTCGTCGAAAGCGGCCGGATTACTGCCGCCAGTGGAAAGAAAGTGTTCGCGCAGATGTTCGAGACCGGCCGGTCGGCGGGCGAAATCGTCGCTGCGGAGGGCATGGGGCAGATCACCGACGCGGCCGAGATCGAACGCATCGCCCGCGAGGTCGTCGAGAAGAACCCGGATCCTGTCGCCAAATATCGCGCCGGCAACCACGGCGTGTTCAAGTTTTTCGTGGGCCAGGTGATGCGGGCCACCGGCGGCCGGGCGAATCCGCAACTGGTCAGCGACACCCTGCGCCGGCTGCTCGCCTGACGAAACCCGCGAGACGCGGGCCCAGATTCTTCGGCAAGGAAGGTGATTTGCGATCTGCAGTGAATTTTACTTGGAGAGGTTATGGCTGCACTGAAGGTTGGTGATCCGGTACCGGCGGTGAGGCTGCGGGCTGACGGCACGGAAGTCTCGCTGCGAGACTTCGCAGGCCGCCGGGTTTTCCTGTTCATCTTTGTGAAGGCCTTGACCCCGGGTTGAAACCACGAAGCGTCCGAGTTTCGCGACGCCAAAGCGAAATTCGACGAACTAGGCGTGGTCTTGCTGGGGTGCAGTGCCGATTCCCCGCAGGCCCTGGCGAAGTTCAAAGCCAAGTTCAAGCTGAACTTCCCGCTGTTGAGCGACCCGGATTTCGAGCTGATCGAAGCCCTCGGCGCGCGCCGCATCAAGAGCTTCCTCGGCAAGTCCGTCCTGGGTATTGTCCGCAGCAGCTACCTGATTGGTCCCGACGGCCGGTTGGAAAAACTCTGGGAGAATGTCAGCGCGAAGGGCCACGCCGCACAGGTGCTTGAAGCCCTAGTTGCGCTGGGCGCGAGCCCGCGCGGCGCCTCCACCGCCTGAGGATTCACAGGGACACGACGCACTCGTCGTCCCGCTGCTCGACCAGTAGGTTGTCTATCAGGCGCGTGGCGCCTACAAACACGGCGAGCAACGCTAGGCAGCGCCCGCGCAGGCCCACCACAGGTTCGAGGGTTTCCGCGTCTACAATCTCGATGTAATCGGGCGATGCCAAGGGCTCGGCGCCTATAATCTGGCGCATGCGGGCAACCAGCCGGGCGGCGTCACGCTCGCCGCTTTCGATTTCCCGACGGGCAGCGTCCAGTGCGCGATAGAGCACGGTGGCGGCCTGCCGTTCTTTGGCCGTCAGGTAGGCATTGCGCGATGACATGGCCAGACCATCCGGCTCGCGCACAATCGGACAGACCACGATTTCTGTGTCTAGGTTCAGGTCGGCGACCATCTGGCGGATGATGCGCGCCTGCTGGGCGTCCTTGCGGCCGAGATAAGCGAAGCGCGGCTGGACGATTTCCAGAAGCTTCAACACCACGGTGGCGACGCCGCGGAAGTGGCCCGGGCGGGCGCGACCTTCAAGGCGGTCGCTCAAGCCTTCGACACTCACGTGCGTACGGAAACCGTCCGGGTACATTTCCCTGGCTACCGGCGCGAACAGGCAATCGACGCCCAGTTGCTCGAGCAGCGCGCGATCAGCCTCGATCTGCCGCGGGTATTTCTCGAAGTCTTCCTGCGGGCCGAACTGCTTGGGGTTAACGAAAACGGATACAACCAGGGGCCGTGTCTGTTTCTGCGCCGCGCGCACAAGTGACAGGTGGCCTTCGTGCAGCGCGCCCATCGTGGGCACGAACCCGACCAGGCAGCCTTCGGTGCGCCATGCGCGGGCTACCTGCTTCATCCACTCGATAGTGTGGATGGTTTCCATGCCGCCGGAGGCCCGCTTAGTCCAGGGGCTGCCCGGAGCGCTCGCGGTAGAAACCGATCAGGTCAGTGGCCACGGGCCGGGCGCTCAGCTGGCGCAGCAGCGTGGTCGCCTGGCCGCGGTGGTAGCTGCCGTGGTTCACCACGTGCTGGAGCATCTGCCAGAGGGGATTCGTGAATCTCACGCCGCGCGTGTTCTGGTAGCTGAGCGAACGTTCCAGGCCTGTCGCCGTGAGCGAGCGGACGAATCCGAGCAAGTCGGCTTCGATTTTTGCCCAGCGTGTCCGGATCCTTGCAAGGTCAGGGTAGTCCTTGGCTTGCGGAAAGGTAGCCGGTGACCGACCGCGCCAGCGCTCCAGCCAGAGCCATTGTGCATCCATGATATGGGCTAGCGTGTCGCGCACGGACGAGAAGCTCGAGCCGAGCGGCTGGGTGAACTGCTCGGGGGTCAGAGCGGCGCAGGCGTCGAGCACGCGATGGTTGGCCCAAGCGTCGAATTCGTAGAGCAAGCGAACCTCTTCAGGCGTCATGGTCGCTCCTTGTTGGAGCGGGAGCCTCTCGACCCTTCGCATGCCGCTGTGGCTACCACGCGTTCTTCTATGGCCTGGGCGCCAGCAGGCGGTCCCGCACATCAGCGGGCAGGTGATACGCCTCAGTGTCGGAGGGGAATTGCCCGCTGCGCACGTCCTGGCAGAACTCGGCCACGGCTCGCGCGAGGGTCTCCGCAAGCCGTGCATACTGCCGGGCAAATTTCGGCGCGCGCCCAAAGCTCATGCCGGCCAGGTCGTGGAGCACGAGCACCTGGCCATCGCAATCCGGTCCCGCGCCGATGCCAATCGTGGGGATGCGCAGTTCGGCCGTGATCCGCGCGGCCAGCTCCCGCGGGATGGATTCGAGCACAACGGCAAAGGCCCCCGCGGATTCCACGGCGCGAGCGTCGCGCAACAATTGCCGAGCGGTTTCTTCACTCCTGCCCTGCACCTTGAATCCGCCGAGCGCGTGCACCGACTGCGGCGTCAGGCCGATGTGGCCCATCACGGGGATTTCCGCCTCCACCAGGCGCGCCATCAGCTCCAGCCGGCGCTCGCCGCCTTCAACCTTCACCGCTTCGGCGCCGGCCTTGAGGAACTGCACAGCATTGGCAAGCGCAGAGGCTCCCGGCCCATGGTAGCTGCCAAACGGCATGTCGGCC
>Ga0209172_10001707_pt1 | contig 44180 bp, 40 predicted proteins | sample LarsenN4metaG_FD_184113 | JGI IMG/M metagenome (GOLD analysis project Ga0209172, IMG submission 184113) | Hot spring sediment bacterial and archeal communities from British Columbia, Canada, to study Microbial Dark Matter (Phase II) - Larsen... ... | reverse complement strand
CAGCTTCAGACCCCATGGCGCTCTTGGCGGAAAGACCCCCGCGCAGTATCTCGCCCAACTCCAAGCCCAAGTGACCCCGCCGTCTCATATGCCCTGAGCCCGGACACGGCCTAGACCGACCCGCCCCCTGTGTGTACGGTAGCCAGGGAAATACCGGGGGGAGCTCATGTCAGACTCTGTTCCACAGAGGGACCGAGCGGTTAATCGCGCGGCCTCAGCTATGCCCGTCATCGAAGGGGCGCTCGCCTTTATCGTCATCTCCTTCGTCGCCACGGTGTGGGAGAGCATTCCCGCCGATCGCCGGCATGATGCCTTTGTCGTAGTATATGCCTCAGGCGCCCACTTCATCTTCAGCTTCGTTCTCGCGGGACCAACGTTCGCGCTGGCTAACAGACTGCAGTCAGCTGCGGCCGGCGCCGCGATGACATTCGGCTTGGTGGCGTATGTTTTCTGGTCCTTGATCCTTCAGCACCGCGGATTGGCGAATCTCCTGCTCGATCGGCCGTGGAGCATCCCGATGCCCTTCGCGGATCAAGTCTCGGCTTCGCTTGCCGGACTGCTCGGCGAACATTTTGCTTTTTACTTGGGACCCGTGATCTTCGGTTACGCGATACTGGCTGTTGCTATGGTTGTGCTGTGGCTGCCATCGACGCTCGGTCCTGCTCGTCGCTAGGCCAGATGCGAGCGTGACCCAATAGGGGAACCGCGGCGCTTGCGCTGATCCGGTGCGCGACCTCCAATCCCGAGCGGAAGCCGTCCTCGTGAAAGCCGTGGCCGGCGTAGGCGCCGCAGAACCACACATTGTTCGCGCCTTGAATTGAGTGCAGGTCCTTTTGCGCGTTTCTTGCCGCACGGTCGTATTGCGGATGCTCATATTCAAAGCGGGCGAATACGTTGTTGGGCGTCGTCCGCGGGTTGAGCGTGACGAACAACGGATAGCGTTCATCGATGTGCTGCAACGCGTTCATCCAATAGGTGATGCCGACCGGATCGGTCTCGCGACCGGAGTCATGTGAGCCAAGGTAGTTCCAGCATCCCCAGGCCGCTTTCCGCTTCGGCATGAAGGCAGGATCGCCATGCAGCACGGTCAGATTCTTGGCGTAGCGGATCGCACCGAGCAATTGCCGCTCTCGCTCGGACGGCGCCTCCAGCAGAGCCAACGCATCCGTGGAATGGCAAGCCAGAATAACGTGGTCGAACGCCGCTTCGTTTCCTTTCGCATCAACCACGACCGCGCCGCTTCGTTCGGAACGCTTCACAGCGGCAACGCCTGTGTTGAGATGGAACTTGGCGCGCAGGCTTGCTGCGAGGCGCGTTACATAAGTTCGCGAGCCGCCCTCGACCGTCAGCCATATTGGTTGCTCAATCTGGAGAAGCTGATGGTTCTCCATGAATGACAGCAGCACTTCAGCCGGGTACTCGAGAAACTGCTTGGCTGTCGCCGACCAGATCGATCCACCGACAGGCACGAGAAAACGATCGACCAACACCCGGCTGAAACGATGCCGCTCCAGATACTGTTTGAGCGAAACCTCGCCAACGGCGTTTGCCGCCAAATCCGCGCGAGCTCGGCGGAAGAAGCGCAGAATCTCCAGCAGCATCATGTGATGCCTGGGATTTACGATGTTTTCGCGCTGGGCGAACATCTGGTTGATATTGCTCGTGGCCCACTCAAAACGCCCATCGTCGAGCGACACTGAGAACGCCATCTTCGTGGCGACGCAGGGCACTTTCAGTTCGCGGAACAGGCGCGTGAGATTCGGATAGGTCTTTCGATTGAAAACAATAAAGCCGGTATCGACCGGAATGGTCGGCCCGTAGTGGTCAACATCTACTGTGGAAGAATGACCGCCGAGGCGATTGTCCTTTTCAAATACCGTGACTTCGTGGTCGGGATCGAGCGCATAGGCCGCAGCGAGGCCCGAAACGCCTGATCCGACAATCGCGATGCGCATCTTGTTCCCGCTCCCCATCCGGCACGAAGGAATATTTGGAGGGGGGCCGGCAAGGTTGCAAGCAATTAGCGCTGCGTCAGGGGACCGAAAAGGCCGCATCAGGCGCGCTCCTGCCTATTCTCTCCTACGCGCCGCTCGGCGGCGCAGATGGATCTCCAGCATCATGGCATCCTTGAGCCAGCGGCCGTGGGCGGCGATGTTGGCCACGGCGAAACCGTACCAACCGGCGCGCCAGAGTCCGCGGCGAACGTACTGGTTCAGAAAGTAGAACGGCTTGCCGAATAGAAGGCGCAGCGCCAGCAGCCAGAACGGCCGCAATCTGGTGTCGCGCGCGCGCGCCGCGGAGTTGCGGTTGAACTTCTCCTCCAGCTGCGCGAGGTCGCGGAAGGAATGATGCAGCAGCGGCTGATTGAGGCGGCCGACGCGAACGCCGGGCGGTACTTGAAACTGGTCGTAGTTGGGATGATCCGGCGCGCGCACGACGCGGCGATCGTAGAGCTTGCGGCGGTCGACGAGGTTGAAGGTTCGCCACGGCGCTCCGACCGGCGGGACCGTGGCCATGAGGAGTTCGTAGATCGGAAACGGCGGCGCGCCGTTGGCGAAGAGCGCGCGTATTTCATTCGCGAGTTCGGCGCTGACGATCTCGTCGGCGTCGAGATCGAGCAGCCAATCGTTGAGCGCGGCGTCCTCGCCGAGCCGCTTCTGCCGACCGCCTCCCAGCCAGGGCGCCTTGATCACGCGGGCGCCCAGCTCTTCGGCGATCTCGATTGTCCGATCGGTGGAGCCGGAGTCGATCAGCACCACTTCCCGCGCGACCTGCTGGGCGGCGCGGATCACCTCGCCGATCATCCGCTCCTCGTTCTTCGTGCGAATGTAAGCGGAGATGGGCGGCGCGGTGGCGGCGGTCGCGGCAGGGGAGGGCTGAGTGGAGACGCTCACAGGGCGCAGTTACAGGGGCAAAGGCGGGCGAAAAGCAAGCGGCGGCGCCGATCCGCAATATGGACCGGCGGCGTCCTCGCCGGCCTTTCGCGAAACTTTGCAGGATGGGACCGCGGCGCTCCGCGCCGCATGCGCGGCGGAGCCGCGCGCTCCAACCTTCCTAGGTCCGCGCGGGCCGGCGGGGGCGCCGGCGGTCCATATTGCGGGCATGCGTTTGCTCGCGACGAAGCAATCGTCGTCGCGGCGAACCTGGCGAGACATCAGGCCGCGTTAGGAGCTGTCGGCGAATGTCGGCCGACGAGTGACGAGCGTGTTCGCCAAACACAGCCGACACGCGAATGCGCTGCGCAGCGCTTCGGAATGGCGTGCAGGCTTGACGGCGAGGAGCCGCGTGAGGCGGCGCTTCATGCGCGCGGCGAGTTGGTGTGCGGCTGAGTCGAGATTGCGCAGCGCGGCGATTAGGTTCGCGACGCGCGTGGCGGGGTCCTTGGGTTTGAGCGCGCGGCGCAGCTTTGAGCCGATGAGCGAGCGGATGAAGTGGCGCGCGACAAGATGGCGGCCGTGGCGCCAGTATCTGGGTTTGCCCGGCCGCACGGGCGCGAGTTCGTGCGCGCGGATGAGGAGCAGGTTGATGACGAGGCGCGTGACGCGCTCGATCGAGACGCGCGCATAGCGCTGGCGCATGTGGCGCGCGGCGACGTCTCGCCCTGCAAACAGCACCGCAGCGATCCACGACAGCATCGCGACCGCCCAGAGCGCGAGCCTTCGGCGGTGGTGCTGTGTGGTGAGGAAGCGATGTGGTGTTTGCATGCGGGCATTATGACTCAGGTGTTTGTGCGTCGGATTCGATTTTGGAGATGCGTTATCTTTCAAGGCCTTGCTTGCGTTTGGCGCCGGATTGGCGGGGGCTCTCTTGTTGTATCTCGGTCGAGCGCGCGGTCCTGCGTCCGCCGCTTTGAAGCCACGTCGAGCACTTACCGCGATAGGAGTGCTGGGCAGGGCCTCCTGATCCCGGATCGCAGCCCGGCTCCCGCCTTCGCTCTGCGAGCTACGGCGGGCAGGCAAGGCCGGGCCTGCGTCCGGGAAGCGGAGACACTAACGTGAAGGGAACAGGCCTAGTTGGACGCCGACAGTAGCTACTCCGGCAACGACGAAGGCAGCGCCGAACAGCCTCAGCACCCAGATCGAGTTTTCATCCCAGCCAGATTTTGTTCGTGAAGCCGCCTTCGATCCAGTCTTCGCGTTGAGCCCTGGTTCGGAACAAGAGGTTGAATTCAAAGATCAGGAAAAAGCCTGCGAGCCCCCAACTCATAATGGCAGATATGATCTCTGGGGTCATGGGTTTGCGCTCATCCGCTCCGCGCCAATTCTGCCGCTTCTTCATAGCCGAACAGACTCAGCGCCAGACGAATCGCGGCGCCGCGTTCTGATTTGAGTTCGGGATCGCGTTCGATGGCTAGCCGTGCCTCCTTGTCGGCCGACCCTAGCAAATCAGCGTGCGCTTCGGGTGACACTAATCGGAACGGCGGCAAGCCGCTTTGCTGCGTCCCGAGCATGTCGCCGGCGCCGCGTAGGCGGAAGTCGATTTCGGCGATGGCGAAGCCGTCGTCGTTGCGGCGCAGGGAGTCGAGGCGTTCTTTCGCCGTTTCACCCAAGGGCGGCTTCCAGAGGAGGACGCAGGAGCCGCGTTTGTCGCCGCGGCCGACGCGGCCGCGGAGCTGGTGGAGTTGCGCCAGGCCGAAGCGTTCGGCGTGTTCGATCACCATGATGGTGGCTTCGGGCACGTTGACGCCGACTTCGATCACTGTCGTGGCGACGAGCAGGAAGGCATCGCCTGTGCGGAAGCGCTCCATGGCGGCTTCGCGTGCGGTTGGCGGCATCTTGCCGTGCACGATTTCGACGCCTTTGCCGAAATAGGTCTTCAATTCTTCGAAGCGGTCTTCGACGGCGGCGAGATCGACGGCTTCGCTTTCTTCGATGAGCGGACAGACCCAGTAAGCGCGCTCGCCTTTTCTGCGCGCATCGTCGATGGCCTTCATTACGTCGTCGGCGCGGCTGATGGGCATGGCGGCGGTGGCGATGGGTTGGCGGCCGGGTGGTTTTTCGTCGAGCACGGAGAGATCCATGTCGCCGTGGATCGAGAGCGCGAGCGTGCGCGGGATGGGCGTGGCGCTCATGACGAGGACGTGCGGGGCATAGCCCTTCGCGACCATGCGCATGCGGTCGGAGACGCCGAAGCGGTGCTGCTCGTCGATGACGATGAGGCCGAGATCGTGAAAGGCGACCTGTTCCTGGAACAGCGCGTGCGTGCCGATGACCACGCTGAGCTCGCCGGAGGCGAGGCGGGCGAGGATGTCTTTGCGCGCCGCGCCCTTGTCGCGGCCGGTGAGCACGGCCATGGAAATGCCGGCGGCGGCGAGCAGCGGCTCGAGCGTGGCGCCGTGCTGGCGGGCGAGGATATCCGTCGGCGCCATGAGCGCGCTTTGCAGGCCGGCTTCGGCGGCGCGCGCCATGGCGAGCGCGGCGACGAGCGTCTTGCCGGAGCCGACGTCGCCCTGCAGCAAGCGCAGCATCGGCGCGGGCTCGGCCATGTCGGCGTAGATTTCTTTGATCGCGCGCTGCTGCGCGCCGGTAGGCGCGTAGGGAAGAGATGCAATTAGCTTGTTGGCGAGTTTGCCGTCGCCGGTGACGGCGCGGCCCGGCTCCTTGCGACGCAAAGCCCGGCGCAGCCGCAGCGCGCATTGGCGCGCGAACAGTTCGTCGTAGGCGAGGCGTGTGCGGAAGGGGCTCTGGGGCAGCACGTCTTCCGGCGCGGCGGGGCGATGGATGTGTTCGAGCGCAGTGCGGAAGTCGGGCCAGTCGTGCGCCTTCACCGTGGTGGCTTCGAGCCATTCGGGCGCATCGGGCACTGTGTCGAGCGCGCCGAGGATGGCGCGCGCGAGCGTGCGGCCGGGGAGGCCTTGCGTCAGCGGATAGACAGGCTCTACCGACGGCGGCGCTTCACCCTTGGTCGGATCCACGACGTAGTCGGGATGCACGATCTGCCGGAGGCCCTCGTAGAACGACACCTTGCCGCTGACGAGCCGCTTCTGGCCGACAGGCCACATGCGCGTCAGCATGTCTTCCGAGCCGCGGAAATAGGCGACGGTCAGGAAGCCTGTCTCGTCGCGTAGGCGCACGCGGTGCGGCAGAACTTTCATGCCGATCTTGCGCGCGGGCATGTGGCCGTCGACTTCGGCCTCGATGGTGACGATGTCGCCGTCGTTGGCTTCGGCGATGGGCACGCTGAGGCGCCGGTCGATCGCGGCGTGCGGCGGCAGGAACACGAGATCTCGCACCAGCCGGCCGCCGGCGACCTTGAGGATGAGGTCCATCATCTCGCGCTTGGCGCCCTTCGGCGCGCGCGCCGGCGTCAGCATGGCGTCGAGGACGGGTTGCGCGTCGCTCATCGTGGCTGCATTGACGCAAGCCCTACCTCCCCCTCGATGGGGGAGGTGTCGCGCGCGTAGCGCGCGACGGAGGGGGTGAGGCCCGGAGCGCCCAAGGGATCGCCTCCTGAGGCGAGTCCCCGAGCTTCGCGCGAACACCCCCTCCGTCGTCCGCCTTCGCTGAAGCTGCGGCGGACGACAGCTCCCCCATCGAGGGGGAGCGGGGGGGCAGTCGCGCCGGCTGTGAAATTTCTGACCGGCTCATTCATCGCGCTGACACCATCTCCCATATGGGTTATAGCGCGGCCCCTTTTGCTTTGGGCCACCCCGTTTCCATGGATGACCGCCGCAAGAAGCTGAGATTCCGCGCGTGGCGGCGGGGATTCCGGGAGATCGATCTCATCATGGGCGGATTCGCCGACCGGCGGCTCGCCGATCTGGACGAGGCGGGGTTGGATGCGTTCGAGCGGCTGCTCGAGGCGCCCGACCAGGACGTCTATCTGTGGATTACCGAAGAGGCGGCTGCGCCGCCTGAGTATGACACGCCAACCCTCGCGCTCATTCGCGCGTTCCGTTTCGAGTTGCCGAACAAGGACTGATGAGAGATCCAGCTTTACCCCAACGCCTGATTGAGACGCTGGCGAAGTCGAAAGACGCGCTCGTCGTGACGGGCGCGCCGGAAGGCGTGGACGCCGCGGGGCTGGCGGAAGCGGCGCGGCTGCGCGGGGGCGTGACGCTGTTCGTGGCGCGCGACGAAACGCGGGCGGCGGCGTTCGAGGCGGCGGCAAAGTTCTTCGCGCCGTCTCTTGCGACGCTGCGTCTGCCGGCGTGGGATACGCTGCCGTACGACCGCATTTCGCCGGCGCCAGCCGTGGCGGCCCAGCGCTGCGCGGCGCTGGCGCAGTTGGCGCGGCGCCTGGAGCGCGATCCGCCGCTGCTGGTGATCGCGACGGCGTCGGCGGTGGCGCAGCGCGTGCCGCCGCGCGCGCGCATGGGCGAGGCGACGCTGCCAGTGGAGGCGGGCGCGGAAACCTCGATGCAGGTGCTGGAGGGATACTTCGGCATCAATGGATATGCGCGCGCTTCGACCGTACGCGGGCCCGGCGAGTTCGCGGTGCGCGGCGGGATCATCGATGTGTTTCCACCGGGCGCGGCCGAGCCGATGCGGTTCGACTTTTTCGGCGACGTGCTGGAGACGATCCGCAGCTTCGATCCCGAGACGCAGATCTCGAAAGGCAAGCTGAAGAGTGCGCTGCTGACGCCGGTGAGTGAAGTGCTGCTGGACGAGTTTGCCGTGCTGCAATTCCGGCGGCGGTTTGGGCAGGCGTACGGCACGGTGAGCGACGCGCTCTATGACAGCATCAGCGCGCGCGTGCGCCGGCAGGGGATGGAGCAGTGGCTGCCGTTCTTCTACGAGCGGCTGGAGACCGTGTTCGATTATGCGGGCGAAGAGGCGCTGATCGCGTTCGATGCGCTGGCGGAGGAGGCGATCCGCGAGCGGGTGGAGACGGCGCGCGATCACTACGATGCGCGCAAGACCGCGCCCGTGCCGCGCGGCGGGACGCCGTTCCGCGCGCCGGAGCCGGAGCTGCTCTATCTCAGCGATGAGGCGCTGGCGGAGACGGTCGGCGCCCGGCCGGTGCGGCGCTTCACGCACTTCGACACGGACGCGAAGAAGCAGCTCAGTCTTGGCGCGCGCGTTGGGCGCGATTTCGCGCCGGAGCGGCAAGCGGACGCGAACGTGTTCGATGCAGCGGCCAAGCACATCGAGACGCTGACCAGGGCGAAGAAGCGCGTGGTGATCGCGGCCTGGTCGGATGGGTCGGCGGAGCGCCTGGCGGGCGTGCTGACGGACCACGGCGTGGAAGCGGTGGTGCGCGTCCGCGCCTGGAGCGAGGCGACCGCGCTGCCGAGGGGCGCGCACGCGCTGGCGGTGCTGCCGCTGGAGCACGGCTTCGAGAGCGATACGCTCGTCTTCATCGCCGAGCAGGACATTCTCGGCGATCGCCTGGCGCGGCCGAGGAAGCGCCGGCGCGCGTCGGCGGTGATCGCCGAAGCCGCGGCGATGAGCGCGGGCGATCTTGTCGTGCACCAGGACCATGGCGTGGGGCGTTACGAGGGCTTGAAGACGCTCGATGTCGCCGGCGCGCCGCACGATTGCTTGGATCTCACCTACGCCGGTGGCGACAAGCTCTACCTGCCGGTCGAGAACATCGAATTGGTGACGCGCTATGGCGCCGAGGGCGCCGAGGCGCAGCTCGATCGGCTGGGCGGCGTCGCCTGGCAGAGCCGCAAGGCGAAGGCCAAGCAGCGCTTGCGCATGATGGCGGAAGAGCTGCTGCGGATTGCGGCGCAGCGCGCGACGAAGACTGCGGAAGTGGTCTCGCCGCCCGAGGGGCTGTGGGACGAGTTCTGCGCGCGCTTTCCCTACGAGGAGACGGACGATCAGCTGGCGGCGATCGACGATGTGGTGACCGATCTCGCCGCCGGGCGGCCGATGGATCGGCTGATTTGCGGCGATGTCGGCTTCGGCAAGACGGAAGTGGCGCTGCGCGCGGCGTTCCTGGTGGCGATGAGCGGCAAGCAGGTGGCGGTGCTGGCGCCGACGACGCTCCTGTCGCGCCAGCATTTCCGCACCTTCAGCGAACGCTTCCGGGGCCTACCGGTGCGCGTGCGGCAGCTGTCGAGGCTGGTTGGCGCGAAGGAGGCGGCGGAGACGAAGGCGGGCGTGGCGGACGGGACGGTGGAGATCGTCATCGGCACGCATGCGCTCCTGTCGAAGACGATCAAGTTCGCCGATCTAGGGCTGATGATCATCGACGAGGAGCAGCACTTTGGCGTCAAGCACAAAGAGCGCTTGAAGGAGATGCGCGCCGACGTGCATGCGCTGACGCTCTCGGCGACGCCGATCCCGCGCACGCTGCAGCTGGCGCTCGCCGGCATCCGCGAGATGAGCCTCATCACGACGCCGCCGATCGACCGTATGGCGGTGCGCACCTACGTGATGCCGTTCGATACGTTGACGACGCGCGAGGCGCTGCTGCGCGAGAAGTATCGCGGCGGGCAGAGCTTCTTCGTCACGCCGCGCATCAGCGATCTGGACGAGGCTTCGGAGTTTTTGCGCCGCAATGTGCCGGAAGTGACGTTCGCTGTGGCCCACGGGCAGATGGCGGCCGGCCAGCTCGATGAGATCATGACGAGCTTCTATGACGGGACGTACGATGTGCTGCTTTCCACCTCCATTGTGGAGTCCGGGCTCGATATTCCGCGCGCCAACACGCTGATTGTTTATCGCGGCGACATGTTCGGGCTGGCGCAGCTCTATCAGCTGCGCGGGCGCGTGGGGCGCTCGAAGGTGCGCGCGTATGCGTATCTCACCACGGCGGCCGAGCAGGCGCTCACGGAGGGCGCCGAGAAGCGGCTGAAGGTGCTGTCCTCGCTCGACAGCCTGGGCGCCGGCTTCACGCTGGCGAGCCACGACCTCGACATGCGCGGCGGCGGCAATCTGTTGGGCGAGGAGCAATCCGGGCACATCCGCGAAGTGGGCGTCGAGCTCTATCAGGCGATGCTGGAGGAAGCCGTGCAGTCGCTGCGCGAAGGGCGTGACGAGGAGGCGGTGAGCGAGAAATCGTGGTCGCCGCAGATCAATGTCGGCGCCTCGGTGCTGATCCCGGAGGATTATGTCGCCGACTTGAATGTGCGGCTTTCGCTCTATCGCCGGCTTGCCGATCTCGACACCGATCAGGAGCGCGAAGCGTTCGCGGCGGAATTGATCGACCGCTTCGGCCCGTTGCCGGAGGAAGCCAATCAGCTGATCGCGGTGGCGGCGCTCAAGGCGCTGTGCCGGCGGTGCTTGATCTCCAAACTGGATGCGGGGCCGAAGGGCGCGGTGCTGACGTTCCGCGACGCCGGCTTCCCCGATCCGCTGGCGCTGGTGCGCTTCGTCACCGAGCGCCCGGACGATTTCAAGATGCGCCCCGACGGCAAGCTTGTCGTGCAAGGCGGCTGGCCCGAAGCCGCGCAGCGGCTGAAGGCGCTGCGCAGCGTGCTGGAAGCGCTGGCGCGGATTGCGGAGCGCAAGGCGGCTTGAGGCTGGCGCGCGCGAGGGGCGTGTGCCACTCCTTTTCCCATGCGACTCATCCTCGACACGGATGTTGTAGTACGCGCCCTCAGAAGCCCGGCGAGCGCCTCTGCGGCCTTGCGCTGCCGCGTGATATCTTGGTGGAATTGGAGCAAGACGATGGCTGAAGACGGCGCCATCCACCTTCGTAAGGAACTGAGCGACGCGCTGGCGGCGGAAGCTGAGCGCACGGGCGTGAGTGTGGATATGCTCGCCGAGGAAGCGATCGCGCGTCATCTCGAAGCCCGCAAGACGCTCGCGCATTTTGCGGCGCTCAAGGCCGGCGCCGATTGGGACCTGCTGGATCGGGTTCTCTCGCGCCAAGGCGGCGAGCACCCGCCGGAAGAGGATCGCGTGCCGACACGGCGGTAGTCGGCCTCAGACGACGGCTTCCCCGATCCGCTCGCACTGGTGCGCTTCGTCACCGAGCGCCCTGACGATTTCAAGATGCGCCCGGATGGCAAGCTCGTCGTGCAAGGCGGTTGGCCCGAAGCGCCGCAGCGCCTCAAGGCGCTGCGGAGTGTGCTGGAAGCGCTGGCGCGCATCGCGGAGCGCAAGGCGGCTTAGTCGCCAAGGCAGTGCTTCAATAACACTCGACCCAAACGGCGGCGTAGCGTTCGCCCTCACCGAGTGGCGGAAGCCTAAAGTTTGCCTGGCCGCTCAACGCCGCGAGGTCATCGGGGGTAACCTCATAAAGAACCGTTCCCCAGTCGAGCTGCTTATGGGGCCTCTCATCCAGCCAGGAGGGCGCCCCTGTCCAGTGCCTAAACTTTGTCTCTTGGGTCGCACGTACATGACTGCGCCAGTGTTCATCTAAACTCGCAGCTTCAACCCCCATCGGGAGAATGCCGATGTAGTGGACCATCATCACCATGCATCAAGGCTAGTCGCACGGTGCAGCCGCGTCGAGTTCTCCCTTTGCTTCTAGTTCGCCGTCCTCGACACGGGATCCGCATCCAACGCCCGCAGTGCTTTAGCCAGCAGGCCCGCGCCGCTTTCGCCGGGTTGCAGCTCCACGGCGCTTTGTTCGAACACGAGCGGGCCCGCACCGCCTTCGCCCGAGGCGAAGGCGGTGCACTCCGCCACCGCGGCGATGCGTTCGGCGGTGCGGCGGGCGCCGGCGAGCGGCGTCGCGGGCAGAGCGACGGCGATGAAGTCTTCGCCGAGCGCGACGCCGGTGTCGCCGTCGCGCATGAGGCGGGCGGCGAGGCTGGCGATTTCGGTGAAGCCGCGTTTCCAGACGTCCGGCGACGGTTCGCGCGCGCCGTGCGCGGGCAAGACACGCAGCGCGCAGAGCGAAAGCGGGCGGCCGCTTTCGTGGTGATCCTTGGCGAGGCGCGCCAAGTGCGCGTCGAACGGGTCGCGGCGGAAGAGGCCGGTGCGCGGATCGCCCATGAGATCGCGCAGCGCGCGGATGTCGTGCTCGGCGGCGCGGCGGCGGCGTTCGCGGCGCACGGCTTCGAACAGCCAGCCGAGGCTCGGCCCGCACGGCGCGTTCGCTTCCGCGACGGCTGAGGCGCCGCGCTCGATCGCCGCGGCGGCGGTGGCGGCGTCGCCGGGCTTGGTCATGACCATCGTCGGCATGTGATAGAGCGAGGCGTTGCGCCGGAGCGCGGCGCAGAGCGACACGGCCGTGCTGGCGTCGTTGATGCCGTTGAGCACGACGGCGTCGAACGGCTCGTCGTGCAAGTGATCGAAGCCGGCGAAGGACGAGAACGCGGCGGCGACGAGGCCGTCGTGCTGCGAAAGCATATGCTCGAGCGCGAGGAACATGACACTGGGCGCGCCGATATAGAGCGCTTTGAGTTTGTGCGGCTTGAGCGGGCTTGGCTCTGCGACGCCCAGCGCGGCCGCCGTCGCGGCGCGGCGCGCGCGCTCTTCTTCGGCGACGGCGACGCGGATTGAGGCTTCGACTTGCGCAGCGAGCAGCTTCGAAGGCGCGTCGAGCGCGATCGCGCCGGCGAACACATCCGTCGGCGCGAGCCCGAGCGCGGGCGGGGCGTTGTGCTTGAGGCCAATGAGGCGCGCGAGCGGCGGGGGATCGGCGTGCAGCGATGCGGCGGCGAGGCGCGCAACAGAATCGGTATCCGCGTCTATCGCGGAAAAGATCGCGACGTCTTCGCCGTCGGGCGCAGGGCGATAGGGGCCGGGCAGGGCGGTCGCCGCGACTCCGGCGTCGGCGAGCTGCGCCTGCGCGTCGCGCGCGCTCCGCGCGTCATGTGCCCGCACCACTACGCGCAAAGGTTAACGCTCCGGCGCCCCGCCCCTCGCGGAGACTGGTTGCAACTATCGCCCGTTCGCGCGACGAAGCAAATCAACAGAGTTAACGAGTCGGATGATGGCGTCTGGGCCGCTCAATGGCGTGAAGGTGGTGGAGTTCGCCGGCATAGGGCCCGGGCCGTTCTGCTGCATGCTGCTCTCGGACATGGGCGCCGACGTGGTGCGCATCGACCGCAAGGGCGGCCGCGCGCTGGCGAAGGACGTGACCGCGCGTGGGCGCCGTTCGGTGGCGCTGGATTTCAAGGACGCAAACGACGTCGCCGTGGCGCTGGCGCTGATCGAGAAGGCCGACGTGGTGGTGGAAGGCTTCCGGCCCGGCGTGATGGAGCGCTTGGGGCTGGGGCCGGGTGAAGCGCTCGCGCGCAATCCGAAACTGATTTACGGGCGCATGACGGGATGGGGGCAGACGGGGCCGCTCGCGCACGCGGCGGGGCACGACCTCAACTACATCGCCCTCTCCGGCGCGCTTCACGCGATGGGACGCAAAGGCGCCCCCCCTGCTCCGCCGCTCAATCTCGTCGGCGATTATGGGGGAGGGGCGCTCTATCTGGCGCTTGGCGTGTGCGCGGCGCTCTACGAAGCGCAGCGATCGGGCAAGGGGCAAGTGGTCGATGCGGCGATCACTGACGGGACCGCGTCGCTGATGGGCGTGATGTACGGCCTGCGCGCATCGGGCATCTGGAGCGACGAGCGCGACGCCAATCTGCTCGACGGCGGCGCGCCGTTCTACGACGTGTACGAAACGGCGGACGGCAAGTACGTCGCCCTCGGTTCGCTCGAGCCGCAATTCTACGCGCTGCTGCTGGAGAAGCTCGGGCTGAAGGACGATCCGTTGTTCGCGGCGCAGATGGACCGCAGCCAGTGGTCGGCGATGAGCGGGAAGATCGCCGCCGCGATCAGGACGAAAACACGCGATGAATGGACGGCGATGATGGAAGGCACGGACGTATGCTTCGCGCCGGTGCTGACCATGGGCGAAGCGCCGCAGCACGCGCACAACGCGGCGCGGGGGACGTTCACGGAGGTCGCCGGCGTCATCCAGCCCGCGCCAGCGCCGCGCTTCTCGCGCACGCCTGGCGCCATCCAGGGGCCGGCCGCGCCCCCCGGCGCGGACACGGAAAAAGTGCTCGCCGACTGGGGCGTTTCACTGCGTCCAAGCTGATTAACCCATTCAGCGCGGGTTCAACCGGGCGGGTGTTTTATCATTCCCGGCTCTGGGCGATTTTCGTCCCTCGCTCGTACCGGGGCCAGGTTTTCGGCCCACCTAAGGGTCGAGGCAGAAGCGCCGGCCGCCGGCTCAGCGGCCGGCGCAACTGCGTTTGGCCGACCTGAAACTTGAATTTCCGCGGGCCGGCTTCAGGCCGAGTGGGTACCGGTCGGCCGCCCGGAAGCCGGCCATCTTAAAATTACGCGCATTTCGAGCGCCGAACCGGTTTCCACTTCGGCTAAATGCGCGTGGCATGTTGCGCCGCAGCGCGCCCGTCCGTAACAGGGCTGCCCAAGAGGCTATCCCATGGTCAAGAAGGTCTACCCGGACGCCAAGTCCGCGCTCGAAGGCATGACCTTCGACGGCATGACGGTGATGAGCGGCGGCTTTGGGCTGTGCGGCATTCCCGAGAACCTGATCATTGCGCTGCGCGATACGGGCGTGAAGGACATCACGGTGATCTCCAACAATGCCGGCGTCGACGGCTGGGGGCTCGGGCTGCTGCTGGAGACGAAGCAGATCAAGAAAATGGTTTCGAGCTATGTCGGGGAGAACAAAGAGTTCGCGCGCCAGTTCTTGGCTGGCGAATTGGAGCTCGAGTTCAACCCGCAGGGCACGTTGGCCGAGCGCTGCCGGGCCGGGGGCGCGGGGATCGCCGGCTTCTACACAAAGACCGGCGTCGGCACGCTAGTGGCCGAGGGCAAGGAGACGAAAGTCTTTGGCGGCGAGACGTATGTGCTGGAAACCGGCTTGGTTGCCGATCTCTCCATCGTGAAGGCCTGGAAGGGCGATCGCGAAGGCAACCTCATCTACCGCAAGACCGCCCGCAACTTTAATCCGATGATGGCGACGGCCGGCAAAAAATGCGTGGCGGAAGTCGAGATCCTGGTGCCGACCGGCGACCTCGATCCGGACGCTATCCACACGCCGGGCATCTACGTGGACCGCATCGTCAAGGGCTCGTTCGAAAAACGCATCGAGCAGCGTACGGTGCGGCAGCGGGAGAATGCATAATGCCGTGGTCCCGCGATCAGCTTGCGCAGCGCGCCGCCAAGGAATTGCGCGACGGGTTTTACGTCAATCTGGGCATCGGCATTCCGACGCTGGTGGCGAATTACATCCGGCCGGGCATGGAGGTGACGCTGCAGTCCGAGAACGGGATGCTGGGCATGGGGCCCTTCCCATATGAGGGAGAGGAAGACCCCGATCTCATCAACGCCGGCAAGCAGACCATCACCGAGCTGGAGAAGACGTCGTATTTCTCCTCGTCCGATTCCTTCGCGATGATCCGCGGCGGGCATATCGATCTCTCCATTCTCGGCGCCATGGAGGTCACCGACCGGGGCGATCTCGCCAACTGGATGGTGCCCGGCAAGATGGTCAAGGGCATGGGCGGGGCGATGGACCTGGTCGCCGGCGTCAAGCGCGTGGTCGTGGTGATGGAGCACACGGCCAAGGACGGATCGCCCAAGCTCCTGAAGAAGTGCACGCTGCCGCTGACGGGCGTGAACGTGGTGGACCTCGTCATCACCGATCTCGGCGTGTTCGAGATCGACAAACACGGTTCTGAGCCGATGAAGCTGATCGAATTGGCCGATGGCGTGAGCGTCGAGGAGATCACCGCGAAGACGGAAGCGCCGTTTGTCGTGGCGCTGGGCTGAGCTGCAAAGTATTCACACGTTGCCGCCGGAGGGATGGCCGAGTGGTTTAAGGTACCGGTCTTGAAAACCGGCGTGGGTGCAAGCCCACCGTGGGTTCGAATCCCACTCCCTCCGCCACCATGCTGATTGCCTCGTGATCAACAGAGAGCGCGGATAGAACGCTCAGGTGCGGTTGGCGACGGTCTTGCCAGCCAGTCTCTCGACCAATCGGCGAAGCTCCGCAGGAGTGGTCTGACCGGCCACGACCTCGTAGTAGCCTATGCCGGCGCGCCGCAGCGCTTCTTTCTTGACGGCGTCACGTGCAGCGGCGGCGCTTCGATGGTGGCCCTTTCCCTGATACTCGATCGCGTAGCGAGGCATGCAGTCGGCGTCCACCAAAAGCAGATCGACGCGTTTGGAGTTGATGCAGCCGTAGGCTTTGCGATCGCTGCAGCGCAGGATTTCGCCCAGCGAAACCTGCGCCATGACGTGCCACGTCGCGTTGCAGGCCATCACCGCCCGATTCAACTCATCGAAGACGCGCGCTTCGCCCTTGTTGAGGATTCGCCTAACCTCGAAGTCGGCGCCCATGACGATGCGCAGCTGATCGGCAGCGACTGCTTGTTTTTGCTCGGGCGCATCGGGTCGTTCCGGTTCGAAGGCGACTACGTTGTTGCGTTTCCAGCTGTTGGAGTTCCGCCAGGGCCGAGGTCGGCCGCGTAACAACACCCCGCTGATGGTGATGCCGAAGACCGCGCCGACAAGGGCGGCGACGAAAAACTGCAGCGTTGGGACGAACGCATCGAGGTCCGACGGCATTTCAGACGACTTAAGTCATCAGTGCTTGCAGTCCCTTTAAGCGGTCGCCCGCCGCACTGGTGAACGCGCGTTATTGGTGAAGCTGAAAAAAGGATAAAAGCTTACTTAGCTTCAACGCGGCGCCTGTATCTGTGGCGGCTCGAATTGTGGGGTCGTCTCTTGTTGCTTCGCACCGCGCCGCGCGTTCTTGCGCTTTCGTGTTTTGGGCTCATTGTTTTGGCTGGCGCCGCCAGCGCTGAGCGCGCGCCGATCGTGTACGCCGGGCAGGGGAGTGCGCCGACGCAGACCGCTTCCGCCGCCGATCGTCTCGAAGGCGGCAGCGACAATTCCTACGGCTATGGCGCGCAAGCGCGCGCGCGCGAAGGCGCGGTGATCGACCTGCGCCGGCCATCCTCGGGCGAGCCGCGCGTGACGGCCGTCGCCGAGCAACAGCCGGTTCCGCTCTGGGCCGACGAAACACGGCCAGCGGCCGCCGCGCAGGGCGGGGAGGGGGCGCCGGCCTGGCTCGAACGGGAGCGTGTCGGCCCGCCCTACGAGGCCAACGGGCGGTGGTACGTGCCTACGCCGGAGCCCGGATACTCACAGACCGGCGTCGCCTCCTGGTACGGCCCGCAGTTCCACGGCCAGCGCACGGCCAGCGGGGAGGTGTTCGACCAGGATGCGCTGACGGCGGCGCACCCCACGTTGCCGATCCCCAGCCTGGTGCAGGTGACGAACCTGGAGAACGGGCGCGAGGTGATCCTCCGGGTCAACGACCGCGGGCCATTCGTGGGCGAGCGGCTGATCGACCTGTCGCGCGGCGCCGCCGAGGTGCTGGGCTTCGAGCAGGCGGGCCACGCCCGCGTTCACGTGCGCTACCTTGGCCCTGCGCCGCGACGGGTTAACGGCGAGCCTACCCTCGCCTCGCCCCCCTCGCCGGCCGCTGCAGCGCCGCCGGCGGTCGACCAGGAGGGGCCGCGCTCCCTGCTTCCGCCCTCCTCCCGCGCCACTGAGACCGAGCTGGCGGGCGCCCCGGTCGCGCGGTATCGCGCGCCGGCGCAATACGCCGTCGGCCCGGTGGCTGGCAGCTATTACGTCCAGGTCGGCGCCTTTTCCGATCTCAGCAACGCCCACCGTGTCCGGGACCAAGTCGCGGCGGCGGGGCCGGTGGTTGTGGATGTCCGCAGCAGCGCATCCGGCGCGGAGTTGTTCCGCGTGCGCGTCGGTCCTTGGAACAGCGCCGAGGAGGCTGAGGGCGCGCGGCGTCGGCTCGCGGCGATGGGCTATGGCGAGGCCATTCTCGCTGCGCGCTGAGCGGCGGTTGACGCAAAACCGCCGCGCCGGTTTGCTGCAAGCGTTCGTGCGCGGTCGGCGCAAACGATTCGGCGGATCATGAAGCTTGCTCGCGCGCTCTGCGCGCTCATCCTCGTTGCAACCATCGCGGCGCCGCTCGACGCGGACGCGCAGCGGCGGCGCAGTCAGCGCGCGGCCGCGCCCCCGCCGCCGCCCGCGGTGGCGCAGCACGTCACCATCATGGATGGGGCGACGGGCGCGATCCTCGCTTGCGAGAACTGCAACGAGCCGATCCCGCCGGCGTCCATGGCCAAGCTGATGACGATCCTCGTCGTGCTCGAACAGCTTCAAGCAGGCCGCATCAGCTACAACACCCACTTCCGCGTGAGCGAATACGCTTGGCGCGAACACGGCGCGCCGTCCACAGGCTCGCACATGTTCTTGCCGCTCAACTCCTACGTTGCGGTCGCCGATCTGGTGCAAGGCGCGGTCGTGGTGTCGGCCAACGACGCGTGCGTGGTGCTGGCCGAAGGCATCGCCGGATCGGAGACGGCGTTCGTCGAGATGATGAATCGCCGCGCACGGGAGCTCGGGCTGACGACAGCGCGCTTTCGCAATGTGACGGGCGTGGACGATCCTGAGCAGCGCATCAGTTCAGCGGATCTCGCGCGGCTCGCTCGGCATCTGATCCAGCACTTTCCCGAGTTTTACGAGGTCTATTCACGTCGCGAGTTCACGTTCAACCGGCGCACGCAACAAAACCGCAATCCGCTGCTCGGGGCGTTTCCTGGGGCCGACGGCGTGAAGACGGGCCATACCGCCGAATCCGGCTATGGCTTGATCGGCTCTGCAGAGATGAACGGTCAGCGCCGCATCATCGTGTTCAACGGCCTGCCGACGATGGCGGCCCGCAACACCGAAGCACAGCGGCTGATGCGGTCGGCGTTCGACGACTACGCCCTGCGCACCATCGCCGAAGCGGGCGAGCAGGTGGGTGAGGCGCGCGTACGGCTCGGTTCGCGGCGCACGGTGCCGCTGGTGACGCAAAACGAAATCCGGATCGGCGGGCCGCGCGGGGCGCAGCAGAATCTCACCGCCCACGTCGTCTACGACGGGCCGCTCAGTCCGCCCATTCGCGAAGGCGATGTGGTGGCGCGCCTGGTGGTCGAGGGACCGGGTTTCGAGCGCCAAGAGTTTCCCCTGGCCGCCGGCCGGCGTGTGGGACGCGCGAATTGGTTCGCGCGCGCCTGGGAAGGCTTGCGCCTGACCTTCTTCGGCCCTTCATAGGGTCATGGCGCTCGGCGCGAAACCAGGCAGGTTCGTCACGCTCGAAGGCGGCGAGGGCGTCGGCAAATCGACGCTGGCGCGCGGACTGACCGACGCTCTGCGTGCGAAGGGACGCGATGTCGTACTGACGCGCGAACCGGGCGGCGCGCCGGGCGCGGACGCCATACGCAAGCTGCTGGTCGAGGGCGACGCCGACCGCTGGAGCGCGATGGAAGAAGCGCTGCTGTTCGCTGCGGCGCGGTTCAATCATCTGAGCCACACGATCCGGCCGGCGCTGGCGCGCGGCGCCTGGGTGGTGTGCGACCGCTACTTCGACTCAACGCGCGCCTATCAGGTGGCCGCCGGCGGATTGAAGGCGAAGACACTCGACGCGCTGAATGATTTGATCGACGCGCCGGCGCCCGATCTCACGCTCGTGCTCGATCTCGATCCGGCGCGGGGCCTGCAGCGTTCGCGCGGCGAACACGCCGGCGAGGATCGGTTCGAGAAGAAGGACGCGGCGTTTCATGCACGCGTGCGCGAGGAATTCCTGGAGATTGCGCGCCGCGAGCCGCACCGATGCGTCCTCATCGATGCGGGCCAGCCGGCGGAGGCCGTGCTGAAACAGGCGTTGGGCGCCATCGCGGAGCGGCTGTCGTGAGCCTGAAGGCAGACAAGCCCGCGCCCGAAACTGACAAGGAGCCGCAGGCCCCGCATCCGCGCGAAACGTATTCCTATGTCGGCCATGACGCGCAGGAGCAGGCGCTGGCGGATGGGCTGCAGAGCGGGCGCATGCATCATGCGTGGCTGATCGCCGGCGCAAAGGGACTGGGCAAGGCGACGCTTGCGTATCGCTTCGCGCGCGCAGCGCTGGGCGCCACGCGCATCGGGCCAAGGCCGCTCGATGTCGATTCTGAAGATCGGGTCGCGCGGCGGGTCGCCGCGCTTTCTCACCCGGATCTGTTCGTGCTGCGGCGCGGCTTGAACGAGCGCGGCCGGCCGCGGCGCGAGATCACCGTGGACGATGCGCGCGAGCTGGGGCGCTTCTTCTCGCTCGCGCCGTCCGAAGGCGGCATGCGCGTGGCGATCATCGATGCGGTGGACGACCTCAACACGAACTCTGCGAACGCGATCCTGAAGACGCTGGAAGAGCCGCCGGCGCGTTCGGTGCTGCTGCTGGTGTGCCACGCGCCGGGCGCGATCCTGCCGACAATCCGTTCCCGGTGCCGGCGTCTCGCGCTGCGGCCGCTGAGCGACGACCAGATGCGTATACTGCTCAGCGAAGAGGATCGGGTTCTATTGCCGCTGGCGCGAGGACGACCCGGAAGAGTAATCGCGCTGAAGGCACAAGGTGGAACAGCCCTGGCCGCGCTAATTGCGGTTGGTCAGAGATCGCTCCTTCAAGGAGGCGCTCAGTCGGTCTTGACCGAGCTTTACGACAAACTGAGCGGTGAGCCGTTCGAGCGGCTCGCGGGCGTCCTGGAGTTGGCGGAAGAGTGGACCCGCACCGCGGGCGTAGAGCAGGGCGGTGAGCAATGGGCCGAGGCGTGGTCGGCGCTGGAGGCGCTGCGCGACGAGGCCGAAGGGCTCGACATGGATCCGCGGCACGCGTTGGCGCGGGCGGTGGGAATTCTGGATCGCGCTGCCGCCGCGAGGACGCGATGAACGTTGTGTCCTTCGTGCATCCTTCGTGTCTTTGTGGTGAAAAGAAAAACACAAAGACACGAAGAAGGCACAAAGATCACAGAGGCGCAGCGCCATGCTGATCGACAGCCACGTGAACCTGCATCATTCCGCGTTCGCGGACGATCGCGAGGCGGTGATCGCGCGCGCGCGTGATGTAGGCGTCGCGCGCATGATCACCATCTGCGACAAGATCGAGAACTTCGCCGACGTCATCGCTATCGCCGAAGCGCATGACGACATTTATGCCAGCGTCGGCGCGCATCCGCATTATGCCAAGGATCATCTGGGTTTGACGGCCGAGACGCTTATCGAACTGGGGCGGCACGAGAAGGTGGTTGGGGTAGGGGAAACGGGTCTCGATCAGCACTACAAGTTCAGCCCCTTCGAGGACCAAGTGCGCGTGTTTCGCGCACACGCGGAGGCTGCGCGCAAGCTCGGCAAAGTGCTGATCATTCACACCCGTGAAGCCGACGAGGCGATGGCGGAGGTGTTGGAGGAGGAGGCGGGGAAGGGGCCCCTCTCCATCCTCATGCACTGCTACACGAGCGGTATGGAATTGGCGCAGCGCGCGCTCAAAATTGGCGCGTACTTTTCGTTCTCCGGCATCATCACGTTCAAGAACGCCGACGACGTGCGCGCCGTCGCGAGGGACGTGCCGTTGGATCGCGTCATCGTCGAGACCGATTGCCCCTACTTGGCCCCTGTCCCGCATCGCGGCCAGCGCTGCGAGCCGATGCACGTGCGCGAGGTGCAAAGCGCGTTCGCGAAGCTGAGAGGGCTATCAGAGGAGGAGGCGAGCGCCCTGCTCGCTGACAACTTCTTCCGGCTGTTTCCGACCATCGCGAGGCCGGCATGAGGCGCAGCGCTTTACAGGTTGGAACGCGCGGCCTCCGGCCGCGCATGCGTCGCCGGAGGCGCCGCGCTCCATGTGTTAGGGGCCCGAGCTGATGCCCACGCTCCGCGTCACCGTGCTCGGCTGTGGCTCGTCCGGCGGCGTGCCGCGCGCGACTGGCGACTGGGGCGCGTGCGATCCGAACGAGCCGAAGAACCGGCGCACGCGCTGCGGGCTGCTGCTGCAGCAATGGAGCGGGGCGCGGAGCGGCGCGGAAGAGGCGACCACTGTGCTGATCGACACGCCGCCGGAGCTGCGCCAGCAGCTGGCGGCGGCCAATGCGCGTCGCCTCGACGGCGTCGTGCTCAGCCACGACCACGCCGATCAGACCCACGGCTTCGACGATGTGCGGGCCTTTTTCCTTAAGCAGCGCGCGATGATCCCGGTGTGGCTGGACGAGCCCACGCGTGAGACGTTCATGCGCCGCTTCGGCTACACCTTCGTCAGCGGGCCGGGCTATCCGGCGATTGCGCGCGTCGCCGGCGATATCTCGCCGCTCGTGCCGATCCGCGTCAGCGGACCAGGCGGCGCGATGGAACTGCTGCCGCTCGAACAGGACCACGGCTTCTCGCGCTCGCTCGGCTTCCGCGTCGGGCCGGTGGCGTATTCGAACGATCTCGTGGCGATGCCGGAAGCGAACTTCGCGCACCTCGACGGCCTGTCGCTCTGGATCGTTGACGCGCTGCGCGATCGCCCGCATCCGACGCATGCACACGTGGAGCGCACGTTGGAGTGGATCAGGCGCGTGCGGCCGCAGTTCACGCTGCTGACCAACATGCACATCGACCTGGACTACGCGGCGCTGAAGGCGAGGCTGCCGGCGGGTGTTGAGCCAGCCTATGATGGATGGGCAGCCGACTTTCCGATCTGAGTCGTCGTATCGCTTCCCATAATCTATCTTATGCGAGAACTACATGTCGGGCCAAGCTACTGATAAGCCGAGAGAAAACGGTGCTGGACGCCTCGCCCGGAACGCTGCCGCGACCCAGGCCGTAATCGACGTGATGGCGCGTCTTCGGGACCGCGAGCACGGTTGCCCGTGGGATGTCGAGCAGACCTTCCGCACCATCGCGCCGTACACGATCGAGGAAGCCTACGAGGTCGCGGATGCGATCCAGCGCGACGATCTGAAGGCGCTCAAGGAAGAGCTGGGCGACCTTCTCTTCCAGGTCGCATTCCACGCGCGCATAGCCGAGGAGCAAGGCGCGTTCGATTTCGCCGACGTCGCCCAAGCGCTCGCCGACAAGATGATCGAACGCCATCCGCACGTGTTCGCCGATAAGATCGAGCGCACGGCGGAAGAGCAGACCCAGGCCTGGGAGGCGCTGAAGGCCGAGAGGCGCGCGGCCTCCGGCGCCTCGCTCCTGGACGACGTCGCGATGGCCCTCCCCGCCCTCATGCGCGCCGAAAAGCTCACCAAGCGCGCCGCGCGCATCAACTTCGATTGGCCGACGCCCGACGAGGTGCTGGAGAAGCTCGAAGAAGAACTCGCCGAGCTGCACGACGCGCGCCTCAGGGAAGACCACGAAGCGCTCACCGAAGAAATGGGCGACATCCTCTTCGTGATGGCCAACCTCGCCCGCAAGCTGAAAGTCGACCCCGAAGAAGCCCTCCGCCGCGCCAACACCAAGTTCACGCGGCGGTTTCAGTACATCGAGCGCAAACTGGCGGAAGCTGGGCGCACTGGGCCGCAGCCGCTGGATGAGATGGAAGCGCTGTGGCTGGAGGCGAAGCGGGCGGAGAAGTGACCACGCCAAGCCACTTCCGTTCTCACAGCGAACGGGCCTCAGTCCGATGTGCCACTTCACGCGCTCGGCGTGCGTGGGCTTTTCGGCATCCTGTGCTTCTCGTGCCAGGCCTTGTTGATCATCATCTCAACGTTGAATGCAGAATTGAGCACCCCTCTATCCCACAGATTTCATCGCTCAAGCGCAGTAGATTCAAGCGCTTATGAAAAAGAGACGCCGTTTTATCCATTGGGTTGCTTGTTCGCGTATCATGCCTTCGTCTCTCGCACGGGAGGTTCACTGGCTAGCCGAGCCGAGCGGACGCGAGGGACGCGGTCGAGCGTGAGAGAGCCGGCGTGCGGAGGTAGTAGACCCGCATAAGCGCCGGGGTCCGGGACCATGGCAGGCCCGCACGCCGTCGGGGACTTGGGGTTCACCTGCGCAAACAGCGCTAACCCAGGCCCGCCGCACAACGATCGCAACGGGGCGCGCGAAGCGCGCGGCGAAGTTCAGAAATGAGCTTCGCAACCCACAAACTAAACAGAGCGCGGATCGCGCGCCCCGTCCTCCCTCTGGGAGTGAGTAGCGAATAGCGAATAGCGAATAGAGCGGGTCGCGCCGCTCGCGAAGGCTGCGCGTCTTGTTAGATCCAACAACGCTTGAGTTCGCGACTGCTCCAACCAAGCCGGAGATTCAGCCGATCCCCGCGACGTTCGTAAGCCTCGATGTTTCCGTCGACTGGGTCTACGACATTCAGTCGCTGCACATGTCCATCATCTGGCGCGCCGACAATGACAATGCCGAGCCGATCCTCTGGATGGAAGTAAAGTCGCCAATCCTGCCAGTCGTCTTGCTCTACTCTGATCGTGATAGCTCGCGGCTCGCCGCACCCTAAGTCGGGGGATTCGTTGAAGTCTTTCACCGACTCGCGAACGACACCCCACGCACCTTCAAAGGTCCGTGCTATCGCGAGTTCGGCGTCGGTCAATGCATATGCAGGCGAACTCGCCGTCAGCAACGCAAGGAGCGCAGCAAATGTCGTCCGCATCACCGCTTCAGCGCCCCAAACGGCACGACTTTGTTCTCCACGTCGTGGCCGATGTCGGCGCGCCCCAAATACGGAATGTCCGCCTTCGCGCACCAGTAGCGGACGATCTCTTCTTCGGTGGCGCCGAACGGCTTGTCGTTCGGCGTGATCTCGGTGACGCGGCCGAGCTTGATGCCTTTGACGCGCCGCACGTTGGCGGAGGAGGTGATGTGGAAGAGGTTGCGGTCGATGACGTAGAGATACTCCCCCACCTCTTCCAGCATCAGCACGTGATCGGCGAAATCGGGCTCCAAGTTTGTGCCGACGATCGAGGCGAGGATGGCGATGTTGAACGCGGCGCTCTTGCCCTCGAACATGACGCCGAGTTCGAGCGCCTCGGGGGAGCGCTCGATCAGCCAGGAGAGCGCCCTTCTGATCGCCGCCTCGCCCCCTGCCCGGGTCAGGTCCACCGGCATCGGCCCGTGCGCGAGGTTGGCGAAACCGCGCTTGTAAAGCCCGGCCAGGATCACCCCGGCGTCGCTGTAGCCGAGATACGTCTTGGCGCGCGCCGCTTCGGCGAGCTGCGCGATAGCCGCTTCCGCGATGCGGCAGGCGCCGTAGCCGCCGCGCGCGAACCAAAGCACGTCGAAAGACGGATCGTTGGCGACCTCGACGAACGCCTTGAGCCGCGCCTCGTCGTCGCCGGCGAAGTGGCCGGCGCTGAGAAAACATTGCGGGTGGACAACAATTTCGGGCGCCCGGTCGAGGAAGCTATCGGCGGCGAAAGCCTTGAGGCGCGCGGCCAGCTCCTGATCGATGCGGTTCGAGGGCGCGACGACGCCGATGCGGAGCGGAGGCGGCATGCTGTGTTCACATCCTTGCCGCGGCGCGGCGTTTCGTCATAACCGCCGCCGATGACTCAGGCAAAATCATACTTCATGAGCGGCATCGGCGGCTCGGGCATGCTGCCGCTGGCGCTCATCCTGCGCGGCAAGGGCTACGCGGTGGCCGGCTCCGACCGTTCGCTGGATCAGGGCCGTTTGTCGGCGAAGTTCGAGTACCTCAAGGCTCACGGCATCGCCCTCTTCCCGCAGGACGGCTCGGGCGTCGTGAGCGCCGACCAGATTTTCGTGCGCTCTGCGGCTGTGGAAGACACCGTGCCGGACGTCGTGGCCGCGAAGCGCGCAGGCGCTGAAGATTTGAAGCGCCCGCAGCTCTTGGCGCAACTGTTCAACGCCGCGCCCGTGCGCATCGGTGTCGCCGGCACCAGCGGCAAGTCCACGACTACGGCGATGATCGCCTGGATTCTGCATCAGCAAGGCCGCGATCCCACCGTGATGAACGGCGCCGTGATGAAGAACTTCGCCGGCCGCGAAGCGCCGTTTGCTTCGGCGCTCGTGGGCACGGGCGACGTGTTCGTGTCCGAAGTGGACGAGAGCGACGGCTCGATCGCCATGTACCAGCCAACCATCGCGGTGGTGAACAACATCGCGCTCGACCACAAGACAATGGACGAGCTGCGGCACCTCTTCCGCGGCTTCGTCGCCAAGGCCGAGATTGCGGTGCTCAACCTCGATAACGAGGAGACCGCGGGTCTCGTGCTCAGCGCAAAGACGCGCGTGCGCACGTACTCGCTGCGCTCGGGTCTGGCCGACATCCACTGCGTCAGAATCAAGTCGGCGCCGGACGGCGTGACCTTCGAAGTACTGGAGCGAGAGTCGCGCGAGAGCGCGGTGGTGGAACTCGGCGTTCCTGGCGAACACAACGTTTCGAACGCGTTGGCCGCGATCTCTGCGGTGCGCGCCTATGGGCTGTCGCTGAAGGATGCGGCCAAAGCGCTGGAGGGCTTTGCCGGCATTCGCCGGCGGCTGGAAGTCGTCGGCGCAGCCGGCGGCGTAACGGTGATCGACGACTTCGCGCACAACCCGGACAAGATCACCGCCACGCTGGCGACGCTGCACGCCTTTCCCGGCCGTTTGCTGATCATGTTCCAGCCGCACGGCTACGGCCCGCTGCGGCTGATGCGCGAGCAGTTCGTGGATTGCTTTGCCCGCAACATGGCGGACGACGATGTGCTGATCATGCCCGACCCTGTCTATTACGGCGGCACCACCGACCGCAGCGTCACCAGCGAACACATCGCCGCCGGCGTACGGGCGCGAGGACGCGAAGCGCTGGCCTTCGCCGCACGCGGCGCGTGCGGCGACAAGCTGATCGAACTCGCCGAACCCGGCGACCGCATCGTGGTGATGGGCGCGCGGGACGATACGCTGAGCGTGTTCGCGGCGGAATTGGTGGAGCGTTTGGCGCTGAGATAGTTTCTCCGCTTCCCGGCCGAATGCCCCGCGAAGGCGGGGCTGAGAGCCGGGACCCAGTGCAGACGCGCGGCGCTACGACCCCTGGGTCCCGGATCGCAGCCCGGCTCAAGGCCGGGCATGCGTCCGGGAAGCGGAGAACCCTATTCCGCAGCTGGCCGCATCTCTTCCGGCAGCGGCTCGAGCGGGGCGAAACGCGCGGCGTCTTCCACCAGCAGCTCAGCGCGCAGCGTGTGGTGGCCCTGTTCGTCGGTGCTTTCGTCGAGGATTTTGCCGGCGGCGGCGATCTGCGCGCGGACGCGGCCGGAATCGTCGGGCGGCAAGGTGAGGGTGATGACGCGCGTGGCGGAAAACGCGGCGCGGTCGATGGCCGAGAGCAGGGCGCCCATGCCCTCCCCCGTCCCCGCCGAAATCGCAACCGGGGGCAGGGTGGTCTGCCCCCCCTTCTCGGCCGCCTCCGCGCGGCGCAAGCGCGCTGCGCGCGTGGAGGCGTCGAGCAAGTCTATCTTGTTCCACACCTCCAGCACCGGCGGCATGGATCGCCCGGCGCCGGTCTCGAGCTGCGCCAGCACGGCGAGCACGTCGGTCTTCTGCTTGTCGCTGTCCTCATGCGCGATGTCGCGCACGTGCAGAAGCAAATCCGCTTCGGTGACGGCCTCGAGCGTGGCGCGGAAAGCGGCCACGAGTTCTGTCGGCAGATCGGAGATGAAGCCGACCGTGTCGCTCATGATCACGGCACGATTGCTCGGCAGCTTCACTTGCCGCGCCGTCGGATCGAGCGTGGCGAAGAGCATGTCTTTCGCCAACACGCCAGCCTGCGTCAGACGATTGAACAGCGTGGATTTGCCCGCGTTGGTGTAGCCGACGAGCACGACGGCCGGCAGCCCCGCGCGCGCGCGCGCACGTCGCTGCAGGCCGCGCGTGCGGCGCACGTCTTCGAGTTCGCGTTTCAGCTTGACGATCCGGTCGGCGATTATGCGGCGGTCGAGTTCGATCTGCGTTTCGCCCGGGCCGCCGGTTTTGCCGAGACCGCCGCGCTGGCGTTCCAAGTGCGTCCACGTGCGCACGAGGCGCGAGCGTTCGTATTCCTGGCGCGCCAGCTCGACTTGCAGACGGCCTTCTTTCGTCTGCGCGCGCAGGCCGAAGATTTCGAGGATGAGCCCGGTGCGGTCGATGACCTTGGCCTGCGTGTCGGTTTCGAGATTGCGCTGCTGCGTCGGCGAGAGCGCGCCGTCGACAACGATGACGCCAGCGCCGAGCTCTTCGCTCTGCTCTTTGAGGCGCTCAACGCGGCCCGAGCCGAAGAACGTGCGCGGACTGATCTGCCGAAGCGGCGCCGCCTCCGCCGCCGCGACGTCGAGCCCGAGCGCTTGCGCAAGGCCGACGGCCTCAAGCAGCCGCGCTTCGCCCTCGCGCGCACCATCGACAGCGCCCGCCATGGGGCGCAGCACGATGGTGCGGTTCAGATCTTTGGGCGCCGGCTCAGGCGTCGGCTTCATCTACGGCCTTGTCGATCTCATACAATTGCACGGGCGCGCCCGGCATAATGGTGGAGATAGCGTGCTTGTAGACGAGTTGTACCTGCCCATCCCGGCGCAGCAGCACGCAGAAATTGTCAAACCAGGTGACGACGCCCTGGAGCTTCACGCCATTGACCAGGAAGATGGTGAGGGGCGTCTTGGCCTTGCGGACGGCGTTGAGGAACGTGTCCTGCAAATTCTGTTTCTTTTCCATGGGATCCCCCATGCCTGAGTTTTATAGCGCCGCGACTCCGCGCGGCTGGTTCCCGAGCTATAGGCGAAAGCGGCGCCGGGGTCCAATCGTCACAAAGGCCTTAGCCTAAACTGCGGGTTGGGCGCCCAAATAAGCGGCGCGCAGCGCCTGCGTGACAGGCCCGGGGCGCCCGTCGCCGATTAGGACATCGTCGACGGCGATCACGGCCAGGGCGGCGTTGCTTGCATGAGTGATGAAGGCTTCGCGCGCCCGCTTGGCCTCCGCTGCCGTGAACGGCGCTTCGATCACCTGCATCTGGCGAGCGCGCGCGAGTTGCAGGATCGCTGCGCGTGTCACGCCATGCAGAAGATCATGCGAAAGTGGACGCGTGCGCAGGGCGCCGTTGTTGTCGACGATCCAGGCGCTGGAAGACGTCCCCTCGGTCACGAAACCTTGGGCGTCGACGAACCACGCTTCGAACGCGCCAGCTTCTTTCGCGGCTTGGCGCGCCAGGAGGTTGGGGAGCAAGTTCACCGACTTGATGTCACGACGCGCCCAGCGCGTTTCAGGTGTGGTGATGACCTTCACCCCCTGCTCTGCACGTTTGGCGAGCAAGGCGCGATCGAGTTTCTTTGCCGTGACAATGAGCGTTGGCTTCACGGCCGGCGATGGAAAGACGTGATCGCGTGCGCTGGTTGCGCCTCGGCTGACTTGCACATACGCGATCCCGTCGGCCACATGGTTGCGGCGCGTGGTTTCGCGAATGACGACCCAGAGCGCGGCCTCGCTCATTGGCAAGGCGATGCGCAGCTCGTTAAGCGAGCGCATCAGGCGCGCCATGTGCGCATCGGCGTCGAAGATGCGGCCGGCGCGCACGGGCCAGACTTCGTAGACCGCGTCGCCGAGCTGGAAGCCGCGGTCCTGGATCGAGACGCGCGCCGCGCTCAGCGGCGCGTAGGCGCCGTTGACGTACGCGACGCCTCTCATTCAGCCTCGTGCCCGTTGCGGCCCGGCGCCTCGACGCCGAGCGACTTCAACTTCCTGTGCAGTGCGGAGCGCTCCATGCCGATGAAGGCTGCGGTGCGGGAGATGTTGCCGCCGAAGCGCGTGATCTGCACGTTGAGATATTCCCGCTCGAAGCGCTCGCGCGCGTCACGCAGCGGCAAGCCGATCACTTCCTGCAGGCCGTCGTGCTTGGAGAAGCCGGCCTGCGGCCAAGCCTCGGGCGGCAACGCATCGATTGTCACCGGTACGGAAGGATCGCCAGTGGCGAGGATGAGGATGCGTTCGATAACATTGCGCAGCTGGCGCACATTGCCTGGCCAATCGGCTGCCTGCAGAGCGGCGAGCGCGTCTTCGCCGAGTTGGCGCGGCGGCACGCCGGACATGCCGGCAAGACGACCGACGAAATAGCCGGCCAATTCGGGAATATCCTCGCGTCGTTCGGCCAAGCTGGGCGCCCTCAGCGGCACGACGTTCAGACGATGGAAGAGATCTTCGCGGAAACGGTGGGCTTCGATGTCATCGCGCAGGTCGCGCGAGGTCGATGAGACCACGCGCACGTTGACTTGGACGTCGTTGGCGCCGCCAAGCCGTCGGAAGCGCTGCTCGACCAGAACCCGCAGGATCTTCGACTGCGTCTCAACCGGCATATCGCCGACTTCGTCGAGAAAGAGCGTGCCGCCATGCGCCTGCTCAAAGACGCCGATCTTCTTCGGGCGTCCGTCCGGGCCTTCCTCGCCGAAGATCTCGCTCTCCATGCGCTCGGGCGCGATCGAGGCGGCGTTGATGGCGACGAACGCGCCGACCGAGCGCGGGCTGCGCTCATGCAGAAGGCGCGCGATCAGCTCCTTGCCGGATCCCGCGGGCCCCGCGATCAGCACGCGCGAATTGGTCTGCGCCACACGTTCGATGGCGGCGCGCAGCGCGGCCATTGCTGGGGAGGAACCGATCAGATCGTCGCTGAAGGCCGATCGCGCTTTCAGCGCTGTGTTCTCGCGCTTGAGGCGCGTGGCTTCCAGCGCCCGCTGCACAACCAGCAGCAAGCGCTCGGCGGTGAAGGGCTTCTCGACAAAATCGTAAGCGCCCTTGCGGATGGAGGCGACGGCCGTCTCGATCGTTCCGTGGCCGGAGATGACCACGACCGGCGTGTCGGGATCGATTTCCTTGAATGTACTGAGGAGATCGAGGCCGTCCATGCGGCTGCCCTGCAGCCAGATGTCGAGCACGACGAGCGAGGGCTTCCTGCGGCTGAATGCGTCTAGCGCTTCGTCGCTGTCGCGCGCGCTGCGCACTTGGTGGCCGTCGTCTTCGAGAATGCCGGAGACGAGGTCGCGGATGTCTGCTTCGTCGTCGATGACGAGAATGTCTGAGGCCATGTTAGGAGGCTCCTGCGCCGTGTTCTTCGGGTTGGTCGATGGAGTCTTCGGCCCGCTTTGGCAGGACGAAGCGAACGATCGCCCCGGGCCCAGGCCCCGGCGCATCGTCCAATTCTATCAGCCCCCCGTGGTCTTCGACGATGCGCGCGACGATGGCGAGGCCCAGCCCGGCCCCTTTGCTGCGCGTCGTCACATAAGGTTCGATCAGCCGGTGGCGGTCCTTCTCCGGAAAGCCGAGGCCGTTGTCGATCACTTCGAACTGAACGCCGTATTCGAGATCGCGTAGGCGCAGCAGCACGAAGCCTTCCTTTGGCTCGCCGTCGCGCGCACGCCGCGCCTGCACGCTTTCAGCGGCGTTCTTGATCAGATTCAGCAGCGCCTGCGAGATCAACCGCTCGTCGACCACCAGGCCGATCGGCTTGTCGACGCCTTCGACTTCAACGCGCATGTCCGCGAACGCGAGTCGCTGACCGAAGACGACGCCGCGGGCGATCTCGCTCATGTCGGCAAAGGACATCTTCGGCGTCGGCATACGGGCGAACGAAGAGAATTCGTCGACCATGCGACCGATATCGGAAACTTGGCGCAGTATGGTGTCTGTGCACTTGAGGAACGTGTCCTGGTCGGAAGTGATCTCCGAGGCATATTTGCGTCGTAGGCGTTCGGCGGAGAGTTGAATTGGCGTCAGCGGATTTTTGATTTCATGCGCGATACGCCGCGCGACGTCCTTCCACGCTTCCTGGCGCTGGGCCGAAATGAGCTTGGTCATGTCGTCGAAGGTAAGCACCAGCCCCCCTTCCGCCTCGGGGCTCATGCGCACGCTCAGGTTCACTGTCCCGCCTTCGCGCACGAGATCGACGCGTTGGGGCGGGGTCTCGCCGGCTGGCGAGGGCTGGTTCAACAGTTCGGCGAATTCCGGCGCGACGTCGATAAGGCGACGATTGACCAAGTGCGCGTGATCCATCCCGAGCAGCTGCGCCGCCGAACTATTGATCGCCGTGATGCGCCCGTCACGGTCGAGGCCCAAGACGCCGGCGCTGACTCCGCCGAGCACGGCTTCGATGAAGCTGCGCCGCGTTTCGGCGTCCTCCTGCGCCGTCACCAAATCACGTCGCTGCGCGTCGAGTTGGGCAGTCATGCGGTTGAAGGCGGCGGCAAGTGCGTCGATCTCATCGCGCTCCTCCCCTACCGCGACGCGCGCCTTCAAATCGCCGGAAGCGACGCGGCGCGCCGCGCCGACGAGACGGCCGATCGGCTCGGCGATGCGCGTGGCGCTTGTGAGCCCCACCCACCCCGCCGCCAACAGCACGATCAGCGCCGTGGAAATATAGGCCATCGTGAAAAGGCCACGGAGAGCGCGCCGCTGGCGCTGTGACTGACGATAGTCGGAGACGGCCTCGTCAAACGCCAATAGCCGCTGCATCAAACGCGGCTCGATGGGCCGCGCGACAAGCAAGTAGGCGTTGGTGTAGGCCGTCAGCCGATAGAGGCCGAGCAGCCGGTTATGCTCGGCGTCAAACGCGACGTTGACCTCGCCTGCGTCGGCGGCGGCGAAGCCTTGTTCGGACGGGCGGCGATATTCCCCGGCGCCGCCTTGCTCCACCGCGCTCGCCAGGACAGCGCCGTCGCGCGAGATCACATGAGCGGACTCGAACCCTCGCCCTTCGGCCTGCGCCTGCAGGAAGGCGAGATAGCGGGCGGAATCTTCGGTCAGGCCGCGGCGCGCGAGGTTGAGGTCTTGCGCCATCACTTCGATTTCGGCGCCCATGTCGCCGCTGGCGAGGTCGACATAGGCGCGTCCGACGTCAGCGGCGTTTTCGATCGTGCTTTCGACCCGCTGACTGAACCACCGCTCAACGCCTTGGCTGAAGGTCAGCCCCAAGAAGGCGGCGACGACGATCGCCGGCGCCAAGGCGGCGAGGCTGAACAGGGTGACGAAGCGCACATGCAGCCGGGCGCCAGTCGCGGCCGAACGCCATGCCCGCGCCACCCGCACGAGACGATGCGCCAGAATGCCCGCGCACGCGGCGCAAACCACGATGCTGGCGATCAACATTGCGCTGATCGCGGTGTTGGCTTCGCCAGTCAGTCCTTCGCCGATCAGCAACGCGATCGTTGCGGCCGCGGTGAGCAGGGCCGCCAGGGCAAGACCGCCGAGGAAGATCGCCGAGCTGCGGCTCTGCGGCTGGTCGCTCAAGACTGCGGCGTCCGCCGTGTCGCCGGCGGCGAGGGGTAGCACCATGGCCGGGGTCCCATGTTGCCAAAGGGCAACATGGGTGTTGAACCAGGATCACGCTGTCGTCAATCGTCGCGGCCAGTTCGGAGGCCAAGCGACTGCAACTTCTTGCGTAAGGTATTGCGGTTGATGCCGAGCACAGCGGCGGCGCGAATCTGATTGCCCCGTGTGGCCTGAAGCGTCTGGGCGAGTAGCGGGCGCTCGACCTCCGCCAGGAAGCGATCGTAAAGGCCCGCGGCCGGCAGTCCAGGACTGGCTGCAGCAAACTCCATGGCAAGCCGTTTCGACAAAGCCGCGTCGAAATCCTCGTTCGCGCGGTCCGGCTCCGCCACCATCGTCATTCCAAGCTCTTCGCCGATCTCGCGCGCGGTGATGACGGGCGCGGGCGACAGCGCCGCGGCGCGGCGCAAGAGGTTTTCAAGCTCGCGAACATTGCCAGGGAAGCTGTGCGCCTTCAGCCGTTCGATCGCGGCGCCGTCGATCGACTTTTCCGGCAGCCCTTCGCGCTTGGCCCGTACAAGAAAGGCGCGCGCGAGATCGCCGACGTCATCCAGCCGCTCGCGCAGTGGCGGCAAGCGGATCGTCACGACATTCAGCCGATAGAACAAATCTTGCCGAAACGCCCCCTGGCGCGCGAGCGAGGCGAGACTACGCTGCGCGGCGACGATGAGGCGCACATCGGGCCGCTCGTTCTGGTCCTCCGAATGCAGCAAGCCGGCGAGGCGCGTTTGTGCTTCACTCGGTAGCTCGTCGAGGTCTTCGAGAAACAGCGTGCCGCCGCGCGCTTGCGTGAATTTGCCGCTCGCGCCGAACAGATCCTGATCCACTTGCCGCGCATCCAGACCGGCAAGGCTCACCGCCACGAAGGGGCAGTGGGCGCGCCGGCTGTGATCATGCAGAGCGCGCGCAACGCGCTCCTTCCCGGCGCCGCTCTCGCCTTCGATCAGCACTGTGAGATCTGTGCCGGCGACGCGCGCCACCACGCGATACACGTCCTGCATCGCCGGTGAGCGGCCGATCAGCGGCAGGTCCTCATCCTTTTGCGCTTTCCACGCCTGCGCGCGCGTCTTTGCATCCGGTCCGCCAGCGAGCGCCCTGCGCACCGCAGCCATCAGGTCGTCCAGGTCGAAAGGCTTGGGCACGTAATCATACGCGCCGGCGCCCGCGGCTGAGAGTGCGGTGGCGACAGTCGATTGCGCGCTCATGACGATAACCGGCAGCGTCGGCCGCGCCGCGCGCAGGCTCGGCAGTGCGTCGAAGACGCAGTCCTCGCCCATGTAGACGTCGCTCAGGACGAGATCGCCCTCGCCCTCGCGCACCCATTTGGCCAGCGTCGCGACATTGCCCGTCGCGCGCACGGCGTATCCCTCTTTGCTCAGCGCCTGCGATAATACAAAGCGCAGCGAGGCGTCGTCGTCGGCGAGAAGGATGCGTGCGCTCATGGCGTCTCTTCCGGATCGATCGGCAGCAGGACTTTGAACGCGGTGCGGCCCGGCGCGCTGTCGACTTCGATGCGCCCGTCGTGGCGCGCGACGATATCGGCCGCAACCGTAAGGCCGAGCCCCATGCCGCCCGGCTTCGTTGTCGCGAACGCTTCGAAGAGGCGGTCGGCGACATCGGGATGAAGGCCTGGTCCATTGTCGACGATCTGCACTTCCAGCTGCGCGCGCGCCGCGCTGCCCGCGGCAGAGCGAAATCTCACGCCGGGCCGATAGGATGTGATGAGCGCGATCTCGCCGTCGGGATTGCCGGCCACGGCTTCGGCGGCGTTCTTGGCGATGTTCAGGAAGGCCTGGATCAGTTGATCCATGTCGCCGCGCACGGGCGGCAAGCTCGGATCGTAGCGCTCCCGGATCATCACATCCGGCGCGCTCGATCCGATCAGCTTGCGCACGCGCTCCAGCGCTTCGTGGATGTTGAACGGGTCGAATTTCGGCGGCTCGAAGGATCCGAACGGATCGATGCGATCCGTGAGCCGGCGGATGCGATCGACCTCGTCGCAGATGAGTTTCGCCAGCGCTGCGGATTCAGCATCGTCGCTGCGCGAAATCAGTTGCGCGGCGGCGCGGATGCCCGCGAGCGGATTGCGGACTTCATGCGCAAGCGTGCGCGCCGCGGAGTGGCCCGTCGCCGGCGGCGCACCGCGTGCGCGCGGGGGGCGCGTCAGCACGAGCGCGATATAGCCGTTCTCCCCCACCGGCCCGGCCGCCACGGTCGCACGCCCAAGCGCAAAGCCGGGGCCCACGAGCGCCACGTCTGTTTCGGCGATTCCGCCAGTCCCGCCGAGCGCGCGACGCGCCAGGGCGACCAGCGGCGCATCGGGCCCGAAGATTTCATCGAGTCGGCGGCCAAGCAGACCGCGGCCGACGCCGGCGAGGAGTTCGGCGGCGGCCGCGTTCACAAAGCGGATGCGTTCGCCCGCGTCGATGCCGATGACCGGCGCCGGCAGCGCCTCCAGCCAACGCTCCGCGTCGGGCGCAGGCGCGCGCGACGCGAGCGGCCGCAGGATGGGCTCGCTCATGCAGCCGCATCCCGCGCGGGAAGAGAGACAGGCAGCGGGTTTTGGTTCAAATCGGCCATGAGCGCCCCGTCGCGGGACAGAGCTTAGGGCGCCTAAAAACCGGGCGCCAAGGAATTTATGCTGCGATGCAACATCGACGAACCGGAGCTGCCCTGAAATGAGGCTTGGAGCAGTGATTGTGGCGGCCGGGCGCGGCGCCCGCGCACGCGGCGAGATTCCCAAGCAGTACATGAACTTGGCGGGCCGGCCGGTGCTGCGCTGGTCGGTAGACGCGCTGGCGCGCGCGGGCGTCGAGCAGACCGTGATCGCGATAGCGCCGGAGCACGCCAAATTCGGTCGCGCCGCTACAGAGGGAGCGCTGGGCGTGCGAATCGTCAGCGGCGGCGTAACTCGCACGGCGTCGGTGCGGGCTGGCCTTGCCGCGGTTGACGGCGCGGACGTCATCCTCGTGCACGACGCCGCGCGGCCCGGGCTGACGCCCGAAATCGTGCGCGCCTTGGTCGGGGCGATTCAAGCCGGAGCGGCTGGCGCTGCGCCGGCGTTGCCGATCGCGGATTCGCTTCGACGCATGGATCGGCGGGGCAACGTCACAGGCGAAATCGAGCGTGAGGGGCTGATGCGGGTGCAGACGCCCCAGGCGTTTCGCGCCGCCGTCCTGCGCGAGGCCTATGCGGCGCTTCCTGTGGATGCGTCGGCGAGCGACGATCTCGCGGTGGTGCGCGCGCATGGCGGCGCGTGCGTCTTGATCCCTGGCGATGCGCGCCTGATGAAGATCACCTACCCCGAGGATCTCGCGCTTATGGAACGCATGTTCGGCAGCCAGAGCGTCACGTGCGTGGGGACAGGCTTCGACGCGCATCGCTTTGGCTCCGGCGATCATGTGACTCTGTGCGGGGTGCGCATTGCTCACGAGAAAGGCCTCCTCGGCCATTCGGACGCCGACGCCGGCTGGCACGCGCTTGTGGACGCCATTCTCGGCGCGCTCGGCGAAGGCGATATCGGCGCCCACTTCCCGCCCAGCGACCCGCAATGGAAGGGCGCAAGCTCCGAACGCTTCTTACGCCACGCCGCAAAGCTTGCGGCCAACGCGGGCGCGCGGATCGTGCATGTCGATGTGACGCTCGTATGCGAACGGCCAAAGATCGGACCGCATCGCGAAGCGATGCGGTCGCGCACCGCGGAAGTGCTGGGCTTGCCGGTCTCACGTGTCAGCGTGAAAGCGACAACCACGGAGAGGATGGGATTCCTTGGCCGTGAGGAAGGCCTTGCATCACAGGCTACGGCGACGCTGGAGCGTCCGGCTTAGCTTCTTCGGCGTGCGCTTGATCCTCGCCGCGGCAACGCGGCACGTACGGATAGAGCCGGCACTCTTCCTGTCCGGTCAGATTCTCCCAAAGCGCGCGCGGCACGTTGATGTAGTCGTCGGTCCAGCCGCGGCCCGGCGGCGCCTGGAACACCTGCCAATCGTCACTGGGCAATGCCAAGCGGTTCAGCACCTCCGGCGAGTGTGCGACGATCATGGCGCTCGCGGCCAAGCCTCCATAGAAGCCGACATAAGGCTGATCGAATTGGTCGCTGACGCGCTGAAGCGTCGGCACGTTGAGATCGCGCGCGACGCGCGCGGCCTCCGAGACCAGCGCAAGGTTGCGATTGGAGAGGTGCAACACCACAATTCCGGTCGGGCGGGTCTTGCGCAGGTAAAGCGCGAGCGCCTCGCGCGTCAGCAAGTGCGCCGGAATAGCGTCGGACGAGAACGCATCGACGACAACCACGTCGTAGGAGGCGTCCGGTTCTTCCGCGATCTGCAGGCGCGCATCGCCGAGTTCGACGCGCGCATCGGGCTGACACATCGGCACGTACGTGAAATCGCCGCCTTGGCGCGCCGCAAGGCGCACGACGGCCGGGTCGATTTCGAAGATCGTCAGGCGATCGTCCGGCCGCATCAGACACGCGGTCGATCCAGTGCCAAGGCCAATGAGCGCAAGGTCCGCCGGCTCGTTAGTGCTGAGGCCGGCGAGGATCGCTTCGCCGAGCGCGGTGCGCGGATGGTAGTAGGTGAGCGGCTGGCGGGCGAGCTGCGGCGCCGCGAGCTGGGCGCCGTGTATTGTGGTGCCGTGCATCAGGATGCGCAGCGGCGGCGCGCTCGGATCGTCGCGGCGCTCGATCACACGCGTGCGCAGCACGCCGAAGAAGCTGCGCTCCTGGGTGATGATGCGGACACCGCGCACGTCGTCGATCATGATGATCCCGAACGTGATGAGGACGATAGCGGCCAAGACGAACGGCCGCATGCGATTGAGGAACAGGGCCAGAGCGCAGAACAGGACGCCCATCTGACTCAACATGTTCGAGTCCACGCGCGCGCCGGCAAGGACGAGCAGCAGCAGCAGCACCGTCGAGGGGATCGTCACGCCCAACGCGAAATCAGCAACACGCCGCTCGTCGCGCCGTCGCTGCACCGTGACGTGCACCGAAAACAGCAGCACCAGGAAGCTCGACGCCATCAGTAAATAGTTCCAGGGCTGACGCGTCTCGAGCCGCGTGCTCCCCTCCACCACCTCGCGCACGAACACGGCGCCGAGATTGAAAGCGATCCAGATCACCAGCAGCGCATGCAGCGCGGCTATGCCGAGGAAGGCGTAGCGGAATGGCGCCGGTCGGCTCTCATCGCCCCAACCGGCCGCCACCATCGCAGCCGCGGCGCCTAGGGCGCCAAGCACGATCACTGCATCGAGCGAGGCCAGTCGCATCAGCAGTGCTGCGAGCGCGAGCATGGCGACGGCGCTCATCAGGGATGCGTCGCTAAGCCGGGGCATGTCGCTTGGGCCGCGCGGGCGGAAGAGGCACACGGCCGCGAGCGCGAGGGGATATTCGTACACGTTGTTGAAGATGAGCGGCGCGACGAGCGCGGCGAAGGCGCCGCCGAGCACGCCGCCCAGCGAAACGAGAAGATAGAACTCCGTGAGCCGATCGGCGCTGGGGCGCGTGCGCGCGAGCGCCAGATGACATACGAGCGCACTGAAGAAGAAGCCGCCGAGAATGCCGCCAACGGAGGCGACCCAGTTGCCGGACGAATAGTAGGAGATCACCATCAGCGCGAGCGCGAACGGATGGATCAGCAGCGTCGCCGGCTCGAGCTTTTCGCTGCCGCGCGCAAAGGCGAGCACGAACGTGGCGAGATAGAGCGCGAGCGGCGCGACCCACAGCATCGGCGCGGAGGCCACGTCGGTGGTGATGTGCAACGTCACAGCCAGCGTCAGCGCGGACGGCACGGCGGCAGCAGCGACCCAATAGCCGCGCTGGCGCCATGTGGGCGGCCCGGTGACATGCTCCAGCGGCTTCGGCGCTTCGCCACGCGATGCGATGGCGAGGCCCGCGGACAGCACGATCATCGCCACGACAAGCACGTAGCCCGCGGTCCACGCGGCGCTCTGCGCCTGGGCGCCGAGCAGCGGCTCGATGATGATCGGGTACGCCAGCAGTCCGCCGAAGCTGCCGAGGTTGCTCGCAGCATAGAGGTAGTACGGATCGTGCGCATCGCTGCGCCCCGTGCGCGCGTACCAGGCTTGCAGCAGCGGCGCTGTTGCGGACGCGGCGGCGAACGGCGCGCCGACCGAGAGCGCGAGCACGCCAACGAGCCAAAGCGCAGGACTATCCGAGTTTGGCGGACCGAGCAGACCCGTGACGTGAATGGGCAGGACCAGCCAAGCGATGACCAGCACCGCCATATGCACGAGCGCCTGCACGCGTAGATCCTTCACGCGCTGCAGCAGGTGCGCGTAGAGATAGCCAGCCAGCAGCGCCGCCTGGAAGAACGCCATCGACGTGTTCCAGACCTGCGGGCTGCCCCCCAGGAGCGGCGTCACCATGCGTGCGAACAGCGGCTGCAGCACGAAAATGAGCGCCGCGCTGGAGAAAAGCGTCAGCGCGTACACGGGCGCGGCGGCGCGGCGCGCGATGGCTTGCATGCTCCCTCCCCTTTGAGGCGACCGCTTCTGCCAGCGGGGGCGAGTCCTGGGAATGGACATTTTCAGCGCGCCCGCTCAGGCTGCATTTGAGCTGCGAAACGTGTGGGCGACCGGAGCCGTGAGCGTATGGCGGTGAGCAAGACCAAGGCGGCGCGTGCGCTGATCGCTGCGGCGAAGGCGCGTCAGTTCACGCTCGCCACCGCAGAAAGCTGCACGGGCGGGCTCATCGCCGCCGCGATCAGCGCAATCCCCGGGGCCTCGGCGGCGCTCGAGCGCGGCTTCGTGACCTATTCCAACGAAGCGAAGACCGAGATGCTCGGCGTGCCGGCCGAGCTGATCCAACGCAGAGGCGCGGTGAGCCAAGAAGTCGCGCTGGCGATGGTCGACGGCGCCTTGAAGCACAGCCGGGCCGATATCGCCGTCGCCGTCACCGGCATCGCCGGGCCCGAGGGCGGCAGCGCCGAAAAGCCGGTCGGACTCGTCCATATCGCCGCCGCCAAACGCGGCGGCGCGCGACTGCATGAGGAGCATCGCTTCGGCGATGTCGGGCGCGCGAAGGTGCAAGCCGAAAGCGTCATCGCCGCGCTCGCGCTGATGCAGCGGCTGCTGGATAAATGACGATGTGAGCCTGTGGTTGACTAAAAGGCTGAGTGAACTCTATCAATTTGCTCGGGGAGGCAGTTATGCGTGCTCTTGCGGTTGCTCTAGCGTGCCTGGGATCAGCATGCGCCACGGTGGTTACGACAGCTGAAAACAAAGGGACGACTGAGGCCCAGGAACGACGGGAGAGGAATTACGAACTCGGTATCGAACGCACGGCGGTTGTCGGCGACCCGATAGTGCGTGTGCGTGCTTACGTGGAGCAGATATCGCGCTATCCCGCTTTCGAAGTGCCGGAGGCGTTTCGGCTTTCCGGTGGCCCTGTCACATTGAGGTTCATGGCCGGCGAGCGGCTGCCCATCATCGGCGAGCGAACCACTGATGGTGTAACGTATTCTGTAGCTCAAAAGGATGGGTACTACGGCATTCAGGTCGCGCCCGATGGAAGCATCGGAACGGGAGTCATTAACGGCCTCGGCACCGATGCGCAGGTCGTAATGGTATATACATTCAGCGCAAATCCGGCGGTGAGACTACGCCGAGCGGATGCCGAGGAGGTTCGCCGAACTCCAACGGGTGAGAACTTTGAGATCGTTTTCAACGGAATTGATGGCTCCGCGATGCGCTTTCAGTACCGAGAGTACACGGCTAACGATATGGCGCGCCCTGCTTTCTTTCAGGACCTCTCATACCCATTGAGCAGCCGAGTCATTCGATTCCGGAGTATGGTAATTGATGTTGCGGCGATAGATGCCCAGCAGATCAGCTATACCGTTCAAACCGAATAGCTCAGCCTAGCCTGCGCTTTGCCTCGCGCTCGAACGCGCCCATGATGCGCGACGCGAGCTTGTCCTTGTTGGCGGCGACCAGCGCGTTAAGCACGGGGTTGTTGAACTGGTACGAGATCGTGAAGCGCACGCGTGCGCCCTGCTCGTGCGGTTCGAAACGCCAGGAATTGTCAAGCGCGTGGAAGGGCCCGTGCACCAGCGCCACATCCACCTCCCCTTTCGCCGGCTCGCAGCGCACGGTGGTGGCAAAGCGCTCGGTGATGTTCTTCCAGCCGACGATCGCCTCCGCGACGCCCTCCCAGCCGCCTTCGGGACGCGGCTCTTCATTCGTCACGCGCAAACTCTGCAGCCACGGAATGAACTCAGGATATTCGCGCACATCGCCGACGAGACGGCAAAGATCGGCCGGCGGGTACGGCAGGATGCGTTCGGCTTTGATCGTGGTGCGCGCCATCGGCGGTCAGGGATCGACAAATCCTTCGTCCCAGGAGCGGGACGGGTCCCCATTGCGTAGATCGATTCCGAAGTCGACGCGGCCTTTGAGCGCGAGCAGCACCACGACCCAGCCGGCGTGCACCTCGCTCCATTCGTGCTCCGGGACGTCTTCGGCGGTAAGGGTCAGCACCGAGCCAGCTCCATCGGCGGCGATCTCGAAGCGCGTGCGCGCGCCGAAATAGATCAGCTCGAAGCGCGAGGGCGGCTGTGCGGCCACGATGCGGCTCGTTTCCTGCATCCCATTCGGAAATCGGAAGTGAATTGCGCCGTCGCGCTCGTCGGCTTCCAGCGCCCAGAAGCCGCGCCTGCCTTCATCGGTCGCGAGCGTCGCATAAACGCGTTCGGGCGATGACTTGAGCGAGAGCTTCCAGCGGATCGGCGGCGTGCTCACGCGCCTTGCGCCAGGCGCGCGGCCTTTAGGCGCGCGAAGTCTTCGCCGGCGTGATGCGAGGAGCGCGTCAAGGGCGAAGCGGAGACCATCAGGAAGCCCTTGGCATAGGCGATCGTCTCCAGCGCCTTGAACTCCTCCGGCGTCCAGAAGCGGTCGATGGCGGCGTGCTTCTTGGTGGGCTGCAGATATTGGCCGACGGTCAGGAAATCGACGCCGGCGACGCGCAGGTCGTCCATCACTTGCAGCACTTCGTCCTTGCTCTCGCCCAGGCCCACCATGAGGCCGGACTTCGTGAACGCACTGGGATCGCGCTGCTTCACGGAATCGAGCAGGCGCAGCGACTGATAGTAGCGCGCGCCCGGGCGGATGGAGTGATAGAGCCGCGGCACGGTTTCGAGATTGTGGTTGAACACGTCGGGCTTGGCGTCGATCACGCGTTCGGCCGCGCCTGGCTTGCGCAGGAAGTCCGGCGTCAGCACTTCGATCGTCGTCTCCGGCGTCGCGCGACGGATCGCGGCGATCGTTTGTACGAAGTGGTCGGCGCCGCCGTCGTCCAGATCGTCACGGTCCACGCTGGTCACGACGACGTGCTTGAGGCCCATCTCCGCGGTGGCATAGGCCACGTTCTCAGGTTCGCTCGGGTCGAGCGGCAGCGGCTTGCCGGTGGCGACGTTGCAGAAGCTGCAGGCGCGCGTGCAGATGCCGCCGAGGATCATGAAGGTCGCGTGCTTGGCGCTCCAGCATTCGCCGATGTTGGGGCAGCTCGCCTCTTCGCAGACCGTATGGAGCTTCAGTTCGCGCACCAGCTCCTTCGTCTGGTGGTAGCCTGGGCTGGTGGGCGCCTTCACGCGGATCCAGTCGGGCTTGCGCGGGCTAGGCGCGTCGGGCCTGCCCTGCTTTTCGGGGTGGCGTGGGCGGCTTTCCCCTCCCGCGCGCAAATCGATCAGTGTTGTCACCGGGCCAACATGAGCCTCCCCGCCGTTTGCCGCAACGCCCGCGGCGGATTCCTCCGTTGCGTGAGCGAAGCATTAATGCGCCACGGCTTGCCCGGCCCAATTTGCGCCGCTAGGTTCTGTTACAGCCCTGAAACAATAATCACGGGGTCGGCGTCCACGGCCTGCTGAACCGGGCGCCCGAGGCGGGAAAACGGAGGCAGCAGGTTCATGTCGCACCGACCGTTCGAGCTGGCGCGCACCCGCGTCACCTTGTTCGAAGCTTTGCTCCGGGCGCGCGACGCCAAGGGCGGCAAGTTCAAGATTCTCGAGGACCACGAGCGCCGCGTCCTCACATACGACGACATCATCCGAGCCGCCTTCGCGCTCGGCGGCAAGCTCGACACGCTGGTCAAGAAGCGCGAGACGGCGGGGATCATGTTGCCGACGGGCATCGGCTGCACGGTGACGTTCTTTGCGCTGCACGCGATCGGCCGCACGCCGGCGATGCTGAACTTCACGGCGGGCGCGATGAATTTGCGCTCGGCGTGCGAAGCGGCCAACGTGAAGAAGATCCTGACATCGCGCGTCTTCATCAAGAAGGCCGGCCTCGAAGAGCTCGAGGAACAACTCTCCAAGTTCGCGAAGCTCATCTATCTGGAGGACGTCCGCAAATCGATCGACTTCGGCGACAAGCTGATCGCGCTCATGAAGGCGAGTTTCCCGCGCGTGTTCGCGGCGAAGGCCAATCCGGACGATACGGGCGTCATCCTGTTTACATCTGGCTCGTACGGTACGCCGAAGGGCGCGGTGTTGAGCCACGCCAATATCGTCGCCAATGTCGAGCAGGCGCATTCGCACGTGCCGTTCGAGCCGCACTGGTCGTTCTTCTCGCCGCTGCCGATGTTCCACTGCTTCGGGCTGACAGGCGGGGTGATGCTGCCGATCTTCACGGGGCACAAGGCGTTCCTCTTCCCCTCCCCGCTGCAGGTGAAAGAGATTCCGAAACTGGTGCGCGACACGGGGGCGAACGTGTTCCTCGCCACCGACACGTTCGCGATGCAATACGCGCGCAACGCCGCCGACGGCGACATGTCCTCGCTGGAACTCATGGTCTGCGGCGCCGAGCGCGTGAAGGAGGAGACGCGCGAGGTCTACAAGAAGCGCTTCGATGTCGAGATCGTCGAAGGCTATGGCGCGACAGAAGCTTCGCCCGTGATTGCCGTGAATACGCCGGCGACGAACCGGCACGGGACAGTGGGCCAATTCATGCCGGGCATGGAATGGCGGCTCGAACCGGTGCCGGGCATCGAGGGCGGGCAGAAGCTGTTCGTGCGCGGTCCGAACGTGATGCGCGGCTATCTCGATCCTACCAAGCCGTTCGGCATCGATTTGCTGCCGCAAGGCTGGCACGACACGGGCGATGTGGTGGATGTGGACGAGGACGGCTTCATCCGCATCCTCGGGCGCGTGAAGCGCTTTGCGAAGGTCGGCGGCGAGATGGTGTCGCTGAACGCGGTCGAAGGCTACGCGGCGCACGTTTGGCCGAATGGCACGCACGCCGCGGTGGCGCTGCCGGATTCGC
>Ga0209172_10001706_pt1 | contig 44194 bp, 36 predicted proteins | sample LarsenN4metaG_FD_184113 | JGI IMG/M metagenome (GOLD analysis project Ga0209172, IMG submission 184113) | Hot spring sediment bacterial and archeal communities from British Columbia, Canada, to study Microbial Dark Matter (Phase II) - Larsen... ... | reverse complement strand
GGGCAGCTCGGCGGCCACCTGCGCCACCATCGCCAAGGTGGCGCTGCCCGAGCTGCAGCGGCGCGGCTACGACGAGAAGATGGCGCTCGGCTCGCTGGCCACCGCGGGCACGCTGGGCATCCTGATCCCGCCATCGATCACGATGGTGGTCTACGCGGTGGCGGCCGACGCGTCGATCATCCGCATCTTCCTGGCCGGCTTCCTGCCGGGCCTGCTGCTGATGCTGCTGTTCTCGGGCTACATCGCCGGCTGGAGCCTCGCGAATCCGGACAAGGTGCCGGCCGCCGGCGAGCGGCTGACGCTGGCCGAGAAGATCAGGAAGAGCGGCAGCCTCATCCCGTGCCTGCTGCTGATCGTCTTCATCGTCTGGGTGCTGATGGCCGGCTGGGCCACGGCCACCGAGTGCGCGGCCTACGGCGTGCTGGGCTCGCTGGCGATCGCCGCATCGAGCCGGATGCTGACGTGGCAGAACTTCTGGGAGGGCCTGACCAGCGCCACGCGCGTGAGCTGCATGATCATGTTCATCCTCGCCGGCGCGGCGTTCCTGACGAAGACGATGGCCTTCACCGGCATCCCGCGCGGGCTCGCCGACTGGGTCAACGGCCTGGGCCTGTCGCCCTACGCGCTGATCGCGATGCTGACGGTGGTGTACCTGGTGCTGGGCACGGCGCTGGACGGCATCTCGATGATCGTGCTGACGAGCGCGGTGGTGCTGCCGATGATCCAGAAGGCGGGCTTCGACCTCGTGTGGTTCGGCATCTTCATCGTGCTGCTGGTCGAGATCGCGGAGGTCACGCCACCGGTGGGCTTCAACCTGTTCGTGCTGCAGAACATGACCGGCAAGGACAGCAACACCATCGCGCGGGCGGCGGTGCCGTTCTTCATGTGCCTCGTCGTGTGCATCGTGCTGATCACGGTGTTTCCGCAGATCGTCACGTGGCTGCCGGATCTCGTGATGGGGCCCAGCAAGTGATGCTGATCGGAGGCTTGCTGGTTCTCTCGGCGGCCATGCGTGCCGAGGTGCCGAGGCAGGATCGGGCCGACGGGGTGCCCCGCTCCGCGAATGTCCTCTTTCGAGTGACCCGCTTCGCGTGTCACTCGAATGCCCCCTTGATTTCGCTGCGCAGGGCACCCCGTCGGCTCGATCCGGCACCGCCCGTGGTGCTCGACCCGGAAGGCGGGCGCCCCGCCTTCGGCCACCGCCGCCGGTCTTCAGCCACGAAGACAGACACCCCGTCACGCCGAGGCTGGCGGGCGGTCGGCGCAGCGAAATCAAGGGGGCATTCGAGGGCCGGGCGCAGCTCGGCGCTCGAAAGAGGACATTCGCGGAGCCGAGCGCCCGCCGTCCTCGGCGCGCCAAGGCCGTGGCATGCGGTCGCCGCGCAGGCGCTCGACACTCGCGCGTAGCCTGGAAAGCCCTCCCGATACGACCTCGCGTCAGCAGCAGCAGGACAGCGCCGCCGTTCCCCGTCTTCGTCCCAAATTGCGAACCCGATGAGCACCACATCCCCCCGCTGGCAGTTCTGGATCGACCGCGGCGGCACCTTCACCGACATCGTCGGCCGCCGCCCCGACGGAAGCCTCGAGACGCTGAAGCTGCTCTCCGAGAACCCCGAGCACTACAAGGACGCGGCGGTCGAGGGCATCCGCCGCCTGCTCGGCCTGAAGCCCGGCGATCCGATCACGCCCGAGCGTGTCGAGTGCGTGAAGATGGGCACCACGGTGGCCACGAACGCCCTGCTCGAGCGCAAGGGCGACCGCACGCTGCTCGTCACCACGCAGGGCTTCCGCGATGCGCTGCGCATCGCCTACCAGGCGCGGCCGCGGCTCTTCGACCGCCACATCGTGCTGCCCGAGCTGCTGTACGAGCGCGTGATCGAAGCGCACGAGCGCGTCGGCCCCGAGGGCGACGTGCTCGTGCCGCTGGACGAAGCGCACCTGCGTTCCGAGCTGGCCGCCGCGTTCGCCACCGGCATCCGCAGCGCGGCCATCGTCTTCATGCACGGCTACCGCTTCACCGCGCACGAGCAGGCCGCGGCGCGCCTCGCGCGCGAGGCCGGCTTCACGCAGGTGAGCGTGAGCCACGTGGTGAGCCCGCTGATGAAGCTGGTGGGCCGCGGCGACACCACCGTGGTCGATGCCTACCTCAGCCCCATCCTGCGACGCTACGTCGACCAGGTGGCGAGCCAGATGCCGGGCGTGCGCCTCTTCTTCATGCAGAGCTCGGGCGGCCTCACCGAGGCTCACCACTTCCAGGGCAAGGACGCCATCCTCTCGGGGCCCGCGGGCGGCATCGTCGGCATGGTGCGCACCGCGGTGGCGGGCGGGCACGAGAAGGTCATCGGCTTCGACATGGGCGGCACGTCCACCGACGTCAGCCACTACGCCGGCGAATTCGAGCGCGCCTTCGAGACGCAGGTGGCCGGAGTGCGCATGCGCGCGCCGATGATGAGCATCCACACCGTCGCCGCGGGCGGCGGCAGCCTGCTGCAGTTCGACGGCGCGCGGCTGCGCGTCGGCCCCGAGAGCGCCGGCGCGAACCCGGGCCCGGCGAGCTACCGGCGCGGCGGTCCGCTGGCCGTGACCGACGCCAACGTGATGCTCGGCAAGATCCAGCCGGCGTACTTCCCGAAGGTGTTCGGCCCGAAGGCCGACGAGGCGCTCGACCGCGACGGCGTGGTCGCCAAGTTCGAGGCGATGGCCGCTCAGGTGCGCAGCCAGTCCGCCGCGGGCAGCGGCCGCGAAGCCACGCCCGAGAGCCTGGCCGAGGGCTTCCTGCAGATCGCCGTGCAGAACATGGCCAACGCCATCAAGCGCATCAGCGTGGCGCGCGGCTACGACGTCACGCAGTACACGCTGCAGTGCTTCGGTGGTGCGGGCGGGCAGCACGCGTGCCTGGTGGCCGATGCGCTCGGCATGACGCGGGTGTTCGTGCACCCGCTGGCGGGCGTGCTCAGCGCCTACGGCATGGGCCTGGCGGACCAGATCGCGATGCGCGAGGCGAGTGTCGAGCAGCCGCTCGATGCGGCGGGGCTGGCGCAGGCCGGCGAGCGGCTGGACCAGCTGGCCGCCGTGGCGCGCGACGAGCTCGTCGGCCAGGGCGTGCCAGCCAACGCGGTGGAGCTGCGCCGCAAGGTGCACGTGCGCTACCAGGGCACCGACACCGCGCTCGTCGTGCCGCACGCGGGCGTCGACGACATCCGCCGCGCCTTCGAGGCCGGCTACCGCCAGCGTTTCGCGTTCCTGATGCCCGGCCGCGCGCTCGTGATCGAGGCGGTGTCGGTGGAAGCGGTGGGCGCCGGCGAGCGCTACGAGGCGCCCGCGGTGGCTGCCGGCACCGGCCGCCACGTGCCCGAGCGCGATGCCACGGTGCGCATGCACAGCGGCCGCTGGCTCGAGGCCGGCCTCTTCGTGCGCGAGCGGCTGCAGCCCGGCGCCACGATCGACGGCCCGGCCATCATCGCCGAGAAGAACGCCACCACCGTCGTCGAGCCCGGCTGGCAGGCGGTGCTCACCGCCGCCGGCCCCATCGAGCTGGCCCGCGTGGTGCCGCGCACCACGCAGCACGCCATCGGCACGGACGCCGACCCGGTGATGCTGGAGGTGTTCAACAACCTCTTCATGAACATCGCCGAGCAGATGGGGCTGCGCCTGCAGAACACCGCGTACTCGGTGAACATCAAGGAGCGGCTCGACTTCTCCTGCGCGCTCTTCAGCGGCGCCGGCGAGCTGATCGCCAACGCGCCGCACATGCCCGTGCACCTGGGCTCCATGAGCGAGAGCATCAAGACGGTGATCGCGCGCAACCCGCAGATGCGCGAGGGCGACGTCTACGTGCTGAACGATCCGTACCACGGCGGCACGCACCTGCCGGACGTGACGGTGGTGACGCCGGTGTACCTGCACGGTGACCGCCCCGGATCCGGGTCTCCCGGTCCGGGGCGAGCCCCCTTGGGGGGTGGCGGCCGCAGGGAGCCTGGGGGCTCCGATGTCCGGCCGAGCTTCTACGTCGCCAGCCGCGGCCACCACGCCGACATCGGCGGCATCACCCCGGGCTCGATGCCACCCTTCAGCAAGACCATCGACGAAGAGGGCGTGCTCTTCGACAACTTCCTGCTCGTGCGCGACGGCGAGTTCCGCGAGCAGGCGCTGCGGGACCACCTGAAGAGCGGTGCCTATCCCTCGCGCAACCCCGAGCAGAACGTGGCCGACCTGCGCGCGCAGATCGCCGCCAACGAGAAGGGCGTGCAGGAGCTGCGCGCGATGGTGGCGCAGTTCGGCCGCGACACCGTGGCGGCCTACATGAAGCACGTGCAGGACAACGCCGAGGAGTCGGTGCGCCGCGTCATCACCGCGCTGAAGAACGGCCAGTTCGAGCTCGAGCTCGACAACGGCGCGCGCATCTGCGTGAAGGTGACGGTGCACCCCGAGCGCCGCGCCGCGACGATCGACTTCACCGGCACCAGCGCGCAGCTGCCCAACAACTTCAATGCGCCGAAGGCGGTGACGATGGCCGCGGTGCTGTACGTCTTCCGCCTGCTGGTGGAAGACGACATCCCGCTCAACGCCGGGTGCCTGAAGCCGCTGGAGGTGATCGTGCCCGAGGGCTGCATGCTCAACCCGCGGCCGCCGGCGGCCGTGGTCGCGGGCAACGTCGAGACCTCGCAGAGCGTCACCAACGCGCTGCTCGGCGCGCTGAAGGTGATGGCCTGCAGCCCGCCGACGATGACCAACTTCACCTTCGGCAACGACCGCCACCAGTACTACGAGACGATCTCCGGCGGCAGCGGCGCCGGCGCCACCTTCGACGCCGAGGGCCGCGTCACCGGCGGCTTCCCGGGCACGAGCGCGGTGCAGACGCACATGACGAACTCGCGCCTCACCGACCCCGAGGTGCTGGAGTTCCGCTTCCCGGTGCGGCTGGAGAGCCACGTCATCCGCCAGGGTTCCGGGGGCGCCGGCCGCTGGCGCGGCGGCGACGGTGCCGTGCGGCGCATCCGCTTCCTCGAGCGCATGACCGCCAGCGTGCTCAGCAACGGCCGCCGCATCGCGCCGTTCGGCATGGCCGGCGGCGAGCCGGGTGCGCTCGGCATCAACCGCGTCGAGCGGGCCGACGGGCGCGTGGAGATGCTGACGCACATCGGGTCGGCCGAGATGGAGCCCGGCGACTGCTTCGTCACCGAGACCACCGGCGGCGGCGGCTACGGCGAGCCCGACGCGAGCAGCGTCCGCACCGCGGCGTGACGGTCCCGCCGGCGCTGCTGCTGGCCGCCAAGCTCGCGCTGGTGGCGGCCTCGGTGCTGCTGGCCTCGCTCGTGTCGCGGCGTTTCGGCCATGCGGCGGGTGGCGTGCTGGCCGGCATGCCGATGATCGCGGGCCCGATCACCGCGCTCCTGCTGGTGGACCTGCCGGCCGACGCCGTGCGGGCCGTGTGCCTGGCCACGCTGGCCTGCCAGCCGGCGCTGATGGGCTACCTCGTCGTGCACGCGCACCTGGCGCAGCGCTGGCCCTGGTGGGCCTGCCTCGCGGGGGCGCTGGCGGTCTTCTTCGCCGGCGGTGCCGCGCTGCTGGCGCTGCCCCTGCCGGAGTGGGGCCGCGTGCTGCTGGCCGCCACGTCGCCGCTGTGGGGCGCCCGCGCCATGCCGCGCGTCGGCGCGCGGGCCAGCGCCGGCCCGGTGGCGCTGCCGCGCATCGAGCTGGCGTGCCGCGTTCTGGTGGCGATGGCGGTCGCGGCGGGTGTCCTGTGGGGCGCCCAGCACTTGAGCTCGGGGCTCGCCGGCCTGCTGCTGGCCGCGCCGATCACCGGCATCGTGCTGCCCGCCTTCACGCTGCCGCGCCACGGCGGGCCGGCCACGGCCCTGCTGCTCGGCGGGTTCGTGCATGGCCAGCTGGGCTTCGTCACCTTCTTCGTCGTGCTGCTCGCGGCGCTGCCGGGCCTGCCGGCGGGACCCGGCTGGGTCCTCGCCATGACCGCCTCGGGCGCGCTGCCGTGGCTGTGGGCCAAGGCGCGGCGGCAAGCCGCGCTCCGGTGACGGTTCAGCGGGCTGGTGTGCCGAGAGCCGCGGCAGGACAGGCCTGCGGCTGCAGCCACCGCGCCATCACCACGTTCAGCGTGAAGCACAGCCAGCCGCTCCACAGCGTGTGGCTGGCGAAGTGCGCGCCGCGCATCAGCTGCACGAGGCCCAGCAGCAGCCCGAACACGAGCACCGCGGCGGTCCAGCGGCGCGCCGCCGCCGGGTGCGCACGGCGCAGCGCGAAGCCGCCGCTGAAGAACGCGAAGGCCGAGCTGGCATGCCCCGAGGGGAAACAGTGCCCGCCGCCGCCGTCGGTCATCGCCAGCGGCCCGAGCTGCAGCCAGTGCGGCAGGTGACGCGCGGCGCCGCCGAACTCGGCCAGGTCCCAGGGGCAGCTGGTCAGGCTCTGCTGCTTGACCAGGGGCACGACGGCAGCCCCGGCGAGCGTGGCCAGCAGCCACCAGGTGCGTTCCCGCCGCGTCAGCGCGGGGGTCATCGGCCACCAGACGTTCAGCGCCAGCAGCAGCGCCAGCCCCCAGGCGAACTGGCGCGCGCCGTCGTGCAGCACCGTGCTCAGCCACCAGTCGTGGCGCCAGGCGAAGCCGTGCGCGGTGCCGAAGAGGCGGCTCGCCGGCAGGTCGAGCGCGCTCAGCTCCCAGATCAGGAGCGGCGCCAGCGCCAGCAGCGCCAGCGCGGCCGCCCGCCGGTCAGCCGGCGGCACGCGCGACCTCGGCCGGCGGCACGCGCGTGCAGCCGTTCGTGAGGTCCAGGTCGGCCTCGCGCGCACCGGTCTGCACGTCGAACAGGCCCAGCACCGTGTGGAAGAGGTGATCGTGGCGCACGCGCCCGGGCTCGGCGCCGGCGCGCGCGGCGAGGCACGCCGCGTCGAGGCCGCGGCCGCGCGCGAATCCGCTCGAGAGCCACATCAGCATCGGCACGCGCGTCTGCACGTCGGGGGCGATGGCGTACGGCATGCCGTGCAGGAACAGTCCGTGCTCGCCGAGCGACTCGCCGTGGTCCGAGACGTACACGACGGCACTGTCGATCTCGCCGGCGCGCGCCTGCAGCCGCTCGATCAGCGTCGCGAGCACGTGGTCGGTGTAGAGCAGCGCGTTGTCGTAGGCATTGACGATGCTCTGCGCGTCGCACTCGCGCAGGTCGTCCTTTTCGCAGGCGGGCTGGAATCGCTTGAAGTGCGCGGGCGCGCGCCGGTGGTAGGCCGGGCCGTGGTTGCCCAGCTGGTGCAGCACGATCAGCCTGGCCGACGGCGCGGAGGCCACCCGCTGCGGCGCGCCCGTGCCGGCGCCGCCGGGCAGCAGGGCCTCGAGCCCGTGCAGCAGGCCTTCGTCGTAGCACTGTCCTCCGGCGCAGGCGCCCGGCGGCGCCAGGCCGGCCACGGTGTCCTGCTCGAAGCCGTTGCACACGCCCTTGCAGCCGGACTGGTTGTCGCGCCAGTGCACGCCGACGCCGGCGCGGCGCAGCACGTGCAGCAGGTTCTCGCTGCCGTGGATGCGCCGCTCGTCGTACTGCCGGCGGCCGACGGCGGCGAACATGCAGGGCAGGGAGGTCTCGGTGTCGGTGCCGCAGCTCGACACCTCGGAGAACCGGATCAGCGGCAGCTGCGCGAGGCGCGGCGTGGTCTGGCGCGCGTAGCCGTTGAGCCCCCAGTTGGCGGCGCGGGCCGTCTCGCCCACCACCAGCACCACGACGCGCGGCCGCGGCGCCAGCAGCAGCGCAGGGCCGGCCTGGGCGTCGACGCCCACGGCCGCGAGCGGGCCGGCCGGCGCCGCCTGGGCCCGGCGTGCCAGTGCGGCCGAGGACCACAGCACGTTGGTGGGCGTCACCAGGTAGCGCAGCTCGCGCTGCTGCCGCACCAGCGACGACAACGGCTGGAACGACGACCAGACCGCCACCACCAGCGCGACAAGCGCCAGCGCGATGGCGCCGCCTCGCCAGGCCAGCGCCTGCGTCCACCGGCGGGGCTGCGGCGGCCGGCGCAGCAGCAGCCACGCCGGCAAGGCCGCGCCCAGCGCCAGGGCCCCCAGGAGCCGCCACCCGAGCAGCTCGCGGGCCTCGCCCCAGTGGGTGTGCAGGGCGTTGCGCAGCATCGCGGGGTCGATGAACGTGCCGAAGCCGTCGATGAAGTGTGCGGCCCCGGCCGTCAGCACCAGCGTGGCGATCACGACCGGCCTGAACAGGCGGCCCCACGCCAGCAAGGCCAGCAGCAGGAAGTTGATGGCGACCAGCGCGACCACGATGGCCCCGCCGAAAGCCCAGGTGGACGCCTCGGACGCCGGCCGGCCGCTCAGCGCCAGGTCCAGGAATCGCCGGTTGCCCACCGCCAGCGTCAGCAGGCTCGTCAGGAGCAGGAGAAGTTCGGGATACCAGGGGCGCGACACGATCCGCGAGGGCATGCCGGGGAGTCTGGCGACGGGCGCTGAAGGCGGCCTTAAGGGCAGGGCAGGGCGGGGAGGGGAAGGTGACGAGGGGCGGGCGGCGCCGGCGAAACGGGACAATGCGCGCCATGCGGCTGCTCCTGCTGGAAGACGACGCGCTGCTCGGCGAGGGCCTGCGCGACTTCCTGCGCGCCGAGGGGCACGTCGTCGAGTGGTGCACCTCCTTGTCGGCGGCGCAGGCGCTGCAGGACGAGCCGTTCGACGTGCTGCTCGTCGACTGGCAGCTGCCCGACGGCTCGGGCGTCGAATGGGTCGCTGCGCGCCGGGCGGCCGGGGACGCGCGCCCGGTGCTGCTGCTCACCGCGCGCGACCGGCTGGCCGATCGCATCCGCGGCCTCGACAGCGGCGCCGACGACTACCTCGTCAAGCCGTTCGCTCCCGAGGAGATGCTGGCGCGGCTGCGCGCCGTGCTCCGGCGCACGAGCGCCAGCACCGTCGCGCCGCGCGTCGACCTCGGCGGCGGCGTGCAGGTCGATCTCGCGGCGCGCTGCGTCTGGCGCGTGGCCGAGGCGGCGGGCGCGGGCGGCGGCCCGACCGCCGGGCCGCCCGTCGAGGCGTCGGCCGCGACCCCGGGCGAGCGCGTCGAGCTCACCGCGCGCGAGTGGGGCGTGCTGGAGGCGCTCGTGCGGCGGGCCGGCCGCGTGGTCACGAAGTCCGAGCTCGACCGCCTCGTGCTGGGGCTGGACGCGCACGTGCAGAGCAACGCGCTGGAGGTGCACGTCTCCGCGCTGCGGCGCAAGCTGGGCCGCGACGTCATCGACACCGTGCGCGGGCTCGGCTACCGCGTCGCGGGGCCGCGGTGAGGCCCTTCGCGGCGGACGCGGGCCGGCCGGCGTCCGTGCCGTCGCTGCGCCGGCGGCTCTCGCGCTTCGTGCTGGTGCTGGCGCTCACCTGGGTGGCGCTGGCCTCGGTGGTGCTGGCGCTATGGGTGCGCGAGGAGGTCTTCGAACTTCTCGACGACGGCCTCGTCGCCGCGTCGGAGGCACTGGCCGTCGTGCTGCAGCAGGCGCCGGGGGCGATGGCGTCGCCTCCCGAGGCGCTGGCGCGGGCGGCCGGCGACGCGACCGGCGCCTCGACCGTCGATGCGGCCGGTGGCGCGACCGGCGACGCGGCCGGCGGTCGGGCCGCTGCGCCGGCACCCGCCCCGGCGCGCCACGGCGGCGATCGCGGCGAGACACCGTTCGCATGGCAGCTGGTCGACGGGACGGGCCGGGTCGTGCTGCACTCGCCGAACGCGCCGGCGCGGCCGATGACCGACCCGCCGGCCGAGGGCCTGCTCGACGGCCGCGGCGGCTGGCGCGTGCACGCGCGGCCGCTCGGCGAGGGCCGCTGGCTGCTCGTCGGGCAGGCCGGCGGCGAGCGCAGCGAGGATTCGCTGGAGGTGGCGCTCGGCACCTTCGCCGTCGCGCTCCTCGTCAGCCTCGCCGGTCTGGCCTGGCTGCGCTGGCGCCTGGACCGCGAGACGCAGCCTCTGGCCGACCTGCGGCAGGTGCTGGGGCGCTACGACCCGCTGAGGCGCGACGCGGTGCTGCCCGCGCCGGCCCTGCTCGAGCTGGCGCCGGTGCACGAGGCGGTGCAGGACCTCGGCCGCCGCCTGGCCGAGCACGCGACGGCCGAGCGAGCCTTCAGCGCGCACGCCGCGCACGCGTTGCGCACGCCGCTGGCCGGCCTCGATGCCCAGCTCGCCGTCGCCCAGCGCGAGGCCCCGCCCGGCGAGCTGCAGGCAAGGCTGGCGCGCATGCGCAGCGCCACCGCGCGCCTGTCGCGCGTGGTCGGGGCACTGCTGGCGCTGTTCCGCAGCAGCGGCGAGCTTCGCCGCGAGGCGGTGGACGTGGCCGCGCTGCTGGCCCGCCTGCCGCTCGAGGGCCTGGCCGTCGAGGTCGCGGCGGCGGCCGCGCGGCCGCGCGCCGATGGCGACCTGCTCGCCGCGGCGCTGATGAACCTGCTCGACAACGCCGTGCGACACGGCGCGCGCACGGTGCGCGTGCAGGTGGACGAGCGCCACGTCACGCTGAGCGACGACGGCCCCGGCGTCGACGCCGCGCGCCTCGAACAGCTGCGCCAGGCGCTCGCGCGCGAGGACGCCGGCGCCGCCGCCGGCGAGCAATCGCCCGCGGGCCTCGGCCTCGCGCTCGCCGACCGCGTGGCGCGCGTGCATGGCGGTCGGCTCGAGCTGCTGCAGGTGCAAAGCGGCTTCGCGGTGCGGCTGTGGCTCGCGCCCGAGGACTCCGGCGCCGCCGACGCGGGCCGTGCCGGCTTCGCGGCCGCGCCCGCGGCGCGGCCGGTGGATGCCGACTGAGGCCGCGCTGCCATGCTCGATCGCACCCTGCTGCGCATCGCGCGGCCGCCGCTGCAGCGCTGCGCGCGCTGGCTCGCGGCGGCGGGCGTCGGGGCCGACACCGTCACGCTCGTCGGCTTCGCGTTCGGCGTCGCGGCGATGGTGGCGATCGCGCTGGCCGAGCCGCTGCTCGGCCTCGCCGGCATCGCGCTGTCGCGGCTCGCCGACGGGCTGGATGGCGAGCTCGCGCGCGCGACCAGGCCCACCGATCGCGGCGCGTTCCTCGACATCACGCTGGACTTCCTCTTCTACGCCGGCGTGCCGCTGGCCTTCGCGCTGGCCGACCCGGCCGCCAATGCGCTGCCCGCGGCGGTGCTGCTGGCCGCCTTCATCGGCACCGGCTCGAGCTTCCTCGCCTTCGCGGTGCTGGCCGAGCGGCGCGGCCTGAAGAGCACCGGCTTTCCTTCGAAGGGCTTCTTCTACCTCGGCGGCCTCACCGAAGGCACGGAAACCATCGCCTGCTTCGCGCTGATGTGCCTCGTGCCGCAGCACTTCGCGTGGTGGGCCTACGGCTTCGCGGGGCTGTGCGCGCTGACCATCGCCACCCGGCTGGCCGCAGGCTGGTCGATCTTCGGCGCACGCTGACGCGGCGCGCGGGCTTCCCGTGCTCTCCGCGCGCCGGCGCGGTGGACGCGGCGCGCGGGCGGGCCACAGGACGCTCGCGAAGGGAGGCGCCGGGATGCGCCAGGACGCGCCAGGATGCGTCGGCAGGCGCCCGCGTGTAACGTCGGCGCCTCGCCGGGCGACCACCACCGGTGTGCGCAGCGGGTCGAGGAGACGCATGAACGACAACCACGCGGCCGCCGGCAGGGCCGGCCGGGCACCGAGCCGCAGGCCGGTGCGAGACGCGGGCCGGGGGCCGGGCGGCACGGGGTGCCCCGCAAGGAGCCCGGGAGCGGGCGCGGCGGCCCGCCGACCCTCGGCTGCACGGGCTGCGGGCGGGGCCCGGACCGGGGTCACGAGCGGGGCCATGAGCGGGGCCATGAGCGCGGCCAGGAGGGGGCCCACCCGCGGGTCCACGCGGATCGCGCTCGTGATCGCACTCGTCGTGCTGGTGGCCGTCTTCTTCGCCTTCGACCTCGGGCGCTTTCTGAGCCTCGCCTACGTCAAGGGCGCGCAGGCCGAGTTCGCGGCGCTGTACGCGGCGCGCCCCGGGCTCGTGGCCGGTCTCTTCTTCGCCACCTACGTGGCGATCGCGGCGCTGTCGCTGCCGGGTGCGGCGGTGATGACGCTGCTGGCCGGTGCCGTGTTCGGGCTGCTGGCCGGCACCGTGCTCGTGTCGTTCGCCTCCAGCATCGGCGCGACGCTCGCGATGCTGGTCGCGCGCTACGTGCTGCGCGACGGCATCAAGCGCCGCTTCGGCGCCCGCCTGGCCGACATCGACAAGGGCATCGAGAGCGAGGGCGCGTTCTACCTGTTCACGCTGCGGCTGGTGCCGGTCTTCCCGTTCTTCGTCATCAACCTGCTCATGGGGCTGACGAAGATGAAGGCGGGCACCTTCTACTGGGTCAGCCAGCTCGGCATGCTCGCCGGCACGGTCGTGTACGTGAATGCCGGCACGCAGCTGGCGAAGATCGACTCGCTGGCCGGCATCGTGTCGCCGGGACTGCTGGCGAGCTTCGTGCTGCTGGGGCTGTTCCCGCTCATCGCGAAGAAGATCGTCGACGGCGTGAAGGCGCGCCGGGTCTATGCCCGGTGGGCGGCGCGCAGGCCCCGGCGCTTCGACCGCAACATGGTCGTCATCGGCGCCGGCGCGGCGGGCCTCGTCACCAGCTACATCGCCGCGGCGGTGAAGGCGAAGGTGACGCTGGTGGAGAGCCACAAGATGGGCGGCGACTGCCTCAACTACGGCTGCGTGCCGAGCAAGGCGCTCATCAAGACGGCGACCTTCGTGCGGCAGATGCGGCACAGCGCCGACTACGGCGTGCGGCGGGCCGAATGGGAGCTCGACTTCGCGCAGGTGATGGAGCGCGTGGCCGGTGTCGTGCGGGCCATCGAGCCGCACGACTCGGTCGAGCGCTACACGGGCCTGGGCGTCGACGTGCAGCTCGGCACCGCGAAGATCCTCGATCCCTGGCACGTGCAGATCACGCGCGAGGACGCCGACGGCACCGTGCACACGAGCGTGCTCTCGACGCGCAGCATCGTCATCGCCACCGGGGCGCGGCCCTTCGTGCCGCCGCTGCCGGGGCTGGAGGACGTGGGCTACCGCACCAGCGACACGCTGTGGGACCTGCGCGAGCTGCCGCGACGCCTGGTGGTGCTGGGCGGCGGCCCCATCGGCTGCGAGCTGGCGCAGGCCTTCGCGCGGCTGGGCGCGCAGGTGACGCAGGTGGAGATGCTGCCGCGCCTGATGGCGCGCGAGGACGAGGAGGTCTCGGCGTGGGCGCGGAAGGCGCTCGAGGCCGACGGCGTCACCGTGCTGGCCGGGCACAAGGCGCTGCGCTGCGGCATGGACGCCGATGGCGGCAAGTGGATCGAGGTGGAGGCCACCGGGGACGGCGGGCGCACCGCGCGCATCCCCTTCGACCTGCTGCTGTGCGCGGTGGGCCGCGTGGCGCGCTTGCAGGGCTTCGGCCTCGAGGAACTCGGCATCCCGACGCAGCGCACCGTCGTCACCGACGAGTACCTGCAGACGCTCTATCCCAACATCCTCGCCGCCGGCGACGTGGCCGGGCCGTTCCAGTTCACGCACACCGCGTCGCACCAGGCCTGGTACGCGGCGGTCAACGGGCTCTTCGGCACCTTCAAGCGCTTCAAGGCCGACTATTCGGTGATCCCCTGGTGCACGTTCATCGACCCGGAGGTCGCGCGCGTCGGACTCAACGAGCAGGAGGCTCGGGACAAAGGCATCGCCTACGAGGTGACGCGCTACGGCATCGACGACCTGGACCGGGCCATCGCCGACAGTGCCGCGCACGGGTGGGTCAAGGTGCTCACGGTGCCGGGACAGGACCGCATCCTCGGCGTCACCATCGTCGGCGTGCATGCCGGGGACCTGCTGGCCGAGTACGTGCTGGCCATGAAGCACGGCCTCGGCCTGAACAAGATCCTCGGCACGATCCACACCTACCCGACGCTGGCGGAGGCGAACAAGTACGCCGCCGGCGAGTGGAAGCGCGCGCACGCGCCGCAAGGACTGCTGCGCTGGGTGGAGAGGTTCCATGCCTGGCGGCGCGGCGGATGAAACGGGCGCTGTGGCTCGGTGGCGTGTCGCCGCGCGGCGCCGAGGGCTTGCCGGGGGCCAGTCGACGGTGCGGGCGCGCCGATTGCGGGCAGGGCTGCCGGCGCATCGCGCGGTGACGACGGCGCCGGCGACGCCGGGGGTGCTGGCGGTGCTGGCGACGCTCGGGGCTCTGGCGGTGCTGGCCGTGCTGGCGGGCGGGCCCCGACCGGCGGCCGCGCAGACGCCCGCGGCGTTGCCCGCTGCAGCCGCTCCGGCTGACCCGCCCGGTTCGACGGGCGGCGCCGCGTCGACCACACCGGCGCCGGCCGGGTCGGCGTTGCCGCCCCTCGTCGGCGAAGGCGCCCGCCTCGGCCCGGGCTGGCGCGTGGCGGGGCTGCCGCGCCAGAAGATGCCGCTCACGCGCTATGGCGTGGCGCGGGTCGACGGCGTCGACGCGTTGCGCATCGAGGCCGCCGCGTCGTACGGCAACCTGGTGCACGACATGCCGGGACGGCCGGCACCGGCCCGGTTGCGCTGGCGCTGGCGGCTCGACGAGCCCAACGCCGCGGTGGACCTTTCCAGCAAGGCCGGCGACGACGCGGCGGTCAAGGTGTGCCTTGCGTTCGAGCTGCCGCTCGAGCGCGTGCCCTTCGTCGAGCGGCAACTGCTGCGCCTGGCCCGCGCGCAATCCGGCGAGCCCTTGCCCGCCGCGACGCTGTGCTGGGTCTGGGGCGGAGCCGAGGCGCGCGGGGCGGCGATCGACAACCCCTACTCGCGCCGCGTGCGGGTGATCGTGCTGCGCAACCGGGGCGACGGCAACGGCCGCTGGTTCGAGGAGGACCGCGATGTCGCGGCGGACTGGCGGCGCGCGTTCGGCGACGAGAGCGCGCAGGTGCCGCCGCTGGCGGCGGTCATCGTCGCCGCCGACGCCGACAACACGGGCGGTGCCTCGGTGGCGCACGTGGCCGGGTTACGCTTCGGCCCGTGAAGAGACTCCTGCTGCTGGGCGGTGGACACGCCCACGTGCACGTGCTGCGCGAGATGGCGCGCGATCGCATCGCCGGCGCCGAAGTGACGCTGGTGACGCCGTTCGCGCGCCAGATGTACTCGGGCATGGTGCCCGGCGTCATCGCCGGTCACTACCGCGCCGAGCAGGCAGCCATCCCGCTGGCGCCGCTGGCCGCCGCCGCCGGCGTGACGATGATCGAAGGCGTGGTCGTGGCGCTGGACGCCGGGCGCCGGCGGGTGCGGCTGGCCAGCGGCCAGGTGCTCGGCTACGACGTGCTGTCGGTCAACACGGGCTCGGAGATGGACCGGGGCCGCCTCCCCGGTGCGCGCGAGCACGCCCTCTTCGTGAGGCCGGTCGAGCACTTCCTGCTCGAGATCGACGACATGCTCGATGCCGCCGCGCAGCAGGCGCTGGACGTGGTCGTCATCGGTGGCGGCGCGGCCGGGTTCGAGCTGGCGATGGCGCTGCAGTTCCGGCTCGGCCTGCTGAACGCCGACCCGGGCCGCGTGGCCCTCGTGCTCGGCGGCGAGCAGTTGCTGCCCGGCTACCCCGAAGGCGTGCGCCGGCGCGCCGCGCGCGCGCTCGAGCGGGCCCGGATCACCGTGTTCCGCGACACCTGCGTGGAGATCCGCGTCGACGCCGTGGTGCTGGCCTCGGGCGCCCGCGTGGCCTGCGACGCGCCGGTGCTGGCCACCGGCAGCGAGGCGCCGGCCTGGCTGGCCGGCAGCGGCCTCGCGCTGGACGGGCACGGCTTCATCGTGACGGGCCCGACGCTGCAGAGCGGCTCGCACCCGGAGGTGTTCGCGGCTGGCGACGTGGCCACGCGCATCGACGCGCCGCATCCGCGCAGTGGCGTCTACGCCGTGCGTGCCGGCCCGCCGCTGGTCGCGAACCTGCGGGCGAGCTGCACGGGCGCGCCTCTCGTGCGGCACGTGCCGCAGCCGCGGTCGCTGAACCTGCTGTCGTGCGGCCGGCGCAGTGCCATCGCGAGCCGGGGTGGCTGGGTGGGCAGCGGGCGCTGGGCCTGGTGGTGGAAGGACCGCATCGACCGCGCCTTCGTGGCCCGCTATGCCACGACCGGCCCCGCGCCGGCCCCGGGAGTGGAGCCGGCGAGCGTGCCGGCCGCGTCGGCGGCGGCGATGACGGCCCCGACGATTTCGCCGGTTTCGCCCGCCACGCCTTCCGCGGCGCCCGGCAGCGTGTCGGCGGGTGCGGCGGCGCCGCCGGAGGGCGGCACCGCGCGCCCGGTCATTCCTTCGGCCGGAACGCGATGATCAGCAGCGGCGGGACGCGGCCGTTGGTGTCGGGTGGCAAGGTGGCGGTGCGGTCGATGGCGCGCAGCACGGCGTCGTCCCAGGCCGCGTTGCCGCTGCTCTTGACGAGGCGGCGCGAGAGGATCGTGCCGCCGGCGGCCGCACGCACCTCCACCTCGGCGGCCGGGTTGCCGGCGACCTCGCCGGCGAAGACCGAATTGCTGCGGATCAGCGAGGCCAGCCGCGCCACGTAGCTGGCGGAGGGGGCCGCGTCGCGCGCCGCGGTGCCGGTGGGCGAGCCGCCGACGGTGCCGGCGGAGTCCATCATGCGCCGCAACTGCTCCTGGCGCGCCCGCTCGGTGGCCGCGGCCTGCTGGCGTTCGCGTTCGGCAGCGGCGCGCTGCTCGCGTTCCTGCCGTTCGCGCGCCTGCCGCTCCCGCTCCTGCTGCTCGCGCTGCTGGCGTTCGCGGGCCTGGCGCTCGCGCTCCTTCTCGGCCGCCTGCCTCTCGCGCTCCTCTCGCTCGCGTTCGGCACGCTGGCGCGCCTGTTCGATGGCGATGTCGGGCGGCTTCGGTGCCGCCACCGCGGGGGGTGGCGGAGGCGGCGGCGCGGGCACGGGCGCGGGCGCCGGGGCGGGGACCGGTGCCGGAGCGGGCACCGGCGCCGCCGCCGCCACCTCGGGCACGCTCGACCACAACTCGGCGGCCGCCACCGTGGGCGTCTGCGTGCGCCACTGCACCACGCCGGCCAGTGCCGCGAGCAGCGCTGCATGCACGCCCAGCGAGGCCGCGAAGCCGGCGCGGCCGCCGCCCGGATCGGAGGGCAGCAGCGTGGGCGGGGTCGGCTGGCTCGGTTCCATGGCCGGTGTGATCGGGGTGAAGGCGTTCGGTTCAGTCGGTCGGCCACGAGGCCGGTGGGCGTGGTACCGGGCGTCGTGCCGGTGCCGGATGTCTTGCCGGGCGTCGTGCGGGTAGTGCTGCCGGGTGGGGCCGCGTGGGGTCGATGCCTGCCTAGCCCGAGGCCTGCTTGACCGACAGCCCGACGCGCTTGACGCCGGCGCGCTGCAGCGTGTCCATCACCTTGACCACGGCTTCGTACTTGACGTTGCGGTCGGCGCTGATGACCACTGGGGCATCGGCGTCGCCCCCCTGGCCCTGGCGCACGCGCGCGACGAGGTCGCGCATCGTCGCCGGCGCCGCCTCGCCGCCGTCGACCTTGAGCTTGAGCTGCTCGTCGCTGCCGACGATGACCTCGATGACCTTGTTCGGCCGCTGCGCGCTCTTGCCCACCGAGGGCAGGTCGACGACACCGGTGGTGATGAGCGGCGCGGTGACCATGAAGATCACCAGCAGCACCAGCATCACGTCGATGAACGGCACCATGTTGATCTCGCCGATGCTGCGGCGGCGCCGGCCGCCCCGGCCCATGACGGCAGGCATCCTAGTCTCCCCTCCGCGGCGCCTTCGGCGCACGGGTCACGCCATGGACCCCGAGGCGCCGGCGGCGGCCCGGCAGGGCCGGGTCCGCGGCGGTCGCTTCGCGGAGGATTGCCCTGGAGACAGCGGCCCGGCGGCTCATCTCAGCGCGCCCCCGGTGCGACGGTGGAGTGGATCTGAGTCGTCGCCGAGGCCTGCCCCGCGCCGACGTTGCGCTGCAGGATGTTGGTGAACTCCTCGATGAACGTCTCGAGCTGGATGGCGATGCGGTCGATGTCGCGCGCCAGGCGGTTGTAGGCCACCACCGCGGGGATCGCGGCAAACAGGCCGATCGCGGTGGCGATCAGCGCCTCGGCGATCGCCGGCGCCACGCTGGACAGCGTCACCTGCTGCAGCGAGCCGAACGTGGTGAACGCATGCATGATCCCCCAGACGGTGCCGAACAGGCCGACGTACGGGCTGACCGAGCCGACCGAGGCCAGGAAGCTCAGGTTGCTCTCGATCACGTCGAGCTCGCGCTGGTAGCTCGCGCGCATCGCGCGGCGGGCCCCGTCGAGCTGCGCGCCGGCGTCGAGGCGGCGTTCGCGCAGCTTCAGGAACTCGCGCATGCCGCTGGCGAAGATGCGCTCCATGGGCGCCGTGCTCGGCTTGCTGCCGATGGCCTGGTTCATCTCGGTGAGGCTGCGGCCCGACCAGAACTCGCGCTCGAAGCCCTCGTTGCCGCCGCGCACGCGCTTCAGGCCGATGAGCTTGCCGAAGATGACCGCCCAGCTGACGAGCGAAGTGAGGGCCAGGCCCGCGATGACCACCTGCACGACGATGCTCGCCTGCAGGATGAGCGCGGTGATGGAGAGGCTCTGGTTCATGGGCGTTTCGTGCCAGGTTTCAGGGCAGGAGTTCCAGGACATCCGCCGGGATCCGGCAGGGCCGCAACGTGGCGGCATCGACGCAGCCGATGCGCACGTCGCCTTCGACGAGCAGGGTGCCTCCGCGCCAGGCCTGCTGCGCCACCTCGAGGCTGGCGCGTCCGGTGTGGCGCAACGCGACGGTGACCTCGAGCGCGTCGTCCAGGCGGGCCGGAGCGCGGTAGTGCATCGACGTGTGCGTGACGACGAAGATCGCGCCCGTGCGCTCGCGCATGGCCTGCTGCTGCACGCCCAGCGCGCGCAGCCACTCGGTGCGCGCGCGCTCGAAGAACTTCAGGTAGTTCGCGTAGAAGACGATGCCGCCCGCGTCGGTGTCTTCCCAGTACACGCGCAGCGGCAGGCGATGAACCACCTCGGGTTCGTCGCGCGCCATGGACGCTGGCGCGCCGCGCAGGGCCAGGGTGCTTTGCATGGGCGCCGGGATCATACCGGCGGCGCCTCGCGGGCCGGGACGCCGCGCCCGGCCGGGTTCTCAGGGCGCCAGCGTGCGCCGGTAGACCGGGCCCCAGACGGGATGGCCCGACTCGGAGCGGCTGAGCTGGAAGTGCGGGTCGGCCGCGCGCGCCGCGACGAACTCCGCGGCGCAGTTGTCCAGGCGCGCGCTCGTGCAGGTGATGAAGGCGAGCAGCTTGTGTGCGCTGGCGCGGTCGCGCGGGTCGGGGAGGCCGGCGGCCAGGGCCTTGCGCAGCTGCACCTCGGCCTGGCTGTACTGGCCCTCGTCGTAGTGCCGGATCCCTTCGAAGAGTGCGCGCTCGGCGGGGCGCTGCATCAGCTCGGCGAGCGTCGGCGGCGGGGCCGGGGGCTTCACGGGGACGGCCGGCGCGCAGCCCGCGGCGAGCACCGCCAGGCCCAGGCCGAACGCCAGCCAAGCGGCCGGCGCCCTTCGACCGGCCGGGAGTGCCCGGCTTGCCGCGTTCGGAGTCATTGCCCGAAGCGGTGCCGCACGACGACCGGCTTGTCGGCCTGCACCTGCACCGTGGTGCTGAAGGGCGGGAAGTCGGCGTTGCGGACGATGATGCTGTGGGAGCCGGCGGGCAGCGTCAGCTGCGTGAGCGGCGGTGTCGTGCCGGCACTGCGGCCGTCGATCTCGATCTCGCCCCAGGGGCTGATGGCCAGCTGCAACGTGCCGGTCGCGGCGGCAGCGGTGGCTCCGGCCGTGGTTGCCGCCGGTGCCGCGGCCGGGCCGGGTTTGCGGGCCGTCTCGCGCGGCTTGTTGCCGCCGCGCGTGCCGCCGGCCGCGTCAGGGCTGGGGGCCGTCGAGGAGCGGGGCGGAGGCGGGTTGCCTGGCCCGGCGCCGGCGGGCGTGCCGGCCTTGGGGCCGTCGGGCGAGGAGGGCGAACCCGCGGCAGCCGGGGCGGCCTGGGTCGGCCCGGCGGCGATCTCCGCCGTCGCGCCGCTGCCGGCATCGGCCGGAGCGGCCGCGGAGGCGGTCGGCGCAGCGGCGCCATCGGCCACCGGGACGCCGCCACTCATCACCATGTCGCCCGCACGCGCACCCGCGGCCGGCGTGCCTGCGGCCACCTGGGTCGCGGCGTTGCCAGGAAGCGACGGTGCCGAAACCTCGGGCGTGGAGCTGCGCGAGCCCGGCCGCAACGCCAGCAGCAGCCCGACCGCCAGGATGCCAGCCACCGCGACCGAGGCACCCGCCACGGCCCAGGGCCAGCGGCGCGGCGCCGGCGGGCTGGCCTGGCTGGCCGCCTGCCGGGCCCGCCGGGCCTCGGTGCGCTCCGAGCGCGGGGAGGCGGCCGGCCGAGGCTGCTCGAACCAGTTCCGGATGTCGGCCGCCATCTCGCTGGCAGTGGGGTAGCGTGCCTCGGGGTCGCGCGCCATCGCGCGCGCGGCGATGGCCGAGAGCGCCTCGGGCACGCCCGAGCGGATGAGGTGCGCGGGCGCCGGGTGGTTGGTGAGGACCGCGGTGGTGATCTGTTCCACCGAGTCGCCGGCGAAGGCGCGGCGGCCCGAGAGAAGCTCGTAGAACACGACGCCCAGCGAGTAGATGTCGGTGCGCGCGTCGACGTCCTTGCCGAGCAGCTGCTCGGGCGCGAGGTAGTGCGGCGAGCCGGCCACCGTGCCCTGGAGCGCGGCCGGCACCGCCCGGCCGTGCGCCACGCGCGCGATGCCGAAGTCGAGCACCTTGGGCTTGTCGCTGCTGGTGATGAAGATGTTGCCGGGCTTGATGTCGCAGTGCACGACGCCGCGCGCGTGCGCGTAGGCCAGCGCGTCGGCCACGCGCCGCACGAGCTGCGCCACCACTGCAGGGCCGGGTTTCCAGCCTTCGGCGAGCTTCTGCCGCAGGTCCTTGCCCTGCAGCCGCTCCATCGCGAGGTACACGCCCTGGGGCGAGAGGCCGGCGTCGTAGACGGTGACGATGTTCGGGTGCGACAGCCCCGCCACCGCCCGCGCCTCGTTGAGGAACAGGCGGTCGAGCGAGTTGCGCGTGCGCGGGTCCGACTCGAACTGCAGCGTCTTGATCGCCACCGTGCGCGACAGCAGCGGGTCCCAGGCCTCGTGCACCTGGCCCAGGCCCCCGAGCCCGAGGTGGCGCTTCAGGGCGTAGCGGCCGACCTGCGCGATCGTCGGCTGGTCGGCCATCGGCAGCGCGCTCAACGCGGCGTCGAGGGCCGGGGCCGCCGCTGCAGCGCCAGGGCGGCCGCCGAGGTAGGCCGGCAGTTCCTGCGGCGGATGCGGGTCGAACGGATCGGCCGGCGACTTCGGGGGCTCGGAAGCGGCGAAGGGCTGCGAGTCGGGAGGGACCGAGTCCGGGGGGAGCGAGTCGAACGGCTGGGAATCGAACGGTTGCGAGTCGGGTGGCAGCGAGTCGGGCGAGCCGCCCTCGGGGTTGGCCGGCGGCAGGGGCACGGCCGCCTCCACCCCCGGCGGCAACGTGGCCACGGTGGCGGCGAACTCCGAGTCCGCTTCCTCCTTGCGGGGCGCTGGACGCTTGAACAGGGTGATTCCCACTATCTGGCAGCTTACGTCTTCGCCGGCCCGGAAGCGTACGAAAAACGCGGGATTGGCGGCGCCTTAACCCGGCATCAATCGGGCGAACCGGTGGTCGTGAACCCGACACCCCCGCGGATGCGGGGACGCGAACCGGGCGCCGGACGGCGGAATTGTCGCGCCGATGCGACCCGCACCGGGGCCGGGCGTGTCCGTCACCGGCTCCGGTCGAGTTCGCGCTGCAGCCGGCCCACGGCGTCCTGCAGGTCCTGCATGGCCCCGGCGAACGACAGGCGCAGGTAACGCTCGGCCGCGGCAGGCCCGAAGTCCCGCCCGGGCGTCAGTGCGATGTGCGCGCGGCGGGTGAGCCGCTGGCAGAGGTCCCAGCTGCTCTCGCCGTGGGCGGAGCAGTCGGCCCAGGCGTAGAAGGCGCCGTCCGGCTCCACCGGCACCGGCAGGCCGAGGCGCTCGAGCGCGGGCACGATGAAGTCGCGCCGGCGCTGCAGCTCGCCGCGGCGCTGCTCGCACTGCGCGATGGCCTCGGGCTCGAAGCAGGCCACGGCCGCCTGCTGCGCCAGGGTGCTCGGGCAGATGTAGAGGTTCTGCGCCAGGCGCTCCATCGGTGCCACCAGTGCCGGCGGCAGCACGAGCCAGCCCAGGCGCCAGCCCGTCATGCTGAAGTACTTGGAGAAGCTGTTGATCGACACGAGGTCCTGGCCGCGCGGGTCGTGCACGAGCGCGGTCGTGCCGTAGCGGGCGTCGTAGCTCAGGCCGAGGTAGATCTCGTCGACCAGCGTGACGCCGCCACGTCGGCGCACCTCCTGCACGATGCGCCCCATCACCTCCGGCGCGATGCTGGTGCCGGTGGGGTTGCTCGGCGAGGCGAGCAGAACGCCGCGCGTGGCCGACGTCCAGTGCCGGGCGACGTCCTCGGCGCTCAGCTGGAAGCGCTGATCCGGGCCGGCCGGCAGGAGGCGCGGCGTCGCATCGGCGGCGGTCACGAAGTGCCGGTTGCACGGGTAGCTCGGGTCGGGCAGCAGCACCTCGTCGCCGGCCTCGAAGAGCGCGAGGCAGGCCAGCTGCAGTGCCCCCGAGGCGCCGGCCGTGACGAGGATGCGCGCGGGGTCGATGTCGAGACCGAAGCGCTGCGCATACCAGCCCGAGATGCGCTCGCGCAGCGGCGCGATGCCGGTGGCCTGCGTGTAGGGCAGCGCACGACCGGCCAGCACCCGGGCCGCCGAGCGCAGCGCCGCGTCGGGGGCACCGAAGTCCGGCTCGCCGATGTTCAGGAAGATCATGCGCTCGCCACCGCGGGCGGGGTCGCACTCGGCGCTGTCGGCGATGCGCGCGGCCTCCTTGGCCAGCTCCATCACGTAGAAGGGCTCGATGCGGTCGAGCCGGCGGGCGGTGCGCAAGGTCATCGGCAGGTCGTCGTGTTCATCGCTGCGCGCCGGACGCGCGGCGCGCGGCCACCTCGGCCGGGCGCAGGTCGGCGGCGGTCTTGTCGAGCACGCCGTTGACGTACTTGTGGCCGTCGGTGCCGCCGAAGGCCTTCGCCAGTTCCACGGCTTCGTTGATGACGACCCGGTACGGCACGTCGAGGCAGTGCGTGAGCTCGTAGGTGCCGATCATCAGCACCGCATGCTCGACCGGCGACAGCTGCCGGGTCGGGCGATCGACGTGGCGTGCGATCGCCGCGTCCAGCGCGCCGGCCTGCTCGATGCCGCCGTGCATGAGCGCGTCGAGGTGGGCACGGTCGGCGCGGTCGAAGCCGTCCTGCTCGCGCAGGTGCTCGAGCACCTCGTCGGCCGTGCCCCCGGCGAGGAGCCACTGGTACAGCCCCTGCACCGCGAGCTCGCGCGCGCGCCGGCGCGGGTTGCGCGCCCGCGAGGCGGAGTCGCCCGCCCGCGCGCCGCGGGCCCGCACCTGCGGCGCGGCCGTCGGGCCCGGCGCGGGGTCGCCGGGCGGCGCGGGCTCGCTCTTCACGAGAGCTCTTCCAGGAGGTTCGCCATCTCCACGGCCACGCGGGCGGCGTCGCGGCCCTTCTCCTCGGCGCGTGCCCAGGCCTGCGCCTCGGTGTCGCAGGTGAGGATGGCGTTGGCGACCGGCACGCCGTGGTCCAGCGCCACGCGGGAAACGCCGGCGCCGCTCTCGTTGGCCACGAGCTCGAAGTGGTAGGTCGCGCCGCGGATGACACAGCCGATGGCGACGAGCGCGTCGTAGTCGCCCGAGTCGGCCATCACCTTGAGCACGACCGGGATCTCCAGCGCGCCGGGTACCGTGACGTGACGGACGTCGCCCGACTCGACCTCGAGGCGTTCGAGCTCGCCGAGGCAGGCCTCGGCGATGGCGGTCGTGATGGCCTCGTTGAAGCGCGCACGCACGATGCCGATGCGCAGGCCGGCGCCGTCGAGTTCGCCGCTCGAGCCCTTGTCGGCTGCTTGCATGATCTTCTCTCTGATGAAGTGCGGGGAAGGGGTCAGGCCGCGGCGCGGTAACCCGTGATCTCCAGGCCGTAGCCAGCCATGCTGGGCATGCGGCGCGGGCTGCCGAGAAGGCGCATGCGGTGCACGCCGAGGTCGCGCAGGATCTGCGCGCCGATGCCGTAGACACGCAGGTCCTGCGGCTGCGAGCGCGCGCTGCCGCGCGGCGAGACATCCGCCGCGGCCGACGGTAGCAGCTGCGGCCACAGCGCCGCGGCGTCGTGCGTGCAGTTGAGCAGGACGGCGACGCCGCAGGGGCCCTCGCGCAGGGCCGCGAGGGCCCGCGGCAGCGGCCAGGTGTGGCCGGGGCTGGCGGCATCGAGCAGGTCGATCGCGGTGAACGGCTCGTGCACGCGCACGGGCACCTCGTCGCTGGCGTTCCAGCGGCCGTGGGTGAGGGCGATGTGCAGGCCACCGCCCTTGTCGCGGTAGATGCGCCCGGCGAAACTGCCGTGCGGCGTGTCGAAGCGGCGCTCGCCGACGCACTCGATCAGCGTCTCGTGGCGCAGGCGGTGGCCGATGAGGTCGGCGATGGTGCCGATCTTCAGGCCGTGCTCGCGGGCGAAGATCTCGAGATCCGGCAGGCGGGCCATCGTGCCGTCGTCCTTCATCACCTCGCAGATCACCGCCGCCGGCGTGAGGCCCGCGAGCGCGGCGAGGTCGCAGCCGGCCTCGGTGTGGCCGGCGCGCATCAGCACGCCGCCGTCCTGCGCCTGCAGCGGGAAGACGTGACCGGGCTGCACGAGGTCGCTCGGCCTGGCGTCGCGCGCGACGGCGGCGGCGACGGTGCGCGCACGGTCCGCTGCCGAGATGCCGGTGGTGACGCCGGTGGCGGCTTCGATCGAGACGGTGAAGGCGGTGCCGTGCACGGTGCCGTTGCGTGCCGCCATCGGGTGCAGCTGCAGGCGCTCGCAGCGTTCGCGCGTGAGCGTCAGGCAGATGAGGCCGCGTGCATGCCGGGCCATGAAGTTGATGGCCTCGGGCGAGACATGGTCGGCCGCCAGCACGACATCGCCTTCGTTCTCCCGGTCTTCCTCGTCGACGAGGATGACCATGCGGCCTGCGGCGATCTCGGCCACCAACTCGGGGACCGTGGCGATGGGCATGGCGCGGATTGTAGGTGGAGGGCCCGCGGGCCAGTGCCGCCACCCGGGGCGTCGCGGCACCGCGTGTCCGGCGCCGCGGGCCTAGAAGTGCTCGCGGCCGGGCGGCCGGGCGCGGATGCGAAGGTCGTCGCCGATGGGTGACGCCTCGATGAAGCGGAAGGCCAGGGCCTCGGTCAACTCGGTGATCGGGCCGAAGGCCGCCATCTCGCGGCCGAGGCCGATCAACTTGGGCGCGAGGTAGACGAGCAGTTCGTCGACGAGTCCGGCGCGCAGCAGGGAGGCATTGAGCTTGTGCCCGGCCTCGACGTGCAACTCGTTGACGCCGCGCCGCGCGAGGTCGGACAGCATCGCAGCCAGGTCGACCTTGCCGCCGCCGGTGCCGGCCGCGGTCGGCTCGGCGAGGCAGCGGATGTCGACGGCGCCCGTGGCCTCGAGGGCCGCGCGGCGCGCGGCCGCCGCGCCCGCTTCGCCGTGCGCGGTCGACCCCTCGGCGCCAGCGTAGATCCAGACGGTGCCGGGTGGCTGCAGGATGCGTGCACGCACCGGTGTCTGCAGCCTCGAATCGACGATGACGCGCTGGGGCTGCCGGGCCGTCGGGACCTCGCGCACGTCGAGGCGAGGGTCGTCCTCGAGCACGGTGCCGATGCCGGTGAGCGTGGCCGAGGCCCGCCTGCGCCAGGCATGTCCGTCGGCGCGCGCGAGCGGGCCCGTGATCCACTGGCTGCGGCCGTTGGCCAGCGCCGTGCGGCCGTCCAGCGAGGCGGCGATCTTCATGCGCACCCACGGCAACCCACGCCGCACGCGCGAGAAGAAGCCGAGGTTGAGTTCGCGCGCGGCCGTGGCGATGGCGCTCGAGGCGTCGGCCACGACCACTTCGACGCCGGCCGCGCGAAGCCGCTCGACGCCCCGTCCGTCGACCTCGGGGAAGGGGTCGAGCGTGGCTACCACGACCCTTCCGATGCCGGCGGCGACGAGCGCCTCGCAGCACGGTGGCGTGCGGCCGTGGTGCGCGCACGGCTCCAGGGTGACCCAGGCCGTCGCGCCATGCGTGTCGGCGCCGGCCATGGCCGCCTCGCGCAGGGCCATCACCTCGGCGTGCGCCTGCCCTGCGGCCTGGGTGCTGCCCCGACCCAGCACCGTGCCGTCGTGCCGGGCGATCACACAGCCGACGCGAGGGTTGGGGTCCGAGCGGCCGATGGCCTGCTCGGCCAGCTGCAGCGCCTCGGCAAGGCGCTGCGCGTCCAGCGGTGTCAGGGCGCAGTCGGCAGCCGTCGGCATGGGCCGCAGTCTATGCGGCGCGTGGCCCGGCTCCAGGGCGCGGGCCCGCCGGCTTCAAGCGTCAGGCTGGTGGGCGAACGTCGGCGGGTTGGGACACTGATAGGCCACCGTGCCCGTACCGGCGTCGATGACGATCAGGTTCTGATTGCCCAGCGGTTCCGTGATGTTGGCGTAGGTCGCCGGGGCGCGGATGCGGCAGACCTTCCGATTGCCGTTGGTTGCGTCGGCCAACGTCGCCGAGATGGGGTCCGGCATCGAGGCGGCGCGAATCCGGAGGGTGCCGGACCAGGTCGAGAGCGGTTGCGGCGGCGTCTGCGCGGTCGTGTAGACGGGCACGGGGCAGAAGAAGCCCGCGAGCGTGCTGAGGTAGCCATGAAAGCAGTTCACCGTCCCGGCCAGCGGCGTCGGCACCGTCTGCACCACCTCGGCCTGGACGGTGTTGGGAACCGATGAGACCGGCACGCGGATGCTCGTTGCGGTGGGGGGCTGAGACAGGTCGAAGCGGATGAAGCCCCAGATGAGCATGAAGGCCTGGGAGGAGTTGCAGGCCGTCAGGTCGGTCGGCAGGAGGGCCGAGTTGTCGCTCACCGTGGTCGAGCAGACGGAGGTGATCAGCCCCGTGGCGTTGTCGAACACCCAGGCCACGGTCGGCGTGGCCTGCGGCGGCACGAAACCGCTCGTGCCGTCCCCGAAATTCTTGGCTTGCGGCGGGATGCCCCGCCGGCGCCCGCTGGGTTCGCGCGTGCCTCCGGCGCCCTGCGCCGAGACGACGAGCGACGCCGCCAGCTCGGGCGCGACATTGGCCATGGCGCTGACCAGCGTCACGTTCTGTGTCGCACCGGTGCGATCGGTCCACGCAACCGAGACAGTGAGGGTCTTGTCCGGCGAGGCGGTCGTCGGCGTCACGGAACCACTCACCGTGTAGGTGGTGTTCGTGGTGTAGCCGGTCACCGCCGTCGCCCCGAAGGAGGCCTTGTCGGCAAAGGCCTTGGCGCCGGGCGTCGTCGCCAGCACGGAGAAGTTGCGCAGGTCCTCCATGCGCTCCTGCGCGATCCGCATCGCCTCGGTGCGCTGCTTCGAGAGGTCGGCGTTGGCGCGCAAGGTGGCCTGCATGCCGACGACACCGAGCATGCCGAAGGCCATCACGGCCATCGCCACCAGGGCCTCGATCAGCGAGATGCCGCGCAGGGCGCGATTCGTGGTGATCCTCATGGGTTCAAGCCCGGCTGGAAGTCGCGCCATGAACCGGCCACCCTGACGAACGAGCCGGTCAGGAACTGCAGGCGCAGGATGACGTCGCGGTCATAGATGATCGAGGGATCGTCGCTGCTGAACTCGAAGTTCCGCTCGGCGATGGCGGCACCGCGGAACGTGCCATCGCCCCTGAGGTCCCAGTTGGCGCTGCGCGAGTAGACGACGCCGTGCACGGTGGGCGTTCCCGTGAACTCGACATCGCCGTCGGCGATCAGCAGCACCGGCGCCGCGGCCGTGCCGATCGCGGCGTTGATGTCGAGGGTACCGCCGCCGCTGACGTGGATGGCATGCCCGGGATGGCGCTCGACCACGGCGTTCACGTCGCCGGCGGTGCAGCCACTGGCGCAGCCGACGACCGCGACACCCGGCTGCGCGAGGAAGGGCGTCGGCCAGGTGCCGAAGACGGAGTTGAACATGCGGTTGCGCCCGTCGTTGGCCGGCGTCGCGTAGGCGATGGTCAAGTCGGGTAGCTGCAGCGTTGCATCGTTCTGGATCACCGACAGCGACGGCGGCGTGCCCGGAATGCTCGCCAGCGTGATGCCGCCGGTGCCGACGGCATTGCCCCCGTGGATCGTGATGCCGCCGGAGGTCGAGTCCTCGTTCGTGACGCTGGGGGTGTCGCTGCCCGGGCTGAACGTGCCACGGACCGTCAGTGCCGCGGCCGGCGCCGAGGGCAGGGCCGTGCGCAGCGCCACCATCGTCCAGACGGTGGCGAGGCCGTCTCCCGACTGAGCCTCGCGGGTGAAATTCAGGCAACTGGCGTCGTTGCGGGTGCAGGCATTGACCTGAATGCGCACCACGCCGGGCCGGCTGCCGATCAGGTTGCTGCGGAACTTGACCCAGAACGCCGGGAACGGGCCGTTGCCGGTGGTCACCACCGTCGGCGACGGGTTGCCGCTGTCGGGGCAGTGGCAGACCCAGTTCGTGCCGTTGAAGACGCACCCCGCGAGCTTGTCCAGCGCCGTGATGACCCCGGTGGTGGTGTTGATGGACAGGTAGCGCTCGCGGAAGGAAGGTTGCGGCGGCGACGTCACGGCAGTGGCTGCCGCCAGCTCCGTGCAGTCGTCGTTCATGCGGCCCTCGTTCAGCCGTGCGATCGCCCATTCGATGCCGGCGTCGGCGGTCTCGAAGGCCAGCGTGGCCCGGTACTGGTTCGCCGAGGTGCGCTGCTCGAACAGCAGGTTGCGGCTGGTGTAGGCGGCCACCAGCGTGATGACGAAGAAGAGGATCATCACCACGACGAGCGAGGCGGCCCCTCGGCGAGCCTGCCGCGGACTCGGGCGACGGATGCGAAGCGGATGGACCATGGCGGGCGCGGCTCAGGTCGGGCAGGCCAGCGGCCCGCCGGTACGGAATTCGACCAGCTCGTTTCGCGCGCGCACCCGGCTGCGGATGCTGCGCTGCACCTCCGGGGCGCTGCGCAGGCGCGCGCCGATGGTGACGACGAACTCTCGCACGTACATCTGCGGCCAGCAGGTCGTGTCGCCGCTCGGGCAGAGCTTCGGGCAGGCCACTTCGATCGGCGGCTCGCGATTGATCGCGACGCTGAAAGTGGTCACCTCCATCACGGTGCCGTCGGTCAGGTCCTGCCAGCCGGCGGACGCACCGGTGATGCTGTTCACCAACTGGGTCTTGATGATGCCGTTGTCGAGCTTGAAGCCCCACGGCCCCTGCTCGACGGTGTTGCGCTCGTACTTGAACGTGATCTCGGCCGGGCTGTGCGCACCGCTGGCCGGCGTCGTGACGCTGACCACGTTGGCCTGCGCGGGCGAAGACGCGGTGGCGACGAGATTCTGCGCGTTGATGATGGCGCCGGAACGCCGCAGCTCGCGGGCGATGATGTCCGAGGTTGCGCGCAGATCCTGCTGCAGCTGGCTTTCGAGCAGCAGCCGCCGGTTCTCGCCGAGCTGGCCCGAGACCATGACCGTGGCGGCCGCGACGATGAACAGGCCCACGGCGATGCCGACCATCAGTTCGACGAGCGACAGGCCGCGCCCGGCGCGGCGGCGCATGCCCCCCGACGGGACGCGCGCGGAGGATGGGTTCTTCGCCATCATGCGGCCGCCTGGCAGTTCTTGAGCGCCGCGTTGTAGGGCGGGCAGACGGGAACCCCGGGCACCGAGCCGTCCGGAGAACATTGCGATGTCCTGCCGCCCGGGCTGATGCTCGTGCGCAGGCGCCCGCGGGGGCTGCGACGAACCTCGACGCAGAACTCCAGGTCGGTGAAGAGGGCGGTGTTCGGCTCGGTGATCGACATGCCGCCGTTGATCGGGCTGATCACCATCACCACCCCCTGGTCGGCCGGGAAGCGCAGGTCGATGTTGAAGTTGCGCGGGATCTGGACCGTCCTCAGCTCGCGCTGCGTGCCGATGCAGGCCGAGCCGACCCCGTTGCTGCAGTTGCAGTCCGACGAGACCAGGGCCGTGGGACGCAGCGGATCGGAGATGGCCGAGAAGATCGTGTAGCAGGAGACAGGCTCGGTGCTCACGTTGCGCGCCACGAACCCCATGAACTGGTTGCGCGAAACCGCCTCGCCGCGCATGAACTGGATGTCCGTGACCAGCTGATCGTTGATGGCCCGAAGGCGCTGCATCCCGATCATTTCGGTGAAGCTCGGCCCCGCGAGCAGAAGAATGATGCCGATCAGCGCGATCACGACCATCATCTCGATGAGCGTGAAGGCGCGTTGCACGGGGCGCAGGGCGGTGCGTAGGAGGTTCATCGATGGCATGCCTGAGGGCGGATCGGGGCGGGGCGCCTCAGCGAGCCCAGCAGCGCAGAGGGTCGGTATTGGCGTCGGCCCAGTTGATCGTCGGGCCTGCACCGTAGCGGACGTTGCCGCCCTGCATGCGCACGGCCAGCACCGAGCAGTTGCCATCGGCGGCCTGCGAGGTGCCGGCGACCGCGGTCGCCGTGGCGACGTAGGTCGTTGCGTCGACGACGGTGACGGAGAGGTCGTAGTAGCCCCCGCTCGTGCGCGTTCCCGGCAGCCCAAGCCCCGGGATCGACGCCGACGGCGCCGCCGTCAGGTTCGCGGTGAACGCCGGATTGGTGCTGCGATGCCGCTCCTGGCCCTGCTGGATGCTCGTGAGCGCGTTGAACGCCTCGGCGCGCCGGCTCTTGCGAAGCGAGCTCTGGTAGCTCGGAAGCGCAACCGCCATCAGCACCCCGAGGATGACGATGGCAATCAGCAGCTCGATGGTCGTGAAGCCGCGGCCACCCCGGCTCGTGGGCCCGGGCGTTGCCGGCGACGTGACGTGCTTCATGGGGCGCGATTCTGCGCGGCGGCCCCACGCCGGTCCACACCGCTCGTCCTCGCCGGGCGACCGGTCGTCACCGGACGCCCCTCGGACAAGGGGTGGCTGCCGATCAGCAAGCCTTGTAGCCCGGCACGGTGCCGTCGGGCGAGCAGGAACGGATGCGTCCCATCACGTTGACGACCTGGCGGATGGAGGTGCGCGGCCCCTCGACCCGGATCGTCGCCGTCGGTGTCACCGTGCCCTTGAGCGGGTCGAACACCATCGAGCCGACGTTGGCCTGGACGGCGACCGCGGTGTCGGCGCCGTAGTGCTGGTGGCGATGGGCGACGACGCCGGGCCGGCAGACGGCGCCCTGCGGAGCGCACGAGCAATCGCCGGCACTGCCGGAGTGCACCACGTAGCAGGTGCCATGTTCGTCGCGACCGATCTCGAACCGCATCGTGCGGTTCTGGGCCACGGCCAGGCTGCGCGTGAGCTGCAGGTCGGTCTCGAGCTGTGCCGCCGCGCCTTCGAGGCGGCGGTTCTCGCGTGCGGCGCTGAAGCCCGGCAGCGCCGCGCTGACGGCCACCAGCAGCACGGTCACGCAGATCAGGCCCTCGGTGATCGTGAAGCCGCGTCGGGCACGGGCGGGTGCGGTGCGGGTCGTCGGGCGGGTGGCGTTCATCGGCGGCTCCATGCGTCGGGTTGGCATGGCGGCCACTGTAGGAATCGGGCATGGCCGACGCGCCCCCCGCGCGCGGGCACGGCCGGGCATCCTGTGAGGGCACCCGACAGGATCCCTCCACCGGGGGAGGGGCGAGGACTTGCGGTCCTGGCGGACCTGCCGCAGGCCCCCCGATGGCGGCGTCGGCCGCTCAGATCTCCCGGATCAGTTGCCGGAAGGCGTCCACGTCTTCGAACTCGCGGTACACCGACGCGAAGCGCACGTAGGCGACCTTGTCGATGCGCTTGAGTTCGCGCATCACGAGCTCGCCGACGCGCGAACTGGGCACCTCGCGCGCGCCGCTGGCGAGCAGCTTGTCCTGGATGCGCTCGATCGCCGCGTCGACCTGCTCGGTGCTCACCGGTCGCTTGCGCAGTGCCAGCAGCATCGAGGCGCGAAGCTTGCCGGCCTGGAACTCGACCCGCGAGCCATCCTTCTTCACCACCGCGGGCAGCGTGATTTCGCTGCGCTCGTAGGTGGTGAAGCGCTTGTCGCAATGCGCGCAACGGCGCCGGCGTCGGATGACGTCGCCTTCGTCGGACTCGCGCGTCTCGACCACGGAGGTCTCGGAGTGCGCGCAGAACGGGCAGCGCATGGCGGGTTCGGTTCGGCCGGGCCGGCGCCGCGTCGGAGCTTCAGCGGTAGACCGGGAAGTCCCGCGTCAGTGCCGCCACCTTGGCGCGCACCGCGGCGATGTTCGCGGCGTCACGCGGATTGTCCAGCACGTCGGCGATGAGGTGCGCCGTCTGCCGCGACTGCTCCTCCTTGAAGCCGCGCGTCGTCATCGCCGGCGTGCCCAGGCGGATGCCGCTGGTCACCATCGGCTTCTGCGGGTCGTTGGGGATGCCGTTCTTGTTGCACGTCATGTGCGCCTCGCCGAGCACGGCCTCGGCCTCCTTGCCGGTCAGGCCCTTCGGCCGCAGGTCGACGAGCATCACGTGGCTCTGCGTGCCGCCGCTGACGATGCGCAGGCCGCGCGCGATGAGCGTGTCGGCCAGCACCTTCGCATTGGCCACCACCTGCTGCTGGTAGGCCCTGAAGCCGGGCTCCAGCGCCTCCTTGAAGGCCACCGCCTTGGCGGCGATGACGTGCATCAGCGGCCCGCCCTGGATGCCGGGGAAGATGGCGCTGTTGATCTTCTTGGCGATCTCCTCGTGGTTGGTCACCACGATGCCGCCGCGCGGGCCGCGCAGGCTCTTGTGCGTCGTGCTCGTCACCACGTCGGCGTGCGGCACGGGGTTCGGGTACACCCCGGCGGCGATCAGGCCCGCGTAGTGCGCCATGTCGACCATGAAGTAGGCGCCGACGGCCTTGGCCACCTTCGCGAACCGCTCGAAGTCGATGTGCAGGCTGTAGGCGCTGGCGCCGGCGATGATGAGGCGAGGCTTGTGCTCGTGCGCGAGGCGTTCCATCGCCTCGTAGTCGATGGCTTCCTTTGCGTCCAGGCCGTAGCTGACGACCTTGAACCACTTGCCGCTCATGTTGAGCGCCATGCCGTGGGTGAGGTGGCCGCCCTCGGCGAGGCTCATCCCCATGATGGTGTCGCCCGGGTTCAGCAGGCCGAAGAACACGGCCTGGTTGGCTTGCGAGCCGGAGTTCGCCTGCACGTTCGCGAAGCCTGCGCCGAACAGCTTCTTCAGCCGTTCGATGGCCAGCGTCTCGACGACGTCGACGTTCTCGCAGCCGCCGTAGTAGCGCTTGCCGGGGTAGCCCTCGGCGTACTTGTTGGTCAGCTGCGAGCCCTGCGCGGCCATCACGGCAGGGGAGGTGTAGTTCTCGCTGGCGATGAGCTCGATGTGCTCTTCCTGTCGGCGGTTCTCGGCCTGGATGGCGGCGAAGATCTCGGGGTCGACGCTGGCGATCGTCGATTGGGTGCGGTCGAACATGGCGGAACTCCTCTCTCGGCGATGGGAGGGCCTTCGATCGCGGGCAGCCGGCACGCCGAAGGCGTGCGCAGGGGGATGCAATCGAGGGCTGCCCAGGCGAACGGCTGAAGCCTCGGCATCGGCCGGCCCCGCACGGGCCAGGCAGCGTTGCCGACGGCTCGCGCTTCCCGGTGGTGACCCACCTCGGGCCGCTGCCCGGTATGGCCCCGGCTCAGCCCTATCGCCAGTCGCGCGATGGCGGGGAGTTTAGCGGCTGCAGCCTCGCCTGCCTCAGCGAGACGGCGATGCACCACCCAGTTGCAGGGCGGCCAGCTTCTCCGGCGCCGAGCCGCCGGTGTTGGGCACCGTCACCGGCACCCGCCGGCCTTCGAACACGGCGCGCAGGTGGCCCTGCTCGGCCAGCACGCGCCCGGCGTAGCCCCCGTCGGACTCGAGCGCCGCCGCGCCGACGTAGTGCCGCAAGCCCTCGGCGACGCCGCCGGCGCGCGCGATGCACTCCTTCAGCACCTGCACGCCGACGCGCAGGTTGGTGATCGGGTCGAAGGCTGCGTGCGTGCCGCCGAACGGACCGTACTTGTCGTCGTGCACGTGCGTCATCACCTGCATCAGGCCCTGGGCGCCCACGGGGCTCTGTGCAAAGGGGTTGAAGCTCGACTCGATGGCGATGACGGCGAGGATCAGCGTCGGGTCCAGCCCCGCGCGCTGGCCGATGGCCCACGACTCGCGCACGAGGGCGGCCACCGGCTCGGTGGCGACGCGATAGCGGCGAGCCAGCCACTGCGCCACCGCCGCCTGCTCGCTGCTGAGGCTGTCGATGTCGGTGGCGGTGGCTCTCGCCACCGCATGGGGCTCGTTGATGCCGGCCAGCACGTTGCCGGCCGCGATCTCGCGCTGCTCGTGCCGATCCTGGAGCCAGGCCAGGGCCAGGGTCTCGACCTGCTGGCGCAGCTCGGGGCGGCTGGCACCGAAGATCGCGACGGCGACGGCGGCCAGACCGACCAGCGCCAGCGTGTTGTGGCTCACCTCGAGCAGACCGTGCCCGACGTCGCGGACGAAGACGCCCACCGACCGGGTGGTGGCGCGCTGCGCCCGGCGCATCAAGTCCAGAACTCGCATCGTTGTCTCTCCCAGCGGCACCCGGCACCCCGTGCGGGCTACAAGTGCCTTGCTTTATCGTCCGTCGGTCGGCCCGTCGATGACGGGCCGGGCGGAGGGATCGGGTCTCCTGGCTCGCTGGCCCCGCGGGGCTCGGCTGCGGCCGGATCGGATCTGAGAACGTACTGTCGGGAAAACCCTAGTCTCTCAGCGCGGCCGCGATTCTAGAAGCCCCCCAACCGTGGGCGCCGCGCGCCGCCGCAGCCATACGAGAACTGGGCCATGAAGTACCGGGACCTGCGCGACTTCGTCGAACAACTGGAGCGGATGGGCGAACTGCGGCGAACCGACGAGCCGCTCTCGCCGAAGCTGGAGCTCACGGCCTTAGGTGACCGCTTGCTTCGCTCCGGAGGTCCGGCAGTGCTGGTTCAGAGGCCGGCCGGCGCACGGATGCCCTGCTTGATCAATCTCTTTGGCACGCCCCGGCGGGTGGCGCTCGGGATGGGGGCGGACCGGGTGGCCGACCTGCGCGGCGTCGGCGAACTGCTCGCCTCGCTGAAAGAACCCGACCCTCCCAAGGGGTTGAAGGACGCCGGCCGGCTGCTCGACCTGGCCCGTGCCCTGTGGTCGATGAAGCCCGAGCGCGTGCGCCACCCGCCCTGCCAGGCCGAGGTGCAAGACGGTGACGCGGTCGACCTCCGAGGGCTCCCCATCCAGACCTGCTGGCCTGGGGACGCCGGCCCTCTGATCACCTGGGGCCTCGTCATCACGCGCGGCCCCCAGTCGGTGGCCAGTCCGCGCACGCGGCAGAACCTCGGTGTCTACCGCCAGCAGCTGATCGGTCGGCGCGAGCTGATCATGCGTTGGCTGGCGCATCGAGGCGGCGCAATGGATTTCCGGGAGTTTGCGCTCGCCAACCCCGGCCGGGCCTTCCCCATCGCGGTGGCGTTGGGCGCCGACCCGGCGACGATGCTCGGGGCGGTGACGCCGGTCCCGGACAGCCTGTCCGAGTACCAGTTCGCCGGCTTGCTGCGCGGCGCGCGAAGCGAGGTCGCCGACACGTCGGTTGGCGAGGGCGGCCTCTGCCTGCAGGTGCCCGCAAGTGCCGAGATCGTTCTCGAGGGCCACATTCCTTCCGCCCCGCCAGGCTTCGAAGGCGAGTCGGACTTCGGCGTCCGGCTGAAGGAGCGAGGCGGGTACCTGCACGCGCTGGAAGGCCCGTTCGGCGACCACACGGGCTACTACAACGAGCAGGACTGGTTCCCGGTGTTCCGGGTCGACCGCCTCACGCACCGCCACGACCCGATCTACCACAGCACCTACACCGGCAAGCCGCCCGACGAACCGGCCATGCTCGGCGTGGCACTCAACGAGGTGTTCGTGCCGATCCTGCGCCGGCAATTCCCGGAGATCACCGACTTCTACCTGCCGCCCGAGGGATGCAGCTACCGGCTGGCGGTCGTTTCCATCCGCAAGGCCTACGCGGGCCACGCCAAGCGGGTGATGTTCGGTCTGTGGAGCTTCCTGCGCCAGTTCATGTACACGAAGTTCATCGTCGTGACCGACGACGACGTCGACGTGCGGGACTGGAACGAGGTGGTCTGGGCGATCACCACGCGCATGGACCCCGTGCGCGACACGACGCTGGTGGACAACACGCCCATCGACTACCTCGACTTCGCCTCGCCGACCAGCGGCCTCGGGGGCAAGATGGGTCTGGACGCCACTCACAAGTGGCCCGGAGAGACCCACCGAGAGTGGGGCCGGCCGATCACGATGGACGCGGCCGTCGAGGCGAAGGTGGCAGACCTGGCGCAGAGGCTGCTCGCGCGCTGACCGCGCATGCGATCGTGCCAACTGCACGATTCGGCACGCGGGTGGCCGGCCCGCTGAATCGAAACTAGCGGCTCCGACTTCGGCAGGAGCCCATGAACGCGCAACGGGCCATCTCGGCATTCGAGAGCGCCGTCCTCGCGCCCTCGGCATGGGGCGACGCGCTGGAGGCCCTGGCCCAGGCCTGCGGCGCCCGCATTGCCACGCTGGTCGCCTCGGGCCCGGAGCGATCGCTGAGCTGCTCGCGCGGTGCCGTCGATGCCATCGACCTCTACCTGCACCGGCGCGAGGTGCCTGATTCGCGCCACCACCGGGTCTTCCCCGGCCTCGACGGCGGCTTCCGCACCGACCACGACGACTTCTCGCCGGGCGAGATTGCCTCGGACCCCTATTACCAGGAGTTCCTCGCGCCGCTGGACATCCAATGGCACGCCGTCGCGGCCCTGCCCGGCCTCGGCGCGCCGGTCGTGCTGAGCCTCAAGCGCGCACGTCGACAGGGCCCGTTCGAGGGGCAGGAGCTCGAGGTGCTCAACCGCATGCTGCCCTCGCTCCGGGCCGCCGCGCGGTCCGCCGCGGTGGTGGGCCGGGCGCGCATCGATGGCGAACTCTCCGCCTTCGCGCGCGTCGGGCGCGGCGCGTTCTGCCTCGATGCCGGGGCCACCATCCTTGCGCACAACGGGTGCGTGCGCCTGGGCGACGGACTCGTCCGCGACGGTGCCCGCCTGTCCGCCGCGCGGCCGGCGGATCGCGATGCGCTCGCGCGCGCGGCCGCCGCCGCCGTTGCGGGCACGGCCGCGCCCCGGTTGGTCGTGCAACGACCCAGCGGGCGGCGGCCCCTGCTCGTCGACATCCTGCCGCTGCCGGCCGGCGACCTGGGTGCGCCGGCGGGGCGTTGCGCATTGGCCCTCGTCACCGACACCGACGGGTCGCCGCTGCCCGCGCGCGAGGTGCTGGAGCGCGCGTACGCCCTCGCGCCTCGCGAAGCCGAGCTCGCCCTGCGCCTGGCGGCGGGCGACAGCGTGCGCGATGCCGCGCGAGCGTTGCACATCAGCGAGCAGCACGCGCGCCAGCGGCTGAAGCAGGTGTTCGCGAAGACCGGCACCGCGCGCCAGAGCGAACTGGCCCTGCTGCTTGCGCGCATGGCCTGACCCGTCCGCCCGTGCGGACGAACGTCCGGGCGGGTGCGTGCGTCAGTAGGCGAGCGTTCCGTTGAGCACGACGCTGCCGCTGAAGCCGCCGGCGGCACCGAGGGTCACGTTCGTGAACGTCACCGTCCGCGCGACGGGGTCGACGCTGATGCCCGATGCGGCCAGGCTGGCGCAGGGCAGCGCCGGGCCGCAGATGAGGCTGTACCAGGGGCCGCTGCCGCCGGCGGACGTGACGTCGGGGTCGTAGGTCACGACCAGGCCGTTCACGCCCTCGCCGGGCTGCAGGCCGGGGCTCGTGCTCGTGTTCGACATCAGGGTCACCCCGATCAGCTCCGTCAACGTCCCCGCACTGCCCCGGAACTCGCCCCAGGTGAGGATGCGCGTCGACGCGCAGACCAGGGCCATTCCCGATCCCGTGCAGGTCGGGCCGGCGTCGACGACGGGGAATCCAGGGTGGCCGGCTGGCTGCGCGACGAACGTCCCGCCCGACGAGGTGGCCTCGGCGCCGCCCACCGTCAGCGTGCCGGCAGAGCCCCCGGAGCCGCCGCCGGCCGTGGCCGTGACGCGCAGCGTCGCCGCGGCGCTGGTGACGCTGCCGGCGGCATTGCCGACGACGACGGTGAACAGCGCACCGTCGTCGCCGACCGTGAGCGTGGGCGTGGTGTAGGTGGCCGACGTGGCGCCGGGGATGTCGATGCCACCCCGTCGCCACTGGTAGGCCAGCGGGGGCGATCCGCTGGCCAGCACGGAGAAGCTCGCTGTCTGGCCCGCCGCCACGCTGACGCCGGAAGGCTGTGCCGTGATCTGCGGCGCAACCGCCGGCGCCGGCGCCGGTGACGCCGCCGGCTCGCTCTCGCCGCCGCCGCCGCAGGCGACGATGGCCGCCATGAGCGGCAGGCACAGGGTGCGCTGTACCGCGCGCGCGGACAAGTTCCTCATCACTCGCTCCCCGGCCGCGCACAGACGGCCACGGATGTGATCGTCGGAGCAGGCGGCGGCGCGCTGCCACTCCCAAACGCGAGGGGACGAGGCGCGCCCCCCCGTGAACGCGCGCCCGGCGAGCCGAACGCGTGCCCGCTTCCGGCGCCTGCGCGCAACTGCTTGCGCCGACGATCCGTCCGTTCTATGCTCCAACCGCCTGCTTGCAGGCAACCCCGACGGCGCAATACCAGCGCGTCAGGGGCCCCGGACCCACTTATCTCCGGAGCCCCATCGGCGGCGGAAGCCGCCCGCCCCTCCCCATCGGCAACGGTGCGGAGGGGTTGCTGTTTGGCGAGGTTCTCGTGGTGAAGAAGTCCTACCGATAATCCGCGACCCTCCAGCCGACCCCCGATGCGCCACCCGCGCCGGGCGAAGCGGCTGAGTCCGGCCAGCGCGCGGCTCATCGCACACCGGGCGCGCTGGCGACGAATCCGTGCCGCCCACCGGCGGCGCCAGGGAGAGACTCACGTGTTCCAGCGTTTCGAACGCATGGTGCATCCGTACCCGGATGCCCTGCCGCCGCCGCCGCCCAAGAGCTTCTTTGCGTTCCTGTGGAGCTGTGCCGAGGGCGTGCGGCCGTACCTGTTCTGGGTGACCGTCTTCACGGCCGGCATCGGCGCCTTCGAGGCGCTGCTGTTCAGCATGATGGCGCACGTCGTCGACGTGCTGTCGCAGGTCAAGCCCGCCGAGCTGTGGCAGCGCCACGGCAACACGCTGTTGCTGCTGGGCGCGGTGCTGCTCGGCTCCATCGCCCTGGCAGCGCTGCAGGCGCTGCTGAAGTACCAGGCCGTCTACGGCAACTTCCCGATGAGGCTCAGGTGGAACTTCCACCGCCTGCTGCTCGAGCAGAGCATGAGCTTCTACCAGGACGAGTTCGCCGGCCGCATCGCCACCAAGGTGATGCAGACCTCGCTGGCGGTGCGCGACACCTGGCTCATCGTCACCGACATCCTCGTCTACGTGGTCATCTACTTCGTCACGATGGTGGGCATCGTCGGCGCCTTCGACCTCGTGCTGACGCTGCCGTTCCTCGGCTGGCTGGCGCTGTACGTGGCCATCCTCTGGTACTTCGTGCCGCGGCTGGGGCGCGTGGCCAAGGAGCAGGCCGACGCGCGCTCGCTGATGACCGGCCGCGTGACCGACGCCTACACCAACATCGCCACCGTCAAGCTCTTCTCGCACGGCCAGCGCGAGGCCGTCTTCGCACGCGGCGCGATGCAGGAGTTCATGACCACCGTGAACAGCCAGATGCGGCTGGTGACGGCGTTCGAGATCTGCATCCAGACGCTCTCGGTGGCGCTCGTCGCCGCTACGGCCGGCGCCTGCCTGTGGGGCTGGACGCAGGGCTGGGTGACCGTGGGCGCGGTGGCCGCGGCCACTGCGATGGCCTTCCGCCTCAACGGCATCTCGCACTGGATCATGTGGGAGATGGCGGCGCTCTTCGAGCACATCGGCACCGTGCAGGACGGCATGAACACGCTCTCGAAGGCGCGCGCCGTCGTCGACCGCCCCGGTGCCGTCGCTCTGCAGGTGCCGCGCGGCGAGGTGCGCTTCGAGAACGTCAGCTTTGCCTACGGCGGCAACAAGACCGTCGTCGACGACTTCTCGCTCACCATCCACCCGGGCGAGAAGATCGGCCTCGTCGGCCGCTCGGGTGCCGGCAAGAGCACCATCGTCAACCTGCTGCTGCGCCTGTACGACGTCGACCGCGGCCGCATCCTCGTCGACGGCCAGGACATCGCCGGCGTCACGCAGGAGAGCCTGCGCGCGCAGATCGGCATGGTCACGCAGGACACCTCGCTGCTGCACCGCTCCGTGCGCGACAACATCGTCTACGGGCGGCCGAACGCCACCGGCGAGGAGATGCAGCGCGCCGCCGAGCGTGCCGAGGCGCACGAGTTCGTCGTCGGACTCACCGACCCCAAGGGCCGCACGGCCTACGACGCCCATGTCGGCGAGCGCGGCGTCAAGCTGTCCGGCGGGCAGCGGCAGCGCATCGCGATCGCGCGCGTGATGCTCAAGGACGCTCCGATCCTGCTCCTCGACGAAGCCACGAGCGCGCTCGACAGCGAGGTCGAGGCGGCCATCCAGGCGAGCCTCTATCGGCTGATGGAGGGCAAGACGGTGGTGGCCATCGCGCACCGGCTGTCGACCATCGCCGCCATGGACCGGCTGGTGGTGATGGACCGCGGGCGCATCGTCGAGGTCGGCGACCACAAGAGCCTGCTGGCCCAGGGTGGCATCTATGCGCGCCTCTGGGCGCACCAGAGCGGCGGCTTCCTGGGCGAGGAAGCCGACGACGACGCAGCGGGCGCCGCCGTGGTGCCGACTCCGGCTCCGGCGGCGCTGGCGCGCGCAGTGGCGCAGGCCGGAGACTGACGCCCGGGCGGGGCGAACGGCCGCCCCGGGCCCGCAGCCGGCCGCGCGCTCAGTCCAGGAGCAGGTCCGGCTCCTGCCGGGCCTCGCGCCGGGCGCTGGGCTGGCGTGTCTCGTCGTCGATGGCGGGGGTGCACAGCACCATCGGCCTCGTCTCGATCCAGTTTGGCTCGCGGCGAGCCGCGGGCGCGGCGACGGGTGGCGGTGCGCCGAGCGGCGCCGCACGCGGAGGCTCGGGGCGTGCAGCCGGTGCCAGCGGCAGCGGCGAGGTCGCGGCGTAGATCGCGCGGTCGCGCCGCATCGCGTCGATCTGCTCGCGCTGGCGCAGCAGTTCCCAGCCCGCCACGATCATGGCGACGGTGACGAGACCGGCGACGAAGCCGCCGACGATCAGTGCGATGAAGGAGAGCGCGCCCATGGCGCGCTTTCGGCCCGGCCCGCCGCGGGTTGAGGGCAGCTGACTGCGGGCGGGCCGGCGTCGGCTGGACTATTCCTCGCGCGTTGCCGCCGCGGGCTCCTCGCCGGCATCGCCGGCCGCTCGTGGCCGTTCAAGGGCCGCTCGGGCGCCGGTGCGGCACCCGGCATGCAGGCGGGCCCGCGTGGCCGCCTTGCGTCAGCCGGCGTCGCCGTCGGGCACGAAACGAAGCGCCACGCCGTTGTTGCACCAGCGCTGGCCGGTCGGCGCGGGGCCGTCGTCGAAGAGGTGACCATGGTGCCCGCCACACTTCGCGCAGTGGTACTCCGTGCGGGTCATGAAGAACTTGCGGTCGGTCTTCGTCTCGAAGACGGCGGGCAGGCTGGTGAAGAAACTCGGCCAGCCGGTGCCGCTGTCGAACTTCATCTCGCTGGTGAACAGCGGCGTGCCGCAGCCGGCGCAGACGAACGTGCCCTTGCGATGCTCCTCGTAGAGCGGGCTCGTCCATGCGCGCTCCGTGCCCTCCTTGCGCAGCACGGCGTAGGCCTCCGGGCCGAGGCGCTCCTTCCACTCGGCATCGGTGAGGGTCAGGCGGTCGGTGACGCTCATGGCAGCTCCAGGCAGGGACGCAGCGGGTTCGCGGGTGCGACGGTCTCGTCGGAAACGGGTGCAAAGAACTTACAGCCCGCCGAGGAAGGGCCCCGGGCGGACAATCCAGGTTTGCGCCGCACTTTGCCATGACCGCCGCCGTCCCTGCCGTTCCGCGGGCCATGCCCCTTTCGAGCTGGAAGCCCTTCTGGGCCAAGCGCCTGGGGCCCGCCCCGTTCCTCCCGATGAGCCGTGCCGAGATGGAGGCGCTGGGCTGGGACAGCTGCGACATCATCATCGTGACGGGTGACGCCTACGTCGACCACCCGAGCTTCGGCATGGCGGTGATCGGGCGCGTGCTCGAGGCGCAGGGCTTCCGCGTCGGCATCGTCGCGCAGCCCGACTGGTCCTCGGCGGCGGCCTTCCAGGCACTGGGCCGGCCCAACCTGTTCTTCGGCGTCGCCGCCGGCAACATGGACTCGATGATCAACCGGTACACGGCCGACCGGAAGATCCGCAGCGACGACGCCTACACGCCGGGGGGCGTGGGCGGCAAGCGGCCCGATCGTGCCACGCTCGTCTACACGCAGCGCTGCAAGGAGGCCTATGCCGACGTGCCGGTCGTCATTGGCGGCATCGAGGCGAGCCTGCGCCGCATTGCCCACTACGACTACTGGCAGGACAAGGTGCGCCGCTCGATCCTGGTGGACAGCAAGGCCGACCTGCTCGTCTACGGCAACGCCGAGCGGGCCATCGTCGAGGTCGCGCACCGGCTCGCGCGGCGCGAGCCGATCCACGCCCTGACCGACATCCGCGGCACCGCCTTCATGGTCCGCCAGGGGCACGAGCCGAGCGGCTTCATGGAGATCGACAGCACGGAGGTCGACCGTCCGGGCCGCATCGACGAGCACATCCACCCGTACCTGACCACGGCGCAGGCGGCGCAGGCGCAGGGAGCGCAGTGCGAACGCGACGGGGGGTCAGGCGGCGCGGGCGCGCCGGGCGCCGGCAGGTCCGCCGCCGACATGGAGAAGCCGGTGGCGATGCCCGCCTCGCGCCGCAGCGGCGCCGTGGTGATGCCGCCACGCGACCGGACCGTGATCCGTCTGCCGGCCTACGAGCAGGTGAAGAGCGACGCGGTGCTCTACGCGCACGCCAACCGCGTGCTGCACCTCGAGACCAACCCGGGCAACGCGCGCGCGCTCGTGCAGCGCTACGACTTCCACGGCGCGCCACGCGATCTGTGGGTCAATCCGCCGCCGGTGCCACTGTCGACCGCGGAGATGGACCTCGTCTTCGACCTGCCCTACGCGCGCAGCCCGCACCCGAGCTATGCCGACGAGCACGGCAGCCACGACGGCCCGACCAAGATCCCCGCCTGGGAGATGATCCGCTTCAGCGTGAACATCATGCGCGGGTGCTTCGGCGGGTGCACCTTCTGCTCGATCACCGAGCACGAGGGCCGCATCATCCAGAGCCGCAGCGAGGCCTCGATCCTGAAGGAGATCGAGGACATCCGCGACCGCGTCAAGGGCTTCACCGGCGTCATCAGCGACCTCGGCGGGCCCACGGCCAACATGTGGCGCATCGGCTGCAAGAGCCCGGAGATCGAGGCTGCCTGCCGCAAGCCGAGCTGCGTCTACCCCGGCATCTGCCCGAACCTCAAGACCGACCACGGGCCACTGGTCCGGCTGTACCGAAAGGCACGCGCGCTTCCGGGGGTCAAGAAGATCCTCATCGGCTCGGGCCTGCGCTACGACCTGGCGGTCAGGAGCCCCGAGTACGTCCGGGAGCTCGCGACGCACCATGTCGGCGGCTACCTGAAGATCGCTCCCGAGCACACGGAGGAAGGGCCGCTGTCGAAGATGATGAAGCCGGGCATCGGCGCCTACGACCGCTTCAAGCAGCTCTTCGACGAAGCCAGTGCCGCGGCGGGGAAGCAGCAGTTCCTGATCCCGTACTTCATCGCGGCGCACCCCGGCACGAGCGACGAGGACATGATGAACCTCGCGCTGTGGCTGAAGAGGAACGGCTTCAAGGCCGACCAGGTGCAGACCTTCTATCCCAGCCCGATGGCCACGGCGACCGCGATGTACCACACGGGCCTCAACCCCCTGCGGGGCATCAGCCGCGACCCGATGCGCGCCGAGCGCGTGGACATCGTGCGCGGCGAGCGCCGGCGGCGTCTGCACAAGGCCTTCCTGCGCTGGCACGACCCGGCGAACTGGCCGCTGCTGCGCGAGGCACTGA
>Ga0209172_10001701_pt1 | contig 44297 bp, 42 predicted proteins | sample LarsenN4metaG_FD_184113 | JGI IMG/M metagenome (GOLD analysis project Ga0209172, IMG submission 184113) | Hot spring sediment bacterial and archeal communities from British Columbia, Canada, to study Microbial Dark Matter (Phase II) - Larsen... ... | reverse complement strand
TCCTCTTCGACCGGCGGCGCAGCTTTCGGCAACGCGGCGACGGCGGGCGGCACCACCACCACGGCGCTCGGCAACACGGCGACCGCCACAGCCAACAACGCCACCTCGGTTGGCTCCGGCGCCACGGCAAGCGGCGTGCAGGCGACAGCGGTCGGGCAGGGTGCGAGCGCGGGTGGCAGCCAGTCGACCGCCACTGGTTCGACCGCCTCGGCGGGCGGGACCGAAAGCTCCGCGTACGGCTTCAATGCGCAAGCGAACTTTACCCAGTCGACCGCGCTGGGCTCTAGCGCGAGCACTGGTGCGAATTTCGCCACGGCAGCGGGCGCCACTGCGTCGGCCGGTGGGCTCCAGAGTTCCGCTTACGGCTATGGCTCCTCGGCAGGGGGGAGCAACTCGACGGCGGTAGGCGCCGGTGCGACCGCCGGTGGTTCCGACGCCACCGCACTGGGCGCGGGCTCGACCGCGAGCGGCCAGGGTTCGATCGCCATCGGCGATGCCAGCTCCACCGGCACGAACTCTATCGCTATTGGCACGGGGGCATCAGCGACGGGCTCGATCGCGGTCGGCAACTTGGCCCAGGCCTCCAACGGCGGTGCGGCCTTTGGCGATTTCTCGCAAGCGAGCGGTGTGAACAGCACCGCGGTTGGGCCGAACGCGAAGGCTTTCGCGGACAACTCGACCGCCCTTGGCAACGGCGCGAACGTCGGCCCGACGTTCGCCAACTCGACCGCGATCGGCTTCGGCGCCACGGCCAACGACAGCAACCAGATGATGTTCGGCACCGTGAACACGAGCTACCAGGCGCCGGGCATCACCTCGGCGCAGAGCGTGGCGCGCCAGTCGGGCCCGCTCGAGCTCGTGACCACCGACGCCGCCGGGCACCTGGCCTCCGACGGCGGCGACACCTTCCGAGCGATCGCCCGTGCCCAGGCCGGCATCGCCATCGCGCTCGCCATCGAGGCTCCTTCGCTCACCCAGAGCGAGCGCTTCGGCATCCGTGTCGGCTGGGGCAGCTTCGAGGGCGACGCCCACGCCTTCGGTTTCAGCGCCATGGGCGTGCTCTGCCGCGACTGCTTCTCTCAGGGCGACCGCATTGCGCTCGACGGCGGCTTCGGCTTCGGCAGCTCGAGCTTCAAGACCTATAACGACGACAACGTCGTGGCCGGCCGCGTCGGCGTGCAGTGGACGTGGAGGTGAGCTGGTATCCGGGGGGAAAGCCGCCTCACGCAGGGCGCCGCCGGGCAGGGCCGGGGGCGCCCTGACTGCTTCAGAAGTACCCCCGGGCCGCGGCCATCATCGCCGCGCCCGCCACAAATCCGCCGAAGGCACGGGGCCCAAGTGCTTGGGTGTGTTGGGCGGCGGAGGCCTGTTCGTGCGCGTTCTCATGAGCCCGAGCTCCCGATCGATCGCGGTAACCGCGCTGGCCGCGCTTATGCTGGCCGCTGCGGCCGGGCCCCTCGCCGCTCAGACCAGGCCCGGCGCGGAGCCCAAACCACAGCAGCAGCCCAAGCCCCCGGACAAGCCGGCCGCGAAGGCGCCGGCGGCTGCCAAGCCGGTCATGCCCGATGCCAACAAGCTTGCCATCCTCATCCAGACGGCGGTGGCGGCGTTGAGCCAGGCCAACCTGACCGGCAACTACACCGTGCTCCACGCTCTCGCCGCCCCGGGCTTTCAGAAGGACAATCCGCCGGCGAAGCTTGCCGAGACGTTCGCCGACCTTCGTGCCAAGGGCATCGACCTCACCCCGGTGATCATCTTCTCGCCCATTCTGATGCGCGAGCCCTTAATCGACGAGAACGGCATGCTGCGGCTCACCGGCTACTACAAGACTGCGCCGCAGCGCGTGTACTTCGACCTCCTGTTCCAGCTCGTTGCCAATGAGTGGCGTCTCTTTGGCATCGCCGTTCGCACCGCCCCCGCCTCTTGAGCGCGCTGCATGCGCCGGCCTCACGAGCCGTGTTCTCTGACACCTTTCGCGTTCTTGGCGTCGGCTGCCATCTGATTTAAGACACTAGCGGCAGGGGGAACTTGGTTGGAGGAGACGCGCAATGACCGGCGGCTCAAGCCTCGGCGCGCTCGCGATAGGGGGGCTGCTGACGCTGACCGGCGCCGGACCGGCCGCGGCAGAAATCACACGCATCGCCCAAGCCTCGCCGCCAGCAGGCCAAGCGCCCGCATCCGAGCCCGCCGAACGCGCTCCCACCCCGACCCAGCCGCGGGTGGTCATGCCCGACCAGAACAAGATCCTGCTGCTCGTCCGCACCACTCTGCTCACCTTGAACGACGCCCTGCAGACGGGCAATTACACCGTCCTGCGCGACGTCGCCGCGCCCGCCTTCCGCGAGGCGAACAGTGCGGCGCGCCTCGCCCAGATCTTCGGCACACTTGCTCAGCGCGGCATCGACCTGACGCCCGTTGCCGTGCTCGCGCCTCAACTCGCCGCTGCGCCGACCCTCGACCCGAAAACCGGCATGCTGCACATCAAGGGCAGCTTTCCGGGCCAACCTGTGCAGCTCAACTTCGAGGTGCTTTATCAGCCGGTGGCGGGCCGTTGGCGCCTGTTCGGCCTCGCCGTCAACCCGGCCACGGCCGGCCCGACGGCATCGGCCGAAGGCGCTGGCAAGCATGCGGCGCCCAAGATCCTGACCAAAGAGTCCGAGAAGAAGGCCGAGCCCAAGAAGAAGTAGGCTGGCGGTGCCGCTGTCTGTAGACGGACTGCAGGCGAACGATTTCCGCAACTCCGCTTGCGCCAGCAGCCGTTGCTACTGGAGCCCAGCACCAAGCTCGCAGCGGAGCGACTCTTAGCTGCCGGGCTGCAGCGCGCTGGCATGTGGAGAAGCGATCCTCTCCCGAAACGCAGTTGCCGAAATTCGCTCTATCTCTGCATCCAGCTCAATCCTCTCTATGCGATAGCCGACATCGCGGCCGTAAAAAATATTGGTTATATTTGGCAATGGAACCACGACGAACCGACCTTCGAATTCGCGGAGAGCATGCTCGATGCGAGCCCGCACATGCTCGAAGGGGTAGGGATTGTTGCCATCGATCTCGTGCGTGTTGCGCACCGCCACGCAGGCCTGACCCACCCTCCTGATCCCCTCACAAATAAGCGCTTTATGCCCGTCGTGAAAAGGCTGGTAACGGCCAACAAAAAGTGCTGTCGGCTTTTTAGGGTCGAATACCGGGCGCAGCAGTTTGATTGCCTCCTCGGTCCAATATTCGGGAGTACCTTGCGGGCCCACGCGCAAATCGAACCTCTCGGGTGGGACGAAAAGCCGGTTTGTATCCTCGAATCGGCTCACACCGATCCGATCAACCCAAATGACGAAGGCCGGACCGCCACCGACAAACGCCTGACGCGTCGCCACTGTAGGACAAATGAAATCGGCGATAGCGAAGCATCCCACCTTGACAACCTGATCGCACAGCCAGCCCATGCGCCGCGCTTGCTCGATCCGGTCGGCTTCCGAAAAGCCAAGGTCCTTGTTTATATTCGTGCGCACTTCGTCGGCATTAAAGTGAACCGCATTGAGCCTCGGCGCCAGCACTTTGCACAGTGTCGTCTTGCCGGCCCCCGGCAGGCCCATGACCAAAATCTTCTTGTACATTGGAAATCCTACGTCGAGGTTCATTGCGAAACGGTGTGGCGACGCACGCCGTGCTGAGAATTGACCATCGACCCCAAGAACCATGTCACGCGATCGGCTAAACGGTCAACGGTTCCGATGACTTTTTCCGCGCGTTGGACCTTAGGCGTTCTCTGAAGGCGCGAATCTCGCCATCCGTGTAGAAGTGTCTCACGACCTTGTCCTCGTAAAGCTCGTCAATCAATCCTGATGGCAGCACGAATCGACGTTTGAGCCAGTCGTACGCCGTTGGAGGCCCATAGTGGCTGGCGTCGTTCTTATGGATGAGCGATACCTGTTTTCCGGTCACCCGTTTCAACGTGGCAGGAAAGGTGACCTCGAGATCTTCCATGCGGAAAACCAGAAACGTCCGGCCGACCTCGGTGTTCGGCGCCATGATGTTCAACCCGAGTGGAAGGAACTCACGAATATAGTAATCCTTGTTGCGATCCAGAATGGCACTTGCGCGCGCCCACAGCACGCCACTGATTGAGTCCAGGTCGTCCATCGCCGCCGCCCTGGCGATCAGCGCCGCCTCGCGGTGGAAGATATTCGAATAAAGCCGCGCCACCGGATCGCGCATGATTGTGACGATGAACTGCGGCGCGCTCCGGTCGGCCAAAGCGCGGAGTGCACGGACCTGTTTGACATAGCTCCGATGGGTTAGCTTCTCGCCGGCTGCGATCTCGGCCCCGAGCCGGTGGGTGTGATAGATGTGACGCGAGCCGAACGCGTTCTGCAGCGAGGCATACACTGACTGGCTCGCAGTCTTCATGGGCGCAGCCACAACGAATCTTGGCTCATCCCGAGCATTCCGCCGTGGCCCCAAGCCGCCCCTCGTATTGTTCGCGATCCAATCGAGGATACTCATAATTCGCCCCCTGGAAAAAGCTGCCGAACGCGCATCGCACGCACCACTGCCGCCGCGCCTGTTCCTGACGACGCCGCTCGTCAGCTTGTTGGACGCCGGCCATCTCCGCTTGCATGGAGGACCTCTTGATCGGGACAAGCCTCGTTGTTGCCGGCGGTGCTTACCAGCGCCCGCCAGCGCGCGATGCGCCGTGCCACGTCGTGTGCCCCGAACACGTCCTTCTCATGCTTGTTCAGCGTGAAGGCATAGCGGCGGTCGCGCCTGCGAAGATACTCATGATAGCGACGGCGAGATTGCAGCCACTTGCGCCCGGTTTCGATCAAAATCTGTCCTGTCCACAGCCGCTTGTGGTCGGCTGTGGATTGGCGGCCATAGTTCGGCAACGCACGTCGCAGGGCCGCGATCCGTTCGGCAATGATCTGCACGGGATCCCCTATGGGCAGCAGTGTCTCGCGGGCCCATGCCTCGAGGTGGGCGCTCGCCGCCTTCCGGCCGGGCGCGCGGATGGCCGCCAGCAGCTCTTGCCCGCTCCTGAGCAGAGGTGCGTACCTATACCACTCGTCCGCTAGCGCTTCTGGAAAGGGCTCCGGTGAGAACACGTGGAGCGGCTTGCCGGCGATGGCGGCTTCGATCAGCGTCGTTGAATAGGAAGAGATCACGTGGTCGGCGGCGAGGATCCACTCTCTCGCGCTCTCCCCCTTGATGATGCGCACGTTGGGGGCCCCGTGCGGCGCTGCCTTGTGCATGAACGCGGTCATTTCATCGGCCGAGGTCGCCGGACGCGGTCTTAAGATCACCAGCGGGTCGTCCGCCCGTCTGAGTTCCTGCAGCGTTGCGAACAGCGCGGTCAGGCTGCGCACACAGTACTGGCGGGCGGCGGCGAGATGATCGGGACTGGCGTCCTGTGCCACGAACGCTGCCATTTGCGCCTCCGAGAGGAAGGCCCAGCGGTAGTTCTCGGGAAAGAGGATCCACTTCCGGCCCGCGTCGAGTCCGTAGCGGCTGGCAAGCTGCCGGCGCGTGGCGAAATAGTCCTTATACGGCGCATCGTAAAACCTCATGACCGGGTTGCCGGTCAGGTGCAGCTTGTCCTGATCGGCGCCGAGGCCGGCGATGAAGTCGCGGTACTTTCGGGTCCAGCACACGTGGTGCACCCGCTCGCGCGCGAAGGGGTCTTTGGGAACCTTCACGGTCTCGTTCATGCGGTAAAGAATCTGCTCCCAAGCCATGTTGAAGAAGAGGGCTTTGGGCCAGGCCGCAGCGTAGTCCTTGATCGGGTGGTGATCGAGAAAGTAGCAGAAGGGTGTCACGACGATGGCAGGCTGGTAGCGACCGAGGCAAAACAGCATGTCGGAGTAGTAGTTTCTGATGTCCGCGCTGATTGCGAACCGGCGCTCGAGCATCTCGACGATGCAACTCGCGGCATCGAGCTCACGGTCGACGTGCTCGATGAGGAACAGGACATCGACAGTGCGCATCGTGGAGCCCCTCGGCCCTGACAACGGTCGCAGTACGCCCATCATGCCCTGATTGGTCAAGGTGCCGCCGGGCGCGCAATATCCTGCGGCTCCCCACCGCGTCTTGCCTGCTGCAGAAGCGGCGCGCACACCGACGATACCCGACTCCATCGATACCTGATTCCACGCGGCGGAACCCGGCGCGGCGCCCCGTTGCCCCCCAACGCCAGCCTCATGCTAGTTCGGATGGGAACTGATCCGCGGAGCTACGGGCATGGAATGGGACCCGTTCGGTTTGCCGCTCGCACGCAAGGAGGACCCCGCGCTCCTGCTTGGGCGTGGCTGCTTCGTGGACGACATCCACCTTCCCGGCATGCTTGAGGCGGCCTTCGTCCGCAGCCCGTTCCCGCACGCGCGCATCCTCCGCATCGACAAGGCCCGGGCGCGGGCGATGCCGGGCGTGGTGGCGGTGATCACACATCGCGATCTGCCCGGACGCATGCAGGTCCCGCTCGAGATGCAGCAGGCGAATCCTACCGCCTCGGGCGGCGTTGATTCCTCTGGTGCTGCAAAGCGCGCCATCACGCAGCTGGTGACACCCTACGTCTTGGCGAAGGACGAGGTGTGCTATGTCGGCGAACCGGTCGGGCTCGTGATCGCGGAGAACCGCTACCTCGCGGAGGATGCCGCGGCCGCTATCGAAGTCGACTACAAACCGCTTGCCGCAGTCGCCGACTGCCTCGACGCGTTGCAACCCACCGCGCCGTTGGCGCACGAGGGCGCTCCCTCGAACGTCGTCGCACGCATGTTGGTGGACTCAGGTGACGTCGATCGGGAGTTCCGCGATGCAGCGCACGTGTTCGCCGAACGCCTGCATCTCCACCGCGGCGCCGCTTGCTCCATGGAGTGCCGCGCCATCCTCGCCGAGTGGAACGCCGCAACGGGGATGCTGACCGTACACGCCTCCACGCAGTCGCCGCATCGGCTCCATCGCGTTCTCATCACCCTGCTCGACTGCACCGACAGCAGCGTTCGGGTCATCACGCCGGATGTCGGCGGCGGCTTTGGACCGAAGTCGCAGGCATACCCCGAGTACATAGCGGTATGCGCCGCCGCGCAGATGTTGGCGCGGCCGGTGAAGTGGATCGAGGACCGGCGCGAGAACCTGCTCGCCACCAACCAGGAGCGCGACCAGTACTGGGATGTCGAGATTGCCGTCGATGAGCAGGCGAGAATTCGCGGGGTGCGTGGCCGCCTCGTCCACGACAACGGCGCCTACGTACCGAACGGCGTGGTGTTGCCGTGGATCTCGGCCGCAACCGTTCCGGGCCCTTACGTCCTGCCGAGCTACAGGATGGACGTGATCGTCGCCATGACCAACAAGATCTCCTGCTCGCCGGTGCGCGGTGCCGGGCGGCCGCAGGCGGTCGTGGTGATGGAGCGGCTTATGGATCTTGTGGCACGAAGGCTGAAGCTCGATCCGGCTGAGGTGAGACTGCGCAACATGATCCGCCCGCAGCAGATGCCCTACGCGGTTGGGATCACGTTCCGCGACGGTCGGCCCGTTGTCTACGACAGCGGCGACTATCCCCGCTGCCAGGCCAAGGCGCTCGCCTTGGCCGACTACGCCGGCTTTGCCAAGCGGCAAGCGGCGGCGCGCAAGAGCGGGCGATACATCGGTATTGGCATCTCCAATTCGGTAGAGGCGACTGGCCTCGGCCCCTACGAAGGGGCAACCGTGCGCGTACTCGCCAACGGGCGCATCGCGGTCCATGTCGGCGGGCCGTCGCAGGGCCAGGGGCACAAGACGGCGTTCGCGCAGATCGCGGCTCGCCACTTCGGCGTGGGCATCGATGCGGTCGAGGTCGCCTCGGGCGACACCTCGAGCATCAGCTACGGGCACGGCACCTTCGGTGCGCGTATGGCGGTCACGGCGGGATCATCGGTGCACGTGGCGGCGGCCGAGGTGGCCCAGCAAGTCAAGGCGCTTGCTGCCGAGATACTGCAGGTCCCGCAGACGGAGCTGGAACTGCGGGCCGGCCGCGTCCGGGTCAAGGACGTGGCGGGCGGGCCGCATCTGCGCCGCAATATGGAGGAGGTGAGCCTGAGCCTGCGCGAAGTGGCCGTGCACTCGATCGGTCAGTCGGGCATCGCCATGCGATCGGGCTCGAAGCCGGGTCTTGAGAGCACCGCCTATTTCACGCCCGAGCGTTCCACCTATGCGAACGGCACGCACGTGGTGGAGGTCGAGGTCGACGTCGCGACAGGCGAAGTGAAGATCCTGCGCTACGTCGTCGTGCACGACTGCGGGCGACTGATCAATCCGCTGATCGTGCACGGTCAGATCGTCGGTGGCGTGGCGCACGGCATCGGCAATGCCCTCCTGGAGCGCATGGTCTACGGCGGCGATGCCCAGCCCCTCAGCACCAACCTCGCTGAATACATGCTCCCGCTCGCTACCGATGTACCGGACGTGGAGGTTGTTCACATGGAAACGCCGAGCCCGCTCAATCCGATCGGCGTCAAGGGAGCCGGTGAGGGCGGTACAATCCTGGCCATGGCAGCGGTGATCGGAGCGGTGGACAACGCGCTCGCGCCGTTCGGCGTTCGCATTCAGGAAGCGCCGATTTCTCCCCAGCGCATCCTTGAGCTGCTCCGAAGTCTCACAAAATGACGTCAGCCCGTTTGCGGGCTGACGTCCATCCCCCTTCCCGAGCTTGTCGTCCAGCTAGGGGTTCGGATCCGAGATCACCGTCTTCACTTCCTCGACGATGTTCGCTGGCGCTGAGAGCACTTCCTCCACCACTTCCTGCACCTCTTCACCGGTCATCGGCGCGAGTTCGGCGCCCATCTTGTCGGCATCGGCGAGGAAAGCCGGATCCTTCATCGTGGCATCGAAGGCGCGCCGGATCATCTCGACGACCTTCGCTGGCACATCCGGTCCGACGCAGAGCGGTCGGTTGATGCTCGAGAATGCGAGTGAGATGAAACGTGCCACCTGAAGCTTCTCCGGATTGCTTGCCTTGACGAGGTCCGTCAGCAGCGGCACGTGATCGGGAATTGCCGGGTCCTTTTCCTTCCCGACCTGGACCAGCAGGTTGACCTTCGGTCTGACGTCCTCCGGCAGACCTGCCATGTAGCTCGGATACGATGTCACGTTGCGTCCGTCGAGCTCGCCACGCTGCATTGCGAGGTCGAAATCGCCGGCGCTCTTGTAGGTGGGGATCACCTTGAACTTGGTGCCGAGCAGTCTGTTCATGGCCCACGGGATCTGAGCGTTGACCGAGCCGACGCCGGTGGCCCCGACGTGAGCGATGATTTTCTTGGCGTCCTCGATGGTCTTCACCTTAGACGTTGGCCACGTGATGTAGACACCGTTTTGCTTGGTGACATTCCCGATCCAATTGAATTTGCGAAGCGAGACTCTCAACCCGGGCTCGCCCCTCACCTCGTGCATCAGCACTCCCGGGGTGATCAGCAATATGACGGTTCCGTCCTGGGGGGCGCCGCTCGAGACATGGTTCAAGGCCCGCAGACCACCGCCGCCAGGCATGTTCTGCACGATCACGTCCGGCTTTCCGGGCAGGTGTTTGCCGATGTGGCGTGCCACCATCCGAGTATAGGCATCGAAGCCGCCGCCCGGATTGGAGTGTGTGATCATCGTCACCACCTTGCCGGAGTAGTACTCCTGCGCCGCCACCGCGGTCGCGGTCGATCCGGCAACGGCCGCTGCCAATAAGACCGCGACAAGACTTGACCTTGGCGTCATTTCCAGGATTCCTCCCTTCCTGCTCGCTCCGTTAGCCCTCCAAGGCGACTCCGGTCGCTGGGCGCTGGAACTGAAAGGGCCCACGCGGCATTGGAGTTTAGCCGGTCGAAGGATTGCCCCTCCGGCCTTCTGTGTCATCGACAAACAGCGACCGCAATTCCGCGGCATGGAACTGCCCTTTCGCTTCGCTCGGGCCATATCGCCGTCTGCGATATGCTGGACGCCTCGCTAGCGGTCTGGGCCTTCGACGGGCCGCAGGAACCTTCCGTCTTCGATCCTCTTTTCGCCGTCGACGTAAAGCGTGGGCTCGAGGATCACGCCGTCCATGTGAATCTTCGACATCACCGTGCCGCCGACATCGATGTTGGTGCCGAGGCCGAAATGCATGGAGCCCAGGATATTCTTGTCTTCACGCTGCACGCCCCGAATGACGGCCTTGGAGTTGATGCCGATCGATGCCTCCGCCGGGCAGAGGTAGGCGTTTTCGTCACCGTACCGGGCCAGATAAGTGCGTAACGCGAAGGCCTCCTTGTGCCCGTCGATGCGCGTGATTCGGCCGCTCACGATGGTCAGCTCGATGGGGTCCTTGAGCCTGCCGAGCTGATGCATGGTGAGATCGATGACCAGCTTGCCGTTGGCGGAGCCCTCCACCGGCGGGATGTTGAACTCCCCGTTCGGGAACAGGAAGCGGTTGAATGGCACCGCCCGGCGCCCGACCGGATTGATCGCGTAGGGCACGAAGCTCTCGTCCGGAAGTTTCGGCACGTGGATGCGCCCCTCCACGCTGTAGATCAGGTCGGTACCGAATTTCGACGTAACCCGGCAGAGTTTGGCGTCCTTGCCGACGATGTTGCTTGCCACGTAGTGCTGGCGCACGGCCATCTGCCGCTGGTCCTCCGTCACCGCGCCCGACTGGAACATCTCGAGCGTCATGCCGCCGTCCATGCAGATGACGGGAACGCCAGCCGCCATCGCATCCATGTTGGCCTGCGAGTGGAGCATGCCCGTCGAGGCGAGCAGGATGTTGACGTCGACGGTCTTCATCGCCGCGCATACCGCCTGCGGCGGATCGTAGTAGTCCGCCGGGCGCGGATCGAAGAGGGCGAGCGACACGTCCGCACCGAGCTCGCTGACGGTGGCCATGACCGCCTGCCACACCCGCGGATCGTGTGCCGTGTCGGTCACGATCAGCACCTTCATGCCGCGCTTGATGTTGGTCAGGAGCGGCCGTCGCAGGTATTCGAGCGTTCCGCTCATCAAGCAAGACATAGGTCAATTCTCCGCCGAGCAACCTTCTCCGCCGAGCAACCCCCGCGTAAGGCCAGCTGATCGGCTGCGCTCCACACGTCGTCGAGGTGCGTGCCAGGCGCTGCTGCCAGCTTCGCCGTCGATCGGTGACGATCCGGACACATTCCCTCCGGAGCTCGAAGCTGGCCGAAATGATCTGTAGCCGCACCAAGTCCGGGGCCAAACGCAAATGCACTCTATGAGCGTCTGCTGTGGGCGTCATCTGTTGCAGAACGAGCAAGTCCGGGGGGCGGAATTCGGCGATGCTTTCATTTGACACTGCAATCTCGTGCTCGGATAAATGCACGCAGCCGGACGCTGGATCGGCGTAGAAGTCAACGCAGAAATTTCCGTGCCGAACAGCCGCTGTTGCCACATCGATGCGAGGCTTGGGAGGCCTGCTCGAGCGCCCCACCCCGCAGCCGTGCGCTTGGCGGACGCCGACCCTAGCCCACGCTGCGGCCAGCGGCCTTCGCGCCGCCGCCTTTGGTCCGGAGCGATGGGATGAAGGGCGGCTCCCTGCCCAACATGGGGCTTCGCGCCATGCCTGACGGGCCAGGCGATCCGAGAACCAGTTGCAGCACACGCGCGGGATCAGCGATGCGGGCGGTAGCGGTGGCCGCGCCCGACGTGCTTCGAGCCGAAGTCCGTGCACTCCCTACCCTTGGTTGCGGCGAGGTTCTCGTTCGTGTGGCGGCCGCCGGTGTAAACCGCCACGACATCGGCCAGAGAAAGCGCGGCGCGGCCCCGGCGGGCGCCCGATCCGATCTTCTGGGCCTCGAGGTCGCCGGTGAGGTCGTCGAGAGCCGCTCCGAGGCGGTGCCGGTCGGCACCCGCATCGCCGCCCTCGTCGACGGCGGCGGCTACGCGGAATACTGCGCCGCTGACGCCGGTCTGTGTTTTGCGCTTCCTCCGGGCATGGACGCCACCGAAGCTGCGGCCTGGCCGGAAGCGTTGCTTACCGCCTGGTACTCGACGGTGGATCTCGGCCAACTCCCCTCCCGCGGCACCTTGCTCGTCCTCGGCGCGGCGGGAGGCGTCGGCATCGCGGCGATCCAGATGGCGCTGATCCGCGGCGCCAACGTTGTCGCCGCGGCGGGCAGTACGGCCAAGCGCGAGGCGCTTGCCGCGCTTGGTGCAGCGGTAAGCGGCTACGGCGACGATGAGCTGACCAAAGCGGTCGGCGCGGCGTCCGGCGGGCGCGGTGCGGACGTCATCCTCGACCTCACTGGTACCGACCGCGCGGCGAGCAATCTTGCGCTCGTTGCCCGCGCCGGATGCATCGTCCACATGGCCAGCGGGGAACTGCCCGCCATAGCGCTTCCCCTGCGCGCGCTGATGGCCAAGGGCGCACGCATCACTGGTGGCCTGCTGCGTCCGCTGCCACTCGCCCAAAAGCAGCAGATGGCAAGCCGTGTGCGCAGCGAGCTGTGGCCTCTTGTGGGCACCAAGCTGCGCGCGGTCATCGACCGCATCTATCCGCTGGAGGACGCCGCGCAGGCTCATCGTCGCATCGAATCTCGCGCCGCCATCGGCAAGGTCGTGCTCAGCGTAAGCCAGACATGGTAACTGAGGGAAAAACGCTTGCACTTGGAGAATTCCTTCGAAGTCACTCGCCCGCCGGCGGAAGCCTGGGACATCCTGATGGATGTGCCCCGCATCGCCGGCTGCGTGCCCGGGGCGGAGCTAATCGGCGTCGAGGAGGATGGCAGCTACACGGGCAGCATGGCGGTTACCCTTGGCCCGGTGGCGCTGAGGTTCCTCGGCAAGGTGCAGATCACCGACGCCGATCCGCAGTCGCGCACGGCCTCGATCATCGCGCGCGGCTCCGACCAGAAGGGCCGCGGCAACGCCGGCGCGACCACCAAGGTCTCGATTGTTCCCTCCGGGAACGGCTCGCTTGTGCAGCTCAAGACCGACCTGCAACTCTCCGGAATGGTGGCGCAGTACGGACGCGCGACGGGCATGATCGCGGCGCTTTCGAGCGAAATCGTCGCCCGGTTCGCCGAGGCGCTGCGCGCCGAACTCGCAAGCTCCAAGGCCGGCGGGGCGCCAGCAAAGCCCGAAGACCTCGCGGAGAAGCGCCGGGCGAAGGCGCCGGTCTTCGGTTTGGCCATGCTGTGGCGTGCCTTCCTTGCCTGGCTGAGGGGCCGGACGGGTCGCGCGGCGGGTGCCGAATAGCGGATGGGAGGAAAGCAATGGCCGATTTTCAGTTTGCCATAGAGCGGCGCGGGACGGTGGGAAGCATCGACCTCAACCGTCCTGAGGAGGACAACAAGCTGACGCGGCCGGCGCTCGTCGCGCTTGCCGGCCATCTCCGCGAGCTCGCTGCCGACGAGAAGCTCAACGTGCTGGTCGTCAAGTCGCGCGGCAAGGTGTTTTGCGGCGGGCGGGACGGGCGCGGCGAGGACCGATCCGCCCTGTCCGCCTACGAGCTCCGCAAGACGATGGACGCGATCCTCGGCGTCTACGAAGCCATCAACGCGGCGCCGATCCCCGTCCTCGCTCTGGCGCACGGTTCTGGCATCGGGTTTGGAGCGGCACTTGCTGGTGGCTGCGACATCACGCTTGCCGCCGACACCGCACGCTTCGCCTTCAACGAGATCAAGCACGGTACTCCGCCGACCCTCGCCATGTCCGCCGTGCTCCGCAAGGTGCCGGCGAAGGCGCTCACCTACCTCATCTATTCCGGTGCCGAGATCGACGCGCGGGAGGCCCTCATGTTCGGCCTCGTCAGCCGTGTCATTCCGGCGGAGAAGTTTGCGGCGGAATCGGAGGCGTTCGTCACCGAGCTGGCGAGCCGTCCGCGGTTGGTGCTCGAGACGATCAAGAAGTATCAGAACAACGCCACCTACCTTCCTGCGCCCATGGCGTCGGAGTATGCCGGCACGCTGATGGCGGTGGTGCGCGCCCCGAAGCCGAAATCGTGAGTGAAGGGCACATGCGCTTTCGCCTGAAATCCGGTCTGACGCTCCGCTATAAAACCCGTGGTGCGGGCAGCACGGTCGTGCTGCTTCATCCCGTCGCCATGCGCGCCGAATTTTGGGATCCGGTGATTGCCGAACTCGAAAGTAACGTTCGCCTGATCGCCATCGATATCCGTGGCCATGGCGAGAGCGACATCCCGGACAAGCCCTTCTCGCTCGACGACCTGACGGCGGATGTGGTCGAGTTGGTCCGCGCGGTGGGGTCTCCGCCGTGCGTAATGGTCGGCTGCTCGATGGGCGTAATGATCGCGAACTGGGTCGCCGTGAAGGCGCCGGAGCTGGTGCGGGCGCTTGTCCTCTCCAACGCCACCCACACCCGCACGCAAGAGGGCAGGGCAGCGCTCCAGCGGCGAGCCGATGCTGCGCTCAACGGCATGCCCGCGGTGCTCGAGGGCACCCTTTCGCGCTGGTTCAGCCCGCAGGTCATGGCGCTGAACGCCGACGTGGTGGCAAAGGTGCGAGCTTGGTTTCTCGACAACGATCCGGTCGTACACAGCTGGTCTTGGCTGTGCATGCGTGATCGTGACTACGGCGACAAGCTGGCAAGCATCAGGGTACCTGTGCTGGCGATCGCCGGCTCGAACGACGATTCAGCCACGCCTTCGATCGTGAAGGAGATGTCGCAGGCTTTTCCGCGTGGCTCCTTCTATCAGATGGAAGGCGTTGGCCACTTTGCACCGTTGGAGAACCCGCGGCTCTATGCTCGTGTGCTCCGCGACTTCATCAGTGGGCTGCCCGACGAGAGGACGTAGCGGCGCCGCAGCAGACCGGCAGTTCCCGCGTGTGGGCTGCGCTTGGCACATGAATTGAGGATTGGGAGGACCAAATGCTTCAGAAGGCGGACGGCCAATCCAGCGCACGGCAGAAGCCGGTGCTCGACTTCCAGGACCACCTGGCCCAGCTCGATGCGGCAGGCCTCCTCGTCAAGGTTGACCGGCCGATCAACAAGGACACCGAACTCCATCCCCTCGTCCGTTGGCAGTTCATCGGCGGTATCCCTGAGGACGAACGCAAGGCCTTCATCTTCACCAATGTCGTCGATTCCAAGGGCAGGAAGTACGACATCCCCGTGGTTCTGGGCGCGCTCGCGGCCTCCGCGCGCATCTACGCCATGGGCATGGGCTGTGCCGTGTCCGAGATCGGCGATGCGTGGCTGGCCGCCATCGCCAATCCGATCCCGCCGCGGGTGGTCGACAGTGGGCCGGTCCACGACGTGGTGATCACCGGGGATGATCTGAAGAAGCCCGGTGGAGGTCTTGCGCGGCTCCCTGTGCCGGTCTCCACGCCGGGTTTCGATTCCGCCCCCTACCTGACCGCCACGCTCTGCATCACCAAGGACCCCGAGAGCGGCATCCACAACATGGGCATGTACCGCGCCGCCCTCAAGGCCACCGACCGCATGGTCGTGCGCATGGGCGCGCGCCCTGGCGGCGCCGGCGGCTGGCTGCATTGGCTCAAGGCGCGCGAGCGCGGGGAGAAGCTTCCGATCGCCATCGCTCTGGGTGCCGCCCCGGTCGTGGCGTTCACCTCGCCCCAGAAGCTTCCCGTCGACCTCGACGAATTTGCGGTCGCCGGCGGTCTGGCGGGCGACGCCATCGATGTCGTCAAGTGCAGGACCATCGATCTTCTGGTGCCGGCCAATGCCGAGATCGTCATCGAGGGCCTCATAGACCCCAACGTGCTCGAGCCTGAGGCGCCTTTCGGTGAGAGCAACGGTTATGTGGCGCTCGAGGCCTTCAACATGCCGATGCAGGTGACCGCGATCACGCACAAGAAGAAGCCGGTGTTCAGTGCGATCATCAGCCAGGTGACCCCCAGCGAATCGAGTGCGATCAAGCGCGTCGCCTACGAGCCGCTGTTCCTCAACCACCTGCGCAACACGATGGGCATCAAGGGCGTGAAGCGCGTGGTGCTGCACGAGCCGCTGACCAACCTACGCCCGGTGGTGTTCGTCCAGTACGAGTACGGAACGAGCAAGGCCGAGATTTGGCGCGGGCTTTACGGCGCGACCTCCTTTCTCTCGGGCATCGGCAAGATCACCATCGCGGTGAGCGACGATATCGATCCCACCTCGGTGGACGCGGTGCTCTGGTCCCTGGCCTACCGCTCGAGGCCGGCCGAGGACGTCCACGTGCTCCCCTACCGCAACCGCGTGCAGGGCGCACACTACGGCCCCAACCCGACCGATTCCTGCCTGCTCATCGACGCCACCCGGAAATATCCGATGCCGCCGCTCGCTTTGCCGGCCCGGCCGTTCATGGAGAACTCCTACAGGATCTGGCAGGAGCTCGGGCTTCCTCCAGTGAAGCAGACGCCGCCCTGGCACGGATACACGCTGGGCGATTGGAGCGAGACCTGGCAACGCTTCGCCGACCGAACGGCTGCCGGCGACTGGGAGGAGAACGGCAAGGAGACGCTAGCCCGCCAGCGTACCGGCCTCGAAGCGGAGACCTCGGTCAAGCGCGTCGAGGGCGACCCCGTGCAGCAGGAGATCGCCAAGGCGGCGCGGCGCACGCGGTGAAGCGGCGCTCGCATTTTGCCGGGGACGGACGACCAGGCCTCACATCCTAAACGGAGCTGCGGATGGCGCGCGTGCCGCTTTGCACAGCGGAGGACCTGCCCGAGGGGTATCGCGACCTCTTCGAGCGCACTGAACGCAGCCGTTCCCTGCCGCTGAGCAATCTCGTGCGTGCGCTCGCCCACATCCCAACCGTTCTTGAGCACCGCACCGCCTACAGCAACAGCCTGCGCCATCACACGAAGCTGCCGCGCCGTGACTGCGAACTCGCCATCCTGGCAGTCGGCCATTTCACCGGATGCCGCTACGAGTTCCTGCACCACGTCAAGCCCGGGCTCGCCGCCGGTCTGCGCCGCGAGCAGATCCGGGCGCTCGCCGATTTCCGGACGTCACCGGAATTCGACGATCGCGAACGGGCGATCGTGCGCTACGCCCACGAGGCAACGGTGAACATCAAGGTGAGCGATGAGGCGTGGAACGCCGTGGCCTCTCATCTTGAGCAAAACCTGTTGCTCGAACTGGTGCTGATCGTTGCCTGGTACAACCAGACGGTACGGGTGGTGGAGCCGCTGCAGATCGACCTGGAGGACCGCTACAGGGACGTAGAGATGCCGTGAAGCAAGAGGGAGCCGCCTGAGCGCGAACCACGCTCACCGCATCACTGGAGTGGGCCGTCCACCGGCCTCAGGAACTTGCCGTTCTCGATGCGTTTGTCACCATCCACGTAAAGGGTCGGCTCGAGGATGACGCCATCCATGTGGATGTTGGACATGACCGTTCCGCCCACGTCGATGTTGGTGCCGAGCCCGAAGTGCATGGACCCAAGGATGTTCTTGTCCTCGCGCTGCACGCCGCGGATCAAGGCCTTCGAGTTGATGCCGACCGATGCTTCCGCCGGGCACAGGTAGGCGTTCTTATCGCCATAGGTTGCAAGATAGGTGCGCAGGGTGAAGGCATCCGCCCCGCCCTCGATCTTCACGATGCGCCCCTTTTCGATAGTGAGCTCGATCGGGCTCTTCAACGCCCCGAGATTGTGCATGCACAAGTCGATGACGAGCTTGCCGTTGGCGGAGTCCTCGATTGGCGGAATGTTGAACTCGCCGTTCGGGAACAGAAAGCGCTTGCGCTTTATGTGCGACTTGGTCGCGTCCACCATCTTGTAGGGAACGAAATCGTTGCCGGGAAGCTTGGGGATGCGCACGCGCCCTTCGATGCGATAGGTGAGATCGGTGCCGTGCTTGGAGGTGACGCGGCACTCCTTGGCATTCTGGCCGAAGATGTTGGTCGCAACGTAGTGCTGGCGGATGGCGAGTTCGCGCTGGTCCTCGGTGACTGCACCGGACTGGAACATCTCCAGCGTCATTCCGCCATCCATGCAGATGCAAGGCACACCTGCCTCGTTCATCGCATTCATGTTGGCCGGAGAATGCAGCATGCCCGTTGACGCCACCAGAATGTTGACGTCGACGCGCTTCATCGCCTCGCATACGGCCTGCGGCGGATCGTAATAGTCTGCGGGGCGCGGATCGAACAGCGCCAGAGTGGGATCGGCGCCAAGCTCAGTCACGGTTGCCATGATCACCTGCCACACGCGCGGATCGTGGGCGGTATCGGTGACGATCAGCACTTTCATGCCCGGCGTAATGTTGGCGATCAGCGGCCGCCGCAGGTATTCAAGAGTGCCGGTAATCATCGTGCCGGACGTCATGCTTTCCTCCAGTTCCAGTGGATGTTCGCTTCAGCCGCAGACACGGTCACCCGACTCCCTTCCCTTCCCTTCTCTTCGGGTGGCCGCAGTACGGCGTTCAGCTCCGCCCTCGATGCGCTTGCCGATGCGGGCGCCGGCTCCCAGCGGCGCACCAGGGCGCGCGGCTGCGAGGATCTAGCGCGCACCGGCGCACTGATCGGCACCGGCAGCCGGCGGGCGCCGGACAGCATGGTCAACCGCGCCGCCGCACTCGTGAGGCACGACTTGATCTGCTCGAACAGGCGTTCGTTGAAGCGGCTCGTCGGCACGATGACGCACAGCGCGCCCATGACGCGCCGCTGCTGGCCGAAGAACGGCGCAGCCACTGCCGCGGTATCGGTGGATAACAGTTCTCCACTGGCGAACGCCCAGCCGTCGGCCCTGATCTTCTCGAGGTCGCAAAGCAGCTCCGCGTAGGTCGGAAGCGGCTTGCCGGTCGGCGAGACCTGGGGCGACTCGGCATAGATTCGCTCGATGTCGGCCGGTGGCAGATGCGCCAGAATCGCCCGGCCGGCGGCTCCGAAGCACAAAGCGCGCGTTTCCAGAACCGGCTGCGTATAGCGCAGCGGATGATCCGGATGGTCGACCTTGGCCAGCATCAAGCGCTGGCGGCTGTTGGACGCATAGATCGAGAGCGAGCAGGTCTCGCCGACCTGGTCGACGAGCTTCTGCATGACGGGCCGGGCGAGCTCGATGATCCGGAATTTGCTCTCCACCCGGCACCCCATCCGGAAGAACTCGGTTCCGATGCGGTAGCGACGATGCGGAGCGCGCTCGACCATCCCGTGCTCGAGCAGCTGGTCGAGCAGCCGATGCACGGTCGATGGCGGCAGCTCGAGCCGCTCCGAGAGCTGCTTGACCCCCATCACGGACTCACCGTCCGCGAAAGCCCTGAGTATGCCGACGATGCGCGACGTGATGCCGGTGTCGTTTTCCATCGTTACCTCACCCGCTCTTGTGGGTCGATTGGCGCGCCTCTTTGATGAGTTCGACGATGCGCTGCGGCGAGATTGGTGTCTCCCTGATGCGGACGCCGAACGGCGACAGGGCATCCTCGACCGCGCTGATTATCGCGGCAATACCGGTGATCGTGCCCCCTTCGCCCACGCCCTTCACGCCGAGCGGGTTGAGCGGACTGGGTGTCTCGAGATGCGACACCTCCACGTGCGGCACGTCGGTTGCCAGCGGCAGCATGTACTCGCCGAAGTTGGTGCTGAGCGGCTGTCCCTCGGCGTCGTAGACCATTCGCTCCAGCAGCGCGTTGCCCACGGCGTGCGCCACCCCGCCGACGATCTGGCCATGGACGATCATCGGGTTGATCAGTCGCCCGCAGTCGTGCACGACGACGAAGCGCAGGATTTTGACCTGTCCCGTCTCGACGTCGACCTCGACCTCCACCACGTGCGTGCCGTTGGCATAGGTGGATTTGTCCGGAGTGAAGTAGGCGGTACTCTCCAGACCTGGTTTGGAGCCGGGCCGCATGGCGAAGCCCGACATCCCGATCGAGCGCACGGCGACCTCGCGCAGGCTCAGGCCCACGCCTGCGATGTTGCGCGGCACGCCAGGCTTGCCTGGCACGTCCTTGACCTGGACGCGGCCGTTCCGCAGCTCAAGCTCCGTCTCCGGAACCTCGAGCATCTCGGCTGCGATCGACTTGATTTGGCTCGCGACCTGGGAGGCTGCGACGTGGACGGAGGAGCCGGCCGTCACCGCCATGCGGGCCCCGAACGTGCCGTGGCCCTGGCTGATGGTGGCGGTGTCGCCGCCGATGACCACGACATCTCGGTAATCGACGCCGAAATGGTCGGCGGCAATCTGGGCGAAGGTGGTCTTGTGCGATTGGCCCTGGCTCGAGGCGCCGACGTAGACGGCGATCCTGCCGTTCGTATTGACGCGAACGGTAGCCCCCTCGTAGGGGCCAAGTCCCGTCGCTTCGACCGAGTTGGAGATGCCGATCCCGATGTAGCGGCCTTCGCCTCGCGCCCGCTCGCGCCGCCGGGCGAAGCCGGCGTAGTCGGCGCCCTCCAGCGCCCGCGCCTGGCAAGCGGGATAGTCGCCGCTGTCGTAGACGACGGGCCGGCCATCGCGGAAGGTGATACCGACGGTATACGGCATTTGTTCCGGCCTGATCAGGTTCCTGCGGCGGACCTCGGCGCGGTCGAGCCCTCGCTTCGCCGCCACCAGGTCCATCATCCGTTCCATGACGACGACGCCCTGCGGTCGCCCCGCCCCGCGCACCGGCGACACTGATATCTTGTTGGTCATCGCCACGACGATATCGAGCTTGTAGGCGGGCAGCACGTAGGGACCGGGCACCGTTGCCCCGGCGATCCACGGCAGCACGACTCCTTTCGGCAGGTAGGCACCGGTGTCGTGCACGAGCCTGCCCCTGAGACCTAGGGTGCGCGCCTCCTCATCGACGGCGATCTCCATGTCCCAGTACTGGTCGCGCTCCTGATTGGTGGCGAGGAAGTTCTCGCGCCGATCCTCGATCCACTTGACCGGACGCTCGAGGAGGATCGACGCGGCACAGACCGCGAGATACTCGTGATAGACCTGACCGCGCGGCCCGAAGCCCCCGCCGATGTCGGGCGTCACCACGCGAACCTGGCTGTCGTGGCACTGCAACAGATCGATCAGTACGCGGTGCAGACGATGGGGGGATTGCGTACCCACGTGCACCGTGAGCAGTGCCGAGACCGGGTTCCAATCGGCGACTAGGCCTCGGCATTCCATGAAAAAGGCGCCGCCGCGGTGCAAGTGCAGCCGTTCGCGATAGACATGCGGCGCGTTGCGGAAGGCTCGCTCGATGTCGCCTGACTGCAGCGACATCTTCGCCAGGATGTTGGAGTTGGCCCGCGCCTGCGCCAACGGTGCCCCGGGTTCGAGGCCCCTCAGAGGATCGCTCACCGAGGGGAGCGGTTCGTAGTCCACCTCGACCAGTGCCGCTGCGTCCTCGGCGATGTAACGGTCTTCGGCAACCACGATCGCCAGGGCCTCGCCCGCGTAGCACACCTCGTCCTTGGGCAGGACGTGTGGCATGAACACCTGCAGGATCGCCGGATTGGGCTGCAGCATCTCGATTGGCGCCTGCAGCCGGTTGGGCAAGTCCCGATAGGTGAGCACGGCATGCACGCCGGCCATCGCCTTGGCCGCCGACGTATCGATGTTCCTGATGCGCGCGTGCGGGAACGGGCTGCGGACGAAGGCGGCCTGCAGCATTCCCGGGAGATGGATGTCGTCAGCATAGCGGCCCTTGCCGCACAGGAGAGCAGGATCCTCCTTGCGCTGGACCGACGCTCCAAACCAGGCATTCACCTCGCCAGCTCCTCCCTTGCCCCGCCCTGCTCCCGCAGCGCCGCTGCGCCATCGAGGGCCGCCGCCACGATGGCCTGGTAGCCTGTGCACCGGCAGATGTTTCCGGAGAGCGCCTCGCGCACGCCCTCCTCGGTCGGACTGGGCTCCGCACGCAGATATTCGGTGAGCGTCATGAGCATGCCCGGCGTGCAGAAACCGCACTGCAGGGCGTGCTTTTTCATGAATGCTTGCTGCAGGAAATTGAGTTGGTCGGGAGCGGGGGCCAGGCCTTCCACCGTTTCGATGGAGCAGCCGTCGGCCTGCACGGCCAGCATCAGGCAGGAACGCACGCTGAGGCCGTCGACAAGCACGGTACACGCACCGCACACGCCATGCTCGCAGCCTACGTGGGTACCGGTCAGTCTGAGATCGTGACGCAGGAAGTCGGCGAGCGTCAGTCTGCTCTCGACCTCACGTTCGTAGCCGGCACCGTTGATCCGAACTAATATGCGTCGTCTGTCAGGCATCGGCCCACCTTTCCTCCGCCTTGTCCGCTGCTGCTGACAGGGCGCGGCGGATGAGCACTTGAGCCAAGTGACGGCGATAGTCGGCGCTCACGTAGGCGTCCGAAAGAGGGTCGGGAAACTCGCTCGCCGACGCCGCGGCCTCGAACAGCTCCTGCGATGGGCGCTCACCTATGAGCGCCGCCTCCGCAGCGTGTGGCCTGACGGGTATCTGGCACACGCCCGCGACCGACAGCGCGGCGCGCTTGATCGCGCCACCCCGCCCTTCGGTCTCGATCAGCGCCGCGACACCGGCGATCGCGAAGTCGCCGCGCCGGCGTGCCACCTCCACATAAGCGTAGCCGTGCCGGGGCGACCACAAGGGAAGCGAAATGCTGCAGAGGATTTCGTCCGGCGCCAGCCCGTGCGTCATGTAGCCGACGGCGAAGTCCGACATCGCCAGAGTCCGCTCGCCTCTCCTGCTACGCGCCTTGAGCACGGCACCATCGTGCACGCAGACGCAGTTCACGAGCTCCGCCGAGGGGTCGAAATGGCAGAGCGAGCCGCCGATCGTACCGCGGTTGCGGGTCTGGCGGTGGCCGACGTGCACGAGCGCCGCTTGCAGGATTGGACAGACCTCCGACACATGCGGCGAGAACTCGATCTCGCGCTGTCGCGTCATCGCACCGAACAAGATTGCGCCCTTGTCCACTGAGATCCCGGACATAGCGACGACGCGGTTGAGGTCGATCAGGTGGTCGGGCTGAGCGTACCGGAAGTTCATCATCGGCATCAGCGACTGGCCGCCGGCGAGAACCCTGGCATTATCGAGGGAGCCGAGCAGTCCGACGGCCTCCTCGACAGTTCTCGGATCATGGTAGGTGAAAGGCGCCGGCTTCACGCTTCGCTCCGGTGCCTGGCGTTCGTGGTCGAGGTCGCGAGAGCACGGCCGTTCTCGGTGTCTGCGCTCATGTTCCTCCCCATCAATGGACCTCTGGCGGACGCGGAAGAATACCTGAAGTCTCCGTTGGGCTTCTGCAAAGATAAGAGGTCCGTCACCAAGCAGTACCTCCCGAAACACTTCGCTTGTCGATGGATTGCTTGTCGTTTCCTCATCATCGGCATTATCACCACAGGCTCAAAGCCCAGGTGTGTCTTGATTGTTCTGGGAGGACCGTAGGAGGCGCACGCGAGGGCGTCAACGCGCGCTCGACGTCTGAATTCCGCCGCAAGGAATTCGGGCGCGCATAGCGTGGCCGGGCCAGCGTTCAAGCGCGCGGCCGTGCGATCGTGCTGAACAGGTTTTCGGATTGGCAGCGAGCCGACACTCCACCCCGACCCCGGGGCGGTTTGAAGTGAGGCCGAGGTCCTTCGGCTGGCGTTGCTGCTCGCCGAGGCGGCCTGCAGCCTTCACGCCGTCCGCCCCCTGGCCGCCCTTCTCGTCTTCTGAGAGCGATCTTGAGGCATGCGGCATCGCGCGTGGCGATGTCGAGATAACTTTGCGCCAGACGCGGCCACTTCTCGGGCGTGCGGGGATCGGGCTCGGCAAGATGTGCGATGGCAAGCCGTGCCCTGAGCATGGCGCGATAAGACCGATAGAAGTGATAGAGGGCGGGGGGCAGAACCTCGCGCAACCCGCGCTCGACCCTCGCCTTGATATACCGACCCGCCCACGCGGCGCCGAGCCGCTCGCATTCCACATCGAGGTAGGCGATCTCGTCGAAGGGGTCGACGGCGCGCAGGCGCGCGTTGAACTCCAGGCAATCGATGATTGTGACCTCGTGATCGAGCCAGATGTGCTCCGGCCGTAGGTCGCCGTGTCCATCGACGATGCGGCACTGCTCCACCCGCGCGCCCAGCATGGCACCCAATTCGGCGAGGAAGCGCCGTTGCAGGCGATCGCTGCGTTCGACCATTGCGCAGGCCGACGTAAGGCGCGGATCGAGCAGAACGCGGCCATTCGCGGCCAGCCGCCTCGACCACTCGGAGAGATGTGACCCTGGGGAAATGAAGACGGGGCGGGCGTGACGATAGAAGCGCACGAGCCTCGCAACCAGGCGATCGAGCTGTGGCGTCTCCACACGCCTCTGTTGCAAAAGCCGCTCGAGGGTCATGCGCTCGTCGAGGCGGCGCATCACCACCAGCCAGTCGATGGGTGCACCCCCACCGCCGATGCGCAGGCCGTCCGGCGAGGCGGTGAGCGGCGCGACGCCGATGTAGACGTCGGGTGCAAGCCTGCGGTTGAGGCTGACCTCCGCCCTGCAGGCGGCCTCGCGGCGCTCCAATGTGGAGAAGTCGAGGTAGGGGAAGCGCACCGGCTTTTCAGTTTGTAGACCTTCTCGCCGGCCATGAACACCCAGGACATGTGCGTCTCCCGTCGCATGACCTCGCCGACGCGGCAGGGATAGGCATCCGGGCGACTGAGGAACTCCACCTTCTTGGCGAGCGTCGGCTCGCCTGCGGCTAACCTCCAAGATGCATCGTCGAGAGCCGCCATCCCACTCAGCCGATCGCGTTCTGCGTGATGCACGGAATGCCCAGGCTCGACAAGGTGGCGCGTGTCGCCGCGACCGAGCCGGCCATGTCAATGCCACGGCAGGCATCCTCGATGACCACCACCTCGAAACCGCAGCGGCGCGCGTCCTCGGCCGAATAGCGTACACAGAAGTCGAAGGCGAGACCGGCGAGAAACACCCGCGTGAGCCCGCGCTCGCGCAGATATCCGGCAAGGCCCGTCGGCGTCGTGTGATCGTTCTCGTAGAAGGCCGAGTAGGAATCGATCTCGCGCCGGTAGCCTTTGCGCAGGATGAGTTCGGCGTGGGGGACTTGCAGCAGAGCATGGAACGCTGCGCCCGCTGTCTCCTGCACACAGTGGTCCGGCCAGAGCACCTGTTGACCATACGCGAGGTCGATCGACTCGAACGGCCGCCGGCCAGGGTGGGCAGATGCGAATGATCGGTGGCCCGGCGGGTGCCAATCCTGGGTCAGCACGGCGTGCCGGAACCGCCGCGCCAGAGCGTTGATGACAGGCACCACGGCATCGCCGTCCGGGACGGGCAGGCTGCCGCCCGGGCAGAAATCGTTCTGCACATCGACAATCACCAGAACGTCGTTATCAAAGACGCCGTACCTCATGTTCGAGACCTTTCCTGCTGCGCCAGGTGATGGTCGACCTCGGCGGCGAGCCGCTTGAGCGGCTCAGCCACCTCCACCGGACACGAAACCCCCGGCTCGAGCCGCCGCAAGGGTCCGGGTAGCCGTTCCAGACTGCGGGCCGCCCGTGCGCGGATGTCGGCAAGTGCTGGCGGCGGCCCCAGGCGGCGCCCCCCTTTCATGACCGGCTCGATCAGGGGCTCGCCCGCCTGACCGTCACCCTCGAGCGAGAGAACATCTCGGCGGATGCGGCCGTCGGGGCCGTATTGCCGCCACACCTGCTTGCGGCCCGGCCATGTCGCCTTGCCGGTCGACCGCTTACGCCGGGGCAGGCCGGCATACTCCTGCAGCTTATAGGCGCAGTCGAGAGCCGGTACGTCAAAAGAGGTCGTCAGGCTCGTGCCGATGCCGAAGCCGTCGATAGGGGCATGCTGCGCAGCCGCCCTGGCCAGCTCGGCCTCGTCGATGCCGCCGCTGGCGAAGATCGTCACCTCGTTCAGTCCGCCCTCGTCGAGAGTGCGCCTGACGCTCTTCGACAATGCGATCAGATCGCCGCTGTCGAGGCGCACGCCGCGAATGGCGATGCCGGCCGCCTTGAGGCGCGGCGCGAGGGAGACGACCTTGCGTGCCGCTTTCTCGGTATCGTAGGTGTCGATCAGCAGCACCAGATTTTCGGGGCGCGAGCGAGCGAACGCCTCGAAGGCCGCCTCTTCGTTCTCGAAGACCTGGACGAACGAATGGGCCATCGTGCCGTAGAGCGGTATGCCGAAGAGTTGGCCCGCCAGCGTGGTGGCGGTGCCAGCAAAGCCGGCGATGTAGCTCGCCCGCGCGGCAAAGATTCCGGCTTCGGCCCCATGCGCCCGGCGCAGGCCGAAATCGACGAGCGGCTTGGCCGGTGCCGACAGCACCATGCGGGCGGCCTTAGCAGCGATCAGCGACTGAAAATGCAGGATGTTGATGAGGCGCGTCTCGACGAGCTGCGCCTGTGGCAGCGGCGCGGTGATCCGCAGGATCGGCTCGTCGGCGAAGAACACCGTGCCTTCGGGCATGGCATGGACATCGCCGGTGAAGCGCAATCGGGCGAGGTAATCGAGGAGGCTTTTTCCAAAGCGTCCACTGTCGGCAAGCCATTCGATCTCCTGGGGCGAAAAGCGCAGGTTCTCGAGGAAGTCGAGCGCCTGCTCGAGCCCGGCGGCGAGAAGAAAGCCCCGCTCACGAGGAAGCTTGCGCACGAAGAACTCGAACACCGCCTGCTCGGTCTCGCCCTGCTCCAGGTAGGCCTGGATCATGTTGAGCTGGTAAAGGTCGGTAAGCAGCGGGGTCCCAGCGGAATTCATCGATCATGCCCTCAGGATAACGCAAGACGGCTCGACACCGCGGAGCGAGCCGCCCTCGCCGCACGAGCGGCTGGCGGTGCGGCAACATTGAGCCGGATCAATACCCATGTCCCCGGTCTCTGCAAACTTGGCACTGCCCAGCCGGCGCCGGTTCGTGTCCCACGGAGGGCGGCGCTTGAGGGTAACAGTACAGCTCCCTGTGCGGGAGTGCGGCCGCGAGGTTTGCCGTGAAGGTCAAAGTCAGCCTCTACAAGAACGGGGCCGCGCTCTACGAGGCTGCCCACGAGATCTTTGATGCCGAGAGCTTCGGGCGCGCTTTTGCCGATGCCTGGACCGAGATACAGCATCGGCGCTTGCAGAAGACGACCAGCGTCGGTGCTTTGATGGAAGTCCTCAACGAGGACGTGGTTGACACAGGGAGCGCTGTTGCGATTGGTTGCCTAGCCCTCCTCTTGCAGGCCCTCCTTGACGCAGCGCAATTCCGACAGGGCGGGAGCAAGTGCGCGCCCCGGCAAGGGAACCGACTGATGCGGATCGCATCGCTCGATCAAGCGGCGGCTTGCGAGGGGTCACGCCCGAAGACGTAGCTTCCCGGGGCATTGGCGAGAACGGGAACGCCGCGCTCAGCAGCTCCCACGGGTCTCGCCGCGATCCAGGGTCCGGACCTTTCGCCGAGCCAGCCGCTCCACTCGGGCCACCAAGATCCCGGCCGGCGCGGGGTCTGGCGCAGCCATGACTCCGGATCCTGATAAGGGTCCAGATCGCGTTTGGTCCGAATCCGGTAGCTACGGCCGGCTCTGCCAGGCACGGAGATGATGCCCGCGTTGTGTCCGCCGCTGGTCAAAAGGAAAGTCACCTCGGTGTCGAGCAGAAGGTGCAGTCTGTAGATGGACCGCCAAGGCGCCACATGATCGCGCTCCGTGCCGACGGCGAAGATCGGCACGCGGATGTCGGTCAGCGCCACCGGCTGTCCCTCGACACGGTAGCGGCCCTCCGCCAGGTCGTTGTCGAGGAACAGCCGGCGCAGATACTCCGAATGCATCCGGTAGGGCATGCGTGTTGCATCGGCGTTCCAAGCCATCAGATCGAACATCGGCTTGCGTTCGCCCATGAGGTAGTCGTGGATCACCCGCGACCAAATGAGGTCGTTGGACCGCAGGATCTGAAACGCGCCCGACATCTGGGCCGCATCGAGATAGCCCTGCTGCCACATCATGTCCTCAAGGAAGGAGACCTGACTCTCGTTGATGAAGAGGGTGAGCTCGCCCGCCTCCTCGAAGTCGACCTGCGCAGCCAGCAAGGTAAGCGATCGGTACGCGCTGTCACCATCCCTGGCTCGAGCCGCGGCATCGATCGCCAGCAAGGTACCGCCGAGACAGTAGCCGACGCCATGGACCGGACGCTCGGGACATACCGCTCGAACCACTCCGAGCGAAGCCTCGATGCCCAGCGTGCGATAGTCTTCCAGTCCGAGCCCCCGATCCTCGGACGTCGGATTTTTCCAGGATATGATGAATACGGTGAAACCCTGTTCGAGCAGATACTTTACGAGCGAGTTATCCGGGCTCAGGTCGAGAATATAGTACTTCATGATCCAGGCCGGCACGATCAGCACCGGCTCGGGCCGGACCGTGGCCGTTCGCGGCTCATACTGGATCAGTTCGATGAGCCGGTTGCGGTAGACGACCTTGCCAGGTGTCACTGCCAGGTTCTCGCCGACGACGAAGGCCTCGCTGCCGACCGGCCGGCGCCCGTTGACTGCGCGCTCCCAGTCCTCGACGAAATTCCAGAACCCCCGCACGAGGTTCTGCCCTGCCTCGGCCTGCGTCTTCTGAAGCACCTCGGGATTGGTGAGGACGAAGTTGGCCGGCGAAAGCACGTCGAGGGCCTGGCGGGTGATAAATTCCACTTGCCGTTCGTGCTGCTTGGTTACGCCTCGAATGCCGGTGGTAGCGTTGTGCCACCACTGCTGGTGCAACAGGAAAGCTTGATGAATCGCATTGAACGGCCATTTCCTCCAGGCCTCTGCCTCGAAGCGCTTGTCGTTGGGAAGGGGCTCAATGCAGCGATGGTGCTCTTGAAGGGCGCACGTCGCAAGGTAGTGGCTGAGGCGAAGCCCCTTGCGCCAGGCCTTCTGCCAGAGCTGAAGCTGCTTGCCCGGTGAGGCTGCGAGGTGAACGAACCAATCGAAGTAGGCTTGCGCCACGGCCGCCGGCGAAATGCCGAGAGTGAACCGTGAAATGGCGTAACGCAGCGACCGATCGATCGTGTCGGCGAAATCCAGGGAGGGATCGCCGCCATCTCTGTCGCTCGGAGCTGCCGCACCGCTCGCTCGCGCTTCCTGACCCCAACTCAGCCTTGCATTCGGCGCGGAAGGCCACGCCTGCTGGGGTTGGCCGGAGGTGTCGAGCGCTTGGTTTGCCATCAGTCCTCGCTCTCCGGGACAAAATCGAGCCAGGCCGGCGGCTCGCCCGAGTGTCACCACGGATAGCACCGCGCACCCCGGTGCCGAACCTTGACCGTGATCAATGCCGTTGTTGCACGAGGCCACTCACCATCTACCAGACTACTGGAATATGATTGGAACCTACACAGCGCCAAACCGTTAGATGACGGTGTGTCCCAGCCAGGGAGCGTGCCATGGCTCGTTGCGACGTTTGCGGAAACGACTACGACAAGACGTTTCAGGTTAGTCAGGGCGGCAGGACCATGACGTTTGACAGCTTCGAGTGTGCCATCGACGCCATGGCGCCGCGGTGTGCCCATTGCGGGTGCCGGGTGATCGGACATGGCGTCGAGGCCGGCGGGCAGATCTACTGCTGCGCCCACTGCGCCAAGCACGAGGGGGTGAAGGGCCTCAAAGACCGCGCTGCCTGAGGCGATCAATGATCCGCAAGCTCAAGTCTGGGCAATACCGACTTTATTCACGCAAGATCGATCCGCGGACGGGAAAGCGCCGCAACCTTGGCACGTTTGCGACGCGCAAGGAGGCAGAGAGGCACGAGCGGGCGGTACAATACTTCAAGCGGCACAAGTGAGGGTGCCGAGCCAGGAGCGTGCCAGCAGCGTGTATGGCCAGAACCGCAGCTAGCCCGAGCGCGCCTTTTGCGCGGGAGCAATAGGCGGACGCTCGGAGGGTGTTCTGCCGGCCCGCGCTTGCGGGTCACCGGCGCGAGCGGCGTTGGTGAAGTCGGCGGAGAGGGCAGCGAGCTGCTCATAGGTGTCGGCGATACGGCGCACGATCGCCCGGCACTCCGGGTTTCGAATCTGACCGAGGGCCGTGCGCGCGTCCTCGGCGCGCCGAAGCCAGTGCATCTCATTCCAGATGATCTTCGGCATCGTGAGCCCAGCCGCAATCTGAGGTGCTGGTCGCCCGCAGCGGTCCAAGCAGCATCGCACGTCCCACCTGCACGGAGGTCTCCTTCGTTGGGCCATCGCTACGTCATCGGGGCCGCTCATAAACGGTTCGGCTGGTCTCGGGTTCCGCCGCCGGGCCCGCTCATTTGCGGGCCGCCGCTGACCCGGCCCTCGCGCAGTGGGCGGCAGCGGCACCCTGCTCGCATGCCCGGAAAGGCCGATGGCGATGACCTGCTCCGGCGAACGCGCTCCATGCTCACCACGCCGCATCTTGTAGATCTCCTCACGCACGAACTCGCCGGCCTAAAGTGCTCGGCGCCTTGTCTGCGCGTCGTGCCTTGCGGGCCCTCTCCAATGTTCGCTGTTCGGGCACGTCGTTGGCCTGCTTGACCGCTGGTCGAGGTCATGCGGTGCAGGGCGGCGGTCGCCCGCCTGGCAGGGTGGTTCCATCGAGGCCCGCGCCGCAAGGCGGTATTGGCCGATGAGAGGTCAGAATCGAGGCGTCTCGGTCTCAACGTATGGCATTCTTGGCCGGGGGACGCGCCATGGCCGCTGCGCTCTGATCGACGGGTTCCTCTGGAATGCTCTTTACTTGGGCCGGAGGGGGTTCGCGCCAGCGGTCGACGACTTTCACCACGGTGCCGACCTGGACGAGGCTGGCCAGATGCACGACGTGTTTGTTCAGCATGCGGAAGCAGCCCGATGAGGCAGCCTGGCCGATCGTCGCGGCATCGTTGGTGCCGTGAATCCGATAGAGGGTGTCGCCAAGATAGAGTGCCTTGGCGCCGAGCGGATTGCGTATACCGCCTGTCATTCTTTTGGGCAGCTCGGGTTGGCGCTCGCGCATTTCAGCGGGTGGATACCAGTCAGGCCAATCGACGATGCGGCTCACCGCCTCTACTCCGGTCCAAGCGAAGCCCTCGCGGCCGACCGAAATTGGATACTCGTAGGCCTGGCTTGCGGAAAGCGTGTAATAGAGCTTTCGCGATCCGGTATCGATTATCACGGTGCCCGGGGCTTCGTTGTTGGCGAATGGAACGATGCTCGGGGCCTGTGCCGTCACGCTCGGGCGGGGGCCGCCGGACACGACGTCGGCGGGTCCTCTCAGCCCCGGCTCGCCCACGGGCGGCTCGAGCGGCGCGTAGTTCCAGATGGGCTGGCCGCCCGGGCTGCCGATGCCACGATCAGAGGGGAACATCGGCCGGCCGTCGTCCCAGATGATCCCGGTCTGAGCAACTGCGCCCGGGCTCGCGAACCAGATTGCGTTGAGCCCGAAAAAGGCAAGAGCGGCGAAGACCGGGTTCGTTGCGAGTTCGACGGCAATTCTACGGAGCATCACGGGCGGATCCATCGGATTGGGCGGTGGGCAGTGCGGTGTAAACACAGGCCTGCACGCGGGGTTCCTCGTTCACCCGTCACGGTCCTGTTATCGGGAGCGCACGACCCTTGCGATCCATGGCGCGGGCATGCATCGGCCCGCAAGGCCGGGATCGAAGATGGCCGGCGCGTTGCTGGTCGCAGATGCAAACGCCGCTCTTTCACAATCCGACCACCGGCTCGGCTGATCACACCAAGGAGGCCCTCTTGCTTACCCTGCGCAAGGAGAGTCTCAAGGTCGGCTTGCTGTTCATCCAAGCGAGAAGGTGTCGCCAAGTGCCTGAGCCGCGGAGCGGAGCTGATCGTGGTGGCCGGCGGCGACGGTACCGTCGGCCCGGCGATGGCGGTGCTGCCGGACCACGCTCGGCGCCGATCGCCGCCACGACGCGCTTCCCCGGGAACACATCCTGAGACGCTTCTCCAGGACGGGCCGCGCCGGGGAACTCCATCGACGGGATCGACGTTGTTGCCGCGCAAGGAGGACAGAACAGAGAGGTGGCGATGTGTCGCCGGCGGGCTGCTCGATTTGGCTCGGCGAAAATTGCCGTCCTCGTCTTGGCGACGGCCGCGGGCTTTGGGGCCTTCAGTCCAGTTGAAGCCCAAATTTCAAGCAGACCGGATCCAGTGCACGCCGAAACTGGCATACCTTTCTCGGCGGGGACTGTGCAAGCCATGGCTAAGGAGCTGGCTGGACGACCCTACCGGCGACCGGAGGCCGTCCCCTTGCCAGCCCACGCGAGCACCTACGACGCCTATCGCAACATCCGCTTCCGGTCCGAGCGGGCCATCTGGCGCTCGGAGGATCTTGGTTTCGAGATCCACCTGCTGCCGCTCGGCTGGCTCTTCAAGGACCCAATCGAGCTCCACACCGTGGAAGCCGGCATGGCCCATCGGGTCCTCGCCACGACCGACATGTTCAAAGTCGGCGCGGACGAGACGCCGCCGCCCGAGCCCGTCGGCCTCTCAGGCTTTCGCATCAACGGGCCGATCAACCGTCGCGACAAGTACGATGAGATCATCGTCTTCCAGGGCGCCAGCTACTTCCGTGCGGTGTCGCGCGGGCAGGTCTACGGGACCTCTACGCGCGGACTTGCCATCGACACCGCCGAGCCGAAGGGAGAGGAATTCCCTGCCTTTCGCAAATTCTGGGTCGAGAAGCCGCGACCTGGAGCCACGAGCCTCCTGGTCCATGCCCTGCTCGACAGCCCTTCGACGACGGGAGCCTACCGGTTCGACATCCGGCCCGGCTCGCCGACGGTGGTGAGCGTCGAAGCAACCCTGTTTCCGCGCGTGCCCTTGACGCACGTCGGCATCGCCCCGCTCACCAGCATGCACCTCCTCTCGCCGATGTGGGGCGACCGGGTGAGCGACTTCCGCTCCACGGTGCACGATGCCGACGGCCTGATGATCGAAAACGGCCGGGGCGAAAGGATCTGGCGACCTCTCGCCAACCCGCGCACCCTGCAGATCAGCTCCTTCAGCGACAACAACCCGAGAGGCTTCGGCCTCATGCAGCGCGAGCGCGCCTTTGCCGCCTACCAGGACCTCGAGGCGCGCTACGAGCGCCGGCCGAGCGTGTGGGTCGAGCCCTCCTCGGACTGGGGCATGGGCAGCGTCATCCTCGTCGAGATCCCGACCGACGAGGAGATCCATGACAATATCGTTACCTTCTGGCGTCCGGCCGCACCCCTCGAGCCGGGGCGGGCGCACACTTTCAACTACCGCCTGCTCTGGGTCGATCGCTCGCCAAAACGCGACAGTGGCCCCTGGGTGCAGCAATCGCGATCGGGGCTCGCCAACGCGCCCGACCGCAAAGCGGGCAAGATTCGTTTCGTGGTCGATTACGTCGACTCGTCGCAGGCCGTGCCGGAACCGCTGCCCCGGGCCGTCGTTTCGGTCAATCGGGGCGTGGCGAGCTCGGTGGTGTTGCAGCCCAACGAGGAAAGCGGCGGTGTGCGCACCTCGTTCCTGCTCGATCCGCAGAAGGCAGAGAGCGTCGAACTGCGCCTCGAGCTCAAAGGCTGGGGAAGCCGGGAACCGGAAGTCTGGCTCTACAGGTGGACCAAGAGATAAAGATAAGTGAGCGAAATTCACAGAGCGGCCACGTTCTCGGCCCGTCGAGGTGCGCCCCCGGCGTGCCTGATGCCCCCCGATAAACCGCTGCCCATGCCGATCCAGGACCTGTGGGCGCATGCCCCGCGGGCGACCGCGGCGGTTGGCGCCTGCGCGCCTTCCTTGGCTACGCTCATAGCGCGTGCCGCCGTCCTCATCTTGACGCTCGCCGCAGCCGCTGCCTTCGCCTGGAGCTTCGGCCAGGTTGTCAGGGTCGGCTCGATGAACCCGGCAACCATCTTGCTGTGGGCCCTCTGCACGGTGTCCTTCGCTTGGGTCGCGCTGGGAAGCGCCAACGTGTGCGTCGGCTTCGCGGCGATGCTCTTGTCGCACCGCCTCGACACGCTCCAGATACCGGACTCGCCGCTGCCGCTCACCACGCGTACCGCGCTCCTCTTTCCCGTTTACCGCGAGGATCCGACGGCGGTGGCTGCGAGCATCGACGCAATGACGGCGGATCTCGCGCGCCTCGGCTGCGCATCGGCCTTCGACGTCTTCGTCCTGAGCGATACTCAACTCAAGATCGAACGCAAGGCCGAGCTACCTACCTACTTCGCACTGGCACACGCCCTGCGCGGACGCATCGCCATTTTTTACCGCAACCGCAACGACAACCGCGGCAAGAAGGCAGGCAACATTCACGACTGGGTCGAGCGGTTCGGCAGCGGCTACGACCATTTCGTCATTCTCGATGCCGATAGCGTAATGTCGGGTACGACACTCGTACGTCTGGCAGCGGCGATGGAGCGCGCGCCGTCCGCTGGCCTCATCCAGACCGTGCCGCGACTGGTGGGGGGCCGGACTCTCTTCGCCCGCCTTCAGGAGTTCGCCAACGCCTATTACGGGCCGCTGGTGGCGGCCGGCTTCGCCATGTGGCAGAGCGCCAGCGGCAACTACTTTGGGCACAACGCCATCGTGCGCACTCGTGCCTTTGCCGAGTCGGCGGGGTTGCCCACGCTCGCCGGCGCCGCCCCACTCGGTGGCCACATCCAGAGCCACGACTTCGTGGAAGGCGCATTGCTGCGTCGGCGCGGCTGGGGCGTGCACATGGCTCCTTCCCTCGACGGTTCCTACGAGGCCTCGCCCCCCACCCTAGTCGATTACGCGATTCGTGACCGCCGGTGGGCGCAAGGCAACATGCAACACCTGCGCCTCATCGGCGCGCGGGGTCTCTCTCCCCTGAGCCGGGTTCACCTCGCCATGGGTGCGATGGCCTATATCGCGCCAGCGGTGCTCGGTCTCTCGCTTCTGGTCGGGCTGTGGCTCACCTATGGGGCGCGGCTGCGCGGGCTCACGTACTTTCCCGACAGCCGGACCCTGTTTCCGGTGTGGCCGATCTACGATCCGGAGCTGGCCCTGACCTTGTTCTTCGCCACCCTTGGCGTCGTCTTCTTACCGAAGATCCTGGGTCTGTTGGCGGCGCTGCTCGATCGCGCCAACCGAAGTCTTGGCAGCATGGCGCGGCTGGCCGGCGGGGTGTTGGTGGAGACGTTGCTTTCGGTCCTACTGGCGCCCGTACAGATGCTGATGCAAATGCGGGCGCTCGCGGAGATCCTCGCTGGCCGGGACGCGGGCTGGCCGGCGCAGCGGCGGCACGGCCGGCGCCCGGCGCTCGCCGGCCTCATCAGGTTCCACGGCTGGCAAGTAGCCGCGGGCGTTCTGCTCGCTTACGCCTGCTTTCGCATCTCCTGGCATGTGATGCTCTGGATGAGCCCCGTCATCGCCGGCCTCATGCTCTCGCTCCTCCTGTCGTGGTGGACGGCGCTGGCACCAAGTCACCTGCTCAACCGTCTGCTCTCCACGCCGGAAGATCGCGATCGCCCGCCCATCTTGCGCGCGCGGGAGGAGCGCGCGCAGGAATGGCGGCAGCTGCCGGTTGAGCGCACGCAAGGGGCGGCCGCCACTGGCCACTCCTTGCCATCGCTGTCGGCAGCCAGGTCCCGACCGCACCCCGGGTCGCAGGGCACCAAGCAAGTAGCGAGTGCGTTGACAGACCAGGTCGGCCAGGACCCGATCGCACAGTCCTGATCGGGCGCTATCGCCCCCGATGCATTCTCGGCCGGCCAAGGTCCATTTTTGGAGGCGAGCTGCAAGATGCCTCTCGAACCCGAAGCCGGAAGAGCACTACAACGACCTCCTCAAGGCGGCCGACGAGATCGCCGAGCGCATCCGCGCATTGGGCTATCCGGCGCCGTTGAGCTTCACCAACCTCCGGTTCAAGTCTGCGATGAGCGAGGAACGCTGGACTCGCGCTGCCCACGACCGCCGCCGACTACGGCGATTACGTCACGCACGATCTGCTCAACGCGCATCTCGGCTTTCACGAGAAGGCGATCTGCATGCTGCGGGCCATCAATGCGGAATAGGCCGCGGCGCCATTGATCTTCTATCGGACACGACAAGGCGACGCGATGAGCGGCGGTTGGACCTGGTTCATAATCGATGTCGTGTTCGTGGTCGCGTTAGGTGCGATGCTGATCTACGGCATCCTCGTCACGTGGCGGCGCCAGCGCGATCGACGAGCCCAGCGCCGCACGGACGAGGCGACCAGGCATCTCTATCAGGAAGAAGCCAAGCGCGAGAGCGATACCCAAGGTTGAGACCCGGTGCCGTGGGCCGCGACCGATGCGGGGGAACGGCGGTCCGGCACGTACGTTGTCGAAGGGTGCAACGCAACCGGCTGGCCCTTTGAACTGGCTCGACTCACTTACGACCTCCATTCCGGAGACGGCGATTGCGCTGCGGCTAGTGGTGGCCGCGTGCCTCGGCGGCGTCATCGGCCTCGACCGGGAGCTGCGCGACATGCCGGCGGGCCTTAGGACCCACATGCTGACCTCGCTGGCGGCAGCGGTTTTTGCCGTCATCGCGCTCGAGATGTTCGAGCATATCCGGCGGGACGGCGGCGCCCAGGGCGATCCCATTCGCATCGTGGAGGCGGTCACCGCGGGCGTCGCTTTCCTTGCCGCGGGAGCCATCATTCGCGATCGGGGCACGGTGCTCGGCCTCACGACTGGAGCCGGCATGTGGCTCGCAGGAGCGATCGGGGCTGCCTGCGGAGCAGGCTACTTCGTGCTCGCGGGTTTCGCGGCCGCATTGGCGTTCTTCATCTTGAACCTCCTCAAGCGGCTCGAGCGCAGCTTGTCGCAGGAGGACAGCCGCACACTTGCCGGCCGCACGCCTCGCACGTGAGAGAGGAGCGCTGCACGTGGCTCTAAAGATTGTGCTCGGCATCAACGACCTGTTGGCGGAGGGTGGCACGTGGGCAAGCAGGGGCTGCGGCAATTGGCGAAAAGGCTGCTAGGGGCCGCTAGTTCCTGAACTCTCCCGTAGTCCGGCAAGCGCGAACGCCTTGCTTAGGTTCTCGGCATAGACCCTCTGCACGGCAGTCGCATCGATGGAGCCGGCCTCTCTGCGGTCGAGGAAGAAGCATACGGCCTTGCCCAGCGCATAGGTGGTGGCAAAGCTCGTGGCCGCGGCTGCCGCCGCTCCTGCGGTCTGCCCGTACACCGGCACGAGCTTGACGAGCTGGCGGATGCCGAACGCGGAGAGAAGCCGCATGGCAACTCCAGCTCCCAGCGCGCCGGAGAACTCGGCGAGGGTTCGCCTATCCCAGCGCGCGCCGTAGATGCGCGCCAGGCTGCGCAGCATGGTGGCCTGCACGCCCGGCACGGCAATGGCACCGGCGACAGGCACCAGGTCAGCCGCTGCGGCCGCCGCAGCGCAGCCCATGATGTAGGGATGGGCGCGGCCGGCCCGATCTTTACCGAGCCCCTCCCTCATCTCGCGCAGGGAGGCGCCCAGCGCAGCGGGTGCGACACGCAGCAAAGCGTCCATGAAGGGTCTGAGGCCGTAGTTGGCGGGCGCGAGGCCATCACTCTCGTGCGTAAAATCAATCGGAACGAACACGATCGGACCAGTTCCAGGGATGTGCGAGAAGAGCGCGCGCTGGTGCGTCAAGGCGCGCAACAGGTCGGCGGGCAGCGCCTGCGGGGGGCCACAGTAGTGTCCTTCCTGGTCGAAGGGATAAGGGTCGGGGTGGCCCTGTCCCGGGCGATAGCCCTCATGCAGCGCCGTCTGCGCGACCACGACCGGCCAGTCCGGGTGGCGCTTGCGTACGCTTTCTAGGGCGGCGACGACCGCCTGCTGCTGATGGTCGAGGGCCTTCATCACGACCACGACGAGGTGAGCCTGCCTCTCGCAGAACGCCATGTCTTCGGAGGGGTCATAGGCCACCTCCCCGAGCCCCCGCGTGTCGAGAAAGCGGATGGCGGGGGCTTCGGGCGGGAAGTCGAACACGCGCGCCGTGCGCGTGCAGGCCTTGAATCCGTCGCCAACCTCGGCGTCGGTGCTGGCCGTGATGGTTCTGACGATCGAGGTCTTGCCGGCCTGGACCTTGCCGAGCAGCCAAACGACGGGCGCCCATACGCGCGCCCTGCGCGCGATGGCTTCCTCTGCCGAGGCTTCACCCACCGCATCCATCGCGACCATCCCACCGACGCCAGAGAACCGAACCCACGTACCGATCTGCAAAGCCCCTTGCGCCCAGCGGGCAATGCTAGCGCGGGAAGGGGAGGCAGACGAGGCGCGGCGCGACGCAGCTCACCTGGCATTCCTCGGTCGCACCCGGCTCCGCTTCGAGATCCTCTTGGCTAGCCGTTTGACCCGGGTTTCATCGATCACTGGCGGCTTGCGGCTCGCCGGGCCAGCCGGAGGCTCGGTGCCGGTGGGTTGGCCAACGGAGTAAGGGTCGCTGGCGGGGAAGGTATCCTCCAAGGCCTGGTCGAGCATGCCTTCGACCTCTCGCGCCGGCCTTTGCGCGACTTCGCTGACCGACCTCCGCGCCGTCCTTTTCCGGGTCATGTCACCGAAACGGTCAACGCCATGCGCGGTTCCCAGCAAACGGAACATGCGACGTTTTCCCGTGCGGAGCGTTTTTACATCTATTGAGCCTCGAGACTCAGGTGGGAGTCCCATGCGCTGGCACCATTTATCACCGCTCGTCGTGCTGCTGTCGGCGGCCGCCGGCGCATGGGGACAGGACGTATCGCGTCCCGTCGGTACCCTCATCTGCACGCTCGCCAAGACTGGAGAGGAGACGGCGGTGCCACCCATGCAGGTTCGGGATGCCGCCTGCATCTTCTACCGCGAGGGCGGCGCTCCGGAAGAGTCCTACACTGGTAAGGTTCGCGTGGTGAGCGCCCAAGGCGGAGGGCTGGCAGGGGTCGAAGTCTTGAGCTGGACCGTGCGGGCGCCGGCGGGCGAAGTGGCACCGGCCGGCGCGCTCGAGCAGGTCTACAGCGGGGAGACGAAACGTGGAGCGGCGTCCGATCAGACCATCTCCTCGCTCATAGGCGACGCCAATGCATCCATAACGTTGCACGCCGGGAGGTCGCGCAACGGCACCGGCACCGTGACCATCCTCGAGTTGAGGCTGAGGTCGGCAGTAGCCTGAGGCCGGGTGGCGCAAGCCGCTCCCGCCCTCAGTCCAGCGTACGGGCAAGGTCAGGCCCGCGGCCCGAGCTCCCAATAGTAGGGGGCGGTGTAGTGCTTGTGGGTACGCATCTCCCAATCACGATCGCCCCAGGAGTCGTCGCTGAACTCCGGCGCATCGCGAAGTTGCTGCTCGGTGATACCGGTGCGGAAACCCTCAAGCGAGGTATCATACGTCAAGGCCCCCCACGGCACGGGATAGTGACTGTGCCCGAGGCCGAGAAAGCCCCCGAAGCTGATGACGGCATAGGCGACGCGCCCGGACTGTTTGTCGATCATCAGGTGGTCGACCGATCCGATTTTCTGCTCGCCTGCACCGTACACCGCGGTGCCTTCCACGTCCTCGCTTGATATCAGCTGCCTGTTGGGGTGAATCGTTACGCTGGCCATTGCCATCTTCTCCATGCGTTGAAGATTTCCATTTGATTGCGGATCAACGCATGCGGCGATTTCCCGTTCCGAAACCCACTTTCAGGCAGCCTCCGCCCGCACCCGACCTTCGCTCCAGGCGTCTGCACCCTCTGTCGCGTTGTCTGTGCCAGCCGCATGATCGGCACCTTGCGGCTCGGTGTCCTCGCTCTTCAGGTTCTCCGCCCACAGGAGCGCGGCTACAATCGCGATCATCGCCATAAGGGCGAGGTTGCGGGGTCGGCCGAGCGAACTGGCTCCGGCAGAGAGCAGTCTCGGACCGAGCGGCGTGGAGAGGAGCAGTGCACTGATCACTTCGACGGGCGACTGGCCGACGGCTTGACCCACCGCGTCGCCCACCGCATCGAGCGCGCTTGCCGCATTGCTGTTCTCCACCAGCGCCTCGGCGGCAGCGGCAGAGTCTTCCTGCTCCTTGATGGTCACCAATACGGCGGCGAGGGCGCCGATTGCGGTGAAGCCCCCGGCCATGATGGAGGTGGCGGCAATCGCGCCGAACTTCTCGGTCAACAGCAGTGCGACGGCCGCCGTCGCAAAACCTGCCGCCACCAGGAAGGGCACGGCAACTGATGCCCTCGCAAGATAAGTGGAGACAAGCGAGCCCACCGCCGTCTTTACCTGATCGATCAAGCCCTGGAACATCAGCAGGGGCGCCTCAAGTCGCGGGCGGTCAGGATTTCCACAGGGCCCCGAGCACGAAGCCGACGACGGCGGCGATCGCGAGGGTGGTCATGGGCTGCTCCTTCACCGAGCGATCGACCGCGCCCTTGAGGTTGCCAGCGACCTGCTGTACGCGCTCGCCGGCCTCCCGGCCCTGCTCGGCGACGCGGTCGGCGATGCCCTCCGCCTTGTCGGCCACCTGCCGGAATTGTTCGGTCGCCTTGTCCGCCATCCGCTCGAACTGGTCGGTGGCCTTTTCCTTGATTTCGCGTGTCTGCCTGTTCTGGTCCATGGGAGCGCTCCTTGCGTGCGGAATGTGAACCGTGCTTGGTAACGTCACATCCGGCAGTTGGTTCAACAGCCAAGATTTTTTTGGACCGCGACCGCCCATATGCGAGGCAGGGCGCCGTCAGGCGCGCCGATTGCGCTCGAAGATGACGCCTCTCAAAACCCGACCCGCGGCCACCGCTTGCGACCAGATCGAGCGCCATGCTGGCACCGTGGCGACGTCGCGCAAGGTACGCAGCAGCCGCACGCGTTGAGCCTCCGGCATCAGCTCGACGACTTTGGCCCACAATGCGTCGATGTTGTAGGGCGCAATATCGGCGCGTACCGGCACGATTTCGCCATCGTCGAAGCCGAGGTCGCTCGCCGCTGCGCCCATAGCGTCGCGGATCGATCGGGCCTTGGCGGACGTCACGTCGTTCAAGTCGTAGGGCGGGCTCCACTCGCTAAAGGGGCGCAGCGCGTCAATGTGGGTGAGCACGAGCAACATGGGAGGGCGGCGCCGGTTCGGCTGCCTTTCGAAATGGTTCCGGATGGCCGCGAGCGCTCTCGCATCCGGCTCGCGGGCGGCGCGTGAGGCCGAACACACCCAGAGCACCATGTCGCTGTCGTCGGCGGCTTCGATCAGTGCTTCGGGAACGTCCGCGCCGGCCACACCGGGGCTGTCGATGATGAGCGCCGCCGGCAGGCCTTCATGGGTGAACCGATAGGGCGTGAACCTCGCAGTGGCCGGCAATACGTCGACGGCTGCCTCCACCGTGTTGGCGAGGGCATTGACGAGGCTCGACTTGCCGACCCCGGCCTGGCCGGCGAGCAGTATCCTCACCGGTTCGGCACCGTCCTGGCCCACCGCCTGAGTAGCCGCCAGATCCCTGCGGGAGGCCGCGGTCACGTGACTGCGCAGAGCCTCACGCGTAACCCGCAAATTGCCGCCGTAGAGATCGATGGCAGCCCGCCCGATCTCCTTGACGTAGGCGCGCGCGAGCCGCTCAGCCAAGTGGTCGCGGCCCATCTCGTAAAGCTGGCGGCTCAGACGTTCGCGCATCTCCTGCGTAGCGGCGGCGACCGGATTGAGTAGGCGCACCACGCGCCACAGATCATAGCCCCTCTCCACGAGCTGGACAGCGCTCCGCCAGCGGTAGAGCCACATGAACTGGGCCACGGTGATCCGGTCGCCAAGCGGAAAGGAGGAAACAAGGAAGCTACGCAGGTTGGCGCTGGCGCGCTCGATCACGGCGAGCGCTTCGGGCAGGGTAAACTGCAGCAATGGGTCGCTGCGGTCAGGATGGATGCGCCTGGCCACAGTTTCCACCGTCTCGAGCCCGAGCGCGAGAGCGGCATCGCGGCTCATCATGCGCTCGGCCTTGACCTTGCTGGCGAGGGTGATCACGTCTTCCCAGGCTTGGGCCTGGCGCGGTGTCCAGGCGGTGTCGGCAGGTTCCGCCTCCGAGACCTTGGCAGGGGCTGGTTCCGTAGGCAGGGGCACCAGGAGGCGTCGCTGCAGAGCATAGAGGGCCATTACGAGGAGGCAGCTCGCTAGAGCCCAATGGAGGAGGTAGCTGTGCTCCCACAGCCATAAACTGCCGAGCGGAATGAGACTGGCGGCGGGCAGTACCAGGGCCGCGGCCAACAGAACAAGCGGCGAAACTCGAAGCTTTTTTCCCTCGCTCAACGGTCCAGCTCTCCCTTGCCAAAGTCTGCCGGTGGCTCAGATCAGAGACGCATGCCGGGCGCAAGCGCCAACGTTATGCCTCCCTTACCACCCCTGCTTGTGCCGCGCGGCTACATTCTTTCGCACCGGCAGCTTACCGAGCGGCCCCACCTGCGGCAGCGTCCCTGTCTTTCGGGAGTCCCGAGGAAACCAAACGAGCGCTCGCACGTTAACGTCCTTTCACAGGACTGCGGCCGAGCGAACGGGACGCGTGCCCGTGGGCAATCGCTGGTAGGGGTCAGGATGAGGGACCAGCCGATTCCAGACGATCTGCGGGAATTTATCTTGCAGTACATCGACAGCATTTCACAGTTGGAAGCACTTCTCATCCTGCGGAGTGATCCAACCGTCGCTTGGCGCGCGCACGAATTGTCGCAACGCATTTACGTCACCGCGCAGCGAACGGCTGAGCTGCTCGCGCGCCTCCACGCCGACGGCTTCTTGGTAACCGAGGACGGTAGGTACCGGTTCCAATGCCGTACCGAAGAGCTGCGCGGGAAGGTGGAGCGGTTGGCCACCCTCTATTCGGCAAGCCTTATCCCTGTCACCAACCTGATTCACTCGAAGCCGAGCCGCATCCGGGAATTTGCCGATGCCTTCAAGCTGAGGAAGGACAGCGAGTGATGGCCACACTCATCTACGGACTTTGCGCCCTCACCGCCTTCCTGTGCGCCTTCCTCCTCCTTCACGCCTATTCGCGCAGCAAATACAGGCTCTTGCTTTGGAGCGGGCTGTGTTTTGTCGGGCTGACCATGAACAATATCCTGCTCGTCCTCGACAAAGTAACCTTTCCGCTCGTGGACTTGTCGCTGCCCCGCGCGCTGGTAGGCCTCATCGCCATCGCCGTTCTGCTCTACGGGTTGATATGGGACACGGAGTGAGGAAGTCGCGATGATCTCTGCCATTCAAGGTGCGTCTGCCATGGGAGCGCTGGTTGCGGCGCTGTTCTTCCTCAAGTTCTGGACGCAGACGCGGGACCGCTTCTTCATCCTGTTCTCCGTCGCCTTCGGGGTCGATGGACTGACGCGAGCGCTGATCGCACTCGAACAGGTGCCTAACGAACAGGAGCCGCTGTACTACGGGGCCCGGCTCATCACCTTCGGGCTCATCCTGGTCGCGATCATCGACAAGAACCGAAAGTGGCTCGGGTTGCCCCCTGCCAGCTAGGCGCACATTAAAAGCTACAGGCCATGGACCAAATCGGGCGCAGCCGCAGCGGCCCAAAGGGACAGGTTTATCCTGAAGCGCGCAGGCCTGGAGATGCCGGAACCAAACGTACCGCTCGCGCGTTTCTGATTGATTCGGGACCGGGACGTTTAGCGCATGGCTTGCCCCAACGCCGGTGAAAGCAGCCGCGCCACGCCTGCCGCGTGGGCGCGGGGGCCCGCCCTTGCCCGAGGGTCCACTTGACGACATCCATCCTCCTTATGACCTGGAGCGTACGTACATGGCGCAGGAAAGTGAGGCCGCACTTTCGACCGGCGAAGCCCGAGCCATCGATCAAGCTGAGGCCGCAGCCAATGGTGCTGCGCTAGATGGAGACCTCAACGAGGTGCTGCGTGCGCTTCAGGCCATGCGCCTCGGCGACTTCTCCGCCCGCCTGTCGGTGACGTCGAACGGCGTGTTGAGCAAGATCGCGGACTGTTTCAACGAGATCGCAGCGTCCAACGAACATTTTGCACGCCAGCTCGAGCGCATCGGGCAGGTGGTCGGCAAGGAGGGAAGAACGCGCCAGCGCCTGCGCCTTGGCCTGGCGAACGGTGCGTGGGGCGAGATGGAGAATTCGGTCAATGAGCTGATCGACGATCTGTTGTGGCCGACGACGGAGGTGACGCGGTCCATCGAGGCGGTGGCGCAGGGCAACCTGTTGGTCTCCATGCGGCTCGACGCCGACGGCAGACCGCTCAAGGGCGAGTTCCTGCGCTCCGCCAACATCGTCAACAAGATGATCAAGCAGCTCAGCGTCTTCACTTCGGAGGTGACCCGCGTGGCGCGCGAGGTGGGCACCGACGGCAAGCTCGGCGGCCAGGCGCAGGTGAGCGAGGTCACCGGCGTATGGAAGGAGCTGACCGAGAGCGTCAATCTGATGGCGAGCAATCTCACCGCCCAGGTGCGCAACATCTCGGAGGTCACCATCGCGGTAGCGAGCGGCGACCTGTCGAAGAAGATCACCGTCGACGTCCGCGGCGAAATCCTCCAGCTCAAGGAGGCCATTAACACAATGGTCGACCAGCTACGCTCGTTCGCGGCGGAGGTGACCCGCGTGGCGCGCGAGGTCGGCACCGAAGGGCGGCTCGGCGGCCAGGCTGTGGTGCCGGGCGTGGCCG